>Glacier_p2__coassemble_982_pt1 | contig 48358 bp, 52 predicted proteins | sample Glacier_p2__metabat2_high_PE_021 | metagenome-assembled genome bin Glacier_p2 | reverse complement strand
CCCTAATTCTGTTGTTGGTTTTATTGGTACAGGTGAACCTAATGCGATGTGGCAATGTGCGGCGAACCATGAATGGATTGATCACGAAATTATTGTAAAATCTGCAGAAACTGATGAAATAAAGTATAAAGTTTGGATGGGGGCGGATCCAAGTCAGAGATATTATTATTGTACATTAACTTCCTCTTGGGGAAGAAATGCGACCTTTAATTTTAAAGAAGTGGATTATCTTTTTTCTAAAATTAAGGGATTAGAACATAAAATTAGAGTTGCAGCAAATAGAATTCGTTATCCAGAGATGCTTTCGGATATGTATAAAAAAGGATATGTGGATTATCTGAAGCGTTATGGAAAAGAGTTCGTGAAACTATGTATAGATTTAGATGATTTAGACGCATTAGTATTTTTTGAATCATTTGAGTTGGTGAAGAAGAAAGACATAGATGCATTGATTCGGTATGCAACAAAACAGAAGTCAAAGGAGATTTCTGCCTATTTGCGTTCATATAAGAAGCAGTATTTTAAAGGAAACTCAACAAAACGCGCAAAGAAAACGGTTGCTAAATCAAAAAAATCTGGTATGGACAAAGTGGATAGCACTTCTAAAAATGATGCTCTTTGTTTCGATAGGGTTAAAAGCATTGATTTTCAGGATAAAATTTTTGTTTTGGTAGGTTTTGGAAAAGATGAAGAGAAAAAAATCACCGAGATTATTAAAACAAAAGGAGGAAACGTAAAAAGTACGACTGTTGTCAAGACTGCGTATCTTGTTGTAAAGGAAGGATATACCCGTCATACGGTAAAGTATAATAAAGCGCTTGAATTAAAGGAAAAAGGCCAAACGGTATACATTATTGATTCCAAGATGTTTTATGAACTTTGTTAGATAATAAAATTTTTGAGTAAAGACTCCTCCAGTAAATGGCGTAGCTATCAAGAAAATCCTGAGCTACGAGATCAACCTATTCCTGAACCTACAAAAGAAGCTAAAGAAGTTGTTCATGAATTGTTAGAAAAGAAATAAATATAATAAAAAACACGTCTAGTAAGTTCAAACCAAACTTACTAGACGTGTTTTTGCGTTAATACCCATACCGCTTCCGTTGCCACACCAAGCACCCCACTGATACCAGCCACATGACGCCTTCGGCGAGGGGGATGGCGAGCCATAGGCCGGTGGTGTTTGCAATATTGGGGAGTATGAGGATGAGGGGGGCGAGGAGGCCGAAGGTGCGGAGGAAGGAGAGGGTGGCGGAGAGGCGGCCGTTTGAGAGGGCGGTGAAGGCGGCACTGGTGAAGATGTTGGTGCCGCAAAAGAGCACGCTCCAGGTGAAGAGGGTGAAGCCTTGGGTGGCGAGGGTGAAGACGGTGGTATCCGGCGTGGTGAAGCAAGCAATCAGCTTCGTTGTGTGCCATCGGCTGAGGGCGAAGAGGAGAAGCGAGGCGAGGCCAATCAGCACCAGACTGGTTCGCATGATGCGACGTTGCATGGGGTGGTTTTCACTGCCGTGGTTGTAACCGATAATGGGTGCGATGCCCATGCTGTAGCCGATAAAGAAGGTTTGCAGCATAAACTGGCTATAGATAATGATGGTTATGGCGGCAACGCCGTCTTCTCCGATTAGGCGCATCATGGTGAGGTTAAAGAGAAGGGTGGTCACTGCGGCGGCGCATTGGCTGACGAGTTCACTGGCGCCGTTGAAGCAACTTTCGGTGAGAACACTCAAACGCAGAACGGGCTTGGTAAAGTGAAGGATACCTTTTTTGTGAGAAAAGACAATAATTCCGCCAAGGGACGGTAGAAGCATTCCCATGCCGGTGCCCAAGGCAGCACCACGAATACCTAGGTCACAGATCACGATGAATAGATAGTCGAGAATGATGTTGGTGATGCCGGCGGCAACCGATAGACAGGCGCCAAGATTTGGCTTTCCAGCGGTGATAAAAAGGCTAGCAAAGAGGGTTTGTAGCATATTTGCAGGGGCAAAGAGTAGGATGAAAAAGAGATAGTCTTGTGCGTAGGGCATGAGGCGTGGGCTTGCACCGAGAAGGTGCAAAAGCGGCGTCATGCAAAGGGTGCCGAGGACCAAAAGAAGAACGCCAATCAAGGCGCCCGAGAGAATGAGTAGGGTAAAGTCTTCTTTGGCTTCTTGGTGTTTTCCGGCGCCCATTTTGCGTGAGAGAATGGCATTGCCGCCGGCGGCGAGCATGGTGCCAAGCCCGACAATGAGATTGGTGATAGGGCAAACAATGTTAATTGCTGATAGAGCATCGGAGCCAACAAAACGTGAGACAAAGAGGATATCGACAAGGGTGTAAAGGCCCATAAAGAGCATCATAAAAATGGTTGGTGCGGCAAAGCGTAGGAGCGTGGTGATTCGCCAATTTTGAGCGAGTGGATGATTAGTCATGGGCATTGCCCTCTTGCTTCGATGAGAGAACGAACTTTTGCGTTGGATAGCCGTATTCAACGAGAAGCTCGCGTTCTGCAAAGCCTAACGTATAGAGGAGGGCGCGATGACCGGTATCGGCCTTATCACCGGCGCGGTAGGTGGTCATACTGATGTCTTGATTGGGCAGATAGGTGTGCAGGAGGGCGTCAATAAAGAGTTTGTGAATACCTGCGTTGCGGTATTGGGGGTGAATGCCCCAGTAGTCAATGCTTCCTGTATGGCGGTTAAAGAGCATGGCGCCAATGAGTAAGGCATCGTCTTTCAGAACCAAGGCGCGTTGCTCGCTAATGCCAATTTTTAGTTGCGTGAGATAGTCCTCCTCGTTCATCTCAGGATAGCCATCAATGACCAAGTGCATTAAATTCATCCATGCGGGAATATCTGTTTCGTTGGCTAAACGAATATGATCGATGGAAAAGAGAGGGTGTGAATAGTTTTTTTCAAGGGTGAAGCGGAGTTGTAAGGGATAGAAGCTGTGAGTGGCACGATATTCCGCCGGTGGGGCTTTGTACATGCTTTTGAATGCGCTACTGAAGGCTTGCTGACTTTGATAGCCACAGAGCAAGGCGATGTCAATAATGGGCTTTTCGGAAAAAATCAAAAGCTTGGCAGCTTCTGTGAGTTGTCGACGCTTGATGTACTCGTTTATGTGGAGGCCAACGGTGTCGAGAAAAAGGCGGCTGAGATGATATTTGGAATAGTGGATGGCAGCGGCGATGGTATCAAGGGTGAGTTTTTCATTTAAATGGGTTTCGATGTAATCAATCACCGATTCAATTTTTATAATGGTTTCTTCGGACATAGGAACCTCCTTTCTTTGGGTATGATAGCAAATTTTATAGGGGCGGTTTTAAGAAATCTTGCGATGTAACAGTATTTTTGCATAGAAAAAGAAACTTCAAGGGATGGGGTGCGTTGAGGATATTTTGTGTTCAGGGGGGTGTGTCTGTGCATAAGAATAGAGGTCATTAAATGATATAACGAGTACAGCTCAAAGTTGATATAGATTTATCGTACTGAGATTTTTCATTTAATCACACAGGCTTTACATTTTCTTTACTCGAGTTTTCTTGGTGGTGAAGGGGTTTGTGACCTTTTTTGACGACAAAATGGTGGGAAGCCAATGTTAAATAGTGTGCATATTTAACAATCATTTTACTTTGCGGCGCTTTTGGACTTTACAAGGGGCCTTTAATATAAAACCTGTCAGTACGAAATGAATTGAAACAAAAGAAAGAAGGTCTACAATGAGAAATTGGAAAAAAGTTGGTGTAGCAGCGATGTTGTGCATGGGTTTGTTAGCAGGTTGCGGTGGCAATGCAGATGCGCCGGCAAGCAGTGCAGCAGAAAGCAGTGCAAGTGATTTTGATACCGCAAAGGCAATCAATGCAACCACCCGTGAAAACGGTTCCGGTACCCGTGGCGCATTCATCGAGCTCTTTGGCATCGAAGCGGAAGAAAACGGTGAAAAGGTTGATAAGACTGATTCCAGTATTGCTGAAACAAACAGCACCAGTGTTATGATGACCACCGTGTCCAGTGACGACTATGCGATTGGCTACATCTCTTTAGGTTCCTTAAATGATACTGTCAAGGCTGTTAAAATTGACGGCGTAGCACCATCTGTTGAAACTGTGAGCGATGGCTCCTACAAGATTGCGCGTCCATTCAACATTGTAACAAAGGATGATTTAAGCGCAGAAGCAGAAGACTTCATTAAGTTCATTATGAGTAGCGACGGTCAAGCGGTCGTTGAAGAAAACGGTCAAATTGCTGTAGAAGCAGGCGAAGCTTATACTGCACCGGAAGGCCTCAAGGGTAAAATTGTTTGCTCCGGTTCCAGCTCTGTATATCCTCTCATGGAAAAACTCAAAGAAGCCTATGTTGCACTTAATCCAGATGTTGAAATTGAAGTTCAACAAAGCGATTCTTCCAGCGGTGTCACCAACACCATCGATGGTACCTGTGATATCGGTATGGCGTCCCGTGAACTTAAAGAATCTGAAACCAAGGAAGGCGTAAAGCCAACTGTTATTGCAAAAGACGGGATTGCAGTGATTGTGAACAAGGCAAATCCAATTGAAGATTTGACTTCTGATCAAGTAAAGAGCATCTATCTCGGCGAACTCACTAAGTGGGATGAATTGAACAATGCAAAGTAAGACTTCTGTAAAGTCCACGCACAACAACGCAGCGAAGGAGAGAGGGATGAAAGCCCTCTTCACCCTCGCTGCGTGCGTGTCTGTGGTGGCGGTATTTGTCATCTGTATCTTTCTCTTTGCCAACGGTCTGCCTGCGATTATGGAAATTGGTCCATGGCAATTTTTGAGCGGTACCGAATGGCGTCCAAATAATGATGTATACGGTATTTTCCCAATGATTATTGGGAGTGTGTACACCACTGTTGGGGCGCTTCTCATCGGGGCACCGATTGGAATTTTATCTGCGGTTTATATGGTATTTTATTGTCCAAAGCGCATTTATCCGCTGCTTCGTAGTGGGGTGCAGCTTCTTGCTGGGATTCCATCCGTTGTATACGGTTTTTTTGGTTTGATGGTGTTGGTGCCTTGGGTACGTGATTCTTTTGGTGGTCGCGGTTTGAGTGTGATGACAGCGGCGATTTTGCTCGGAATGATGATTTTACCGACCATTATCTCTGTGAGTGAATCGTCTATTCGCTCAGTAAACACCAGTTACTATGAAGGGAGCATTGGCTTAGGGGCTACCCACGAACGTAGTATTTTTCGTGTAGTGATTCCTGCTTGTAAGAGTGGGATCCTCACCGGTGTGGTACTTGGTCTTGGGCGTGCCATTGGTGAAACCATGGCGGTAATCATGGTGGCTGGGAACCAAACAGCGATTCCACATGCCCTTACCGATGGGGTGCGAACCATGACTACCAATATTGTCATGGAAATGGGCTACGCAGCCGATTTGCATCGTCAAGCCTTGGTTGGTACAGCGGTGGTGCTCTTTATCTTCATCTTGATTATTAACTTCTTGTTGGCAGTTTTAAAGAGAGGTGACATGAATGAGTAATTCCAAAACCGGAAAAAGTGCGTTCGCACAAAAATGGCAGAGCTTACGTCATCGTCCGGGTTCCTTGGCATGGTATATTTTGGTCCATGCAGGCGCACTCTTTAGTGTCGCTACTTTGGCCTTCATCGTCGTTTATATCTTGATTAACGGGATTCCAAATCTGACGCCGGAATTGTTCTCCCTTCATTATGACAGTGAAAACGTTTCTATGTTGCCGGCGCTGATCAATACCCTCTTTATGGCAGTGATTGCTTTGGTATTGGCACTTCCTATTGGGATTGGTGCGGCGATTTATCTCGTTGAATATGCCAAGAAGGGGAGTCGTTTTGTGAGTCTGGTGCGTTTGACCGCAGAAACCCTCACTGGGATTCCTTCTATTATATACGGGCTTTTCGGTTCTATTTTCTTTGTAAAGTTTTGCAACATGGGCTTATCCTTGCTTTCAGGGTCTTTGACTTTGGCAATTATGGTTTTGCCGGTTATTTTGCGTACCACTGAAGAATCTTTAAAAATGGTACCGGACAGTTATCGCGAAGGGAGCTTTGGCTTAGGGGCGGGCAAGCTCCGCACCATCAGTCAAGTGGTGCTTCCTAGTGCGATTCCCGGTATTGTGAGCGGTGTCATCTTGAGCATCGGTCGTATTGTCGGTGAATCTGCAGCTCTCATCTTTACCGCTGGGACCATTGCCGAAGTGGCAAGCAGTGTCTTTGCATCTTCAAGAACTTTGGCGGTGCATATGTATGTGCTTTCCGGCGAAGGCTTGTATATGAATCAAACCTTTGCAACAGCTGTTGTGCTCTTGCTTCTCGCTATTATCTTGAATTTTGCTGCTGAGTTTGTGGCGAAATTGTTGAGAAAGGATCAATAAGTAGAATGTACAAATTTGATATTAAAGATCTCAATTTATACTACGGTGATTTTCATGCCTTGCACGGCATTAACATAGGCATCAAGCCTAATGAAATTACTGCCTTCATTGGGCCTTCCGGTTGTGGGAAATCTACCTTGCTGAAATCTCTTAATCGTATGAATGACATGGTTGAAGGCTGCCGCATTGAAGGGGACGTGCTTTTAGACGGAGAAGACATCTACGGTGATATGGATGTCAATCATTTGCGTAAGCGTGTGGGGATGGTTTTTCAAAAACCAAACCCATTTCCAATGAGCATTTATGATAACATTGCCTACGGTCCACGTACCCACGGTATTAAAAACAAGGCAGAGCTTGATGAAATTGTAGAACGCTCTTTGCGCAGTGCGGCGATTTGGGATGAAGTCAAGGACCGCCTAAAAAAATCCGCACTCGGTCTTTCCGGTGGCCAGCAACAACGTATTTGCGTGGCGCGCGCATTGGCAGTTAATCCTGAGGTGCTTCTCATGGATGAACCAACCAGTGCATTGGACCCAATTTCTACTTCTAAGATTGAAGACTTGGTTCTAGAACTTAAAAAAGAGTATACCATTGTCATTGTTACCCACAATATGCAACAAGCAGCACGTATTTCCGATAAAACCGCGTTCTTCCTTTTGGGGGATTTGGTTGAGTTTAACGATACACACACGTTGTTTTCTACACCACACGATTCACGCACTGAGGAATATATTACAGGGAGATTTGGTTGATGAGAGATGTATATGTCGGTCAGCTTGAAAAGCTGAATCAAGAAATGATTGAAATCGGTAACTTTTGTGAACGCGCGCTCAGGGAAGCATCCGAATCTTTGGTGAAGGGCGATACTGCCTTGGCAAAGCAGGTGTTAACCTATGAAGCGGCATTGGATGAACGTGAGTATGTGATTGAAGCCTTGTGTAATCGTCTGCTTCTCTTACAACAACCGGTGGCAGGGGATTTACGTATTATTACTGCGTCCTCTAAGATGCTCACCAATTTGGTGCGTATCGGTATGCAAGCTGTGGACATTTGTGAAACCATGCTTCGCAAAGAAATCAATCAAAAACCGGTTGAAGTAGACCACTTCGCAGAACTTGCATTGGCTGTAGAGCGTATGATTCATGATGTCATGCAGGCGTTTGCGGCAAAAAATACGCAAGCAGCACATGATGTAATCGAATATGATGAAGTGGTCGATGAATTTTTTTACAAGACCAAGCATAATATTGCAGGTTTGTTGAAGACGGCAGAAACCCGTGAGGAAACAGACTATGCCCTTGATTTATTGATGATTGACAAGTATTATGAACGTATGGGGGATCATTGTGTGAAGATTGCCCAACAAGTACTATACGCGTTCAGTGATAAAATAAACAAATAATGACCCCAAGGAGGGGAAAACAGTGATTTATTGTGTGGAAGACGAAGCAGGGATTCGTAATATGATGGTCTACACCTTAGAGGCTGCGGGTCTTGAAGCCAAAGGGCTGGAAGATGGCGCTGCACTCTACGATGCCCTCAAAGAGCAGACACCGACCTTAATTATTTTGGATATCATGTTGCCGGATGAGGATGGTATTTCCATTTTGAAAAAGTTGCGTGTACAATCAAGTACCCAGCGTGTGCCGGTGATTATGGCAACTGCTAAGGGCAGTGAGTATGACAAGGTTATTGGCTTGGATTCCGGTGCCGATGATTATCTTGTGAAGCCTTTTGGTATGATGGAAATGGTTTCTCGTGTGCGTGCGGTGTTGCGCCGTGCGGTGCATGATGAAGAACCTGCCATTCAGCTCGGAGAGTTGATTTTAAATCCAAGTTCTCATGTGGTGTTGGCAAATGGTGAGCAGGTGGATTTAACCTACAAAGAATTTGAAATGCTTTCCATGCTTATGAGTAATCCCGGTCGCGTCTTTACCCGTCAGCAATTCTTGACTTGTATTTGGGATCAAGATTATGATGGCGAAACCCGCACTGTAGACGTTCATATTCGCAATTTGCGTCAGAAACTGGGCGATTGCGGCAACTATATTAACACCGTGCGCGGCGTAGGGTATAGAATGGAGGTTGCTCAGTGAAAAAGCGTGTCTTTTTGACCGTCTTTGGCACAGCGTTGATTACAGTGTTGGTGAGTGTCATGTTGTTGGTGGGTGTAACCTATCAATACATTCACGAAGAAACAAAACATCAAATGAGTGCGCAATTGGATTATCTGGCTGAAATGGTTGAAAGCCAAGGGGAAGACTATCTCCGTGATTTGGATGATTCAAGATATCGCATCACATGGATCGCTGCCGATGGCACGGTCCTTTTTGATAATTGGAGCGATATCAGCAAGATGGAAAATCACAGTAAGCGTCAAGAATTTATCGAGGCGCAAAAGAACGGTATGGCTGAGGTGGAACGTCATTCGGAAACAATGACGGAGCGTTTGATTTATGCCGCAAAGCTGTTGGATGACCGTTCAGTGTTGCGTTTGTCAACGGATGATATTTCACCGGAAGGGGTGCTCTGGCTGTTAGCAAGACCAACCATGCTGCTGTTATTGGGCGTGTTGGTGTTGACTTGGTTTGTAGCCAAGCGTCTTTCTCGCCGCATTGTTGAGCCACTCAATACGATTGATTTGGACAATCCGTTGGCCAATGAGACTTATGATGAGTTAATGCCATTATTATCTCGCATTGAACAGCAGCACCGAGAAATCAGTGACCAATCCATTTTGCTCAATCAACAACGTAATGAATTCCAAATTGTCATTGACAATATGGAAGAAGGGTTGGTGCTTCTCAACAAGGAAGGGCGCATTCTTTTGATGAATCGTAGTGCCACCCATCTTTTGGCGGTGCAGGACGAGGATTATATTGGTAGGGATTTTCTGCTCTTTGGAGATGAGCCAAAGCTGCATAAGCTGTTGAGCAAGGTTTACAATGGCAAAAATTACAGCGTGAGCGTCGAGATGGACAATAAAAACTATGAAATTCATGGGAATCCGGTCTTCTCTGACGACGATATTCAAGGGGTTGTACTCTTCTATATGGATGTAACAGAAAAAATGGAAGCCGAACAGCTTCGCCGTGAATTTAGCGCCAATGTGTCTCACGAACTCAAAACGCCGTTGCATAGTATTTCAGGTTGTGCCGAACTTTTGCTAAATAATATGGTCAAGGAAGCGGATCAGCCGCAATTCTTGCAACAGATTTATGATGAGGCCCAGCACATGGTTGCGCTTGTAGAAAATATTATCAGTATTTCTAAATTGGATGAAACCTCCGAAGAGCTTCCGCTTGAGGAGATTGATTTACTTGCGATGAGTCAGGATGTTGTGAAGCAGCTGATGCCTCATGCAAAGATGAAGGACATTGAATTAGATGTGAGTGGTGAAAACGTTATCATTAAAGGCGTTCACACCCTGATTCATGAAATGGTTTACAATCTTTGCGACAATGCCATCAAGTACAATAAGGAAAATGGCAGTGTGTCTGTCATTGTGACGAAAAACAAGGATGAAGCTGTATTAAAGGTCAAGGATACCGGCATTGGGATTCCGGAGGATCAAGTTGACCGCGTTTTTGAACGCTTCTATCGTGTGGATAAGAGCCATTCTCGTGCCAGCGGCGGTACCGGTTTGGGGCTTTCGATTGTCAAGCATGCCGCCATTCGACACAATGCGACGATTAAAGTCAAAAGTAAGGTTGGCAAGGGGACGACCATTAGTGTACGCTTCCCATTAAAGAAAAAGGCCATCAAAAAGAAATAATCAAAAAAGCCTGTATGGCGCATCCGTGGATGCACGCCATACAGGCTTCTTTCATTTTTGAGGTAAGATTAGATTTCGATTTTAGCGCCGAGAAGTTTTACAAATTCACGGCAAATAGCGGTATTGCCAGGCCACGCTGGGGAAGTCACGAGGTTTTTATCAACCACGGCTTCATCGGCAGCCACTTCAACATATTCGCCGCCGGCGAGGGTGATGTCCGGACCTACTGCAGGATAAGCAGTGGTTTTGTAGCCGTTTAACACACCCGCTGCGGTAAGCACTTGTGGGCCATGGCAGATGGCTGCAACAGGCTTGTTGGCAGCGAAGAATTCCTTGACGATTTCAAGCACGCGAGGGTTTAAGCGAATGTATTCCGGTGCGCGACCGCCGGTAATAAAGAGCCCAACATAGTCGGCGGTATCAACAGCATCAAAGTCTGCGGTCAAAGCAAAGTTGTGACCGGTCAATTCGGTATAGGTTTGCTTACCGAGGAAATCATGGATGGCGGTTGCGACGGTGTCGCCGGCTTTTTTATCCGGGCAGACAGCGTCTACTTGATAGCCCAACATGGAAAGGGCTTGGAATGGCACCATGGTTTCGTAGTCTTCGGTGAAGTCGCCGCAAAGTAATAAAATCTTCTTGCTCATAATTGGTCCTCCTTCAAGGATTCATAGTCAAACGATAGTGTTTCATTGCTTATATTTTACCACTTTTTATTTCCCGAGGTTAGAAAAATCGAAACGCTTTTACCAAATAAAAATATATACCGACAAGGGTAGATTAAAGCACATAAAATGTTAAAAGCCACAGACGAAATACATTTTCGTCCGTGGCTTAGAAAATAGAATCATTCTTTTTGAACAGATGTTTGAGTTGTTTGATTAGGAGATTGTCCATTATATAACTTGAGAAGAGTGTTTTGTGTTTCTTGTAATATATCTAGCTTTTGCTCAATCTCACGTTTTTGTTGCTCTAGGTATTCGCGTTGCTCACGAAAACGGCCAGGCAAACTAAACACAATAATAAGCATTGCCAGCTGAACAATTAAAGCAATCAAGCCGCCAACGAGAGAGAAAACGGGATCGTCAACAGTAATCATAAGCGTACCTCCTTAGTATACTTAATAGAAGGTATCTTTTACTGTATATAATATACCTTCTTTAGGATCAAAATGAATGACGCCCCATAAATCAATTTCTATATCAATAGGGTACCATTGGTGATAATAATTTCCGGTGAATTGAATTGGTACACCAGACATGTTTTGACCGATATGGGAAACGAAAGCTTTGCCGGCTTGTGCCCATTTGGTTGAAAATTGAATTACCGGAAAATCAAAACGAGCAACATGGCTGGATTCTGCATAACTTAATCCGAATCTTTTATCAGCATCCGGTGTCATAGAATTTAATTCGGCATATTTCACTAAACAAGTTGAACTTGCAGTTACATCAAAACCATTAGTGATATAAGAAGCTATGGTGTCAGTCCATCTATTTAATGGTTTATCGGCCCACCACCAATAAATGCTACAGTTTGCTGAAGTTCCGGAGTGAGCCCAATTGCCGAGACCAAGGTGTAATTCAGCAGATGCCTTTTCGGCATCGGATTCGCTTATTGCGTCATAATTTCCTTTACGTATATTTTAGTAAAAACAAAACTATTGGATGAATTTATAATAACAATAAAAAATATAAATGTCAAGGATTTTGTAATCTCATATATAGCATAGTCCAGAATATTTTCAATTGCATGGTAAGGCAAAGAAATTTGCTTATTATTAAAGCATATATTATACTAGACTGTGAAAAGGGGGATGTTCATGAAAGATTATTCACAGGAGCTCAATGCATGGGCAGAGGAATTAAGTGCTGTGCATTTGCCACGTTGGGATGAATTGCCATCTTTGAATTTATATATGGATCAGGTGTTAGAGTATATCAATGAGACGCTGTCTTTCTTGATCGTTCAATCTCCGAACCCAAGCAATCATTCCAAGGGCGAGGATAAGCTCCTTACCTCCGCAATGATCAATAATTATGTGAAGCAAAAGTTGATTCCGAAGCCTGAAAAGAAACGTTATCAACGCAGACACATTGCGTGCCTTATTGTGTATGTGTTGTTAAAGCAAGTGTTGCCACTAACGGATATTCAAAAAGGAATTTACTTACAGCTTGAGCTTTGTGACCGTGATTTTCAAGTGGCCTATGATTTATTTTGTCGTCAGACGGAAGTGGGCTTTACCTATGTGTCCGATTTGACGCAAAGCAAAATTAAAAATGAGCAATCCTACTATACCATGCCGGTGACGGTGCTTGGCACCAGTATGGCAGCGCTGTCTTTGGCGACTAAGCTCATTGCGCAAAAAGTGCTTGCTTTAAATATTCCTGCAGATAATGGCCATGATTACGCCATTGAAATTGAGACTAATGATTAAAAAATCCCCATCGCTTATGCGGTGGGGATTTTTGCTTAATGCTCTTGTTTGGAAGTGACAGAGGCCATGCGCGCATCCATGGATTGATATTTATCACGGCGATCGTCGATTTTACAAACGGTGTAGACGCGTGGTACGCCATCTTCAAAGAGGGCTTCTTGCATGCGTTGAACGCATTGGTATAAATCGCCGAGCTCACCTTCTAAAGTGGTGCCCATAGGATTTAGCGCATAGGTAACTTTGGGATCTGTCTTTGCGATGTCTAGGGCGCGGGCGATGTAGGGGCTACAACTGGTCGATTCCATTCCCATTGGAATGAGGGTGATTTCCATAAGTGCCATGGGTGGGGCCTCCTTTGGATGCATATTTTTTCAAAAAAAGTAAGTAACTATAGAGAATTCTGTGTTATTTGATGTGGCATTTGCTATAATGTTTGTATGACTCATATTATAGCACAAAGTTAGTTATGATTATAGGAGGCAATTATAATGGATAAACGTATTTGTGTATTACTTGCACCGGGCTATGAAGAAATTGAAGCTTTGACGCCGGTGGATTATTTGCGTCGTGCCGGTGCAATGGTTGATATTGTGAGCACTACTGAAGAAATTACTGTGCCAAGTGCACATCAAGTATTGGTGCAAGCGGACACTTTCTTGGATGACATCAAGAGCGACGATTATGAAATGGTCATTATTCCTGGTGGGCTTCCAGGTGTACCGAATCTCATTGCTAACGAGAAGGTGATGGCATTCCTTAAAGAAATGCATGACAAGACAAAATGGGTGACTTCTCTGTGTGCCGGTCCTGCTGTGCTTGATGCGGCAGGCATCTTGGCTGGGAAGGCAACCACTTGCTATCCGGGTTGGGAAGAAAAACTCAAAAACTTCGGTAGCTTTAGTGGAGATACCGTTGTGGTTGACGGTCATGTGATTACCGCACGTGGTGCCGGTGCAGCAGGGTATTTTGCTCTTGCTTTGGTAGAACAACTTTTTGGCGCGGAAAAAGCAGCTGAAGTAAAATCTGCCGTTGTTATGGATATTGTTGAAAAGAATCTTGGTTTGTAATAAAGGTCGTATCATCGAATGAAAAAGTTAATAGTAACAACCTTATTGTTGCTTGGCGCAACATTTACTTTTGCGGGCTGTGAAAGCAAAGAAGTGCAAACACAGCTCGATCAGACCTTGACGGTGTTGGAAACCATGGATGCAGAGAAGGTGATGGCGGCCTGCGATGAAGATACCAAACAAGCAGTTTCTGTCGAAACCATGCAAGAACGCATGGGGGCGGTTTATCATGCTCTTGCGGTTGAAAGCGTGGACTATAAGCATGCTTCCAAAAATAAAGAAGCGAGTGGTGACGGCAAAACCGTCTATGATGTGGATGTGGTTATGACCACCCCAAGCGGGGATGTTAAAACCACTGCCCAGCTTGCATTTACTGGGAAAAATGAAAACATGAAACTTTCCTGGACGCCACAGGCTGTTTTGAGCGGTCTTAGTAGTGACAATAGCCTTGTCGTAGAAACCAAGCAAGGGAAACGTGGTAGCATTTTTGCACGTAACGGTGAAGTACTTGCAGAGGATGATAAGGATGGGAATCGCGTGTATCCACAGGCGGCGTTAACTGCTTCCTGTGTGGGTTATGTGCGTGCCGCTACTGCTGCGGAAATTGAAAGCGAAAGCGTTGATTCTGTACCGATTGGCACGGAGGTAGGACGTAGTGGCTTTGAAAAAGCGTATCAAGATCGTTTGGTAGCAACCAGTGGGCTCAAGGTATATTTAAGTGATGCCAAGGACCAAATCATCTTTGAAAGCGAGCCAAAGGATGGCGAGGATATCACCACTACCATCGACTTGAAGGTGCAACAAATTGCTGCCGATCAGGTTAGTGGAGAATTTGCGGCTGTGGTGATGGTTGAACCATCTACCGGGCAGGTACTTGCGATGGCAGAAGGTGGGTCTTACGATCCGAATCGTTGGTTGGATACCAATATGAGTGCTGAGGAATACGCTGCGAATGTTGAAGCCGGTGTCATTCCTGGCAACGGCCTCTTTGCAGATCGATTTACCCCAGGCTCTACGCAAAAACTTTCAACCACCTACATTGGTCTCAAAAACGGTACCTTAACGCCAGAATCCGGCTATGAAATTTACGGTGAAGATTGGGCACCTCCAGGTGGCTGGGGCAGTTATAAGGTGCATCGTGTGGTACCGTACAATGGTTGGGTCGATCTCAAAAGTGCCTTGGTTTATTCTGATAATATCTTCTTTGCGCGTACCGCTTTAGATATGGGCTACGATGCGTTTAATAACGGGATGAAATCTTTAGGCTACGGTGAGAAGGTACCGGGCGCTTATCCGGTGCAAACCAGTCAAATTACTGCCGATGGGGTGATTGCCGACGGGCATGAAACCGGCCTTGCAGATTCTGCTTACGGTCAGTATCAGGTACAGATTTCACCGCTTCAGCAAACGTTGATTTATGCATCTTTGCAAAACGGCGGTAAAATTATGAAACCTTGCTACCTTATGGACGAAAAGCCGGAGGTTTGGATTGATGGCGTGGCAACCCAAGAACACATTGATTTCATCAATGATGCGCTGCGTGACGCTGTGCTTGTACAGCATCCGTTGGCGGATGTTGAGGGAGCAAAGATTTCTGCAAAAACCGGGACTGCGGAAGTGGGATCGGATGGCTCCACCAACCTTGGGTGGATATGTGGCAGTGACCTTGCAAATCCAAACTGGACCATGTGTGTTATGGTAAATTACGTGGAAGATCGTGGTGGCTCTGATGTAAATGCGGCGTATATCGGAAAAATCGTCTCCGAGCTCTATGCGCAAAACGGTGGGCCCTATGTGCCAAGTGGATTAGAACAAGCGTCTGAATCTGATGAAAAGAAATAATCAATCAATTAAGCGTTGCTTCAATGGGGCAACGCTTTTTTTGTTAGTGATTGATTTGTGGCTGACATGAAGCAATCTTTGTATCTTGACAAAGAGCATATTTATACAGTAGTCTGAATGTATTGTGCTCGGAACGGATGCGCCGAGAACCTAGCAAAAGGAGGTTATCATGGATATCATACTTGTCATGTGCATCGGCATTTTGGTGGGACGTTTTTTAGTTCCGCAGGGAATGAAAAAGTTTAATGAGCGCGTTTCTATGTGCTGTACCTGGTTGCTTATTTTTGCCATGGGCGTGATGCTTGGCGAGCGTGAGGGCTTTTTGGAGGACCTATCTATGCTCGGTGTGCGTAGTTTTTTCTTTTTCTTGATTCCAACGGTATGTTCTATCATACTTGTGTATATTTTATCAAAACGTTTTATCGAGAAAAAGCAAACTGTCAAGGCTGAGAAGGAGTTGGAAGAATGATTGTAGTAGTGACGTTGTTATCACTCTTTGGAGGCTTGCTTTACGGTCTTTCAGGTCTTGATGTGTCATTGGTAAGCGCCATTGGCAATCACACAGATTGGATTCTTTACGCGCTTATGTTTACCGTTGGTATTAGCATTGGCATGCAGCGTGGAATGTTGAGTAAGATTCGAGAATATCATTTTAAAATCTTCATTATTCCAACCGGTGTTATCATCGGCTCCTTCATCGGTGGCATTCTTTGCGCATGGATGTTTGAGCTTCCGATTGGTCACGGGGCTGCAGTTGCCAGTGGGATGGGATGGTACAGCCTTGCCGGTGCCACCATTAGTCAAATGGGTGGTGCCGAACTGGGAAGTATCGCATTTATGAGCAATCTCATGCGTGAAATCTTCTCCTTTGTGTTGATTCCTTTGCTTGCAGTCAAGCTCAACTACTATACGTGCATTGCTTCTGCCGGTGCCACCAGTGAAGATACAACCTTGCCGGTGATGCTCAAATATACCAATGAAGAAACCGTGGTACTTTCTGTATTTAACGGTGTAATCTGCTCCTTTTTTGTGCCGCTCTTGATTCCGTTTTGCTTTGGTTTGTTATAAAATAAAAGCCGACCTGTATGATGGGTCGGCTTTTATTGTGGAGGCGGAAATGATGAGATTTGAACGTATAACAGATGTCAGCCATCCGATGTTTGCGCAAGCAATGGCGTTGTATCAAGAAAGTTTTCCAGTGCATGAACAGAGAGAGGCGTTGTCTCAAGAACGTATATTAAAGCATCCGGATTATCATTTTAGCTTGGTATACGATGAGGCGCTGTGGATTGGTTTAGTGCTTTATTGGGAGCAAGCGGAGTATCTCTATATTGAGCATTTGTGCATTATTCCGACAATGCGTAATAAGCAGTATGGGCAGCACGTTCTGACTTTGCTGGCTGAACAGAGTAAAACGATAATTTTAGAAATTGATCCGCCAGTGGATACGATTTCCATCCGGTGTAAGGGCTTTTATGAACGTTGTGGTTTTACGGTGAATGTGTATTCGCATACACATCCACCGTATCATCAGGATTGCGCCGGGCATAAGTTGGTTGTAATGACGGCACCGCAAGCTGTTAGTGCGGAAATGTATGATGCCTTTGCATCGTATCTCAATCAAGTGGTGATGCAGGACGCTTTTATACAGGAATAATTTAAGAGGTCTTTTATTGTTCGGAAGAATCGTGTATACTAGGGAAAACATGATGTTAGATGTCACATAGGAGTTGATATAGTATGGAACGTTCTGTCCAATATTCAGACAATGATTACATTGTCCAACAGGTACTTTCGAAGTTTTCCTTTGCTTTGTTATTTATGACCGTTGGTATGGTGCTAGGCGCATTGCTTGTGCCACCGGCAATTGCATCTATGATGCCGTTTTTGTGTATGTTTGTGCTTTTGGGCGCCTTTATGGTGCGTAGAGGTCAACGCAGTGAAAGCGGTATGGTGACCTACTCCATGAGCTTTGTTTACGGTTTTGCAGCGTTGATGGGTGTGGGGATTTATCCAAGTGTGCTTTACTATACCCAAGCGATTGGTGCAAATTTAGTTATGACTGCTTTGGGCGTGACCTTTGTGGTGTTTTTTGGGTTGTCTTTCTATGCAAGCCATACCAAGCGTAATTTCTTAAATTTAGGGTCCGTGCTTTTTGGTGGGCTGGTTGCCTTGATATTGGTTTCTTTGGTGGGGCTTTTTATTCACGCCACTGCCCTTCAGATTACTGTTACCGTTGGCGGGTTATTTATTTTTAGTGGTTATGTGCTCTATGATGTACAGTTGATGCGTAGTGGTTTACTCACCGAAGAAGACGTACCAATGATGGTATTAAACCTCTTCTTAGACTTCATTAACTTGTTCCTCTATATTCTTCGTATGTTAGGATTTCTCGCAAGCAACGACTAAAAAACAATATATTTGAGTCAATCACACAGTCTCATTTTGATGGGACTGTGTTTTTTTATTGCTACTTTGTGGTAAACTATTGAACATAAAGGAGGCGACGACCAATGCTTTATATTTATAAAATGAATGCATTGTCTGCTGTAGAGCAGGATGCTTTTTTAACTGCCGTGGATCGCTGTGGCGAAGCGGTTTGTTTACTGGATGACAGTGATTTATCTCGTACGGTAACCGAGGTTCTTGACACAGTAGAGCCAGTGGATATGCGTGGGTTTAAACCATTCGCGAAAGTGGATGGGGCACCGTTTTTACTGATGGATGTGGATGATTTGGCCTTAGACCCAATTCTTGCTGCTATGCGCGCACATAAGGTGCGTATCGGTCATAAATGTATGGTGACGGATAAAAATCGCACATGGACGATACAAAAGCTGATTGGTGATGTGGCGGAAGAGCACGCATTGATGACAGCGTTGATGAAATTGCAAAAGTTGGTAGAGAACGCTGCAGATTTAAAAGAAAGCGATATGAATCCACTTCTTTGGATGGCTTTTCGGCAAAAGAAGCTCCAGGCTGAGGACTTATTGGCTCATATCGGTAAAGTAGAAATTCCGGTAGAAGCAGTGGATGCAGTAACTGCACAATTTGAGCAAGCCCTTCAAATGGTTCGCGAGGGAGGCTTGTCATGAGTGGGATTTTTGAAAAGCAAAGAGCGATGACTGCGGCGATAGAGAATACTTTACTGGAAAAGCCGGGAACGGTGGTAGAACCGACGGTATTCGTAAATCCTTACCATTTGGCACCGTTAAGTGCCTTGGTGTGTTTTGTAACGGATGAAGCAGAGTCTTTTAATGTGACGTTAAAAGATGGTCAAGGCCGTGCATATCTAAGCTATGAAACGCCACATACAAGCACGCATCGTATTATTGTTCCGGCGATGGTCGATGGACAGGTCACTACTTTTGAGGCGGTGGGGAGCAAAGGGAGTAAGGTGCAGTTGGCATTGCCAGCGGTAGAGCTTGAACGTCCAATGCAAATTGAGTGCGAAGGTGCTGCACCGGAAGGAACTTTGTTGTTTGCATTGCCTGCAGACGGCGCCGGGCAACCGGTGGCGGTCAATCAATACGGCGACCTGTGTTGGTCGTTGATGCGTCCGTTGAATCACCGCTTGCATTTCTTGGACAATGGGCATATGCTTACCGGTGCGCCACTACAAATGGCACCGCCATACAGTGGCGCAGCTATTTGGGAGTTGGATGCCCTCGGGCATATTTATAAGGAAATCCGTTTTGAAGACGGCTTTATCAGTGACTTTGTTGTGCTTGAAGATGGTACTATTGTGGCGATTGGACAAGCGGCATGGCAGGGTACCATTAGAGATACCCTTCTTTGGATCAATTCGGAAAGTGGTGCGATTGAAAAGCGTTTAGCGGCTTCAAGCGTGCTCGCTCCTACCGGCGGCAATGCCGGACAAAGTGGGAGCGACTGGTTCCAAGGCATTAGTGTGCGTTATGATAGGGAAAACGGTTTGCTGTATTGGAGCAGCTTGGCGCAGGATGTTGTGCTTGTGGTTGATGCTAAAACGGCAGAAGTGGTTAAGATTATCGGTCATACCGATGGTTGGGATGAAAAGCGTGTGGCGACGTCCCTTTTTACCCGTCCGGTTCCTCGAGGCACCTTTGAACAGGCTTACGGTGTACAATATGCAGATGGGGCGCTTTATTATATCAATGCAAATCGCTATCCTCTTGGCAAAAAATTGCCGTCTAATCCTTTTACAGTCAATCGTTTGGACCTCAAAAGCGGGCGCGTATCACCGTATATTCGTAATACGGAAGGACTGATCTCTCCTGTATTTTGTGATTTAGAACTATTAGAGGATGGCCACGTCCTCGTATTGGCTGGAGGTCTGAGTAATACAACATCTCACGTACCGGCGGTTTTTGCTCGTGAACGTCAAGACGATATTAGTCTATCCGCTCGTGCAACCCTATATCATCAAGGGGAAAAACAAGCCGCCTGGACCTTCAATGACAATCTTGTTTATGTTGGTTTCTGGCAAGGTGGTATGGCGTCCTTTGATTTTGCGGTCAGTGGTCCGGTTGGAGAATGGACCCCATCCTATGAGGTGGATATTGAATTGCCGATTGCTAGCGAAAGCAAGATTGAAGCAGAGCTTGCGCTCGATTTCTGGCAAGATGATGCACGTCTTTATTTGAGTGGAACCTTTTATAAAGGTGAAGCTTGTGTGTTGGTGCTCAAACAAGGGGAAGAGAAGCATCAATATTTCTTGAATTCAAACCTGAAGCCGTTTGGTGCCGAATGGCTTTACACCTATAGTGATGGGATCGAACGTTGGTTAAACTGGGCCATTCCATGTGGCAATTTGCATGGAGATTGGCAGGTAGAAATGATTATCGACGATTGTCACTATAGCAGTGATGTGGTCGTACATTTTGAATAATGGGTATAAAAAAGAAGCTGTTGAGATATTCTCAACAGCTTCTTTTAATTTAGATTACATATGATTGGAGTTCAAATCGGAGTTACGCAAGGTAACGTCGTGAGCGCCACCTTCTACGATGGAGGTTGCGGAAACGAGGGTCAAACGAGCGTTTTGTTGGAGATCCTTGATGTTCATAACACCGCAGTTGCACATGGTGGAACGAATCTTGCTCAAGGAAAGTTGTACGTTGTCTTTCAAAGAGCCGGCGTATGGTACATAGGAGTCAACGCCTTCTTCGAAGGAAAGCTTAGAGTCGCCACCCATGTCGTAACGTTGCCAGTTACGTGCACGAGCAGAACCTTCGCCCCAATATTCCTTCATGTAGTTACCACCGATGCGAACACGGTTAGATGGACTTTCGTCGAAACGTGCAAAGTAACGGCCTAACATGATGAAGTCAGCACCCATAGCCAAAGCCAAGGTCATGTGGTAGTCGTATACAATCCCGCCGTCGGAGCAGATAGGAATGTAAATACCGGTTTCTTCAAAGTATTCATCTCTTGCTTTAGCAACTTCGATGACTGCGGTTGCTTGCCCACGGCCAATCCCTTTTTGTTCACGAGTGATGCAGATGGAACCACCACCGATCCCAACCTTAACGAAGTCAGCGCCTGCTTCTGCCAAATAACGGAAGCCTTCAGCGTCTACAACATTACCGGCGCCAACCTTTACGGTGTCGCCATAAGTTTCGCGAATCCAGTCTAAGGTGATTTTTTGCCATTCGGTGTAACCTTCGGAAGAGTCGATGGTCAAAACGTCAACGCCTGCTTCAACAAGTGCTGGAACACGTTCTTTAAAGTCGCGGGTGTTAATCCCGGCACCAACCATATAACGCTTAGACTTGTCGTCCAAAAGTTCTAATGGGTTTTCCTTGTTGGAATCGTAGTCCTTACGGAAAATGATATAAAGAAGGTTTTGGTTGTCGTCAACGATTGGGAGTTGGTTGAGCTTATGTTCCCAAATCAGGTCGTTGGCTTCAGGCAAAGTGGTGTTTTCGTGACCAACAATTAATTGTTCAAAAGGAGTCATGAATTCTTGCACTTGAGTGTCACGTGGGGTACGGGACAAACGATAGTCGCGGCTGGTGATAATCCCGAGAAGTTTGCCGTTCGGGGAACCGTCTTCGGTAACAGCCATGGTGCTGTGGCCGGTTTTTTCACGAAGCACAAGCACATCGGCGAGGGTATCGGTAGGACGCAAGTTGGCATCGGAGATAACGAAACCTGCTTTGTGGTTCTTTACGCGGCGAACCATGTTTGCTTGGCTTTCAATGGATTGGGAACCGAAAATGAAGGACAAACCGCCTTCCTTTGCAAGCGCAATACCAAGGGTATCGTTGGAAACAGCCTGCATAACTGCGGATACCAAAGGAATATTCAAAGAAAGCGCTGGTTCTTCACCTTTCTTATATTTTACAAGCGGGGTTTTCAAGCTAACATTTGCTGGGATGCAATCCTTGGAGGTAAAACCAGGGATAAGAAGATATTCGTTAAATGTACGTGATGGTTCATCGTAAATGATTGCCATGACTGAGCTCCTTTCAAAATATATAATGATTTACAAAATAATATAAAATTATTTTTCTACGCCATGATTTGGAGGCAAGATTTCAATCCAGTAGTTATCTGGGTCAGTAATGAAATAAATCCCCATGGCTGGGTTTTCAAACACGACGCAATCAAGTACCTTGTGCATCGCCAATGCTGCCGCAAAGTCATCGACTTCCAATGCCAAGTGGAATTCATTTTCACCAAGGTTGTATGGTTGTGGATGGTCACGCAACCAGGTCAATTCGAGTTGATGTTTACTTTCGCCATCGCCGAGGTAAACGATGATAAAACTACCGTCTTCACTTTCGATACGACGAACTTCTTTTAAACCGAGTGCCTTATCGTAGAATGCAAGACTGTTTTCCAAGTTTGTTACATTGATATTGTTGTGTAAGAAAGAAAATTTCATAGAAATGTGCGCCTCCTCTTTAATCGTTACTATTTCTTATTTTAGCATAAATCCCATCATAAGAGATAGTAAAAATGGCGCAAAACTCTCAGCAAATAAGAGAATATTTTTGGATAAGATATTTCTGTGATAATTGCTTTGAGAATGGTATACTTGGGCTAAGTATTGCAAGGGGGCAATCTTATGAGTGAAACCTTTATAGAAAAAAATGTTCCTTACGCTGAAGAAGCCGAGGCAGGTATTATTTCAGCGATATTCAAAGACCGTGAAGTTATTCAAGACGTCGTGCAAATGATTAGTGAGAGTGACTTTTATAAGCTGGAAAATGCCACACTCTATAAAGCCATGATTGAGTTGGATGAAAACGGTCAAAGTATTGACTTGGTCACGATGACCGATAAACTACGTAAAGAAAACCTTTTGGAAAAAGCCGGTGGTGTACTTTATCTTGGGCAAATTGCAGCTGCACCAAGTACTGTTTATAATATCAAGCAGTATGCCAAGATTGTGCAAGAAAAATCCACCATGCGTCAACTTATTAAAATTACGGACCGAATCCGAAACCGTTGCTATGAGGACGCTGAACCCATCGAAAGCATTTTAGATGATTCCGAACGCTTGGTATTGGATATTTCTAAGGGGCGACAACGTAATGATGTCAGCCGTGTTGATGAAATTGTAGCGCGTAATTTGGAAATGATTGAAGAAGCGAGCAAGCATGCCGATGACATTACAGGGGTACCGTCCGGCTTCATTGACTTGGATCACATGACCAACGGCTGGCAAAAATCCGACCTGATTATCTTGGCGGCTCGTCCGGCGATGGGGAAAACCGCGCTCTGCTTGAATATGGCAGCCAATGCAGCGGTGGACTACAACCAACCGGTTGCCATCTTTAGCTTGGAAATGAGTAAAGAGCAGCTCGTTCAGAGAATGCTCGCTGCTGCGGCACGCATCGACCAAAAGCGTCTGCGTACCGGACAGCTCAACGCCGATGAATGGGGGGCGTTCTTACAAAAAATCGGTCCTTTATCCAGTGCACCGATTTATATTGATGACACACCGGCAATCACTATTCGTGAACTCCGTGCGAAGGCGCGCCGCTTGCAAAGCCGCGAAGGGAATCTTGGGATGATCCTCTTGGACTATTTGCAACTTATGGGAGGCAGCGGCAATAGTGAAAACCGTCAACAGGAAGTCTCTGAAATCTCGCGCTCGCTAAAGGCATTGGCCCGCGAACTGCAGGTTCCGATTATTGCCTTGTCGCAGCTCAGTCGTACGGTAGAACAAACCAAAGATAAAAAACCGCAACTCAGTCACTTGCGTGAATCCGGGTCATTGGAGCAGGATGCGGACATTGTTCTTTTTATTCATCGTGAAGAATATTATAACGAAAATACCGATCGTCGTGGGATTGCGGATATTATCATTGCGAAACACAGAAACGGTCCAACCGGTACCGTCGAATTGGCCTTCCAAAATGAACTTACAAGATTTGACAATTTAGTACGTGATGGCAGTTATCCTTATTGAGTAAAATAATCGAATGAATATTAGACAATTTGATGCATTATGTATAGAAGCACTTCAATGAGTCATAAATTTACATTGATAATTTAAATGATTTATAAATATAGGTAATCTTTATGGGTGGAGCGTTTGCAATTTCTCTACCTAAACAGGGAATTCTTTTTCAAGTTTCTTTTGTAATAGCACAGGGTGATTCTTAAAATTTGAAAAGCGGAAGGGGATAGGCCTGACGCGATATTAACTCTGTGCTCCACATGCGAATTGGTGAACCAATTTTAAGAACTTCTCTATCTAAATAAAGAAATGCTGTCATGGATGCCCTTAGTTCATTGGTAAATGTCATGGTTTTTACGGTCGCAATTATGTGAAAGATGTGATAAATTAAAAGAGTAAATTAACGATCAAGGAAAACTGATCTTTTTTATTAGAAAGAATGAGGTGTACTTCATGAAATGTTCAAATCGTATCAGTAATATGCAAGAATCTCCAATCCGTAAGCTCGTTCCTTATTCCCTTAAGGCAAAAGCTAACGGTAAAAAGGTTTACCCACTTAACATTGGGCAACCAGACATTCAAACTCCAGAAGGTTATTTCGACGCAGTAAAGAACTTCAAACAAGATGTTCTTGCTTACGCTGACTCCCACGGGGATTTCACCTTAATCGACAAAATCAGTGAATACTACAAGAAAAATAATATGAGCTTCGAACCAGAAGATATTCTCGTTACCAACGGTGGTTCTGAAGCGTTGTTGTTCGCTATGATTGCTCTCTGCGACCCAGGCGACTCTGTTGTTGTTATCGAACCATTCTACACCAACTACAACGGCTTTGCAGCTGAAGTAAGTGTTAACGTAGAAGGGATTGTAACTAAGGCTGAAAATGGCTACCGCCTCCCAGCTAAGGAAGAAATCCTTGCTTCTATCAGCGACAAGGCTCGTGCAATCATCATCACCAACCCAAGCAACCCTACCGGCGTTGTTTACACCAAAGAAGAATTGCAAATGATCGCTGAAATCGCAGTTGAACGCGACCTCTTCGTGATTGCTGACGAAGTATATCGTGAATTCGTTTATGATGGTGAATTCTATAGCTTGGCTTACTTCCCAGAATTGGAACAACGCCTCATCATGATCGATTCCGTTTCTAAGCGTTACAGTGCTTGCGGTGCTCGTATCGGTTGCATTGCTTCCAAGAACAAAGACGTTATCGCTAACGTATTGAAGCTCTGCCAAGGCCGTCTCTCTGTTCCTACCCTCGACATGATTGGTGCTACCGCACTTTATGCAGATACTCCAGACAGCTACTTGGCTGAAGTAAACGAAGAATACAAGAAGCGTCGCGACGTAACCTATGCTGCACTCAGCAAAATGGAAGGCGTTGTTTGTGGTAAGCCACAAGGTGCATTCTACATCGCTGTTAAGCTCCCAGTTGACGATGCTGAAAAGTTCATCATCTGGATGCTCGAAGAATTCGATTATGAAGGCGAAACCGTAATGATGGCTCCTCTCGCTAGCTTCTACTCCAAGCCTGGTATCGGCGTAGATGAAGCGCGTATCGCTTACATCCTCAATGCTGATGAAATGGCTAGAGCAATGGTTGTATTGGATAAGGCTCTCCAAGCTTATCCGGGCCGCAAGTAATTTGAATTTAAAAGCGTTTGTTTCTTATGAAGCAAGCGCTTTTTTAGATTGATTTAGTTATTGCACATAAAAAACTGCCTTTACGAAATTCGCTGGCATTTGTCAGCGAGCTTGCGTAAAGGCAGTTTTTTTATTAAATGACAGTTGATGATTCTTGCTCAAGGCGGTTCACTATTTGTGCACCAGAGGTGTTTTTGTTATAGATGAATAGGTGGCTGTCACCAATGGAGGAAAAGCCATGCTCAAGTAGAATTTCAGCAATTCCTTTGTTGATGAGACTTTCGGTTAAAAGTATGTAGGTCAAGTTATTTGGTGCTTGGTCAATGGTGGTAGCGATTTTTTCCGGAATTTTCTCTGGAAGTTCTGTTTTTAAATCGATTTCAGTCAAGCAGTCGTTGCATTCATCTTTCAGAAAGGTGACAAGTTTATCGTCTATGCGACGTACGCGAGATAAATCTTCAAGTATTGCCTGATAGGCGGCTTGGCCTTGGTTGTTACCAATGTAAATATAGATATCAGTGCCAACAACATTGGTAAATTGATGAGAAGTTAGAAATAACTTGCTGTCGACTTGATTGGCTTTTACAAGGCTATAGATAATTTTATCAGGATTTGCTGCTGTTTGTTGTTGAAGAGTTTCATCTGAGAGCACATCAACAACGTGGTACTCTAATAGTTCCACATTTTTGCAAGCCTGTCTAATGAGGGCTTCCTTGGTCGGTCTCATAGAAATACCTCCTGAGTTAATGGATTGTAACTATTATAACATAGTTTTTTTAGATATTATATAGAAAGAAATTGATTTTTGTATGAAGTCCTTGTTTATCTTTAAAAAATCATCATACTTAATACACCAATGCTAAGAAAGGGAATAAGTGGAATCGCACTTTCTTTGGTGGCACGGTGTTGTAATAGGAGTCTGGCGCTATAAAGAAGCGCACTTATAATTCCAATTAAAAAGGCATAGGTGATATCTACCACACCAAGATAGAACCCGCTCAGTGCCATAAATAGAATGTCGCCGCTGCCGAGTGCGCCGGAGAAACGCCAATAAATTAAGAGTAAGGGGAGTGTAATGATACAAGTTCCGAGTAGGCGATCAGGCAACCATAGTGAATCAAAACAGATGGCATCAAAAAGAATGAATACGCCATAGAGTATCAAATCCGAATCATGAATCCATTGTGTGTAATAATCATCAAGACTCATGAGAAGGAGCATGGATGCAATCAATAATTGACCGAAAGGGCGTAGTGTATAAATGGTTTGAACAGTAAGTAAAACACCAATCAGAGCGCCGAATAATTCTAAACAAGGCAATATTTTGGGGATTGGCTTTTGGCAGACGTGGCAGCGTCCGCGGCTGAAACAATAGCCTATAATAGGGATAAGATAAAGAGGTGCAATGGGTCTTCCACAATACATACAATGCGAACGTTCAAATTGAGATTGATGTTCGTATCGACGTTGTGCGAAGCAGGGAATAAAGCTTCCAAAACATGCACCCAAGATAAAATAAAAAACGAACATGATAGAAACACCCCTTTAAGGAGAAAGGTCGTGAAGGGATGAGATTTTTAGAAGAAGCAGTAAAGCACAGTGCAACAGATTTGCATCTTACCGAAGGAAGTGATGCAGTAATTCGGGTGCATGGTAAGATGTCTGTATTGGGAGCCTGTAGCGAGAGTGACTATCGGCAAATAACGCAACTTTTGATTGCAGATAGTTCCATTGTAATGAACGCAAATGAAAAGGTCAAAGATTTTTCGACAACACTCCCTGATATCGGGCGTGTGCGCGTTCGATGCTATGAGGCTGGGGGAAAGAAATGTATGGCCATTCGTTTCCTGCCGACGGTTATTCCGCTGCCGGATCAATTAGGCTGGCCGAGTGCTTTATACAAATTATGTACGTTGACGCAGGGGTTGGTGTTAGTGACGGGGCCGACCGGTAGCGGCAAGACAACTACTTTAGCGGCGGTTCTGGAAAGAATCAATTCACAGCGAGCATGTCATATAGTTACCTTAGAATCGCCGATTGAATATGTATTTGCATCTCAGAAGGCGTTGGTGCATCAATGTGAGATTCCCTCCGATATTGGCAGCTTTGCAGAAGGCGCAACCGCAGTTCTGCGTCTCGACCCTGATGTTATTATGGTAGGAGAACTCGCAAATCAGGAAACAATGCGTGCAGTTTTAAAATTAGCAGAAAGCGGTCATTTGGTTTTTGCGACAATGCATACGGCGTCTGCAGTAGATGCCGTAGAGTATTTTGTGAATCATTTTGATGTGGCAGAACAACAAGGTATTCGCCATCAACTTGCCAATGTATTGCAAGCAGTAGTCACGCAACGCTTACTTGTAAATAGCCAACTTGACAATCGAGTGGCTGCTTATGAGGTGTTATTGCGTAATACGGCGATGGTGCAGCAAATTAAATCCAATGATTTTACGCAGCTTTTTCATACACTAGAATCGGGCCGCATGGAGGGCATGGTAACGCTTGAAGAAAGTTTGGCGAAGATGGTGAAAACAGGCGTTGTTCATTTTGAGGAGGCGCTCCATCAAGCAAACTATCCTGACAATCTTCGGAAATATTTGTTGCAATCGGGGGATTAAGTCGGAAAAAACGGGAATTTTTCATCATAATTCTGTAAAAATGTTAAAATTGTTGGCATCATCCTAGATTTAAAACACCCCATAAGCTATAATGAACGTATAAATTTTGACTATCAGGGGGATAGACATGGGTAAAAAAACAATTGAAGACGTTAATGTACGCGGTAAACGTGTATTAGTTCGTGTAGATTTTAATGTTCCAAGAAACAAAGAAACTGGTGAAATTACCGATGACGCGCGTATGCGTGCCGCCCTTCCTACCTTACAATATTTGATTGATCATGGTGCAAAGGTCATTGTCATGAGTCACCTTGGCCGTCCAAAAGGCAAAGTTGTTGAAGAATTGCGCTTGACTGAAGTCGGCAAGCATTTATCCGAATTGCTCGGTAAGCCGGTAAGAAAGATGGATGATTGCATTGGCCCAGATGTCGAAGCAGCTGTTGCTGAAATGAAGGATGGCGATGTCATTCTTCTTGAAAATGTACGCTTCTATCCACAAGAAGAAAAGAATGACGTACATTTCTCTAAGGAATTAGCAAAATTAGGGGATATCTACGTCAATGATGCGTTTGGTACTGCGCACCGTGCACATGGCTCTACTGCTGGTGTAGGGGTGTTTTTGCCAAGTGTAACCGGTTATTTGATGAAGAAAGAATTGACTGCGCTTGGTAACGCATTGATGCGTCCGGTGAAGCCTTTTGTTGCAATTATTGGCGGTGCTAAGATTTCTGATAAGATTGGTGTTGTGAGCTATTTAATCGGTAGAGCGGATACCATTATTATTGGCGGTGGCATGGCAAATACCTTCTTGGCTGCGCAAGGCTATGATATGAAAGCATCCTTGGTTGAACCGGAAAGTATTGAAGTAGCAAAAGAAACCCTCGAACAGGCTAAAAATGCAGGGACTGAATTGCTTTTGCCTGTTGATGTGACTATTGCTGCTGCTTTTGATGCGCCTGAAACTGCGAAAGCTGCTGATATCGATGCCATCGATGATGGTTGGATGGCATTAGATATTGGGCCAAAGACCATTGAAAAATATGTGGCAAAAGTTGCCGATGCAAAAACTGTTATTTGGAACGGTCCAATGGGCGTATTCGAACAAGATGTATTTGCTGTTGGTACCAACGCATTGGCTAAGGCGGTTGCAGAATCCGATGCATATTCCGTAGTAGGCGGTGGCGATTCTGTTGCTGCTGTAAAGAAATCCGGTATGGCTGACAAGATTAACCATATTTCAACCGGTGGTGGCGCTTCCCTTGAATTTATGGAAGGCCGTGTATTGCCAGGCTTGGCAATCATCGAAGAAAGGGAGGACTAATAATGAGCAGACGCCCATTGTTTGTGGCCAACTGGAAAATGAATAAAACCATGTCCGAAACCAAAGCGTTTTTGGATGAGTTTTCAACCTATACCTTACCCGAAGTGTCTGATGTGGCAATTTGCGCACCGTTTATGGATTTAACTGTGCTTGCCGCTCAAGACCAAGTTGCAGTAGGGGCAGAAAATGTTTATCCTGCGTCTTCCGGTGCATTTACCGGAGAAATTTCCGCAGACATGCTTAAGGAATGCAAGGTAAAATATGTGATTGTTGGGCACAGCGAACGTCGCGGTATTCTCGGTGAAAGCGATGATTTTGTAGCAGAAAAATACCACTACTGCACTGAAAATGGTTTGGTGCCAATTCTTTGCGTAGGCGAAAGTCTTGAGCAACGCGAAGCCGGTGAAGCGGAAGCTTGGTGTAAGGCCCAACTGGATGCTGTTTTCACCAATGTGGAAACACTTCCTGAAGAAATCATTGTTGCCTACGAACCAATCTGGGCCATTGGGACCGGTAAAACCGCAACCAATGCAGATGCTGGGCAGATGATGAGTGTTTTACGCGCACATTTGGCAAGTTTAATCGGTGCTGAAAAAGCTGAACAAGCTCGCATGCTTTATGGTGGTTCTGCAAAAGCAGAAAACATTCGTGGCTTAATGGCTGAGAAAGACATTGACGGTGGTTTGGTTGGCGGTGCCAGCTTAAAACCGGATAGCTTCTTGGCATTGATTAACGAAGGAAGTGCGGATTGTGTCTAAACCAGTAGTTTTAATGATTTTAGATGGCTGGGGAATTAACCCAGAGTGCAATAATAACGCAGCATGCCAATCTAAGACGCCAAATCTCGATCGATTATTTGCAACTTGCTCTCATGCAAGTTTAAAATGTAGCGGTGAAGCGGTGGGCTTGCCGGATGGGCAACAAGGGAACTCCGAAGTCGGTCACCTTAACTTAGGGGCTGGGCGCGTGGTGTATCAAGATTTATTGCGCATCACTCGTGCCATTGAAGATGGCAGTTTTGAACAAAACGAGGCTTTTGTGAAGCTTGTGAATCGTTTAAAGCGTGATGGCAAGGCCCTCCATTTGATGGGGCTTTTGTCTGATGGTGGGGTACACTCCCATCAAAATCACCTCTATGCCCTGCTTCAAATGGCAAAAAATGCCGGATTGGAAAAGGTTTATGTACATGCCTTTATGGATGGTCGTGACGTTTCTCCAACCTCTGGGATTGGCTATTTGGAACAGCTTCAAGCAAAGTTTGATGAAATTGGCGTTGGCCAATTGGCAACGGTAAGTGGCCGTTATTATGCCATGGACCGTGATAAACGTTGGGAACGTGTAGAAAAAGCTTGGAAGGCGATGGTGAAGGGCGAAGGGGAACGAGTTTCTGATGTCCTCGGCGCTATGAAAGCTTCCTATGCGCAAGATGTGACCGACGAATTTATTGTGCCGATGGTTGTAGAGGGTGTTGACGGTCGTATTCATGAAGACGACGGCATCATTTTCTATAACTTCCGTGCAGACCGTGCAAAACAACTTACTCGCAGTTTTGTGGATGCTGATTTTGACGGTTTTGACCGTGACGGCTTTAAACACATCGAACTCGTGAGCATGACGGAGTATGATGTAAGCTTGAACGATATGCTGACAGTGGCATATCCACCGCTCGTACTTCATAATACCTTGGGAGAGTGGCTGGCAAAGCACGGCCGTAAGCAATTGCGTACCGCCGAAACTGAAAAATATGCTCATGTGACCTCTTTCTTCAATGGAGGCGTAGAGGCACCAAATGACAATGAAGAACGCGTGCTCATTCCATCCCCGAAGGTTGCGACTTACGATTTACAACCGGAAATGAGTGCAAAAGCCGTAGCTGATACCGTGGTGAACGGCATTGAAAGTAATCAGTTTGACTTTATCCTTGTAAACTTTGCAAATCCGGATATGGTTGGCCATACCGGTGTGCTTGATGCTGCGATTCAAGCCATGGAAGCGGTTGACGAAGCGGTAGGCCGTGTGGTGGTTGCAGTAGAAAAAGCAGAGGGTAAATTACTCATCTGCGCCGACCACGGCAACTGTGAAAAAATGGCCAATGAAGACGGCTCTCCGTTCACTTCCCACACTACTAATCCGGTGCCGGTCGTGTTGTTTGGAGACAGTCGCTCTTTGCGTGATGGAGCCCTTTCCGATGTGGCACCAACCATTCTTGATTTAATGGAAATAGCAAAGCCTGAAGAAATGACAGGCGATTCTTTGTTAAATGCATAAAGGAGATAGATAAAATGACCAAAATTGAAAGCATTGTAGCAAGAGAAATTCTTGACTCCCGTGGTAACCCAACCGTAGAAGTTGACGTTTATACCGAATTCGGCGACCTCGGTCGTGCAGCGGTGCCATCTGGTGCATCCACTGGCGCTTTTGAAGCTGTTGAATTGCGTGACGGCGACAAGTCTCGTTACCTCGGCAAGGGCGTTACTAAGGCGGTTAATTTCGTTAATGAAGAAATTGCGCCTCATCTCATTGGCTGGGATGTAAGCGATCAAACTGCCATCGACGCTGAACTCATCCGTCTCGATGGGACCGAAAACAAAGGCAAATTTGGTGCAAACGCAATCTTGGGCGTATCTTTGGCTTGTGCAAAAGCTGCGGCTCAAAATGCTGGCTTGTCTCTTTATCGTTACATCGGTGGTGCAAACGCAAAGGTATTGCCTGCGCCAATGATGAACATTCTCAATGGTGGGAAGCACGCTGATAACAACGTGGACATCCAAGAATTCATGGTTATGCCATTGGGCGCTAAGTCCTTCAAGGAAGCTCTCCGTATGGGGACCGAAGTATTCCACTCCTTGAAAGCTGTATTAAAGGCTAAAGGCTACAACACTGCTGTTGGTGATGAAGGTGGTTTCGCACCAAACCTTAAGTCCAACGAAGAAGCATTCCAAGTGATCGTTGAAGCCATCGAAAAAGCCGGCTTTGTTCCTGGTGAAGATGTATTCTTGGCAATTGACGTTGCTTCCTCTGAAATGTACAAGGATGGCATCTACCATCTCGAAGGCGAAGGTGTAGACCGTAATGCAAGCGAAATGGTTGACTTCTACCAAGATATGCTCGATAAATACCCAATCATTTCCATCGAAGACGGTCTCTATGAAGATGACTGGGCTGGTTGGAAAGAAATGACCGAACGCATCGGTAAGCGTGTACAGCTCGTTGGGGACGACCTTTTTGTAACCAACACTCGTCGCCTTTCCCGCGGTATCGATGGCAACATTGCAAACAGTATTCTCATCAAGGTTAACCAAATCGGTACTTTGACCGAAACCCTTGAAGCCATTGAAATGGCGAAGGAAGCAGGATATACTGCAGTTGTTTCCCATCGTTCCGGTGAAACCGAAGACGTGACCATCGCTGACATCGCTGTTGCTACCAACGCTGGTCAAATCAAAACTGGGGCACCATCCCGTACTGACCGTGTTGCGAAATACAACCAACTTCTCCGCATTGAAGAAGAGTTGGGTGCTCGTGCAACCTACCGTGGCAGAGACGGATTCTATAACTTAAAATAATTCTTGCATAATAGGTGTGAGTATGATATCATCTATTAATGGCTGGTTGAAGATTGGCCTATTTTCGGATTAAGGAGGATATTGTATGTTGCATACCGTTTTGCAAATTCTGCAAATTATTTGCTGCATTGGTGTTATTGCTACCGTCTTACTACAGTCCGGACGTAGCGCTGGTTTATCCGGCTCCATCAGCGGCGGGGCAGAAACCTTTTTAGGCAAAAAGGGTCTTGATGATCAGTTGGCAAAAGCATCCGGTGCATTTGCGTTACTGTTCATGGTTTTATCCTTTGTACTGACCATGCTCATTAAGTAAGCAATTGATACGATGCACACTTCGGGGTGCATCGTTTTTTTATTATTTATTAACGGAAGGGAACCTATATGTATATTAACAAAAACTTTTTGGATTTTATGTTTTCCGGAAAAATGCATTATCAAGGTGCCGTAGAAAACCATTTCATTGTTAAAGAGCCGCAGGGTGTTTTATTGGTTACAAAGGGCCGTATTGTTATGGCGGACCCTTATGCGATCAACTATGGTATTGTTGTGAGTGAAGACATTGCCAACGGCAAGCATCCGGTGAGCATTTTCACCGCTCATATTCCGCCACATGATGAGGTGAAAGTGGCAGGCTTTTTGATGCAATTTGACGAAGAAGCGGTACCGGATGAATGGAGAATGTGCTTGCCTAGCTTCGTAGATGAATCAGCGCTTCCTGAAGATGGGTATTATGGTATTCAAACCGAAAGTGGCAATTTAACCGTTTGTGCCGAGCAAACGGTTGGTTGGCTTTTGGAACACGTGGAAGAGTCGGCTGATGTATTGAAAGATATCGAAAAGCAAATCAGTACGACCTATTTTGAAAACGGTGGTGTAGCAAATACCATTCTTCCAGGTCTTGAAGTGAATCTCATTACGATGGTTGGTAGCGAAGCGCAAGGGTTCCCAGCATATTGGGGATACAAGGATGGTAAACTCGTTTGTATGGCCATCGATTTCCTTGTGGTTGATTGATGCAATTTGTACTTGACTGTTGCGCCATAAATCAGTAAGATATTATAGGGCACTCTTGTAATAAAGAGCCGTTTTTAGTACACTCGTCCCTATTCGAATGAATAGGGATTTTTTTTGTTATATAAGTCAAGGAGGAGCATTTATGACAAAATACATCTTTGTAACCGGTGGGGTTGTATCATCGATTGGGAAGGGGATCGTTGCAGCATCCTTGGGCCGTCTTTTGAAGAATAAAGGCTACAAAATTACCATTCAAAAATTTGACCCTTACATCAACGTAGACCCAGGGACTATGAGCCCATATCAACATGGTGAAGTGTTCGTTACCGAAGATGGTAGTGAAACCGACCTCGACCTCGGTCACTATGAACGTTTTATTGATATTAACCTGAACAAATATTCCAACGTAACGACCGGTAAAGTGTATTCTGAAGTTATTCGTAAGGAACGTCGTGGTGACTACCTTGGTGCGACGGTACAGGTTATTCCTCATATTACTGATATGTTAAAGGAAAAGATTCGTCGTGCCGGCGAAACCTCCGATGCTGAAATTGTTATTACCGAAGTAGGTGGGACCGTAGGGGATATCGAATCTACACCATTTATCGAAGCCATCCGACAAATGAAGAGTGCAGTTGGTGCTGATAACGTTCTTTATATTCATACCACTTTGGTGCCTTATTTGAAGGCTGCTACCGAAATGAAAACCAAGCCAACCCAACACAGCGTTAAAGAATTACGTGGGATGGGGATTCAACCGGATATCTTAGTTGTTCGTACTGAAAAACCTATGAGTGAAGGCATGCGTGATAAGCTTGCACTTTTCTGCGATGTTGAACCGGAAGCCATCATTGAATCTCGTGATGCCGATGTCCTTTATCAAATTCCATTGAATCTTCAAGCACAAGGCATGGATGACATCGTTTGCCGCAAGTTAAAATTAGAAGAAAAACCTGCTGACATGTCTGCGTGGGTGGAATTGGTTGAACGTATTAGAAAAATTGACCAAACTGTACATATTGCACTTGTTGGTAAATATGTACAACTCCATGATGCGTACCTTTCTGTCATCGAATCCTTGAACCATGCCGGTTTCTATCATGATGTTGATATCAAGATTGATTGGATTGATGCGGAAGCTGTTACTAAAGAAAATGCTGCTGAAATTCTCAAAGATGCAGATGGTATTTTAGTGCCTGGCGGCTTTGGTGAACGTGGTATTGAAGGGAAGATCAATGCTATTCAATATGCACGTGAAAATAAAGTGCCATTCATGGGGATTTGCCTTGGGATGCAAATGGCTGCAGTTGAATTTGCACGCAATGTTCTTCATTGGGATGATGCAAATTCTGCAGAATTTGATAAGCACACCCCACATAACATCATCGATTTGATGGTGACTCAACAAGACGTGGAAGACATGGGTGGCACCCAACGTTTGGGTCAATATCCATGCCGTTTGGTTGAAGGGACCTTGGCACGTGAATTATACGGCTGTGAAGAAGTTGGTGAACGTCATCGCCATCGTTATGAATTTAATAATGATTTCCGTGAAATCTTCACTAACAACGGGATGGTATTCTCCGGTCTTTCCCCAGACGGTCGTTTGGTAGAAATTATCGAATTACCAGATCATCCATTCTTTATTGCGAGCCAATTCCATCCTGAATTTGTATCTCGTCCAAACCGTCCACAAAGCATTTTTAAAGGCTTTATCGGCGCTGCAAAAAAATATAGCAAGTAATTCATTGGTTTAATAACTGTGTCTATATTGCTTTAGGGAAAAGAAGCCCACACGATGAGGAGTCGTGTGGGCTTTTTTGTATGCGCGGCAATTCTGGCAATGATATCGGCGGGAGATCGTGTTGGTGTTGACTTTCTGTGCGAGAATGGAAAGGGGCAGTGAGTGATGTATGAAGTAACTGGTCCATGTATGCTTCTTAGTGTAGAAGCGTGTCGTCCGGTAAGTGGCTAAAATGAGAGGGAATATGTGGGTAAAACCCTAAATAATATAGTGAATTATTATTGACATATGCCACTTACGGTGATAATATTAACACTGTAAACGGCATATGCCGATAATTCGGAACACTATATCATCGAATACAAAGAGAAAAGAGGTCTTTATTATGAAAATCGCGATTCCAGTTAATGAACAAGCATTGGAAAGCGCTGTTGCTGAAAATTTTGGCCGTGCAGCGAATTTCCTCTTTTTTGATACAGAAACCCAGGCGGTTAGTTTTTTAGATAATTCAGCTATTATGAGTCAAGGTGGAGCAGGTATTAAGGCTGCTCAAAGTGTTGCGGATCAGGGCGCACAAGCACTGATTACCCCTCGTTGCGGTCAAAATGCTGTTGATGTGTTAAATGCAAGCAATATTGTAATGTATCAAGCCATCGAAGGGAGCGCACAAGCAAATCTTGACGCCTTTGCTAAAGGTGAACTTGAAGCTTTAAGCAACATTCATGCTGGGTTCCATCACCAGGGGTGATTAAATATGAAAATTGCCGTATTAAGTGGGAAGGGTGGCACAGGTAAAACTTTTGTATCTGTGAACCTTTCTGTGACTGCACCACAGGCGTTGTATGTGGACTGTGATGTGGAAGAGCCGAATGGGCACCTGTTTTTAAAACCTGAGGCTGTTTCTACATCAAAAGTTGTAAAGCGTTTGCCTGTCTTTGATGCGGAAAAATGTACTGGATGTAGAGCATGCTTGGATTTTTGCCGCTTTAATGCATTGGCATATATCAAAGACAAGCCGATGGTATTCAAGGATGTCTGCCACTCTTGTGGTGGATGCGAACTCATTTGCAAACATGGCGCTGTCAGTGAAGAAGCGGTTGAAATCGGGCATATTGATGTCGGGATGCACAATCATGTGGAAGTTGCTTCAGGCTTTTTGAACATTGGCGAAGCATCTGGTATTGCTATTATTCAAGGGCTTTTGCGCCATGCGGATGCTTACAAGGGCGACAATATCGTCATCGATTGCCCTCCAGGAAGTGCATGCTCCGTGGTTGAAAGCATTCAGGATGCGGATTATTGCATTTTGGTGGCAGAACCGACGGTCTTCGGTGCACATAATTTTGAAATGGTTCATGAGTTGGTAACGATTATGAATAAACCATGTGGTGTTGTGATCAACAAGGCAGAGGAAGGCAATACCTTGATGGATGACATTTGCGCTGAAAAGGGCCTTAAGGTGATTGCAAAGATTCCGTATCGTAAAGAAACGGCGCGTGCCGGCGCTAACGGTCAAATTGCTGTTGAAATAGATGCACATTTGCGTGAAGTGTTTGCAGACCTTTGGCGTGTGATTACTGAGGAGGTGAAGGTATGAAGCAGTTATTGATTCTCAGTGGGAAAGGCGGTACAGGTAAAACCACTACCGCTGCTGCTTTTATTTCCTTCGCTCAGGGGCGCGCGTTTGCAGATTGTGATGTTGATGCGCCAAATCTGCATTTGGTTATGGATTTTAAAAATGAACCTGAAAAATCAGCTTTTTTAGGTGCACAAAAGGCTTGGGTGGATGCCAAGCAATGTATTGGATGCGGTAAATGTGAAAGTGTTTGTAGATTTGATGCTTTAGTCAAAAATGATAATGGCTATACAGTGAATGAACTGTCTTGTGAAGGGTGCGCGGTATGCACCGCTGTTTGCCCAACCGGTGCTGTGTCAATGAAAGATGATGTGGCAGGCGATATGATGCTTTATCAAGATGGTCGTGTGTTTTCTACTGCGAAGCTAAAAATGGGTCGTGGTAATTCCGGTAAGCTCGTGACGGCAGTTAAAAAGTCTTTGGCTGAACACAGTGATGCGGAATTTGCTATTATTGATGGTTCCCCGGGGATTGGATGCCCGGTGATTGCGTCTATTAGCGGTGTGAATATGGTACTCGTTGTGGCGGAATCATCCCTTTCAGGGATTAGCGACATGGAGCGAATTTTAAGAACCTGCCGGGGCTTCAAGACAAAAGCTGCCGTATGCATCAACAAGTACGACAGCTGTCCGGAAAAAGCAGATGCCATTGAAGCGTTTTGTAAGGAAAATGACGTACCGTTCGTAGGGCGTATTCCCTATGACCGCGCCATTCCTGATGCCATCAATGCGGGTAAGACCATCGCTGATGTGAAATGTCCCGCCAGTGATGCTTTGCGTGATGTGTATGAGCATGTGCTGACGCTCATGGAGCTTAAATAGTATGTAATGAAATTGTTTGTTAATATCTTGTTTTAAATTTTTATGGAGGAGACTATATTATGAAAATTGCAGTAGCTAGTATGGGTAATGTTGTAGCAGGCCACTTTGGTCATTGTGAAAACTTCAATATCTTCGATATTGAAAACAATGCCATCGTGAATCATGAAAGCATTGCAAATCCAGGTCACAAGCCAGGCTTCTTGCCTAATTTCTTGGGCGACCTCGGTGTGAACGTGATCATCGCCGGTGGGATGGGCGAAGGCGCTGTTAATATCTTCAATGCACGTAACATTGAAGTGATTATGGGTGCAACCGGTGTGGCACAAGAAGCGGTGGAACGCTATCTCCGCGGTGAATTGAAATCTACTGGTAGCATTTGCCACGAACATCAACATGAAGGTGAATGTGGCGGCCATCATCACGCTTAAAGCTCATACACGTACAAAGATTATAAATTAGTAAACCATTTAAATGACCTCTTAAACATAGCAACGTTCATTAGGACGTTGCTATTTTGTTTGCGTGGCTGTAGAAAATGGCGTAAAATATCATATTGTAAAAAATTTCTTTTTCGTGAATGGATTTGCTGAGATGAATCGTATTTATAGTGAAATCATTTTTAGAGGAGGAATTATAATGAAGAAGAAAACAATGGCAATGATTGCGGCTGGTGCGTTGGTGATAGGAATGGTTCCTGCGGCATTGTTTGCTTCCGGACAAGGCGTGGGGCGTCAGATTGTAGACCTTGACGACAACGGTGTGTGCGACAATCGAGGCATGTACTGTGAACAATTTGTGGATACCGATCAAAACGGTGTGTGTGACAACCACGGTAAAAATTGCAAAGGCTTTATAGATGAAAATAACGACGGTGTTTGTGATCATCGTCCAGCTAATGGAAACAACCAAGGCAATGGTTATGTAGATGCGAATAATGACGGTGTTTGTGACAATTATTCTGCGCAAGGTGGCAGACATGGTCATCATGGTATGGGTCACGTACATGGGCAAGGACGTGGTTGTGCATAAGAAATAAAACAATGAAATGAGGGAGTGGCTTGCGGAGTGAAGAAGCGGTCTGCCGAGCAATAGAGCAATATGCGTCGATGGTGCAGCGAATTTGTTTTATTCATTTAAAGAATGAAGCAGATACGGAGGATATTTTTCAAACGGTGTTTTTAAAATATGCGATGAGCACTATAGAATTTCAAAGTGAGGCTCATGAAAAAGCATGGTTGATTCGCGTGACGGTGAATGCGTGCAAGGATTTACTAAAGAGCTTTTTTCGCAAGCATACAGTGCCTCTTGGGGATTATATTGAGAAATCCGGCGTGACCGAACCACACCATTCTGAGTTGTTGGAAGCGGTGCTTTCCTTACCGGAAAAATATCGCCGAGTAGTATATTTACATTATTATGAAGGCTATACTGCACCGGAAATGAGTGAGATTCTAGGCGTTAAAGTGAATACGGTGTATACTCATCTTGCGCGCGGAAAGGATTTGTTGAGAGATGCCTTGGGAGGTGAAGCATGATGCAAGAGCAGTTTAACGGGGCCTTTGATGCCATAGAGGCGAGTGACGAGCTGGTAGAAATGACTACGCATGTGGTTCTTGCAAGTATGCGCAATCCTCAAGATGTAAAGCGGCGTAATAGATGGGGGCTGATGACTGCAGTTGCGATGGCTTGCCTGCTGTTTGTGGGCTCATCAGCGATGCTTTATTTTACACCGACGGCGGTTGTGAGTGTGGATATTAATCCATCTTTAGAAATGGAAATCAATCGTTTTGATCGCGTGATGGATGTGAACGGTTATAATGAGGATGGGATTGCTTTGGCAAAAGCCTTGAATGTAACGCACATGCGTTATAGTGAAGCAATGGACGCCTTAATCGCCAGCGATATAGTAAATGAACTGATGGCACAAGACGGTGATTTGACCATTGCTGTGGTGCCAACGAAAAGCGTAGAGCAAGGCGATGAAATTGTAGCCTATGTTAATCAATGTACCACGCAGCATCAAAATACCCATTGTTACATGATGAGTAATGATGCGCATCATCAAGCTCATGAACTAGGATTAAGTTGTGGTCGCTACCAAGCCTATGTGGCCCTCTCAAAGGTCGAGGACAATATAACGCCCGCGCAGCTCAATGCCATGAGTATGAAGGAGATTCGGGAACGTATGGAAGAATACGGCATCAACGACGCTTCATTCGGCAATAATGGCTGTGGGCAAGGCAATGGTAGCTGTCAGGGCAGTGGCCATCATCACAGACACGGACGTGTAGCCAATACAGAAGAATAAACAGATATGAGGCAGATGCCTTTAAAAAACGAAAAGCAGATGTTACAATGCGGTGGCAATGTAGCATCTGCTTTGTTGTGTTGGTGGGCTAAAAGTTTTCTGGTTTTTGAGGATATCTGGTATCTTAAATATAAGAATAGCGGAGAGTTGGTGACCAAATTTGAAAAAGAAAGTTATTGCTTTATTTTCTATCGTAGCCATTTTGGGCGGTGGTTTAATGATATGGTTTAGCAGTCCTGTAGATTTGCTGGATTTAGACCCTCGAGAGGTGAAGAAAATCGTTGTTTTTAACGGCAATACCGGACAAACAACGCATATTGATGAGAAAGAACAGGTTCAACATATCATTGAAAATCTCAATGATGTTCAAGTGGAACGTACAAAGCCATCTGTCGGCGCTTCCGGTTTTGGATTTGATATTACCATTTATCCTGTTGACAGCAATGATACAGTGGGATGGCATCATTTTATTATCAATGCGGAAGATGTCATCAGAAAGGATCCGTTTTTCTATACAGTCACAAGAGGAACCATTGATTATAGCTATATTCAAAGCATCGTCGCATAATGGAAAATCCAACTTTGCAATTAAATCTTGCAAAACACGCTGAAATAGTGTATACCATTGTAATGGAAAATAAAAAACAAGAGGTATTATACGAAATGAAATATGTTTACAACACAACAGGTACTTGCTGCAAGCAGTTTGGCATCGAAGTAGAGGATAACAAGCTCGTTAATCTTGAGTTTGTAGGTGGTTGCAACGGTAATCTTCAGGGGATTTGTGCGTTGGTAAAAGGTATGGACATTGATGAGATTATCGGAAAAATTGAGGGAATTAGATGCGGTTCTCGTGCGACCTCTTGCCCAGATCAGCTTTCAAAGGCGCTTCGTCAAATCAAAGTACGTGAGGAAAAAGCGCAGTAAACAGCGTTTGGGTAATATATAGAAAAATAAAACAGGCAATGCGGTGAATAGTCACTGTATTGCCTGTTTTTTATGTGTGTAGATTTATCGTTTTTCTCTATGCGGTGTTAAGAAAATAAAAATCAATACGCTGATTAATAAGAAGCCCGGATAGAAGAGATTGGTCATAATATTGAATGCAGAGAGTTCATAGCCTAGCTCTGCTGCTGCTGAAAGTGCAACGAGCATTTGTGCACCGTAAGGGATGACACCTTGTGATACGCAAGAGAAAATATCCAAAAGGGATGCTGTTTTGCGGGGCGTAATGCCATATTCTTGAGACATTTCTTTAGCAATTGGGTTTGCCATCACAATAGCAACCGTATTATTAGCGGTAGCAATATCCATGGCACCGACCAAAAGCCCCATTCCAAGCTGACCGCCGCGTTTGCCCTTGAAAACATGGTGGATTGCATGTAGCAATGCTTCAAAGCCACCGTATTCACGAATAAGTGCACACATCGCAGCAACCAGAATAGCAACCATTGATGTTTCAAACATGCCGGCGGAACCGGTGCCCATATTCGCGAGAAGATCTGTTGGGGCGGTTTGGCCGGTTGCCAACATGATGAAAGAACCGGATACGATACCAATGAGAAGTACTACAAAAACATTCATTCCGATGATGCCGCCAATGAGCACGAGTACGTACGGAATGATTTGAATGAGATTGTAGGATTCATTGACAGAACCGTTTAAATCTGCTTGGAATGATAGCACAAGTATGAGTGCCAAAGTTGCTAATGCTGCCGGTAAGGCAATTTTGAAGTTTTCTCGGAACTTATCCTTCATGGCACAGCCCTGACCGTTACAAGCGGCAATGGTGGTATCGGAGATGAAAGAGAGGTTATCGCCAAACATTGCACCCCCCATGATGGCACCGATGCATAAGGGGGCATCAAAGCCTGATGCCGAGGAAACGGCAAGAGCAATCGGTGTTAGTAAAGTGATGGTCCCCACAGAAGTCCCCATTGCTGTGGATACAAAGCAAGATACCACAAAAAGAACAGCAACGGCAAAACGTGCCGGAATTAATGCAAGCATAAAGAACGCCACGCTTTCGGCACTGCTTCTACCGACAACTCCAACAAAGGCACCGGCAACGAGGAAGATTAAAAGCATGGTGATAATATTTTTGTCTGCCAGCCCGCTTGCCATCAGTTCTAACTTTTTATCGAATGATACACTGCGATTTTGCAGACACGCGACTAAAATCGCTACAAGAAATGCTATAATAATTGGAATGTTATAGAATCCCATAGGGATTTTCATTACATACTCAAAGAGAATCCCTAGCCCAAGATAGAGGACTAGGAATACGCCAATTGGTAGTAATGCAATTGGATTACTTTTTTTCATGTTTGCTCCTTCGTTTTCTTTTTTTGTGTAAACCACAGTCCTTCATTATTATACATGCCTCTTTAATAATAAACAATGTTAAAAACGTGTTAAATACCTTCTTAACGGCGTAGCAGTGGGAAGATTGCTATGTAATTATGAAAGAAGTAGACGGATAAAAAATGACTGTATATCGGAATTGAATATATATTGTTAGATAAATAATGAGAGTGTATAATACCATAAAAAACAATTCGCCTTTAAAGGTGGTGGTTGCATGAAAAAAATGTTGGGTTTTATTCTGGTGGCGCTCCTGTGTCTGGTGGCGTTTGGCTGTACTGGGCAAAAGAAGGATGTATTGATGTATTCAACTGACCGGAACGCGCTAACAACGCCAGTGGGCTTTTCCTATAATGTTGATTTGGGAGAAAAGGTAGCTAAGGCAACAGTGACCGCTGAATATTGGAAGGCAGGGCAAATGGTCGATTACGCCTCTCTTTTACTGGATGACACGACAGAGACGTTTAGCACGACATTTGATGTAGCATCATTGAATGAAGCGACGGAAGAGAAGAACGTTAATTTGCAGATGAATGTTGATTCGGCAGTCCAAGAACATCATGAAGTAGTGATGAGACAATTTTTATTGCCCGCGAGTGTTTGCGGCTATACCATTGATAGCCATGAGGAAAGCGAAACATTAATGATTGCGCCGGGAGATGAAATCATATTGGGTGGAATCGCCTTTGACCTTGGTGAAGGTGCTACAGGTATTGATAAAAAAGGATTGATTGAAGCGCCGAATCGCCTTAATGATTATGACTGTATCATTATTGTTCGCGCAAAATTTGAATGATTATAAAAAATCAACGTCTACGATGTGTAGACGTTGATTTTTTGTTAACGTGGTGGTAGGTCAAAATGTGCACGAAGGCGTCGGAGTTTGATGCCGCAGTATGTGACAAGTCCAACGTATAGTACCGTCAGTACACCGAAAAGCATGGTGAAAAAGAATGACGATGATGTGGTGTAGCGTATGGTGTTTATAAAATTTGGTAGTAAGCAAGTAAAGAAGATGATCATAATTGGAAGCATGCGCGTTTTTATAATGTGTTCAATCATATCAATACGAGATTCGTTATCAGAAAAAATTTCATACTCGCATGGCTCAGAAGAATCAGTGACCGGTTTGCGAAAAAATAGCCAGCCCATGAATTGTTGGCAGTATTCCCAACCGTAGTCCTCAAAAATGCGGTGATAATTGCTGTCTTGGGTTTTGTTTTGATAGTCTAGGCGATAGACCACATCTTCCGGTTGACATTCTTCAAATACATAAAAGCAGGGAAAGTAAATCTTTTGCAGTTTCCAACCTTTTTGATGTTGACTACGAAGCCATTGTTCTTCCTCTTCATAATCTGCGATGGTGAAGAGGCGAAGGAATGTTTTGGTTTTACTCATCGATGATCTCTCCTTTGCTATTGCGATAAAGGCGTTCGATACGGCTCATTTCTAAGGTGAGAACTTCCTTACCGAGTTCGGTGATTTGGTAGAGCTTGCGTTTTTCTTCTTCACAAATAAATTTAATGAGACCGTCTTTTTCCATTTTTGAAAGGGTACCATACATAGTCCCTGCGCTAATTGTTACTGCGCCTGCGGTCATCTGTTTGACTTGTTGATTGATGCCGTAGCCGTGTTGGGGTGATTGAAGACAGTAAAGAATATAGAAGGCGCTTTCAGTCATTGGCGCATAAATGCGTTTGATTTTTGAATCCATGATGCCCTCCTGTGGATAATATATATCGAGATTCGATATATAAATTATGTCGAGGTGCGATATAATTGTCAAGAGTGGTGTTATAGGATATTGCTTAAGTATAAATGTCGATGGTTAGCAGAAGGTTTACTTTTGTTAAAGGGTCGTTCATAATAAAAGTAATCATTTATAATAGACGTCTTACAATAATGAGTAAGGCGCTAATGAGATTGTGAGGGAGTCGTATGGAAAACACATTTACCAGAGAAGAAGCGCTACAATTGCTGACAAAGTACAATAAACAACCATTTCATTTGGAGCATGCTTTAACAGTAGAAGGTGTTATGGGGTGGTATGCCCGTGAGCTCGGTTATGGCGAAGATGAAGCGTTTTGGCGTATGGTGGGCTTGCTTCATGATATTGATTTCGAATGCTATCCCGAAGAACATTGCAAAAAAGCACCGGAACTATTAGCAGAAATTAACGCGAGCCCAGAATTGATTCATGCAGTGTGTAGTCACGGTTACGGTTTGGTAAGTGATGTGGCACCGGAGCATCAGATGGAAAAAATACTTTTTGCGGTGGATGAGCTTACGGGTTTAATTGGTGCAGGTGTACTTATGCGCCCTTCTAAAACAGTCATGGATATGGGCGCAGATTCTGTAAAGCGTAAATTTAAAGACAAGCATTTTGCCGCTGGTTGTTCCCGCGACGTTATTCGCCAAGGGGCTGAGGGCTTGGGCTGGGAGCTCAAAGAATTATTTGAAAAAACCATCCTTGGGATGCGTGACTGTGAAGCAAAGGTACGTGAAGAATTACCGGTGATGGTTGCGTCTCTTGAGCAATAATTCAAATGTGATGGGGGGCGAAACGTATGCGCTTAGAGCAATTTCAGCAAATTGTTGAAATCGAAAAGCATCAATCGATTTCAAAGGCGGCCAAGGCCTTGTTTATGGCGCAATCCTCATTGAGTGGTTCTTTACACAGTCTAGAGAAAGAGATCGGTGTTCGTCTTTTTGAACGAACGACAGCCGGTGTGGTGCCAACGCCGGAAGGGCAAGATATTATTCAGTTGGCGCGTCAGGCCTTGGACTGTGCTAGTCAAATGTTGAATTACGGTGAACGCCATAAGGAGTTGCGTGGCGAAGTAAAGCTAATGATTACCCAATCCTTTGGCTATCTTTTCTCCGATATTATGGTGGCATTTAAGCGCCGTTTTCCAAAGGCGGAATTGCGCTTGGAAATTGAAACACCACGCCGAATTGTGGAGGCTTTAGAACAGGGGCAAGCCAATTTAGGGTTGTCAATGTGGGGGTTTTTACCGGAACATACTTTAAATGTATTCGGGCAGGCGGCATTGCGTTATGAGGCTTTTAAAAGTCATCAAATGATGTTATTCGTGAGCCAAGATAGTGCATTGGCGAATAATGAAGAAGTTGGCATGGAGGAAATGCAACAGGAACAATTTCTATCGTATTCGAGTGTATATTGGACGGGGGTTAATCGTCACATCCAGATGGATACAGAAGCATTGGTCATGAATGATCGCGAGGCCTTAAAGCGCATGATTAGCGCTGGTGAAGGTGTTGCGATTTTGCCGGAGAGCTTTGCAAAACGTGATATTTACTGTGAACAGGGGATGATTCGTTTGATTCCTATCAAAGGCAGCGAGAATTTTGGCGAGGCTATAGAATATTTGCTGTATCCTCGCAAACGCCAGCTGACGCTGTTGGAACAAAAAACACTGGAATTATTAAGAGAACTTTTAAAAGAAAATCAGCCATAGCAAAACAGATACCTTATCGAACTCTTCGATGGGGTATCTGTTTTTTTAGAGGTCCCATTTATAAAAAATGGTGATATAATGTATTTAACGAAAGGGGAATGTCCCTGATAAGAATGTTAAATGATTATTGAATGAGGAGGACGATGACAATGGGTAAACCATCAGTACATCCAATGGGCACTATTATTTATAAGCCAGAAAAATGTTTCAACGGCTACACCATTTTTCAAGCCAACGAACATGGTGCAACTTTGATTGATATGAACGGTGGCGTAGTTAACCACTGGCAAGGATTGAAGGGCTTCCCTAACAAGCTATTAAAGGGCGGTTATGTTTTTGGCTCCCGTGGTGAACGTAATAAAGAAAACGGGTGGCAAGACCAAAAAGACTTAATCGAAGTAGACTGGGATGGGAATATTGTTTGGGAATTCAAGAAAAACCAATTCATTGAAGACCCTGGTTATGAAGGCGAATGGATGGCACGTCAACACCATGACTACCAACGCGAAGGGAATCCTGTTGGTTACTATGTTCCGAATATGGAATGCCAAACTCTCAGCGGGAACACTTTGATGGTGACTCATACCGACGTGGTTGTGCCTGAAATTTCCTTACATACTTTGATTAGTGACCGCATTATCGAAGTTGACTGGGAAGGCAACATTGTTTGGGACTGGTGTGTACACGATCATTTTGAAGAATTGGGATTTGACGAAGCGGCTAAGAATGCCATTGCTCGTAACCCTAACATTGTGCGCAATGGCCAAGGCGACTGGATGCACATCAACTCCATGAGCGTGCTCGGTCCTAACAAATGGTATGATGCTGGCGACGAACGTTTCCATCCGGACAATATCATCTGGGACGGTCGTCAAACCAATATCATTGCCATCATCAGCAAGGAAACCGGTAAGATTGTTTGGAAACTCGGTCCTGACTACACCACCGGTAAGGCAAAGGAAATCGGTCAAATCATCGGCCAACACCATGCTCACATGATTCCTCAAGGGCTTCCTGGTGCCGGTAACATCTTATTGTTCGACAACGGCGGCTGGGCAGGTTACGGTGCACCAAACCCTGTATCCTTGACCGGGGTGAACAATGCACATCGTGACTACTCCCGTGTATTGGAAATTGACCCTGTGAAGATGGAAATTGTATGGCAATGCCGTCCAATGGACCTCGGCTATGCACAACCATTTATTGCAGACCATTTCTACAGCTGCTATATCTCCAGTGCACAACGTTTGCCTAACGGTAACACCTTAATCACCGAAGGGTCTGACGGTCGTTTCTTGGAAGTGACTCCAGAACATGAAATCGTTTGGGAATACATCAGCCCATATTTTGGTAGTGTAGGCATTAAGACCAACATGGTTTATCGCGCATACCGTTACCCATACGATTATGTGCCACAAGTAGAACCACCAAAAGAAGTGGCTATTAAACCGGTTGACAACGAAGACTTCCGTCTCCCAGGTGCAAAGAGCAAAGAATTCCGTCGCATGGTGCAAGTAGAAGGCGTAGAAGAATATGCTGAAGTTGCCGGATTCTGCTTGAGCACAGAAGAAGACTAATTTGTAATTATTGAAAAGCGGATATGGTATATGTTTTACTGTATCCGCTATTTTTATACTTAAATGGAGGTATACAATGAGTTCTGCAGCAACAAAAAAAGAAAAGACTCTATTGCATGTGCTTGTTTATTTTGTGTTAATGTCATTGGGATGGTTGGTGCCACCGATTGAGCCGATTACAGCTGAAGGGATGCATTTGCTTGGTGTTTTCCTTGCGGCAGTTTACGGTTGGTCAGTAACCAGTGACGTGTGGCCTAGCTTTTTAACCATGGCTGCATTCATGTTCACCGGTTTGGTGGATTTGAAAGGCGCGATAGCGATTGGCTGGGGGAGCGATATCGTTCTCTTTGTTGTATTGTTATTTGTGTTTGTTGCGTTCATGGA
>Glacier_p2__coassemble_924_pt1 | contig 65176 bp, 53 predicted proteins | sample Glacier_p2__metabat2_high_PE_021 | metagenome-assembled genome bin Glacier_p2 | reverse complement strand
TTACAGAACAGTTAAAGGCAGAAAATCAGATGGAATGGGTAGCGAGAATGAATAATATACAAGCGTGTGCGAGGGAGATTGTGGATAAAGGGATGATTTATCAATAAGAAAAGGTGTATGGTGGAAAGCAAGTCTGAAAACAAAATGATTAGGCGTTGTCAGATTCGAATAACAGACAGAAAACCTCGGATGCCCATTTTATAAGGGTTTCCGAGGTTTCTTTATGCCTGTAGGATCTATTTCTTCTGACGGAGTATTTTTTATGCGTTAATACTGAAAAACTTCTCCATATCCTCTTCCACAGTGCCAATTCCTGCAATGCCGAAGTTCTCGATCAAGACCTTTGCAACATTCGGGCTGAGAAATGCCGGAAGTGTAGGGCCAAGGTGGATATTCTTCACACCAAGATATAAAAGAGCCAGAAGAACGATAACTGCTTTTTGCTCGTACCATGCGATATTATAGATAATTGGCAGATCGTTAATATCGTCAAGCCCAAAGACCTCTTTGAGTTTCAAGGCGATTACAGCAAGGGAATAGGAATCATTGCATTGACCTGCATCCAGAACACGTGGGATGCCATTGATATCGCCTAAAGGCAACTTGTTATATTTATATTTTGCACAACCGGCAGTAAGGATGACAGTGTCCTTCGGCAGAGCCTTAGCAAATTCTGTATAGTAGTCGCGGCTCTTTGCTCGACCATCACAGCCCGCCATAACCACAAACTTTTTGATAGCACCGCTTTTTACAGCTTCTACAACTTTATCTGCCAAAGCCAGAACCTGTGCATGGGCAAATCCGCCGATGATTTCACCGGTTTCGATTTCACTCGGAGCGACACATTTTTTTGCATGCTCAATAATCGCAGAAAAATTTTTTTGTTCGCCAATTTCTCCCGGAATATGTGTACATCCCGGATATCCCGCAGCGCCGGTAGTGTAAAGCCTGTTTTTGTAACTATCCTTAGGAGGAACAATGCAGTTGGTTGTCATTAGAATAGGACCGTTAAAGGATTCAAATTCTTCTTTTTGTTTCCACCAAGCATTCCCATAATTACCAACAAAGTTAGGATATTTTTTGAAAGCGGGATAATAATGAGCTGGCAACATCTCGGAATGCGTATACACATCCACTCCAGTTCCCTGTGTCTGTTCTAACAGCATTTCCAAATCGCGCAGGTCGTGGCCGGATACCAGAATGCCGGGGTTCTTTCTGACACCGATATTTACCTTTGTAATTTCGGGGTTTCCATAGCTGTCTGTGTTAGCCTTATCCAGCATTGCCATACCGGATACTCCGTATTTTCCTGTTTCCATTGTTAGAGCAATCAGATCTTCTACACTAAGGTTGTCATTCAGCGTGGCAGCCAGTGCTTTCTGAAGAAATGTGTCAACTTCATCGTTGTCCTTCAACAGCACATTTGCGTGCTTCGAGTAAGCGGAAAGTCCCTTCAAACCGTAGGTGATTAACTCGCGCAGAGAGCGAATATCCTCGTTTTCGGTAGAAAGAACACCGACAGTTCTGGCTTTTTCTTCCCAGTTTTCAGATCCGTTCCATTTTGCGGCTTCAGGCAGAACAGTCAGATTGGTAACTTGCTTTAGCAGAACTTCCTTTTCGGTCAGTGTAGCACGGATTCTTGATTCAATGCTCTCTTTATCAAAATTTGCGTTGGTAATGGTAGTGAACAGATTCAGAGTAATCAAGTGATTGATTTTGGCAGATACCTGCTTACCTTCCTGACGCAATGCAGTCGTAATAGCCGAAATTCCTTTTGTGACATAGACCAACAGATCCTGCATGGCCGCTACATCAGGTTTCTTTCCGCATACGCCGGACATGGTGCAGCCCTTGCACCCGGCGGTTTCCTGACACTGATAGCAAAACATTTTTTGTTCCATAATATGCCTCCTAAAAACTATTAAAATTTGAAATAATGTGGTTTCTTCTCAATCAAAAAAGCATATAGACGCGTTTGAATTAATCTTCCCAGGCGATTGCAGACACAGGACACGAGTCGATGGCCTCCTGTACAGCACCTTGATTTTCAGCGTTTGCTGGTTGATACGCTTCCGCCTTTCCCGGCTCGTTCATACGGAAAACCTCGTCGCAGATCCACAGCAAAGCCCACAGCCAATGCAGAGATCCTTATCTACTTTTGTTGCTTTCATAAAATCACCTTCCTTTGTCAATTTTGCGTTTGATTAAAATACAACTACTAAAAGCATCTTGAACGCTTCCTGCCCATATACCGCATGGGGATGGCCTGCTGGCATGACAATAGATTCTCCTTCGTGCAGCAGATATTCAACGCCATCAATCGTGATTTTTCCGATACCATCCAAGCAGGTGACGAAGGCGTCCCCACCCGATTCATGGGTGCTGATCTCTTCGCCCTTTGCGAATGAGAACAGGGTAATACTTACTGCCTGGTTTTGTGTCAAAGTTTTGCTGACAACCTGCCCCTCCTGATAAGAAATTTGTTCTCTCAGCGTCAGTACTTCTGATTGAGCAATATTTTTCATTTTTTTACTCATAGTATCTCTCCTTTTATTCCAAAATTTTACCACCCAACGAAATCGTAACAATCTGCCAAGGAATGAATTTTCCGCTTGCCTGCAACGCTTTTTTGGCAGCTAATTCCAGTCCGCCGCAGCAGGGAACTTCCATGCGTACAACCGTCACACTTTGAATGTTGTTGTTTTGAATGATCTGCGTCAGCTTTTCGCTGTAGTCTATGTTGTCAAGCTTTGGACAGCCGATAATCGTAATTTTCCCACGCATGAAATCCTCGTGCATTCTGGCATAGGCGTATGCACTGCAATCCGATGCAATTAACAATTTTGCGCCGTCAAAATATGGTGCATTAGTCGGTACCAGTTTGATTTGGCATGGCCATTGTCCCAACTGTGATTCTGTCTGTACCCGGGCAGAAGGAGTTGTTTCTTGTGAATGTTGAATACGCTGCATTCGACTGCCGGGGCAGCCTGTATGGGGAACAGCGGCATGATTGCTTTTCGCTTTTTTCCTCATATTTTCCTGCACAGCTTTTTCATCATAGGCGGCAGCTTCTCTCTCCACAAAGGAAATTGCACCTGTCGGGCAGGTTGGCAGACAATCTCCCAAACCATCACAATAATCATCTCGCAGAAGTGTTGCTTTGCCGTTTACCATGCCGATTGCACCCTCGTGACAAGCTTCGGCACACGCACCACATCCGTTACATTTTTCTTCATCTATTTGGATAATTCTTCGAATCATTTTATACCATCCTTTCTCTTGTCTTTCTGGGCATAGTATATTATAATTAAAAATAAAAATCTGTTGTTATAACAACGAAAGGGTAAAAAATATGAAATTATCCGATATGCAGCTATTCCGTGGGTTAGAAGAAGATGACATCTCCTCGCTTTTAAGCTGTTTGAATAGTGTAAAACGCAATTATAAAAAAGGAGAAGTAATTCTTTCAGAAGGGAGTATTATAGAGAATATCGGCATTGTACTGTCAGGCATGGCAATGATATCTTGTAACGATATTTGGGGGAATACCAGCATTTTAGGAAGTGTTGCACCTGGTTCTGTATTTGCTGAGGTATATGCCTGTATTCCGGGACAGCCGATGCTGGTTACAGTGTCTGCAGTGGAAGATACCTCTGTGTTGTTTATGAATGTGGGACGTGTTCTGACTACCTGCACAAACGCCTGCCCTTTTCATACAAACCTTGCACGAAATCTACTGACTGTCTGTGCTCATAAAAGTCTGCAACTTTCACAAAGGATTTTGCACACCAGTTCCAAATCCATACGAGGCCGATTGATGTCTTATTTTTCAGAATGCGCAAAACATGCCGGAAGCAATTCTTTTCTGATTCCATATAACCGCCAGCAATTAGCAGATTACTTGAATGTTGACCGCAGTACTATGTGCAACGAGCTTTCTAAAATGCAGAAAGATGGCATGATTGAATACAAAAAAAATCGTATTTTGCTCAAAGACTGAGATTTAAGGAATGGTATGAATTTGAATAGGGATTGATTTTTTAAGCAAAATCGCTTATGATCTGAAATAGAATATAGTGCTATTATCCACAGTTACAGAGCAAGTGTTATCAACACCGATAACAAAATGATAACATTAGCCTGTATAGGCAGGATAATATGGATAAATCAAATAATCAAAAGAACTGTAAACACGACAGAGAATAATCTCTAAACAAAATTGATTAGTTATTGTCGAGTTTGAATAATTCAATACACACAACCACCCGTGCTTTCGATATGAAGGTACGGGTGGTTTTTTGTTAGTACTAGGGAATGAAATGACTGGCAGGAGCTGTGGGTTGTGTTATACTTTGTGGTAAGAAGCAACAAAGGTTGATGTGTGAGGAGTGGTTGGGCATGAGAGAGGATACGTTTTCTTTTTACGGTGCCGGTGAGATGTTGTTTCGCGGCACGATTTGGATGCCGGATGTGGTGCGGCCGCGGTTGGTGGTGCAGGTGGCTCATGGGATGACGGAGCATTTTGGGCGTTACAAGATGTTGGCAGAGGCGGTGACGGCGCGCGGGATGGCGCTTGCCGGTTATGATTTACGTGGTCATGGCTGTAACAATCCAGAGGGAGTGTGTGCGTCTTTTGGCGAAGGAGGCTGGGAGGCTTCTCTTCAGGATATGCATGCCTGTCATCATGCGCTGGGGAAGTTGTATAAGGATGTGCCACAAGTCTTGTTAGGCTTTTCTTTAGGCTCCTTTTTAGTGCGAGATTATTTGAGTATGTATCGTACGTCTTGTGCGGGTGTGATTATTATGGGGACCGGTAGTCAGTCGTCTGCCGTGCTCGGTGCTTTGAAGCTCTTGGTGAAGGGCGAAATCAAGAAGGCGGGGTTTGACAATACCACACCGTTGGTGCAAAAGCTGTCTTTTGAAACTTATAATAAGCGGTTTGCACCCAACCATTCGGCCTTTGATTGGCTGATTAGTGATGCGGTAGAGGTGGCGCGGTATGTGCAGGACCCGCTTTGCAAGTCGGCTATTTCCGCTGGGCTATTTTGGCAATTGTTGGATGCGATGCAACGTACAAGTCGTCCATCCGCTTATAACCAGTGGCCGCAAAATTTGCCGGTGATGCTGATGTCCGGTAGAGAGGATCCGGTCGGCGATGGCGGCAAGGGTGTGGAGCATGTGGCCAAGCAAATGAAAAAGGCAGGTATTGAGGATTTGTCCATGTTTCTAATGCTACGAGCACGTCATGATGTGTTGCATGAGGTAGAAAATGGCGTCGCAGAAAAGTCTATATCGATGATTGTGGCGTTTTTGGAGCATTGTGTCACCGTTTCTGAGTGCCTCTAAATAGGTGTCAACGGTAATCAGCGTTATTGACGCGGTTTTCGCAAAGGCGAGGGCTGCGTTTTTTGTTTCTAGGTAAAAGCTGTAATGACAGGCTATTGAGTCCGAAATTTTGGACACCTTGTATGTTGTTATAAAGGTGGGAAAAATTTCGGATAGCATTGGGAGCGTGTGAATGGGTGGCGATTATATTTTTTGGAAAAAGGGCTTCGGTGGCGTTTATGGGAAACGAACGATATAATAGGAGTCAATGAGGGGATGCATGTTGAGCCGGCGTTGGTGTATGCTGACAGTGGAATTATAATAAGCAGCGAAATATAAGGAGGGGCTACCCATGGAAGAGTATATTATTCACATGAATGCGTTAGAAAGAAATGACCATCATGCGCAGATTGAAGCGGCGATTGGAGAATTTTCTCAGCTTGACGGGGAAGCGGACATTGATGATGTCATCAAGGTGTTGGAAACCGTGCGTCATGCCATCAATGCCAAGGTGGAAGTGATTGTGCCGGTGGAGCTTGAACCTGAGCAAGCGGAAATCGTGGCGGAGCGTACGATGGCAGCCGATGAGGATGCCCCTACTGAGGGAACGGTTAATCCTGCCTTTAGAACCATCAGTGTGGAAAACGGACATACGGCATTTGCTGTTTTTACGAGCTATGAAGCGGTGGATGTCGGCGCACCAACGTCTACGATTACCCTCGAATTGGAAAAATTTCTCGAGCAAGCTTTGATGGATCAAGCGGTGACGGAAGTGGTGATCAATCCATGGTCGAATTATTTTGTGATTCCGAAGCAGTTTATTGAGATGATATTTCATGCCAATTTGCCGGCGAAAAACAATCAAAATCAGGTGTATTTTGAAACCGGCGACATCACCACCTATGAGATTGATGCTATTGTCAATGCTGCCAATGAAAGCCTTTTGGGTGGTGGCGGCGTTGATGGGGCGATTCACCGCGCGGCAGGACCTGAGCTGCTCAAGGAATGTCGTACCTTAAACGGCTGCAAGACCGGTGAGGCAAAAATCACCAAGGGGTACAAGCTCAAGGCTGCACACGTTATTCATACAGTAGGGCCGATTTATTCCGGTAAAGAAAGGGATGCGGTGCTATTGCGTCGTTGCTATTGGAACAGCTTGGAACTTGCACGAGAAAATCACTTGCACAGTATAGCATTTCCGGCGATTTCTACCGGGGTATACGGTTATCCGTTGGAAGAGGCCACCGAGATTGCTTTGAAAACGGTGCGAGATTGGGTGTTGGTGCATCCGTATTACGGTATGGATTTGGTGTTCGTGGGCTTTAATGCCCATACCACGGAGGTTTATGAACATTTGTGGGATGCGCTTGCTGACGGAGAAAAGGGCCGCGAGGTGGTAGATGAAAACGATGGCACTGTAGAGCGTGCGGTGGCTTTTGCTATGGAGGCGCACAAGGGCATGAGCGCCAAGCATACCAATCGTCCTTGTATTCTCCATCCCCTCGAAGTGGTTCAGGTGCTGACTTCGATGAATGCCGATACCAACCTGATTGCCGCCGGTATCCTTCATGATACGGTGGAAGATACCGATGTGACTATGCTCGATATTTATGAAAAGTTCGGGGTGGATATTGCGGCCCTGGTGGCAGCCAATACCGAGGATAAGCGCGATATTTGGTATATGCGTAAGCTCCATACTATTGATATGCTTTCGGATTTGCCAATTCGTGAAAAAATGCTGATTATGGCGGACAAAATTGCCAATTTACGCCGTATGGCGCGCGATTATGCGGAGCTTGGCAATCAACTGTGGGAACGCTTTAATGCGCCTCAGCATATGCAAGCGTGGTATTTTAGTCATATTGAAGATCATCTCAAAGAATTCCAAGACTATTACGATACCAAAGATTGTTATTGGGAATATAATCGCCTATTCAAGGATTTATTCGTAATATTCCTGGTGGATGAAGAGAAGGGGCTTTTGTATCAGCTTTGTGCCGATGGTCGCGACTATGTGCTTAAAAAAGGCAAGCCGGAATGGTCACCCCTTGAAGGCAATGTGAGCAAAAAAGCGGTACCTATTGAACGTCGCCATGCCGAGCGCTTGGAAGACAATTGGGCAGAGCCGTTTTGGGAAAAGCATGCCCAAGATATGCAGGATGGCTTCTATGTACTCTACGATGCCAGCGACCGTGGTGTGGCAGTTGCGATGGAAGAAGGCTGTATGACGCTGATGGTACGCAACGGTGAAGCGTTAGGGGATGCGGATGATGAAAAGGCCGGTTTTGCACCGGTGCATTGCTTGGATGCAGATCGCACACATTATGTGTTGAAGCAGTTGCGTTTGGCACATAGCTTGCGCAATAAGCTCACTACCATTCTTGCCAAGGAATTTGGCAGTGACGATGGGGCTGTACGCTTTAAAAAGTATTGCGACGCCCTTGGTGTGGCGTGTGAGTGCAAGGATGAATAAAAAGGTTGAGAGATGCGTAAGACACGCATCTCTCAACCTTTTTTTGTCGTATGACGGGTAAAGTTTTTCAAAAAATAAAAGGATGCCATCCGTATAAAGTGGATGACATCTTTTATTGGTTGTTTAAGTGACATTGTGCTCTTTTGTTATGGACAAGCGGCGCACCATTTAAGAATGCCATTCGCGAAATTGCTTGCTGAGTGCGGCGAGCTCTTCTTTTTCGAGCTCCTCCAAATGCTCCAGTTTTTTCATGATGCGAATCATATCAGTGTCCTCCTGTCTGCGGAGGGCAAGGTGGTAGTAGTTAACGATGGTACTGGTGATGATGGCAATGACAGCAATGGAGAAAAAGGAGAGGCATACGCTGAGCACCTTGCCGGCGGCGGTTACGGCGACAACCTCGCCGAAGCCAATGGTGCTAATGAGCTCAAAGCAATACCACATGGATTCTCCAAAGGTGTCGAAGGAGGGGTCAATGCGATAAATGAGATAGGCAATGATCCAATAAACAATCATGAATACCGCTAATATTCGAAAAAGGTGTGTGCTTTTAAGTGCAAGATAAAAATTGCTGTTTTTCCATTTTTTCATGACAGGCTCCTTGGGCACGGCGGTCACAAACCACTCGTGGTTGAAATCATGTTGAGTCTATTGTATCGACTAAAGAAGAGAAGTTAAAGGCTAAAATCTTGGAATCCGGTGAATGCATTGCGCATGCGTTCAAATTTACAACAAAAACTGTTTGATTGTTCATTGCTTAAAGGATATATATTCTTTAAAATTAAATTATTACGACAGTGTGTTGTACAACGAATCGTTGTTGTTTGTGGGGGGAAAGAAAATGAGTCAGTTAACATCCAAAAAAGAACCGGCCGGAAAGCGGCGTATCAAGGACGCCTTTTGGCAGCTCTATCAAGAGCGTCCGATTGAAGACATTGGCATCAAGGAAATTGTGGCTTTGGCAGGGTGCAATCGCACGACCTTCTACTATCATTACAAAAACATTCATGAGCTTTTGGATGATATTGAACAGGAATGTATTATTCAAGAAGTGCCCTATTTGGTCATGGATGTGATTCATAACAATAAGAATCATGTTGCACTTTTAGAATTGATTTCTGCGAAGAAGGATGTGTTGGAGCGAATCAGTTTGCTTTTAGGGCCAAATGGTGACCCGGCATTTGCACAAAAACTCAAAGACGTCATTTTTGCGCGTTGGCGTGAGCTGATTTGTGAACCGGGGGAAGACTTGCCTCGAGAAAAGCAAATCATTCTCGAATATCTCATCAGTGGGATGTTGGGGTTAGTGAGTAACATTAGAAGTGGAGCACATTTTACCGTTGAAGAAATTGCCGGCGTGATGATGCATCTATATTCAGCCGGATTGCTTAAATCTATTGACAGTATATTATTTAATGAAAATTGATCATCAGTGCCTTCGTGAGCAGGTCTCACGAAGGCTTTTTTGTGCCATAAGGAAAATGTCATTGATAGGAATGTAGAGAATCTGTATACTGAGTAAAAGTACCTATAGAAGGTATGTTTTAAATAGGAAATGGAAAGGGATGATATGATGACAAAACGATGGTTAAAGGCACTGATTGTGTCGCTGACGCTGATGATGCTTGTCGGGTGTGGTGCAAGCACGGAGGAAACAAGCGATGGCGTCATCATTAACAAGGACTATAGTGAAAAAACAATGACCACCATTGCCGGGGAAGAGGTGGATGTTGCCAATACCTCCTTTGGTCTTGGGGCAACTGCTTACGGCTACGCGATGGTGTATCCTGAAAGCTGGAAATCCGTTCCGGAAATGAATCTGTATCTGGCACGTGATGAAGGTGTGTGTGTGGCAGGCTATTTGCCGTACAATGTGGTCGAAACCCTCACAGCCATGGCAGACAGCGATATGACGCAGGAAAAAATGGCTGAGGCAAGCAGCTTGATTGGCGATGCCTTGATTCCGATATCGGCGCTCTATGCGATGCCGAAGGATGCGCCAAAGCCAAGCCTTGCCGAGGGCTATGCGCGTGATGAAGTGATTGGCGAGGCCAACGATTATGTGTATGGCATTGCCTACAATACCGAGATTGATACCGAAGGCATGAGTGCCATGGATGAGAAGAACATCGACATCCTTTTAAAGAGTGCGGAGGAAATGAAGAACAATTTGCTGATTTTCCCGCCGCAAAACAAAGCAGAAAAGGCGTTTCCGGGGAGCTTGGAAAATCTTGATGCCTTGGATATGAATGGCAATCAGGTCAATGCGGACATCTTTGCAAATTACGACCTCACCATGGTGAACATTTGGGCCACTTGGTGCGGCTTCTGCCTTGAGGAAATGGATGAGCTTGAAACCGTTTATCAGAATTTGCCAAGTGGAGTCAATGTGATTAGCATTTGCAGCGATGCCAGAGAGAACAAGGAATTGGTGCAGGAAATTTTGGATAAAAACGGCGTCACCTTCCAAACCATCATTGGCAACGACAAATTGCAGAAGGATTTCTTGAGCTATGTGAGTGGCTTCCCAACCACTGTCTTTGTGGACAAGCACGGGAGAATCGTGGGCGACATTCAACAAGGCGCGCCGGGCAAGGACGTGGTCAGTGGTTATAGACTTTTGATTGATGAGCATTTGGAGTTGGTTAGAAACGGAGGCATGAAGCCATGACTAAGGGGCGTAAATTGGCGATGCTTCGCCTGGGTGTCGTCGTTGTGGCAGTGGTCTTGATTGCCGTTGGCGTGGCACAGGGCGAGATGCAAATGGTCTTTAGCAAGGCAGCAGCCATCTGTCTTGAATGTATAGGGCTCGGCTGATGGAGGGGCGCGTGAAGAAACAAGGGCGGTTTCGCCTCTGGGTGCAGGTGCTCTTTACGGCCTTGGTGAACGGCTACGCCATCGGTTTTGCCAAGGGGCAGATTTTTCAGGGTGAAAGCAAGGCGATTTGCGTGCCGGTCTTGAATTGTTATTCCTGCCCGGGGGCCTTGGGTGCCTGCCCGATTGGCGCCTTGCAGGCAGTGCTCGGTAACCGCGGCAATCAAATGGCCTTTTACGTGCTGGGCACCTTGATGCTTTTTGGTGTGGCCTTTGGGCGACTCATTTGCGGTTTTCTCTGTCCCTTTGGTTTGGTGCAGGACCTCTTGCACAAGATTCCACTACCAAAGTGGGAGTTGCCGCGTGCCGTTGACCGCCCCTTGCGTGGGCTCAAATATGTGATGCTCGTGGGTTTGGTCATCTTGGCACCGATGTTTATCGTGAATGAATTCGGCATTGGCGCTCCGGCCTTTTGCAAATGGGTTTGTCCGGCAGGGACCTTGGGTGGTGCTTTTCCGCTTCTCAGTATGAACGACAGCCTGCGCGCCGGCTTGGGGATGCTCTTTAGCTGGAAGGTGGCGGTGCTTGTGGTGATTGTCGTGGCTTCTGTCGTCATGGCACGCCCGTTTTGCAAATACCTCTGCCCGCTCGGCGCCTTCTACGGGCTCTTTAACCGCTTTAGCCTGTATCAGCTGGCGATTGACCACCGCGCATGCGTGGATTGCAAAAAATGCGAACAGGTTTGCCCGATGCAAGTCGAGGTTACCAAAAACATCAACAGCACGGAATGTATCCGTTGTGGACGCTGCAAAGCGGCCTGCCCACAGGATGCCATTCACTCCGGCTTTACCGTGACCGAGTTACAAGCGAAAAACGCAAAGGAATAAACAACAATAACCCCCATCCTGCGGTGGCTTTTCCACAGGATGGGGGTTATTTTAGTGTTTGGTGAGAAAGACGTTGAGCCATTTTTCGTTTTCGCGACCGGGTCTGGCGTCAGAGGTGATGAAATGCTCCGATAGGGTGAGATCCGGTAGATGGCTGAGGAGTTCCTGAAAGCGGGCTTCGGTCATATCGGTAAAGAAGCGACCGTTTCGTAGTTCGCTCTTATCGCCGTACTTGAAGGATGCGTAGAAGCAGCCGCCAGGTATAAGGCAATCAGAGAGGACTTGCATGACACGAATCAGCGGTTGCCATTCGAGATGCAAGAGGGACGCACATGCCCAGATCCCGTCGTAGCTGCGTGTCGGTTGAAAATTCTCAAAGGTGGTGCAAAGAACCGGCTGCCCGAGCAGGCGGCTGGCATAGGCGCAGAGCGCTTCGGAGCCGTCGATGGCTGTAACCGTACAGCCGGCGCGGAGAAACGCCAGGCTATCGCGCCCAGAGCCACAGCCGACATCAAGCACGGTGGCATGCTTGGGGAGACGCGCCAAAAAGGCGTTTTGGAGTGTACAGAAATCAACGTTTGCTGTTGAAGCTACAAAGGCATCGGCGTGGATATTGTAATAGTCGAGGGTGGTGGATGTGGTGTTCATAGGTGCTCCTTTCGCTCAGAATGATGAACCATGATTTTAGTATACTAGGGACGTCCCTGTCACGCCATGCCTCTTTCAATAAAAAACGGCAGGAATTTTGACACTAGGGGTGGAGTTGGGCAATAGCTTGTGCTATTCTGCATGATAACACGTGGGGCGCTCTTTGAAGAGCGAGTGTGACAATGAAAGGATGAAAGTGGGGACTGTCAATTGACAGTTCCCTTTCGTCTGTTATCGTGAAAAAAGGGAAGAAGAAATTCTTAGAAAAGGAAATGACCTGCTCATGAAACACTTTGACAAAAAAGAACTCTTCTCGATTCCTAACCTAATGTGCTATTTTCGCATGATTTTAATCCCGTTCTACTGTTATTTGTATATCACTGCCGAAACCGCAAAGGACTATCTATGGGCAACGGTGATTGTGCTTATTTCAGCGCTGACCGACCTTTTTGATGGGCAGATTGCACGCCGCTTCAATATGGTGACGGAGTTCGGTAAGGTATTGGACCCTGTGGCAGACAAAATCAACCATGCAGCGATGGCGGTTTGCGTGGCAACAAAATATCCGTTTATGTGGGCGCTATTGGCACTCATGGTGGTGAAGGAAGGCTATATGGCCTATCAAGGGATGCGTTTTCTTGGCAAAAACAAGATGATGGACGGCGCCATGTGGTTTGGCAAGGTGTGCACTGCCACCTTGTTTGTGGGGCTTGTGTTGCTCTTCTTCTGGTTTAATATGCCGGTAGGTGTCGCAAACGGGATCATCCTCATTATGATGTGTGTGATGGTATTTACCTTTGTGAAATACGTGATGTACTATCAAAACATGAAAAAAGAATTGAACGACTAAAAAGAAACCGAAGACGTCAGGGGGCGTCTTCGGTTTTTTATTGAAAGCGCACCGCCCAGCGGCTATCATGGAAGTAATATAAGGCGCGTAGCGCAGGAGGTGGTTCAAGTGGAACGATTGATTTTTGTTTGTACATCAGAGGTATTGGTGCAGTTTCCGCTCCTTGCAGTGGAAGAAAATGTGAAGGCAGACACACCGTTTACCCTCTTAGTGGCGGATGCGCCCTTTATGATCGACTATGCGCCGACGAAGACCCATTGGAAATGTCGCGCGCGCACCATCGGCGAATGGCCGGCAATGAAAAATGCAACCCTCACCATGCACAAGGAAACCGGCTTGGTGGATTTGAGTAGGGAGGAAGCAGCGGCGTATCTGCCTCATTACTTTAATTTGTGTCGCAGTCTGAGCGCTTACGCTGAAGCGCACACTTGTCGGACAGCGCCAGGAGAGGCAATTGCCCTGCGTTTAGAGAATGGGGCACTAACCATGCAATTCCTTTCAGGTGATGCGCGTCCACCGCTTTTGGGTGTAACTTTGAACGGTGAATATGTGGCGGCGAAAGCCAATTGGGCATTAGTGGACGTGCAAGGGGAAGCGGTAGAAGTGCTGACAGCACATGCTGAAACGGGCGACCTTGCAAGCATCCAAGCCCTTGTGGCCCTTTATACCTATGGCAGCGCAGCGGTGGTAAAGGATGCCGCGACGCTCTTTCATTGGCAAAGTATGCTTGCAGAACGAGGTGACAAGCAGGCAATAGAAGCGCTTGCCTTGCAATATGCCCACGGTTATGGTGTGGCGCGTGATTATACGAAGGCCGCCGAATGGATGACAAAGACCGGTGAAGCAGAAACCGCCCAAGCTTTTTTGCAAAATGCCGAGGAAGTTGCTCGTGCCGAAGCGGGTGATGTCCACGCTCAAGCCCAGCTTGCAAGCACCTTGCTTTTGCAAGCCGGAAAGCTCGACAGTGCCACCTTGGAGGCAGATTACCGTGAAGCCGTGGATTGGGCTGAGAAAGCGGCAATGGCAGAGGACGGTCTTGGATTGTGGATTCTTGCCCAAGCCTACGAAAACGGCCTTGGCGTCAACGCCGACCTTGAACAAGCCTTGGACTACTACGAAAAAGGCGCTAAACTCGGTCATCCCGATTGCCAAGTTGGCCTTGCGGAGCATCTCCTTTACGGTGACGTCTGCATGCCGAATGAAGCCAAAGCCTTCACCCTCGCAAGCCAAGCCGCCCAAGCCGACAACCTCCACGCCATGCGCCTCATCGCCGACTGCTACATGAACGGCACCGGCACCCGACAAGACAAAACCCAAGCCCTCTACTGGTATCAAAAGGTGGCAGAACAAATCTCCGATCCCGCCGTAGAGGAAGCGATTGAGTATCTGATAAGGTAGGTTCGTGATATTGAATAAAGAGGGGATTGGTATGAATATAGATGTAGCAGTAGAAATATTGCGCTCTTTAGCACAAGGTGTGAATCCTTTGTCTGATGAGGAGTTACCCTATGACAGTGTATGTAATGAAGTAGAGGTTGTGCGTGCGCTTTATTGTGTTATCGAAGAATTAGAATCTACAGGAATTGTTACTAAAAAGAAATTACGACGACCAAGAAAAGCTCGTTCCAGGGAAGAAAAAAAACAGAACGATAAAGAACCTTCTATCACTAAGCGTGTATACTCATCAAATCAAAAGCATAGTTTTTGGAGTCTTGAAGAAGATGATGATTTGTGTCGTATGTACGATGAAGGATATACCATTAAAAATATGCAGGAATATTTCGGTCGTGACAAAAATGAAATCATCTTTAGGTTAAAAATCTTAGATAAATTAGATTTTGAAAAATAGTAGATTCAGTTTTAAGAAAGGAGCGAAGAATGCTTCATCATGGATTATATGAGCAGGTTGTGAATGTGGCGCTGGGGGATGCCTTGGAGGAAATCCCTGAGGCACGCAAGTCCCTTGCGCCGATTGATGCGGCAGAGGCTTCAAAGGTGATTAGTCAGTATATGGCGGATATTATCAAGCAAGGCCTGGAGCACGTGGTAGACAACGGTGGCGATCTTGCTTCTCAAGTTGCTCTTGCCAATAAAATTGTGGCGGTGATTGGACAAGCCACCGAAGAGGAAGATTTTGCAGAAAATGGCATTGATGCACGTGCGGAGCAACTTTTAGCTATTTTAGCAGAAAAGGATCCCTTGCTGGCAGTTGGAAAAACTGCCAAACAGCTACAGCGTCCGGAAACCTCGATGGCGCAAAGCTCGTTATTTACCGGTGCGATTCATGAGCCGCAGATGGTCACTGAGCTTAAAAAGGAGATTGCCTCCGCTGACCGTATCGACATGCTCGTGAGTTTTATCAAATGGAGTGGGCTAAGGCTCATTATTGATGAGCTGACCGATTTTGTGCAACGCGGCGGAACACTTCGGATTATCACCACTTCTTATATGGGCGCCACAGATCTCAAGGCCATTGAAGCCTTGCGTGGACTCATCAATACGCAGATTAAGGTAAGCTATGATACCAAGCGCACACGTTTGCATGCTAAGGCTTATGTTTTTTATCGCGATACAGGCTTTACTACAGCGTATGTGGGCTCGTCCAATATGTCAAATGCTGCACTTTCTAGCGGATTGGAGTGGAATGTCAAGGTCACGCGTAAGGATCTGCCAGAAACCATTCAAAAAATCACTGCCACCTTTGAAAGCTATTGGAATGATAGTGAATTTGAATATTATACAGAAGGTGAAAGTGAACGATTGGCGCAGGCGCTCAAAGCGGAAAAGTATATGGAAACGAATGGCGATGAAAGGTATACCTTAGACATCGCGCCGTATTCTTATCAACAGGAAATATTAGATCGCTTAGAGGCGGAGCGTATGGTGCGTGGACAGTATCGTAATCTGGTTGTAGCGGCAACTGGAACTGGTAAGACGGTGATTTCAGCTTTTGACTACAAGCGTTATTGCAAGGCGCATCCGGGTGCACCTTGCCGTTTGCTTTTTGTGGCTCATCGTGAGGAAATTTTGAAGCAAAGTTTGTATACGTTCCGCGCAATCATGAAAGATGCCAATTTTGGTGAACTTTTTGTGGGGAATCATCGTCCAGAAAGCATTGACCATCTTTTTATGTCAATTCAAACTTTTAATTCTCAAGACTTTACTGCGAAAACAGTGAACGATTATTATGACTTCATTGTTGTGGATGAATTTCACCACGCGGCGGCACCGACCTATCAAGCGCTATTGTCCTACTATACGCCGCAGATTCTATTGGGTCTTACGGCAACGCCGGAGCGTATGGATGGAAAGAGCGTTCTGAGCTATTTTAATAATCGGATTGCGGCTGAAATTCGTTTGCCTGAAGCCATTGACCGCAAACTTTTGTGTCCATTTCAATATTTTGGTGTGACAGATACGGTGGATTTAGGTGAACTTCAGTGGACTCGCGGTGGGTACGACAAAGGTGCACTTTCAAATCTTTATTCCTTTAGTGGTGCAGTCGCAAGGAAACGTGCTGATTGGATTGTCCAGTCGGTGCTTAAATACGTGACGGATATCAATGAAGTGAAGGGATTGGGCTTTTGTGTGTCGGTAGAGCATGCTCAATTTATGTGTGACTTCTTTAATGAGTGTGGCATTCCTACAATGGCTTTAACAGGACAATCCTCTGATGAGGCGCGTGAACAGGCAAAGAAGCACTTGGTTGGCGGTGAGGTGCGCTTTATTTTCGTTGTCGATATTTACAATGAAGGGGTCGATATTCCTGAAGTTAACACGGTGCTCTTCTTGCGGCCAACAGAGTCGCTGACGGTTTTCTTACAGCAGCTTGGGCGTGGTTTGCGTCTTTCAGAAGGAAAGGACTGCTTGACCGTGCTAGATTTTATTGGGCAAGCCAATAAAAAATATAATTTTGAAGATAAATTCCAAGCCCTTCTGAGCAACACCAATCGCAGTGTGGCACGGGAAATCAAGGATGGCTTTGTAGCGCTTCCAAAGGGCTGTTATATTCAGCTTGAAAAGAAGGCAGCGCAGTATATCTTAGAAAATATCAGTGCGTCCTATGGTCGTTCGGCCGGCATAGTGACACGTTTAGCGAGTTTTACCGAGGATACAGGGCGGCCTTTGACGTTGGCCAATTTTTTGGCGTATTATCACTTGGATGCACGGATGGTTTATCGTTTTTCGTCATTTTCACGCCTTTGTGTACGCGCTGGCGTGCAGGCTGATTTTGAAGAACCTCTCGAAGCGCTTCTGACGAAGGCCTTTACGCGGCTTTGTGTGGTCGATTCACGCCGATGGATTGCGTTTTTATTGGACTTTTTACCAGCGATTAAAGAACACCCATTGGAGAGTTTATCCCCAATGGAACAGCGCATGGTGCAAATGTTTTATGTCACAGTTTGGGGCGATGTGATTCTTGATTGGCGAGATTGTGTAGTGGTAGAACGGCTCAACACCTTAGCGGATAGTCCAGTGTTGTTAGAAGAATTGATGGCGTTATTACGATTACGCTTTGAGGCTATTGATTTTATTGATCGACCGATAGAGATTGGCTTTGATTGTCCCCTTGATGTGCATTGCACCTATACCCGTGATCAAATCTTGGTGGCGCTAGATTTTATGAAGCCCAAGACGGTTCGTGAAGGGGTCAAGTGGTTACCGGACAAACAGATTGATGCCTTTTTTATTACCTTGAATAAGGCAGACAAGGATTATTCACCGACAACCATGTACAATGACTATTCAATCAGTGATACCTTGTTTCATTGGCAAAGTCAAAGTACCACCTCGGACACCTCAAAAACAGGAAGGCGTTACATTAACCATGCCAAAGAGGGCAGTCAGGTGTTGCTTTTTGTACGTGAATTTAAGGCAGATCGCCTGACGGGTGGTGCGGAAGCCTATACCTATTTGGGCAAAGCACGTTATGTGAGCCACGAGGGCTCACGGCCGATGAATATTATTTGGAAGCTGGATGAAGCAATTCCAGCGAAGTTCTTGAAGAAAACGAAGAAATTGGTGGTGGGATAAATGATTGAAGTGGTGGCAGCGCTGATTTGGAATCGTGCGCATGATGAGGTTTTAATTTGCCAACGTGCCGCGCATAAGGCGCGAGGGTCGATGTGGGAGTTTGTCGGTGGCAAGCTGGAGTCGGGTGAGACGAAGGAAGCGGCTCTTGTACGTGAGTGTAGGGAGGAGCTTGGCATTACGCTTGCTGTAGAAGACGCGGTAATCGATGTAACGCATCGTTATCCCGATATTACGGTTCATCTTACACTTTTTGATACAACGATTGCGGAGGGAGTGCCACAGCTTTTGGAACATCAGGCGATGAAATGGGTATCGCCACACGCACTTTCAAGTGAGGCGTTTTGTCCGGCAGATGCTGAAATGATTGCTAATCTTCGTGACCGTGGTATTTTTTAAGCAACGATAGACGCACACTCTTTGCAGTGTGCGTTTTTTATGTGACAAACGTGTGGTTTTCATTTATTATGGTAGCACTATATTGATGGAATGGAGGCATTAAGAATGATCACTTATACTGAAGAGAAATGCTTTACTAAGGAACAGGTGCAGCAGTTGTTTTTTTCTGTAGGCTGGGAGAGTGGCGAGTATCCGGTGCTATTGCACAAGGCGCTCATGCATTCTCAAACGGTGTTGACGGCGTGGGATGGGACGCGTTTGGTGGGGCTTTTGCGTGCGTTGGATGACAGTGAGATGACGGCGTTTATCCATTATGTGTTGGTGGACCCTGCTTATCAGGGACAAGGCATAGCCGGTACCATGGTGGAGATGGCGAAGGAAAAGTATAGGGAGTATTTGTATATAGAAATTATGCCTGATGAGAGCAAGAACGCCGCGTTCTACGAAAAGCACGGCTTTCGCGTGTTGCCGGATGGGGTGGCAATGCAAATCTGCAATCCTGGCGAAAAATATTAAAGATTGTCATTGATAGAGATTTAACAGAACGTCAATAGTCTGTTGATTGTTTTTTGAAGGGCGGTTTGGTATCCTCAAATAAGGTCTAGTAGTAAGTTGAAGTGTGTGTAAGAAAGGATGACAGTGAATGAAAAAAGAAACATCTAAATGGCTTTCGGCGTTGTTAACGGTGACAATGGTCGGTGGCTTGATGGCGCCAATGACGGCGCAAGCAGAAAGTGCTACAGACGATGATATTGTGGTGCTTTTTACCAATGATGTGCATTGCACCAATGATGAAGGGATGAGTTATGCAAGCATTGCCAGCTATAAGGCTGAAATGGAAGCCCAATACGGAGAAGATGCTGTAACCTTGGTCGATAATGGAGATGCCATTCAAGGGGCGGTGTTAGGCACTCTTTCAAAGGGTGGCTGGATTGTCGATCTTATGAATGAGGTGGGCTATGACATTGCCGTGCCCGGTAACCATGAGTTTGATTTTGGAATGGAAACATTTTTGGATATTGCAGAGAATCAGGCAAAGTACCAATACACAAGCTGCAACTTCCTCGACAAAAACGGCAAGACAGTGCTAAAGCCTTATGTGATGGAGCGTTACGGTGATGTGGATGTGGCTTATGTGGGGATTACCACACCGGAAACCATTTCTAAATCCACGCCGTCTTTCTTCCAAAACGATAAGGGAGAATACATCTACAGCTTCTGTCAAGATGCGAACGGCGAGGCCTTGTACAAGCAGGTGCAGAAAACCGTTGATACGGCACGTGCCGATGGCGCGGAGTATGTGGTGGCGTTGGCGCATTTAGGAGAGGATGCACAAAGCAGTCCGTGGATGTCTACGGAAGTGATTGCCAATACCAGTGGCATTGATGCGGTGTTGGACGGTCATTCTCATACCACAACGCCTTCTAAGGAAGTGAAGAATGCCGATGGGGAAGCGGTGCTTTTAAGCCAAACCGGTACCAAGGGTACCCAAATCGGTAAGCTGGTGATTGAAGAGGATGGCGATATGCGCACGGAATTGGTGGAAACCGCAAAGGTTAGCACCGATTCTGAGGCTTACAAAAATACCCAAGCCTTTATCAAGGATATTCAAGAAAAGTATCAAGCAGTGACACAAGAGGTGGTCGGGACTTCTGATGTGACCTTGACGGTGAACGATCCGGTAACGGGGAAGCGTGCGGTTCGTTCTCAGGAAACGAACATGGGCGATTTCTGTGCCGATGCCTATCGTGTGGTAATGGGGGCTGACATTGGGTTTATAAACGGTGGGGGCATTCGCGCCGATATTGAACCGGGGGATGTGACTTACGGTGATATGATTGCCGTGCATCCTTTTGGCAATACCCTGTGCTTGGTGGAAGTGAGTGGCCAACAAATTATTGATGCCTTAGAGCTTGGCGCGATGTATGTCGGGACTGCGGAAAGCGGCGGCTTTTTGCAGGTGTCCGGCTTAACGTATCGTATTGACCCGTCTGTTGCAAGCAGTGTGGTTGTGGATAACGAAGGCAGCTTTGTGGAAGTGAAAGGGACGCGTCGTGTGTCCGATGTGAAGGTATTGAATCAGAAAACGGGTGCCTACGAGCCGATTGATGTGACGAAGACCTATACCCTTGCGAGCCATAACTATATGTTGAAAAACGGTGGCGATGGGTATTCCATGTTTGGGACGGACAATGTCAAAATCCTCAAGGATGAGGTCATGGTAGACAATGAAGCACTGATGACCTATATGAGCACTTATTTAAACGGTGCCGTTGATGATACCTACGCCGACCCACACGGCCAAGGGCGCATTGTGATTGCAGCCTCTTATCCGGATGTGAAGGACAGCGATTGGTTTAGCGATACTGTGCGCTATGTGACCGATGCAGGCCTCATGGGAACCACCGATGGAGTACATTTTAGTCCGCGTCAGGATATAAGCCGTGCGGCGGTCTTTTCTGTGCTTTATCGCATGGTCGGTTCTCCGGAAGTGACAGCATATCCGGTGAAGGATACTGCCGGCAAATGGTATAACGACAGTGTAAACTGGGCGTATTCCGTTGGCTTGCTGGAGGATACCACTTTTGGGAAGGACCGTTCTCTGAGTCGTGCCGAAGCTGCTAAGATGATGAGCGATTTTGCACGTGAACAAGGGGTGCCGGAAGCAAGCGACGATGGCACAATGAAGACCATGAAGGACTATCAAACCATTCCGGCCGACTATTTGCCGGCGATGACCTTCTGCTATTACAACAAGGTCATGATGGGGAACGAAAAGCGTGAGCTTATGCCGAATCAGTCCCTCACCCGTGCTGAGTTTGCGCAGGTGCTTCGTAATTACAATGAATTGGTGAGTCCGTATTTAGTGGCATAAACTAAAAAAAGTCGAGGTCCTAGGATCTCGACTTTTTTCATATAATCGATTTTTGCAACAAAAAAGCGTGTTTTTGAGTGGCCAAAAACACGCTTTATTTTTTAGTCGTCGATGCTGTCGCTGCAGAGACGATGTGGCATCATCTTGTGGAAGTATACCTCGGTGCAGCCGCTTTGAAGGAGCTTGTCTTCAATATCGGTGAAGAGGTAACGCATATAGCGAAGAATGGTGTAGCAAACGATGGCAACGCCGATGACGATTTCAATAGCGACAAGAATGTTCAGGGAAATGAGGGAATATCCCATGGACTCAAAATGCGCCAAGGCTTGGGTTGCAGCAGTTGGGCAAATGACAAATGGGAAGGTAAACCCTGCATAGCTTGGATAGAAAGGCAAGCGCATGAGGTAATGAATCGCCTTATAGAGCACAAGGGCATAAACCACGGTGGCAACAATGAGCAGTGCCATTACAAGACCGGTGGAGACGTTTTCGACAGATTGGAGATAGCCGGTTAAGCAGAGGCTGACCGGTGCTGCATAGATGCAGAACAATGGGCGTGCGCCTTGAGGAATATCGCGATGTTTGATGTAGCGATAGCTGATGAGTCCTGCCAAGAGGAAGAGGGCAGCAAAGCCAAAAGCAAAGGTCATGGCGCCGATGTCTTCTTTGCCGTGGGATGGCGCAGTAACAGCGGCTACAGCGATGCCGACATAAACAATGAAGTAGCTTGCAAAGACATCCTTAATTTTGAGCTTCATCATAAATTGGAAGGTGAAGTACACCATCAAGGTGAGGTGCAAGGCAATGGCAGCAAGCCAGAAGAGGTAGGCACCGTCTTTGCCAATCAAAGGTACGGCATAGGTACTTAATACCATCAAGGACATCGGAAAGGTACCGGATGCACTGGCGATGATTGGGTTTTTCATATCGTTGGCAACCATTTTTGGATACATTACCAGCTTGAGAAGGACCAGTGCCAAGAGAAAGGTGGCAAAAATGCCACAGAGATGATGAATGGTACTGGAATAAGGATTGAGCAGATTCCCGAGAGACGCAGTCGCCAAAATGACACCACATAATGGGACAGGCACTTTCTTAATAATATCTTGCATGCGATTCATCATTCATACATCCCTTCGTTTAATATTTTACAAATCAATATGTTATTTGCAACTTTTGAGAGGCTTAAGTAGTAGCTCCCTTACAATTCGTATTATAGGGAGATTACCCTTACAAATAAAATCCATGTTACTTATTGCTGGTTTAGGAATTTCTAATATATCACTTATTCGTTTCCTATCTATGGCTATTATAGACTCCTATCAATACTATCTATTCGTGTAAATCCTATTGAAGGGATAAAGATTGTGCACAAAAGGGCAAGATTAAACGTCTGATAGATATATGTGTTATTCTGATTGTTTGGTATTGAAAAAAACGATTGGAAGAGGTGGAATACATTGAAATGAAGGGGGTTGAAGCGTTTTTTTAATATGTTTGCAATTGAAGTTTTATATATTTTTGCAAGGGGTTTTATGATTGGATGTGAATAAGTTAACCGGAAAAAAGAGGCGGCTTTTATATGCTTGATAAACTCATATTTTTTAATATTGCGGGTGATTTTTATATTTCCAAGTAAAAAAAGACGGAGGTTTTTGTAAGAATTTCTTTTAAAACTGAGAGAATTTCGATAAAAATCTCCTGTAATACATAAAATGTTGCAAAGATTGACTGTAATGAAAGCGAGGTGTCAGATCTGAAACCATGAAAAAAGGATATAAGCACTGCGTCACCTATCCATACTTATGCATAAAAAATTCCCAACCACCACTGGAAAATCCAGGTGTGCTTGGGAATGAGGGTGGGGGATGCATTTCTACAAAAGGGTTAGTTTTGTGTTTCCTGTTTGCAACGGGTGTCCCAGAGTTCGTTAGCCACCGGCGTCCAATCGGCGGCATAGCGGTCACATTTTGCACAGAGATGATCAACCGATTCAGGAGATTGTAAATCTGTAGAATGGGCGCCGGTTTTATGCACCATGTTACGCAGCTTTTCCGGATTTTCGAGCATCGGACAAGGGCGGAGATGGTTATTATTAAACGGTTGCCCATCATGATAAGCCATAAAGAGTGGACGTTGGAATACATCTAATAATTTGGTGTCGCGAATGTTTGCGTCGGAATAGTGGATAAACACGCAAGGGTCACAGTCGCCGTTGGCATTGATATGGAGATAGCGACGACCGCCGGCTATGCAGCCACCGACATATTCGCCATCGTTTTGGAAGTCCATGATAAAGATTGGCTTGCTGGCACGGAAGGCGCGCAGGCGATGGTAGATGGCTTCGCGCTGTTCGGCTGTAGGTAAAAGTTCCGGTGCCGCATCGTTTCCAACCGGCATATAGTGGAAGTACCACGCAAAACGCGCGCCGTAGTCAATCATTTGGTCAATAAAGGCAGAGGCGCTGATAGAATCGAGGTTTTGACTCGTGTAGCAGCAGGAAATGCCAAACGGTAGGTGTTTTTCTTTAAGGAGTGTCATGGCCTTAACCACTTTGGCATAGGTGCCTTTGCCACGGCGCGCATCGGTGGCCTCTTCAAAGCCTTCCACACTGATGGCTGGGATAAAGTTCTTGACGCGGAGCATTTCGTTGGCGAAGGCTTCGTCAATCAAGGTGCCGTTGGTGAAACTCAAAAATTCACAGTCGCTGTGTTTTTCACAAAGGGCAATAAGATCCTCTTTGCGAACCAAAGGTTCACCGCCGGTGTAGATATACATATAAACGCCGAGGGCCTTGCCTTGGGTGATGATGTCGTCTAATTCATCAAAACTCAGATTGAGCTTGTTGCCGTATTCTGCTGCCCAGCAGCCGGTGCAATGAAGGTTGCAAGCGGAGGTGGGATCCATGAGAATGGCCCATGGGATGTTGCAGTGGTATTGTTCTCGATTGGCGACTTGCTTTTGCCAGCCTAATAATGCCGCATTTAAGAAAAAATTTTCAAAGGCGGCTTTAAGTACACCGTTGTCGGTTTCTGTCATCACATCCATGATGAGCTTATTCATGTTGTTGTTCGGATCTTCGAGTACGCGGCGAATGGCTGCGCGTTGCTTGGGAAAACTTTCCGGTCCGTCACCGGCAAGCTTATCCGCCCAAGTTAATAGCTTTAATGCGTTGTCTTGAGGATTTTTCTCGATATAATTCAGTGCAGTATGTAATGTCGTCCTTTTCAAATGCTCTGTGAGTGACATGGTCCATTCTCCTTCATTGCCGAAGTGTCAACTAAACGTCCGTGCTTTCAAGCGCCAAATAATGCTTGAATCGCTGAATGTGCCTTTATTATAGTGAATCAATGGTTGTATTCATACAGACAAAACACGCCTCGGTGTCTGTTTTTTGTACACCGAGGCGTGTTTGTTAAAGGCTATTTTTCGTTTTCGCGGACCAAAGCCATTTGCTGAAAAAAGGCGTGTTGGCGAATGGTGAAGAGTTGCTGCAATCGTGTCTGAACGTCGGCATCGAGTCCGTTTTCAAGCCAGTGCATGGTCATACCGAAAAAGAGGCTTTTGAGGTAGTCCACCAATACTGGGCGTTCCGCTTCTGATAAATTGCGATAATAGGGGAGCTGGGCAAGATAGGTTTTGACCAGGTATTCGTTGATGTGCCACAGATAGCGCTCCATCATGGGCCGTTGTTCGGAGTGGTAGAGATGAAGCATGGCCTGACGATTTTCGAGAACAAAGTCTACCAGCGCGTCAAAGCAGGCTTCAACGGAGGCCAAGGTAGGATGGGCACGTACAATTCGTTGAACGCGGTCGTCCATTGTTGTTTCGAGAAGCTCGTTTAAATCGTGAAAGTGGTAGTAAAAGGTGTTGCGGTTGAGGCCACAGTCCTCTACGATTTCTTTGACGGTGATTTGTTGATAGGGTTTTTCGTTTAAAAGCCGAAGCAGCGACATGCGCATTGCTTGTTTTGCAAAAGCAGCCATATCCTCCCTCCTTGTGTTGGCTTGGTATATACAGTGACTATCGTATCATATTCTCAAGGGAAGAGAACTCTTTTTAGATAATTTTTAAGCGCGGTTACTATCAAATTCGGTTATAGATGGGTGTAAATAAATGGACAAGCAGATTTGCTTGTCCGTTTATTTTTTAATTGCTATTGTTTTCGGCTAGTGCTTCCTTGAAAATGGCAAAAGCTTCGTCGTTGCTGTCAATGAAATAGGAGCGTGCAACAGTGCCGTCCGTGTCATAGTCGGCGCTGTTCCACCAGACAGCGGCCTTGATGCGCGGATAATTTGGCAGGGCTTCAAACATGTCCTTGACCCACTTGGCTTTATCACCGCCAATATCCGAACAAGAAAATTCGGTGATCATAAGCGGTTGTTGGTACTGTGGTGCCATGGCTTGATAGACTGGCGTGTAAATGTCATCGAAGCTGCGCCAGGTTTCGCCTTCATAGTAATCGCCGGTGTTGTAGCCGGTCAGGCCGACAATATCAACCACATCATCGCCGGGGTAATAATTGTCAACTGCATTCCAGGCAAAGTTCGGAAAAGATTTTTCATTTGGATTCCAGACCCAGAGGGTGTTGGCAGTGGCGCCTTCCTCTTCAAAAATTTGGTATACATAGCGGTACACATCCACATAGGTATGACAATCGCGTCCTGCCCACAAGGCGGAGTAGGTGCACCAATCCCCGTTCATTTCATTAAATAGGCGGAAAAGCACCGGGTGGCCAAATTGTGCCACATCCTTGGCATAGGCATGGAGAAAGTCATCGTATTTGCCGTCTAAGATGTCATAGACGGTGTTCTTTTCGGCAATAGGGTCGTAAAGTTTGGGCTGTAAGGTGAGTTCTGTCACCGCGCCTTGCTGCCAAATGGTATTTAAGGTGTTGTAGATGGAATCTTTTTCGTAGTTTTGTTTAAGCCCCGAATAGTAGAGCACAATATTGAATTGATGGTCGAGTGCCTTTTCCAGTTTTGGGAGCTTACCGGGCACATTGGCTTTTGTGCTTGGTTCAAAGATGCCCCATGAAAGAGGCGCATCCTCCGCAAAGGTAGCGGTATAGAAGTCCTTGGTTTCTTGATTCAAGTTGTCGCGAGTCTGTGCAAAGCGTGGATAATCTTTTGCATCGGCACTTGGCTTGGTGAAAACGAGGCTGTCAGCATAGGTAAGAAGCGTTTCCTTGGTCAATGGTGCTTGTGCAGTCAATTGCAGAGAAATCACGCGGTCGCCTTCAACAACATCAATGGCGGCGCAGTGGTTGCGGTCGTTTGTAATACCGGAGAGGGCACGACGGTCCCAAGCGAGTAGATGGGTGGTGCGTGTTTCTGTTTCAATGGTTTCATCAAATCTTTTGGTAAATTCTTGTGTGTTTTCGAGAAATTTATTGGAATAGCCGAGATAGGTGTCGGCGGTGATGTCCTTGTTATTAAGGGTCTGGGTAAAAATTTCTAGGCGCATGGTATCACTCGCTAAGGTGCTGCGATAGGTGGCGTCACCCATGTCGATGACCTCAACATCATCAGGAATGGCCACTTCGTAGCCGTTGCCGTTATTCTTAAAAAGTCGTTGGCCTTGGGCGGTGGTTTCGATGGAAAAAAGGCCGTTTTCAGCGGCGTTTGCTACCGTTGCGGCACTGGATGTATTTAATCCCTGGGTGGTTTGCTCATAGGAAGGCGTATCAATCTCATAAACGGGGGTGCTTTCGGAAAAGCTACAGCCGGTGAAACTTCCTATGAGTAGCAATGAGGCAATGAGGAGAGCTTTTTTCATAAATTGCGGTCGTCCTTTCAGTAAATCCTTGGTTCCATTGTAGTAAAAGAAAAAATAGGCGTCAATAAACAGCTGATCTTGGTTGTTGTGTGGTGGTGTCGGATTGTATATGATAGGAAGTAATGATAAACGATTACAAAGGAGGTTTGCAGGATGCGTTTGTTGGTCGGTGCGACACCGAATGTGTTGCGCAGTAAAATTTTTGAAGAGCTTCGTGCCATTGACGCGCGCCATGGGGAAGCGCTGCTTTTAGTATTGGGACAATACACGTTGCAAACAAACCGCCAGCTGTTGCAGGAACTTGATACCCGCGTGACGATGGATATTCGTGTAGAAAGTTTGGATTCTTTTACACGAAAGGTCTTGGAGCGTGTGGGTGGCAACACGCTGTCTTATGTTAATGAAGGTGGGCGTCGCATGTTGGCGCAGTATTTGCTGAGCGCACATCGGGAGGACTTATCCATTTTGGCGCGTGGTTATGACCAACGTGGGGTGGCGCAAAAGATGCTCGAAACGTTGACGGAATTTCGACAATTGGAGATGTCTGCTGATGCCATGCAGCTATTGAGTGACAAAGAGAATGTGCCACCGATTTTGTCAGAGAAGCTGCGCGATATGGCGCTGTTGCTGGAAGCGTATGAGGCGGTGCTTGGCGAGAAACGCTTAGACCATGAAGCGCGTCTCTTTCTTTTAAGTGAGAAACTTCAAGAGGCCGATTGGTTAAAAGGCTTGCCTATTTATATTGATGGTTTTCACTATTTCTCAATGCCGGAGCTTGGCGTACTCAAGGCCCTTGAAGCCATGGGGGCAGAGGTGACCATGACCTTGGTATTGCCACCGGAGGCTTTATCGGAAAAGGTCGGTTGGTGGACCATGCATAGTGCGGTTCAAGCGTCGTTGCGCTTTTATGACACCTTGCAACGCGTGGGTATGCCTCTGCGGATTGAAGCGGTAGAAGAGGATGAAACGATGCTTGCAGAGGCGCAGGCCCTGTCAAAGTCGTTGTTTACCTATGAGCTTGCACCTTATGATGGGAAAGCGGAGCATGTAGAACTTTGGAAGGCAACCTCTCCGGAAAATGAAATCATTTACCTGGCTGGGATGATGCGACAAATGGTTCTTGAAGAAGGGATGCGTTGGCGGGATTTTCATATCACGACGAACCAGCCGGAGGTGTATTTCCCATTGGCGGCGCGAATTTTTAAGCAATACGGGATTCCTGTTTTTGTCGATGAGCGTAAGCCGATTGATGCTCATTATTTGGTGCGTTATTTGTTGAATGCCCTCGATATGGTGGCCTATCATTTTTCTTATCCGATGGTTTTTGCGTGCTTAAAGACGGGGCTTAGTGGTCTTTCGGGTGAGGAAACGGTGGCACTGGATTATTTTGCTAGAGCCAAGCATTTGCGTGGCACCATGTATTTTGATGCACGATACTTTGAAGCGCCGAATCCGGATGTCAAGTCCAATAAGTTGGAATCACTACGTGACTGTCAACCGATGGCAGCCCTGGCTCAAGAAAAATTCACGTCACGTTTCAAGCCGTTTTATGAAGATTTAAAGAGCGCTCATACTGTACGGGAATTTTCTACGATTGTGTATCATTTTATGACCAATCTGGATGTATTGGATGTGCTGTATGCACAGGATGCCAACAAGGACCCGGAACAACTTGAAATCGATACTCATATTGTTGAAGTGATGGTGGAGTTGCTCGACCAGCTTGTGGTCACTATTGGTGAGATGGAAGTGTCCTTAGAGCAGTTTACGAAAATCTTAAGCGAAGGGCTGGCGGATGCGAGCTTAGGGATGCTGCCACCGGCACAAGATGAGGTGCAGATGGTGGAACTCGGTCGTGCCCGTACGGCGCGTTGCAAGGTGGCAGTGGTTGTAGGCTTGAGCGATGCATGGATGCCAAAGACCGGTTCTTCGCATACGGTTTTTATTCGAGAAGAGAAGAAGTGGCTTGAAAAGGAAGCTGGGGTGCTTTTGCAAACAGATGATGGGCGAGCCCTTGAGGACGAGGCCCTGTCATTGTACGAAACCTTGACAAAGCCGACAGAGCGCTTGATTTTATCTTATCCTCTTGCCGGTGCCGATGGGGCGGCGATGAATGAAAGTATGATCATCACTCGAGCCAAAGCGATTTTGCCAATGGTAGAAGAAAAGAGTTTACTGAGCGCTATGGAGGCGGTGCGTCCATATCTTGAATGGGAAACCCTTAAGGTCGCAGCCGATTGGATGCGTCGTTATGCCGAAACGCCGACCCTCGCCGAGGAAAATCCAAGTCATGTGACAGCGGTTGCCAGCGTTTATGAGTATTTCACCGAAGCCCATCCAACCCTTGCGCCATTTTTGGCAGACGGGCTTTATTACAACAATTTGCGACAAGCAATTTCTCCGGCGATTGTTAAAAAATTGTATCCTGCAGTGCAAAACGAAAAGATGAGCATCAGTGAACTGGAAAATTGGCAAGGTTGTCCCTATAAGCATTTTATGCGTTACGGCATTCGTCCGGCAGAAATGCTTGAATATACTTTGCGTAGCGATGAACTCGGCAATGTGATTCACGGTTGTTTGGAGCAATTTACGCGTGATTTAAAAACAAACCCTGATTGGCTTGAATGGGACGATGCCGCTATTTGCGCCCAGATGGATAAATATCTGGAGGCGGAAGAGGCGCGTTGGATTGACGGGGCACGTTCCGGCGAAGCACGCAATAAGGCGGTGCTTCGCAAGATGAAAAACCAAAGCCACAAGGCAGGACGCTTTATTATTCGCCAGCTACGAGAAAGCAAATTCCAACCAAGCTTTAATGAAGTCTTTTTTGGTGAAGCGTCAAAGCTCTTTCCGCCGATTTATCTTGATATTGACGGGCAAATCATTCGCATTGAGGGGCGCATTGACCGTGTGGATACATGGAAAAACGGCAACCATCTCTATGCCCGCGTGATTGACTACAAATCCGGTTCAAACACCTTTGATATTTCTCGTGTGTGGGCAGGGCTTGATTTACAATTGATGCTTTATCTGCGTGCGGTTCTCGGTTGGCAAAAGGGTCCGATGCCGGCAGGGGTCTTTTACTTGAGTTTGAAGAAACCGGTGGTGGACGAGGAATCCTTGGACGATCGCGTGATTGAGGAGGCCATTGCCGAGCAGTTGTTGATGGATGGGGTCTTTATTGACGACCCTGAGGTGATCGCTGCCTTAGATGAAGGGGCAAGTGCTGCCAAGCCACATGTTATTGCTTTAAAGGGCAGAAAGAAGAATGAACCGGACAACAGCCTATCAGCGGATTTGCTTGAAAAGCTCTTGGACCATACCGTCCATGCGGCAGAAAGCTGTGTGCGTTCGGTACTAGCCGGAGATATTCGTGTATTCCCAATTGAAGGCAAAGAGCGTGGCGGTTGTGAGTTTTGCGATTATACGTCAATTTGTCGCTTTGAAAATCACCGCAGTGGCAACCGTGAGCGCTCCATCGATAAGATGAGTTGGAAGGCTGTAAAGAGCGCTTTGGAAACGGAAGAGGAGGATGAGGCATGAACTATACCGTCAGTCAACAGGATGCCATTTTGGCACGTGATGAAAATCTGCTTATTTCTGCGGCGGCGGGTTCCGGAAAAACCCGTGTCCTCGTCGACCGTATTGTTCATTTGATTAAAAACGACCATGTGCCATTGCTCAGAATGCTTATCGTTACCTTTACCAATGCTGCTGCCGGTGAAATGAAGGCGCGTTTGCGTCAAGGCTTGCAAGAGGCAGTGGCAGAGAGCACCGAGGAGGACAAGCTCTTTTTGCTCGAGCAGCTCGATGCTTTAAATGAGGCTCATATTTCGACTATGCATGCTTTTTGCATTGCAGAGTTGCGTCGTTTTTATCATGTCCTGGCTTTAGACCCAAATTTCAAGGTGCTTCCGGAAACGACTACAACGATTCTCAGAGAGGATGCACTGGAAAAGGTCATGGATGCCGCCTATGAGCGTTCGGATGAAGCCTTCCTGCAATTGGTGGAGGCTTACGGTGGTCGCAATAGTGACGATGCTTTGCGAGATTTGGTGCGTAGGCTCTATCTTCGTATTCAGTCCCATGCCAATCCGATTGCTTGGCTTGAGGGGCAAGCACAAGGGTATACCCATGCCTTGCCTGAGGTGTACATGAATCTTTTCCGCACGATTGTCAATGACACCGTGGAGACCATGGCAAGTGCCATGGCAGAGGCACGGAAGCTGGCTGATTTATTACCGAATGCTGAAAAAATGCATGAATGTCTCAATGAGGATGAAAGTGTACTAAGTGGGTTGCAAAAATGCTTAGCAGCACCGGATGCAATTGACCGTGTGATGGCTTACGTGCCCAATGCGAAATGGGTGAGAAAACCAAGCAGTCCACGGAACGCCACCGTTGACGAAAAGGCCCTTGATGAACATTTTAAGGCGTTGCGCAATGGTTATAAGGACGCCTTTGACGGCTTAAAAAAGTTGTCCATTGAAGGCGGTGAGGCGCGCGTTAATGCCGACCGTGCGCTGTTGGCACCGCATCTTGAGGCGTTGACTGCATTGGTGCGCGATTTTGATCAGGCGTACCGTGTTGAAAAGAAGGAAAAAGAAGGCTTGGACTTCAACGACCTTGAACACGAAATGTTGCGTTTGTTGGAAGATGAGGAAGCGCGTGCGGCGGTGCGTGAGGAAATTCAGTATATCTTTTTCGATGAGTATCAGGATGCCAATCCGATTCAAGAAGCCATCGTTGAAGCTTTGGCAACCGACGACCACCTCTTTTTTGTGGGGGATGTGAAGCAAGCCATCTATCGTTTTCGCCGTGCAGACCCGAATATTTTCAACCGCCGCTATGCACGTTATCGTGACACCGAGGCGGGGCGTCTGATTTTTTTGTCGGAAAACTTTCGCTCTCGCGCAGAGATTCTACAGTTTTCCAATGCCCTTTTTGATACTTTGATGACGCCTGCCTTAGGGGAAGTCGATTATCGAGAACCGGGACAGGCTTTGGTGTGTGGCGCAAGCTTTGAACCCGATGATGAAGCGGTGCAATGCGTGGCGGTGATTGACGAAAAGGACGAGGATGTGAGTCGGGAAGCCGAGTGGATTGCTGAAGAAATCGAGCGTTTGGTGGCGGCCGGTAAGTATGATTACGGTGACATGGTGGTGCTGATGCGTTCACCGCGCAGCCGACTGCGCCTGTATGAAGAAGCCTTTAAGCGCCACCATATCCCATATTTTGCAGATAACTCGGTGGTAGGCTTCCATAATTTAGAGGTGCGCTTGTTGATTGCGATGTTAGAGGTGCTAAACAACGATACCCTCGACCATGCCTTGCTTGCGGCACTTTTATCACCGTTTGGCGGTTTAAGTGATGCCGACATTGCAGCCATCCGCTTAGCGACACCGGACGGCGCTTTTGCCCAGGCGGCAAAGGCCTATGCGGAAGCAAACGATGGAGAAGAGGATGAGATTGCGCGTAAGTTGCATGTTTTTTACGACCATTTGGCCGGTTGGCGTGCGGCGCTGCGTTATAGTCCGCTCAAAGATGTGGCTGTACAAATGGTCGAAGAAAGTGGCTATGGTACCTTCCTTTTAGGCATGGACGGCGGCATTGAACGCCACCAAAACGTCTTTGCTTTTATCGACACCATCGGTGAATACGAAAAGGCACATCGTTACGGTTTGCCGGGCTTTTTGCACTATGTGAAAACGTTGGAAGAGCGTAATATGGACAGCGCCATGCCGGGGATTGGATTAAGCGAAAACGATCGCTGTGTGCGCATCATGAGTGTGCATAAAAGTAAGGGTCTTGGTTTCAACGTGGTGTTTCTTGCCGATATGGCCCATACTTTCAATACCCGCGATACCAGTGAAACCTTGGTGGTAGATGATGATATCGGAATTGCCATGCAAATCGTGGATTTGGCACGTTCTGTGCAGCATCCATCCTTTGAAAAGAAGCTCCTCGGCTATAAAAATAAAAATGAGATTCTTTCCGAGGAGGTGCGCTTGCTCTATGTGGCGCTCACACGCGCCATTGATCGCTTGTATCTGGTAGCGAGTTTTAAGCGCAAGGACTATGAGAATTTTGAGAAAAAACGTGGCACTGCCCACGCAGATTTGGCAACATTGCGAGGTGGGCGTAGTTACAGCGACTGGCTGAATACCTGTCTGTGTGATGATGCCCATCCGCTTTCTTTATCAAATGGTAGGGGGCTTTACAAGTGGCATTTGGTGGATCAAAATACAGAGGAAACCGAGGAAACAGTGACACAGCCGGATTATCGTGCCCTTATTGAAAAGGCTGATTCAGAGATGGTAGAAAAAATTCAAGGTCGTTTTGGTGCACGCTATGCCTATGAGGCGGACACCACGGAATCCTTTGTTAATACCGTAACGCAAATAGCCAAGGGTGAAAGTGGCAGTCAGGCAAAGGTGGCGCAGAAACGATCCGAGGCATCAGAGCTTGCTGCCGATGTGCCGGTGCCTCATTTTCTACGTGACCATCAATCCTTTACCGGCGCGGCGATGGGGACATTGATGCACCGAGTGGTACAGTATTTGCCAATGATGCCGCGCGACAGTATGGCATTGGCTGTAGCCCTTGACCACCTCGTAACGGCGCATTTTCTTACAGAAGCAGAACGTGCAGCAGTGGACATTCTCATGTTAGAGCGATTGTATCAAAGCGACTTTGTAAAGGACATGGCGGCAAGAGCTGTTAAGATTGAACAGGAAGTGTCCTTCGTCATGCAGGTCGAACCGTGGATTGTCAGCGGTCAGATTGACCTTTTCTTTGAAACAGCCGAAGGCTACGAAATAGTGGACTTTAAGACAGACCGCACAGCAGATGCCTCACGCTATCAAAAGCAGCTTGAGATGTATGCCGAAGCCCTTTCAATTGCACGTGGAAAACCGGTGACCCATAAATGGTTGTATTGGTTGCGTCACAATAAGGTTGAGGAAGTATAAAAAATGCCCATGCACCATTTCGGTGCATGGGCATTTTGTGTTCTTAAGCTTTGCTTGGTGTGTTTGTGAGAATAAATACGGCAATTAAAATGATCAACATTCCTACAATATCAATAAAAGTAAAGTGGGTCCCGACCCAAAGGAAGGAGAAGATGCTGGCGGCAATCGGTTCGATACAGCAGACAAGGCTGGCTTTGACCGGCCCAATGTGTGCCACACCGGTGAGAAAGGCGGTGAAGCCAAAGACCGTGCCAATGATGATGAGACCGCTAAAAGTGAGAACGGTATCTACATTGATGGTTGGCACATAGTCAAAGGGACGGGTGATGATGGCAAGGGCAATCCCGCCCAAGAACATCGCCCAAGCTGTGACAGGCAGGCTCCCCCAACGTTGGATGAGCCCAACCGGCATCACATCGTGAACAGCGAGAAAAATCGCGGAAGCAATCCCCCAAAGGAGACCGAGCTGGGAAATCACAAGATTGCTGATATCGCCGTGGGTGGCAATTAAAAAGACCCCAATCATAATGGCCACAAGGGATACAAATTCACGCCAATGTGGCAAGCGTCGGTTGCGTAGACACACATAGAGAAGCACAAAAGCCGGTCCGATGTATTGTAGCACGGTGGCAGTGCCGGAGTTGGTGTAGGCAATGGCGACCAGATAGGTGTATTGTACGGCCATCATTCCCAGAACAGCAAAGAGAAGCAGCATCGGTAAATCACGTTTAGACGTAATAAGGCCGATGAGCTCTCGTTTATGACCGGTAACGAGGTTGATCATAAGAAGCAGCGAACCGGCTGTTAAAAGGCGAACAGTGGTCAGCCACTCGCCGTTGGTTTGATAGACTTTAAAGAGATGCTCACCGCAGGTGCCGGAAAAGCCCCAACCAATAGCGGCGAGAATGGTCAAAATGAGATATTTTGATTTCATAAAGACTCCTTTTTAATAGGTGTTAATAAAAGCCACAAAATCCTGCATGCGCTTGAAATTCTGATTCATTTCAAAGCGTGGCAAATGATAGGGGGCGACCCAATTCACTAGGTTGAGGCAACGATTATTGCCGCTTTCAAAGCCCATGTAAAGATTCATGGATGCCATGGCTTGCTTGGTGGCATCGTTGCTTTCACCGTAAGGATAAGCCACGGCGATTGGCATTTGATGGGTCTTTAGCATGAGCAGGACATTATTTTTTAGAAGATCCTTTGTGATGCGCTGGTAATACGCATTCCATGATTCCTTCGGCCGTTGATGGATGAAGGGGTGACTTATGGTGCCGTCGACATTTAATTTTTGGACATAGGAATAGTAGGTTTCGCTTTGCAAAGTAATAAGCCCGCTATCGGTCATTTCGCGGAGCTCATCCCATGATAGAATCGGAAAATTGTAGTTGTCACGGTGTTTGACATAATACCCGATGACGTTGACGGTGGCATTGATTTCATATTTTTTCAAAATCGGAAAAGCCTCGGTGTAGATTTCTTCGCTGCAATCGTCAAAGGTAATCAGAACGGCGCGGGATGGCAACGCTTTGTTTTCGTTAATCGCGTAGAGTAAATCATTGGGGGTAATAAAGGTACAGCCGATGTCCTTTAACGTTTTCATTTGTTCCTCAAATTGTTCAACGGTGATGCCTTCTTCCACAGGCTCGCCTTGTTCATCAACTTGCGCAAATTGGCGATAGGTGAGGATTGGCAGATGCAGTCCCCGGTCGTCAAAAAAACGTGCCAATTGGCGTGTGTCCTGTGTTTTTCGAAGCTCGGCGTTGATATAACGCGGATAAAATTCCGTTGGAGATTCGTGGAAAAATATATAAGGAAGTGCAAGAAAAAAAACAACCGCGCCGATCAATAGCCCGATGATAAAATTTCTCAGGACCTTGAACATGGTTGTTCCTCCTTTATAATAAGGGTATAATCAGTGGTAAAATCTGTATAGTTATGATAACAAATTTGTTGTAGCAAGGAAAGTAGGGAGAATAGAAATGGCCATTCGTTTTCGTGGGATGCTCACGGATTTCAAAATTCTGGAAGAAGGCTGCTGTCCATCGCAAGCTCACCAACTGGAAGAAGGGGGCTCTATGGAAGAGGTGTTGAATCAATCCCTTAAGAAATCGGTACCGATTTTTTTACTCATGCTGGCCCTTGCCTTGGTACGCATCAATAAGGGGCTGAATTGGGCAGCGGATTTTAGTGTGTTGGAGGTGGTAGTGGGCGGTTTTCTTACAGTGGGGCTCTATACCATCTTTGTGCCGCTGCACGAATACATTCATGCCGCTTTTTTGCCGCGTGGTGCCGATAAGGACATTTGGATTTATCAAATGCAGGCGGCCCTTGTTTATTGCAACGCGCCGATGAGTCGCATGCGTTTTATTGTGATGAGTGCGGCACCGGCCACCATTCTCGGCTTTGTGCCTTATGCAGCTTGGCTGCTCTTTGCACAAGTTCCATCGCCAATGGTAAGCATTTATTGGATGCTCCTAAGTTGGGCCATGGTCTTTGGCGGGATCGGTGATTTTTATAATGTGCGCAACGTGTGGAACCAAGTGCCAAAGGGCGCCATCGTTTTTAACTACGGCTTGCATACCTATTGGATTGATAAAAAGGACATGCCAAAAGATTGGAAATAGCATAACACAACAAGGTTACCGTATAGGTAGCCTTTTTTTGTGTGTTGACTTAAAATTTGTCACCGGATTGGTACACAATAATTAGGAATCCTTTGTTTATTAGAAGAAAAAGCGTGCTATAATAGCACATGGTCGTTATAACGGCTTTAAAAAATGGGCGTTTAGGAGTTAAAAATGGTTTTTAGTAGTTTGGCATTTTTGCTTTATTTTTTTCCGTGCTTACTCATTTGTTATTTTGTGGTTCCGCATCGTTTTCGTGGCGTACGCAACCTAATTTTATTTCTCTTTAGTTTAATATTTTACCTTTATGGCGGTGCAAAATACCTGCCGCTTTTATTGGGATCGGTGGCAGTGAATTATGTTGGCGGGCTGTTTGTTAGTGAACAATGGCCGAAGTGGTTGCGTAATATCGCAGCCTTTTTGACTGTTACCGTCAATTTGGCTCTTTTAGGATGGTTTAAATATGCAGGCTTTTTTGCCCAAACGGTGAATGATTTTGGCGGTCATCTTTCGGTGCCGGATATTGTCTTGCCGATCGGGATTAGCTTTTATACCTTTCAGGGCTTGAGCTATGTGATTGACGTTCGCCGTGGCCATGCCAAGGTGCAGAAAAATCCACTCAATGTGGCGCTATATGTGGTGCTTTTTCCGCAACTCGTGGCCGGACCGATTGTACGTTATACCACTGTGGAAGAAGAAATTATCGGTCGCCGAGAAAATATAGATGATTTTTCCGATGGGTTGGTGCGCTTCATGCTTGGGCTTGGGAAGAAGATGTTGCTTGCCAATACCATGGGAGAGGTCGCTGATGCCCTTTTTGAATTAAACCCAGGAGATTTGTCTACAAGCCTTGCATGGGTTGGTGCAGTGGCTTATATGCTGCAAATTTACTTTGACTTTAGTGCTTATTCCGACATGGCCATTGGCTTAGGGCGGATTTTTGGTTTCCATTTCTTGGAAAACTTTAATTATCCGTATATTGCTACCACCATTACTGAATTTTGGCGCCGTTGGCACATCTCTCTTTCCACTTGGTTTAGGGATTATGTGTATATTCCCCTTGGGGGGAATCGTTGCGCGAAATGGAAGCATTTGCGCAACATTGCTGTTGTGTGGTTGTTGACTGGGCTATGGCACGGGGCAGCTTGGAATTTCGTGGCTTGGGGGGCATGGTTTGGAATCTTGCTTATCGGCGAAAAATACATCTGGGGATTGTTTTTAAAGCGTTTGCCGCATATTGTGGGATGGCTCTACACCTTCTTGGCGGTGCTCTTTAGCTGGGTGCTTTTCCGCTCACCGACAATTGACTATGCCATTTCTTATATCGGTGTGATGCTTGGCATTGGAAGCAATGGCCTGTGGTGCATTGATACCGCCTTTTATTTGTATCAATACGGCTTTTTCTTTCTGTTGGCCATAATCGGTGCCGTTCCCATCAAAATTTTCTTCCAAAATATTCTCACTAGACACAGTGACAGGATGATTTGTCGTTTTATTTTAGATTGGGCGCCAAAAATGCTTGCTTTAGTTGTATTGGCATTGTCATTTATAAAGCTCGCAACAGGAAGCTTTAATCCTTTCATTTATTTCCAATTTTAGGGGGTGGCTGCGATGAAAAGAATTGGTAAACGCATTTCTCAAATTGTTTTTATTGTGTGTACCTTGTTTTTGATGGGCACAGCCACTTATTTGACCACTTTTTCAGAAAAAGATGATATCTCCTTTTATGAAAACCGTACCCTTGCGAAGGCACCGGTATGGTCTGAAAAAGGGATTTTATCCGGTGAATGGGGAGAGAAAGCAGAAGCTTATCTGGCAGACCATGTCGCTTATCGCGATGAAATCTTACAACTGGATACCTATATTAAATGTCACATTTTAAAACAACCGTTGATTAAAGACGTGGTTGTGACCGATGACTATTTACTGCCATATATTGATGAAGAGATGCGTGACACGTCGTGTATTGAAAAAGATTTAAACAAAGTGGCGAAAAATATTGCTTCGGTGCGTGATTTGACGGAAAGCTACGGCGGGACCTATTGCTATGTATCTGTGCCGAGTCAATACGTGACGCATGGTGATGATTATCCGTGGTTTATGCACAATCGCGATGATTACACCGAAAAAGCACGCACGGCGTTTCGTGAGCGCATGGCGAAAGACGGCATTCTTTATGTGGATGCCGGAGATAGCTTTGCCGCGCGTGGCTGGCCGGATAATTTTTCCTCTGCCATTGATAATCATAACAGCATCGAAGGCGCATATCTTACCTATCGCAACATCGTAGATTTTTTAAATGCGGAGCGCGAGATTGGTTTTGATGTGCTTGAAGAAGGGGAATACACCACCACGACCTTGCCGAATCCCTATCTGGGCTCTCGAATTAAAGCGCTGATGGGACAATGGCAATCCGATGAAAAACTAAGCATCATCGAACCAAACGAACCGATTCCTTTTACGCGTAAGGATTACGGGGCACCGTCCGAGCCGCTTATTTACTTCTTGCCGGACACTACCGAAGAAAACGTGGAGTATAAGCTATATATGAATGGGGACTATGCGTCGACGGAAATTGATACCAATCGTCCGGAATTGCCAAATGTGCTCATTTACGGTGATAGTTTCACCAATGCGGTGGAATGTTTGCTCTATACAAGTTGCAATAAAATGTGGTCTCTTGACATGCGCTATTGTGATTCAAGTACGCTTGAGGAGTATATCAACGCCTATGAGCCGGATGTGGTCATTTGTTTGCGTGACTACGGGGCCTTTTTGTCTGCGGAGGACAACGGTGGTGGCATTGAAAGTTTATTAAAGGATTAACAAATAAAGAAAGCGTCTTTGCACCTTTTGAGGTGTAAAGACGCTTTTTTGCTTAGATAAACTCTTGGCAGCTTACCAAGAGATCGATTTTTTTCCATTGGTCGTCTTCGGTAACCGCGTTGCCTTCTTCTACAGATGCGAACCCGCATTGTGGGGAGAGGGCGATTTGGTCGCCAACCACAGCCTTGGCTTCTTCATAACGCTTTTTGAGCATATCCTTATCTTCCAATACAGGATTTTTGGTGGAAATGAGGCCGGCGACAAAGAGCGCGTCGCGATCCTTCATTGGAGCCCATGGCTCAAAGGAACCGGAACGTTCATCATCGTATTCTACGAAATATGCATCGTATGGAATTTGCGCGATGATTGGTGCAACGGTGTCGTAGAAACCGTGGAAGAGTGGATTGCCCTTGAAGTTCCCTTTGCAGAAGTGGGTGGCAATGGTCATATCTTCAGGACGGTTATCGAGGGCCTTGGTGGAAACTCGTTGGAACCAGTCGAGTACTTGTGGCTTGGTATAGCCTAAGCTTTCTACTTTGGCAACGAAGTTGTCGTCAATGAGATAGGTCCAAGAGGTGTCGTCGATTTGAATGTAGCGGCAACCGTGGTCATAGAAATCACGGATGGCATCCTGATAGGCAAGGCCGATGTCATCAATGAGGGCCTCGATGTCGTTGCCGTAGTAAGGGGTATCCTTATGACCGAGTTGGAGCAGATGGTCAATGAGAATCATGTTTGGTCCGGAGATACACTTTTTGGCGATTACGCCATCATACTTTTGTGCTTCGCCGTTTAAGAATTCCCATGCGTACATTTCTGCATGGTCCTTGTTCTTATCGTAAAAGAACTTGCCGGTCACTTGGCCGTATTCAAGTTCATGGACCATGCCGTTGAGCTCCTTATGACGAATGATGGTATCAAACCCGTCAAATTCCTTGAGCCAGTCTAAGTGCCACCATCTGCGACGGAATTCACCGTCGGTGACAAATTTAAGGCCATGTGCCACTTCTTTGCTGACCAAATCAGCAATCATCTTGTCTTCCACCGCGGTCAATTCTTCGCGACTGATGGTACCGTTTTTGAACGCTTCGCGGGCTTCTTTGACTTCTTGCGGACGCAAGAAGGAGCCGACGATATCGTATTTAATATCTAACATGATAAACCCTCCTTGATGAATATTTATGAGAATGGTTGTATTATACTCCTTTTCGCTAGGATTGAAAACGAAAAAATAGATGCGCTATTATAGTCGTAATTTTATGACGTTTTAGGTTCGATGTTCGCTGTTTGTGTACGTGTGCTATAATAAATTATCCGAAAAAAGGAGGATAGGAAAATGGCGAAAAAAATATGGCGCTGTTGGAAAGGCCTTGGGCTTGTGTGCGTTTTTTGGTGGTTAGGCATGGCTTGGATGATGGCATCCGGAGACCTGATACCTCGCAACAGCCTGTGGTTGGGCAGTGTCTTTGTGACCCTTGTCATTTTCGGTGGTTGGCTTTGGCAAGTGCGACAATCGAAAGACCGCAAAGGCTTTGCTACGGCGTTGCTTCTTGTTGTAACATTAGGCACTCTGGGTCTGGCTGTGGGCGGTTTTGAAAAGGAAAGCGTGGTTGAGGAGAACGGCGACAAGCTTCTCCTCAGAGAAGACGGACACGGAGGCATGCGGTATTATGTGTATAAAAATGCGTTTGTAGCTGGTGAGGAAAAATCGTTGCCGGTGGACTCGGTAGCACCTGCCTTGCGTAAGGAAGCACCGATGCAGCCGTTAGATGTCTGTCTTGAAACTACAGCAGAAGGATTACGGGTGTTTAATGTGGACTTGGATGCGCTGATTCAAAGCTATAACGGTTACTATTGGTCACAGCATGGTGTGCGCTATCTGTTGGATGCTAAGGACTGGCAGCTAGAGCGACAACCGGCCGGCATGCATTTTCAAGAAGAAACGGATGTTTATACCTATTGTGCGGATTTCAGCAAATGGACGCTTCCTCGGATGAGCGCTTATTGTACAACGAGTGATGGGCGGTTGCGAGAGGCTGTTTGTAATTATGACGATCACAGCTATAGTCCGGAGAGCTTTAAGCTGTATGAAGAGGATTGTGCCACGATGCTTCGCGTATTTGTGCCATCTTTGAGCGCAGAGACAGCCAAAGAATGGGCAACAAAAATCAATAAAGTGGGAGATGACAATACCTTTAATTCAGACAAGCAATACCGTCGTGCGGAAATGAAGCCGACCGACCTGTTTGTGCATGGCAATGTCGGGGTATTTTCTTACGTTGCAATTGGTGCGCCCTTGAATTTTTGTGTGATTCCGGTGGATGAGGCACTTGTTAACGCCTATCAGGCGGATGGGGTGCGTATTCATGCGCTTGCATAAAAAAAGCCCCAATCATGGATGAATGATTGGGGCGCGTGTCGACACAGAGACAAGCCACTCTGAGTGTTGAGTGAAAAAGATGTCGACATCCATTGAAGTGCAATGCAACAATGCATCAAATTAGAAAATGATATTTGCAATTGGTAAGCCAAGGGCGATATAGATGATCAGCGATAGAATCACCATCATTCCGCCGTATTTGTAGATATCATTGATTGAAACACGATCGTTGGCGTGGAGCACAGCTGCATAAGGGGATGCGGCTGGGGTTAATACCGCTAAGAACATCGCCATGGTCATGGTCATTGCAAGTGGCACCGGATTGTCGATATTCATGCTTGGCGCCATGGCAACGATGATTTGCATCAAGATGGCACCGACAATGGCATTGTTGGCAAAGTTGGTAAGAGCCACCCCTGCCACAAATAATGCAATGACAAAGAAGAGATAGCCGTGGCTACCGAACAATGGATTTAAAGTATCGATGAGCCATGGCTTGATTCCGGTGGCATCGTCTAAGAGACAACTGGAAAAATACACCGCTACAACCACCAATAAATAGAGGTCCCAGCTGACGTATTCCTTGGTAATATGGGCAACATCCATAATCGGTTTGCCATCCACTTTGATGATGGCAAGCACAGCGATGGCTAAGAGCGTAAAGCCAACAAGATTGAGCTCGGTCAAGAATTGGGTGATGGTCCAATCTGCAGGGAGGAAGGACGGTGCCAGGGCTGCGACCAAAAAGGCAATGGCAGCAATGATATAAATTTTTTGTTGCTTATTCATTGGTGGCAGTGGATTTTTATTGATTTGTTCAATGGAGATATTCGCCATTTTACTCATGTCAGGACGAAGCACATACTTAATAAAGAGGGTCAGTGCCAAGAAAATCAAGAGACTGGTGATGAGATTGAACAAAATGTAGAGCCCGTAATTGGTTGGCACGCTACTGGCTGCTTCAAAGGCACCGAGAATAATCAATTGACCGCCAAAGAACGGCAAGGTGCACTGCCCAAGGGTGACCGCCATAAAGGTCGCTACAATTAAGATACGATAATAAGAATCATTGCGTTGGTAGCCGACTTCTTCGAGAATGACATAGAGAGTAGGCCATAATACCAATAGTGCCATTAGGGGGTCGATAAATGCGGAAACGGCAAAGACCGCGACCATCATCATAAAATTAAAGACGGATGGTCGACCGTTGATGATTTTTCTGGTTAAGAACCAACGGCCGATGTATTGGGTCAGCCCGCAATCACCAATGGCGCCAAAGAAAATCATGCAAAAGAGCATGAGCAATGGTAAGTAGCCGGAAAACGCGGCGAAGATGCCATTCATGTCGGTATAGTCTGTAAAGCCGAGGGCGACGATTGCCAGTAAGCTCGGCCAGAAGGTTCCGACCATGGACCATAAATAGATTGCACCGATAAAAATACCGCCAATTTGCATTCCAATTTCGGTAATGGGTTCCATTGGAGGTAATATAGGAATACCAAACATAAGGATAAGGCCGATGATGATATGAATCCATTCTTTGATGTTCCCTTTTTTGGTTTGACTCATGGAAAATCACCTCAGAAAATATAAAATTTTCTTTGCGCAAAGATTTTTCGTATTTATCATACAGATATTACAGTTTACTTTACAATAACATTTGTTATGTTGGTATGACAGAAAGGAGAATTTACCATGTGGGAGAGAGCGTGGCTTGAGCAGTATCCATTGGTACATTTTGAAGTCGGTGAGCGCCTGATTACGATAGGGGAGACCTATGACTATTATTATTATCTGGAAGATGGTATATGCGCTCGAGTTAGTCCTACCGTTGAAGGTGAGGACGTGGTATTGCTTTACTACCAAGCGGGAGAGATGATTGGCTTGCATCTTGAAGAGTTTGGCAAAGAGGCCATTTCGGAATTTGTGGCGCGTAAACCTTGTCAATGTCGTCAAATCCCATGGCGAGAAGTGGAGCAGTATGTCAAGACGCATCCGCACCTTTGCTATAGGCTTATGAAGGCATTGGTCCATGAGTGTGACTTTTGGGCAACCTCCTATATAGCTTATTCGTTGGGCGGTGGTATCTCCGTATTGAGCCTGGTACTTTCAACTCAAGCCAGACAGCAGAAGAATGGGCAGTGGCTCGTGGATCCGATGTTTACCAATATGGAGCTGAGTCATTATTGCGGCATTCATACGGTGTCTATTTCTCGTTTGATGACACGTCTACATAAAGAAGGCGTATTGACACGGTGCAAGGATGGCATTGTGATTGAGGACATGGCACGGCTAAAAAACTATGTGAAGCTGGGCGATGCATAGGAGCAGTGATCATATGAGTCAGTCGCAGGGATTGTTTAAAGGAGAAAAGTGAAATGTCAATCAATAAAAAACCGTCATTTGATGAATGGCTCGCCGAAGCCAAAGCGCAGCCCGATGCAGGAAAGGTCGGCATGTATCTGTGTCACAACGGGGTGGTGCGTGAAAGCGCTAAGGCGGAGGTGCGCGAGGGGTGCGGTGATGCACCGTCGGTGCGTGGTATGCGCTTTTCTTATGATGCCAAAAGGGTCGATGCAGTGGTCGCAGAAGCCCTCACTTTAGCGGGCATTTATGTGGTGCGTGTGTGGCTCAATGAAGGCGAATTAAAGGTCGGCGATGACCTTATGTGTGTGCTTATTGGTGGGGATATTCGCCCCCATGTGGTGAGCGCGTTAGAGCATGTGGTGGGGCGATTGAAAAATGAATGTGTGCAAGAAGAAGAGCTGTATCAATGATTGTGTGGGACATAATAGAGCGGGTGCATAAGCACTCGCTTTTTTATGGCTCAAGTGGTTTGGTTTTAGCTTGTATCGGGTGGGGAGAACGTGTCATAATAGTGTTTGCACTTTTATGATTCAAAGGGGGAATACCGTGAATAATAGTAATTTTAAGAAGATGCTCAGCTACTACAAGCCTCATATGGGGATGTTTTTGGCGGACATGTTTTTTGCTTCACTTTCGGCAATGGTTGTGTTGATTATTCCGTTGGTGGTGCGCTATGTAACCTCAACACTTATTTACGAGCCGAGGGATGTGATTTTGCAACAGACGGTGTATATCGGTCTCGGCTTGGCGGTATTATTGGCGGTGGATTGTTACAGTCGTTTCTTTATCGGCAATTACGGACACGTCATGGGGGCAAAGATTGAATATCGCATGCGTTCGGAAATTTTCGATCATATGCAAAAGCTCTCATTTTCATTTTATGACGATGCCAAGGTTGGGCAGCTCATGAGTCGTATCACCAACGATTTATTTGATGTGACAGAGCTTTTGCACCATGGGCCGGAGAACATCATTTTGTCCCTTTTAAAAATTGTTGGGGCATTCATTATCCTTGTGAACATCAACGGTTGGCTTGCCCTTGCGGCCTTTATTGTGTTGCCGGTGATGTTTGCTTTTGCTTATTTCTTAAATCGCAAGATGCGTGCTGCCTTCCGTAGAAACCGTGAAAAAATTGCAGACATCAACGCGCAAATCGAAGACAATCTTTCTGGGATTCGTGTGGTCAAATCCTTTGCTAACGAGCATGTAGAAAATAATAAATTCAAGGTAGGCAATGACGGTTTCTTGTCTGCAAAGAAAAACAGCTACCATTATATGGGCTCCTTCCAAGCGGGGGTGGGGCTGTTTACAACCTTGATTCAGGTCAATGTCATCATTGTTGGTTGTGTGTTGATTGCCAACCAAAAGATGAATGTGAGTGATCTCATTACCTTCCTGCTCTATATCAGTGTGTTTACCGAGCCAATCAATACACTTGTAAACTTTACCGAGCAATTCCAAAACGGTTACAGCGGTTTTGAGCGTTTCCGTGAAATTATGGATATTGATCCGGATATCGAAGATGCAAAGGATGCCGTGCCACTCACTAACGTGAAAGGGAACATCGGCTTTGAAAATGTCTCCTTTCATTATAAGGAAAACCAAGAAGAGGTCCTCCAACATATCAATCTCAATGTACCGGCCGGTGCTTATGTGGCGCTGGTGGGGTCCTCCGGTGCCGGGAAGACGACCCTTTGCTCTTTGATTCCGCGTTTTTATGATGTGAGTGGTGGTCGCATTACCGTTGATGGCAAGGACATCCGTACGGTGACCACCAAAAGCCTTCGTGATAATATTGGGATTGTGCAGCAGGATGTGTACCTCTTTGCCGGCACTATCTATGAGAATATTCTTTACGGGCGTCCGGATGCAAGCAAAGAAGAGGTCATTGAGGCGGCGAAAAATGCCAATGCCCATGAATTTATCATGGCATTTCCGGATGGGTACGACACGGACATCGGCCAACGTGGGATTAAGCTGTCCGGTGGGCAAAAGCAGCGTCTTTCCATTGCGCGTGTGTTTTTGAAGAATCCGCCTATTCTTATTTTTGACGAGGCGACTTCTGCTCTTGATAATGAAAGTGAGCGTGTGGTACAGGCGTCTTTAGAGAAACTGGCGCAAAACCGTACCACCTTTGTGATTGCGCACAGACTCTCTACTATTCAAAATGCCGAGCGTATCTTGGTGCTCACTGAAGACGGTATTGCCGAATCCGGTACACACCATGAGCTTCTTGCCAAGGATGGCATATACGCCAAGCTCTACAATATGTAAGAAAAGAGGAAAGTCATGAAAACAATCGGCCTCATTGGCGGCATGAGTTGGGAAAGCACCGTGACCTATTACCAAGTAATCAATGAAACGGTGCGCAATCGTCTGGGTGGACTCCATTCTGCGAAGATTCTCATGGAAAGTGTCGATTTTGCCGATATTGCGGTGCATCAGTTTGCCGATGATTGGACCATGTGTGCTGAGCTTGTGGGGGATGCGGCGGTACGTTTAGAAAAGGCCGGCGCCGATTTCATTGTCATCGGAACAAATACCATGCACAAGGTGGCATCTGCTATTGAAGCTAGACTTTCGGTGCCGCTCTTACATATTGCTGATTTAACCGCCGATGTGTTAGAGGCAGCGGCCATTCAACGGGTGGCGCTCATTGGTACCAAAACCACCATGGCAGAGCCTTTTTATAAGATGCGCCTTGAAGAACGCGGCTTTGAGGTCGTAGTGCCGGATGAAGTTGGGATGGATACGGTGAATCGCATCATTTTTGAGGAGCTTTGTCAGGGCGTCTTTCGCGACGATTCTCGCAAGGTGTGCCGCGCAGTGATTGCAGATTTGGTTCAACAGGGGGCACAGGGGCTCATTTTGGGTTGCACAGAAATTGGACTTCTAATCAAGTCCGAGGATGCGGCGGTACCGCTTTTTGATACGACACTTATTCATGCAAAGGGGGCAGCTTTGGCTGCCATGGATTAAAAAAGCGCATTCCTTTCCGTAAAGGAATGCGCTTTTTTTGTGGCGGTTGACGGATACCGTAATGTCTTCTGATATGTTAAAATGGAAAATAGTAAGGAGGCGAGCCATAATGAAAAGGGTGTTGGTCATGGGACTGTCGCTCCTCATGATTTTTATGATTGGCTGCGGTGCGGTATCTGACGCACAAACGGATTTGGGTCATTCGAAGGATTTTAGTGAGAATGAATTAAGGGATGCCGCGAAGATGGTTCGTAAACATTTTCGGGCGATGTACAACGGATGTACACTCTTAACGATTGTATACGATGGCGATCAAGCCGCTAACGAAAATCTGGCGTATTGTAACGACCTCGAACCAGACAAAAATTTTGTTGATTGCGTGGTATTTAGCTCTCGCTTCGAAACCTCGGAACGATGTGATACCACTTTGGAGCCAAACGAAACCTATGATGATTGGCGTTGGTATTTGGCGCGTGAAGAAAAGGGAAAATGGCAATTGGTCATGGAAGGACAGGGATAAGAGTATGAACAAATTAAAGGACCTCATTATTAACAGAAGAAGCAAACGTCAATACAATGGGCAAACCATTGATGAAGCATGGATTAACGATATCATTGAAGCCGGACTGCTTGCACCGACCGGACGCAACCTTCATCCAAACGATTTGATTATTGTTCGTGACAAGGCGATGCTTGAACACCTTTCTCGTGCCAAGACCGGCGGTTCTGCGCTATTAAAGGATGCCAATTGTGCCATTGTGGTGACCGGTGCTGGGAAAAAATCCGATACCTGGGTAGAAGATGGTGCGATTGCAATGGCGTATATGCAGCTTATGGCAGAATATCTTGGCGTCGGTAATTGCTGGGTGCAGATTCGCAGTCGCATCTCTCAAGACACAGTAGACGATGTGGCGGTTTCATCCAACGATTATGTGCGTTACGCTTTGGATATTCCTGAGGACATTGATGTATTGGCTATTTTAGCGTTAGGAATGAGCGATGAAGTGCGCGCGCCTCATACAGCAGAGGACCTTGATTTTAGCAAGTGCCATCAAGAACGTTTTTAATGCAACGACAGGTGTTGCTAAGGAGTGGGCAATGGTTTACAGCGTCCCCCACTTTGTGCTATATTAAATGATAACACTATCTGTTATATTATTTAAAGAAAGTAGAGTTGATGATTTCCTAATGGACAGTAGCAGTATAGGTATGATTGTAGCCCTTGTGATTTTGGTTATTTGTTCGGCGTATTTTTCGGCAACGGAAACCGCCTTCACTTCGCTCAATACGATTCGTATGAAAACGTGGGCAGAGAATGGGGACCGCCGTGCCGCCCGTACCTTGGCAATGGCAGAGGACTATGACAAGCTCCTTTCTACCATCTTGATTGGTAACAACATTGTGAACATCTCTGCATCCACCATTGCAACGGTGCTGTTTACAAAGTTGTTCTTTGAGTATGGTCCAACGATTTCCACTGTGGTGGTAACGCTGGTCGTGCTGATTTTCGGTGAAATTACACCAAAGAGCTTGGCCAAGGAATACCCTGAAAAGTTCGCAATGATTTCTGCACCGGCACTCAATGTTATTGCAAAGGTGCTGACCCCATTAAACTTCTTCTTTGGTATGTGGAAGAAGCTCATGAACAAGCTCGTGCGTGCCAATGATGATGGCGGGATTACCGAAGAAGAGCTCATGGGCATTGTTGACCAAGCGGAAAGCGAAGGGGGCTTAGATGAACACGAAAGCGATTTAATTCGTGCATCTATTGAATTTAACGACCTCGATGTTTCCGACATTCTTACGCCACGTGTGGATCTGGTTGCTGCCGATGAAGAATCCACAATGGAAGAAGTGAGTGCCCTTTTTGTGGAAAGCGGTTATTCACGTTTACCGATTTACCACGACACTGTTGACAACATCATTGGTGTGATTCACCAAAAAGATTTTTACAAGGCACGTAGCCGTGGCGAAACCATGGTTTCTATGGTGAAGTCACCGGTGCTCTATACGACGCCAAATACGAAAATCTTCAAGCTCTTGCGTACATTGCAGCATAGCAAGGTACACATGGCTGTTGTCGTGGATGAATACGGTGGTACCGAAGGGATTGTTACCCTAGAGGACATTATTGAAGAATTGGTAGGGGAAATTTGGGACGAACACGATGAAATCGTCGAAGACTTCCGTAAGCAAGTGGATGGGAGTTATCTGGTGGACTGCACCGCTGATTTGGATGATATGTATGACCTTTTCCAAATCAAAGGGGAATGTGATGCCTCTACAGTCAGTGGCTGGGTTCTCGAACAAATTGATCGTATTCCGAAAATTGGCGATCATTTTGTGGCGGAGGGCTTGGAAGTACGCGTGATTAGTGTGGACCATCGCCGTGTCATGGAAATTGAAGTTCGTGCCGTTGAGCCGTCTATTGAAGACGATGACAAGTAAGGGACGATGATTTCGCTTGCAAAAGCCTACGACGAATGCTTAAGGCATTCTGTCGTAGGCTTTTTTATGTGGGAAGGCTGCATAAAAATTGAAGAGAACTGTATAAATTTAGAAACAGAGGGTGTCCATAGAAGATAAACGATTGTTTATAGATGGTGGGAGAAATTTTAATAGGAGAAACAAATTCTAGATGTTACTTTGTATAAATATATGATAGAATAAACATATTGTACGCATGAAGATTGACCACTTACGCGGTTTTTCATGGATGTATGATAGACAACAATACTAGATGAGCCATCATCTAAGAAGGGAGAGGATGTAATGACCTCAGAATATTTTATCATTATGTGTACGATTCTTGTGTACCTTGCAGGGATGCTCATGATTGGTTTTTATTGCGCAAAGCAAAATGATTCCACCTCTGAGTTTTTCTTGGGTGGCCGTAAGATGGGCCCATATATCACTGCAATGAGTGCGGAAGCATCGGATATGTCAAGCTATCTTTTGATGGGTTTACCTGGGCTTGCGTATTTATCCGGGATGGCACACGTTGGTTGGACCGTCATCGGGCTCGTTTTAGGGACCTATTTTAACTGGCTTTTGACTGCAAAACGCTTGCGCCGTTATTCTCATGTGGCGGATGCGTTTACCTTCCCGCAATTCTTGTCAAAGCGTTACCATGACCAACGTAACATTTTGGCATTCATCGCCGCTATTATTATTGTTATTTTCTTTGTGCCGTATACGGCGTCCGGCTTTGCTGCTTGTGGGAAATTGTTTGTGACCCTCTTTGGGGCCGACTATATGGTTGCCATGTTGATTTTTGCGGTGGTTATGATTTGCTATACTGCAAGTGGCGGCTTCTTGGCAGCATCTCTTACAGACTTTGTGCAAAGTATCATTATGTCGATTGCTATTCTCTTTGTTGTAGGGTTTGCAATCTACACAGCAGGCGGTTGGGGCGCTGTGATGGACCATGTGAAAGAGCTTCCTGGGTATTGGTCTATGACAGAGAGCTTTATGGTTGACACCAACAGTGCAGAGCCATACACGGTTCTTGATATTATTACTACTTTGTCTTGGGGGCTCGGTTATTTTGGGATGCCTCACATTCTTCTCCGTTTTATGGCGATTGAAGATGAAAACAAGTTGGTGGTTTCCCGTCGCGTCGGTTCCGGCTGGGTGACCATTGCAATGGGCTTTGCGGTTGTTATTGGGATGGCTGGCTTGGTGCTTAGTGCAGAAGGGATTTTGCCACATCTCGAAGGGTCTGGTACTGAAACGGTCATTATCGAAATAGGGAATTACCTGTCTACCATGGGGCCATTTGCAACTATTATGACTGGGGTGATTATTGCCGGGATTTTGGCAAGTACAATGTCTACCGCTTCTTCTCAGCTTTTGGCTGCGACCTCCAGCGTATCTCAGGATATTATTCAGGATACCTTCCATATTAAGCTTCGCGAAAAGCAAAGTATGGTATTGGCACGTTTAACGGTTATCGTTATTTCCCTTTTGGGGATTTTCATTGCGCGTAATCCGGACAGCTCCATCTTTAGTATCGTATCCTTTGCTTGGGCCGGGTTTGGGGCCAGCTTCGGGCCGGTGGTTATTTGCTCCCTTTACTGGAAGCGCACCACCTTACAAGGTGCACTCGCTGGGATGATTTGCGGCGGTGTGACTGTCTTTGTATGGAAGTATTTGGTGGCACCATTGGGCGGCGTATTCGCTGTCTATGAATTGCTCCCTGCCTTCCTTGTTGGTTTGGCAGCGGTTATTATCGTGAGCCTTCTCACCAAGGCGCCAAGTATGGAAATCACTGAAGAATTTGATAAGGTGGCTTCCGGCGTGAAATTAGATTAAGCATTTACACCACTATTCCTCGAGGATAGTGGTGTTTTTTTATGCGGTGAGGCGTATAATACAGTCAACAACTTATAAAAGGAAGGTGTATTGTGATGAAACGAGAGATGCGACGCTCCGATCGACTGGTGACGAATAAGGATACAGTGAAGGCGGTACTTGAGGAGGCTCAGGTGATTCATTTGGGCTTGGCGGATGACGGTGAGATTTATGTCGTGCCGCTCAATTACGGTTGGGAGTGGAAGGACGATGCCTTGATGCTGTATTGTCATTCGGCACGTGATGGTCGTAAGATTGACCTCATTGGTGACGGTACCAAGGTGGGCTTTTCTATGGAAAGCAGTGTGAGCTATTTTGGGGATGAAACGGCTTGTCTTTATGGGAATCGCTATAAGAGTATCATCGGTAACGGCGAGGCGAAGCTTCTGAAAGAGGAGACAGCACGCATTCATGCATTAAATCAAATCATGTCCCATTACAGTGGCAGGGATGATTGGCAATTTGACCCAAAAATGCTTACGCAGGTGCAGGTCATTGCCATCTGTGTGAATGATTTTTCCTGTAAAATTCATGAATGAGCCCAGATTATATAATCCCTATAAGAATGTAGTATTTTTAATTGCGCGGGCCATTTATTAGTGCTAGACTAACAGATGGAAAAACGCACGGCAGAAAGCGACGTGTAATTTAAACAAAAGAGGCGAAGGTTAAATCATGAAGAAAGTTGTAGTTAATATTTTGCTCACGGCCTTCTTTTTTGGCACCATGGAAGTGGCGTTAAAGATTGGTGGGAGTAGTTTGGATGCGGTGCAGATGACGTTTCTGCGCTTCCTTATTGGGGCTTTGGTGCTCTTACCTGTGGGGTATAGTGAGCTTAAAAAACGCGGTACCGTATTAAGCGGTCGTGACTATGGTTGGCTGTTTTTGGTTGGGCTTGTGGGTGTTGCAATTAGTATGCTTGCCTTCCAATTTGGGGTGATGAATTGCAATGCGTCCACTGCAGCGGCACTCATTAGCTTGAATCCGCTTTTTACCATGTTGATTGCACATCTCTTTACCTCGGAAAAGATGAATCGTGCGAAGTGGCTTGCCTGTGGGGTTGGCTTGATTGCAGGGATTTTCCTCATTCGTCCATGGGACATCCAACCGGGTAACACGCCAATGGGCTTAGGACTCATGTTGTTTGCCTCTATCACTTTTGCGGCCTATACCGTTATGGGAAAGGTGACCATTGCACGTATTGGTGCCACTGCGCAAACGGGGATTAGCTTCCTCTTTGGGTCAATCATTCTTTGGATGGTCTTGATTGCAACAGGTCGCCCTGTATTTGACGGTGTCATCGAAAACTGGGCGATTGTGGCGTTTGCTGGGATTGTCGTTACCGGTCTTGGCTATTTGTGCTACTTCAACGCAATTCGCTATTCTGATGCAACCACTGGGGCGATTGCTTTTTACATCAAGCCTGCGATTGCGCCGGTGTTGGCGATGATTTTCTTGCGTGAAGAAATTTATTGGAACACGGTGGTAGGGATTGTGCTCTTAATGAGCGCTTCTGTGATTACCCTCCGAGACGCTATGCGTGCAAAACAAATGAATATTGAAGAAGTACATGACATTGATGCGATTTTTGCCAAGCACACCTCTCGTGCTGCCGATAAACGTCGATATTTTGCAACTATGTTGCCAATTATGGAAATTGACGGCAAGGACCATTTTGTATTTGAAGTGCGTAATCAAGGGACCGTTCATCAAAAAGGTGAAATCTGCTTCCCTGGTGGTGAACTTTATGAGGATGAGGCGCCAGAGGAATGTGCTGTGCGTGAAACTTGTGAAGAGCTTGGCGTGATTCACAGAATGCTCAAGGTGCTCAATCAAATGGATACCTATCACGGCTTGAGTGGTATGAAAGTGTATAGCTTTGTCGGTCGTTTACAGCCGACCACCTTTGATCCGGACCCTCGCGCCGTAGATAAAGTCGTGACCATCCCTGTGGACTATTTTCTGAAGCATGAACCGGAAGTGCATACCTTGGATGTGGTGCAAAAGACGCACGAAGGTGATTCTTTACTTGAAGAAATCGAGCAAGTGGTAGAAAACAATTATCAATGGCCGAAGTCAAGCAGAGAAATGCCGGTTTATCATTATGACGGGCAGGTCATTTGGGGGATTACTGCCATGCTCTTGAAGGATTTTGCCACCATTGTAAATGATGCAAAACGCTAAAAGGATGACGCGGTTTTTCCGCGACAAGCCTTATGATTTGTGGTAAGATAACAGCAATACTATCGAAAATCGACATCGATTTTACCGAAAAGGAGGCCACTATGAATATTAAAGAAGAAGCGCGTCGTATGAAATTGGCTGCGCCAATTTTGGCGGCAACCACCAATGAACAACGCAATGCGGCACTTGAAGCGATTGCGGTGGCATTGGATGAAAAGCAAGCCGATATTTTTCAGGCTAACGCTCAAGATTTGGCGGCAGCCGAAGAAAACGGTGTGGCTGCTGCGACCAAGAAACGTTTGAAATTTGATGAAAATAAGCTCCGCGATTGTATTGCTGGCTTGCGTCAATTACAAACCCTGCCGGATCCTCTGGGTAAAACCCTCATGAAGCGTGAATTGGATGAAGGGTTGATTTTAACTCGCATGAGTGTGCCGATTGGCGTGATTGGTGTCATTTTTGAAGCGCGTCCGGATGCCCTTGTGCAGATTGCTTCTTTGTGCATCAAAAGTGGCAACTGTGCTATTTTAAAGGGTGGCAAGGAAACCACCTACACCAACCGTATCCTCTTCCAAATTATTAAGGATTGTGTGATTGGTGCCGGTCTTCCGGGTAGTGCCCTTTTACAAACGGAGCAGCATAACGAAATCGATGAGCTTTTACAATGTGACCAAGACGTAGACTTGCTCATTCCACGCGGTTCCAATAAGTTTGTGCGCTACATCATGGACAACACTAAGATTCCTGTGATGGGGCATTCCAGTGGGGTATGTCACATTTATGTGGATGAAGATGCGGACCAAGCCATGGCGCTCCCTATTTTGGTGGATGCAAAAATCCAGTATGCGGCAGCATGCAATGCGGTTGAAACCGTCTTGGTGCACCGCAACATTGCCGCAGAGTTTTTGCCAAAAATGGCCGATGCCTTTGCAAAAGCCGGTGTCACTGTGCGCGGGACTAAGGAGGTGGGTAGCTACATTCCGGTTGATGTGATCGCCGATGATGAATTTGGTATTGAATACGGCGATTTAATTGTGAGTGTTAAGCTCGTTGAAAATATTCAAGAAGCCGTGGCTCATATCAATCAATATGGGTCTCATCATACCGATTGTATCTTGACTGCGAATGATGAGGCTGCGAATTATTTCGTTCAAATGGTTGACAGCGCAGGGGTATATCGCAATTGCTCCACCCGTTTTGCCGATGGCTTCCGTTATGGATTTGGCGCAGAAGTAGGCATTAGCACCGGCAAAATTCATGCCCGTGGACCTGTGGGTTTAGAAGGGCTTGTGACGTATAAATATAAGCTCATCGGCGAAGGACAAATTGTCACGGATTATGCACAAGGAACCAAACAGTTCCATCATAAGGACCTCTAAGATATACAAATGACCGTTCGGGAAGAACGGTCATTATTTTTATGCAGTATTTATGCAAGGCATATTTGTTATAGAAAAGCCACTTAAAAGGCGGGGGTTGTTTGAATGACTAGCTTTGGAATCCATAGTTTTTTTTTATCAGTAACAATCATGGTGGAAAAAAATACATTTCCCCTGTACAATATGTATTGTATGTAATTTTTCATAAACATTATTATTTTAATTTGGGAGGTTCAAGATATGACATCTAAGAAGAAGTCAGGGAAAGCAACATGGCTTGTTATGGCAGCTGTTGTTGTTATCCTTCTCGTAGCCGCCTTTACCACAACTGCGGAATCTGTTCAACAGTCTTTCTGGGCATTGGTTCCACCAATCGTGGCGATTTCTTTGGCATTGGCTACAAAAGAAGTATACAGCTCCTTATTTGTCGGCGTTGTGACCGGCGGGCTGTTATACTCCGGCTTTAGCTTTGAAGGGACCATCAACCATGTGTATACCGATGGTGTTGTCAAAGTATTAAGTGACCCTTACAATGTAGGGATTTTGATTTTCCTTGTTATTTTGGGGATTATTGTTTCTTTGATGAACAAATCCGGTGGTTCTGCGGCATTTGGTCGTTGGGCACAAACCAAGATTAAGAACAGAGTGGGCGCACAGCTTGCTACCATCGGTCTTGGTTCCTTGATTTTCATCGATGACTATTTTAACTGCTTGACCGTAGGGAGCGTTATGCGTCCGGTTACCGATAAATTCCAAATTTCCCGTGCGAAATTGGCTTATTTGATCGACTCCACTGCAGCGCCTATCTGCATCATTGCACCAATTTCCTCTTGGGCTGCAGCTGTATCCGGTTTTGTACCTGGGGATACCAATGGGATTGCGCTCTTTATTCAATGCATCCCTTATAACTTCTATGCACTTTTCACCATCTTATTCATGATTTGCATTGCAGTGATGAAATCTGACTACGGTTTGATGGAACTTCACGAATTAAACGCCATCAAGGGCGACCTTTATACCACCAGCGAACGTCCTTATGACAGCTTCGAAGAAGGCATCAAGGAAGAAGGCGGGCACTTACTCGACATGCTCCTTCCTGTACTTGTGCTCATCGTATGCTGCGTAATTGGGATGATTTGGAGTGGTGGCTTCTTTGAAGGGACCAGCTTTGTAGAATCCTTCTCCAACAGTGACGCTTCCGTTGGTTTGGCAGTAGGCTCTTTCTTTGGTTTAATCATTACCTTGGTGCTTTACATGGCACGTCGCGTAATGACCTTCAGTGAATTCATGGAATGTGTGCCACAAGGGTTCGTATCCATGATTACTCCTATCTTGATTTTAACCTTTGCTTGGGCGCTCAAGTCTATGACTGATAGCCTTGGTGCGGCACCTTATGTTGCCGGTTTGATTGAAAACTCTGCCGGTGCACTTGTAAACTTCTTGCCTGCCATCATCTTCTTGATTGGCTGCTTCCTCGCATTTGCGACTGGGACCAGCTGGGGGACTTTCGGGATTCTCATTCCAATCGTTGTTTCTGCATTCCAAGAAACTGACCCTCAACTGATGATCATCGCGATGAGTGCCTGCATGGCAGGGGCTGTTTGCGGGGACCACTGCTCTCCAATCTCCGATACTACCATCATGGCATCTGCTGGGGCTCAGTGCTTCCACTTGAACCACGTCAACACCCAATTGGCATATGCTTTGACCGTAGCAGCAATCGCAACCGTATCTTTCATCATTGCCGGCTTCCTGCGTAATGCAATGCTTGGTTGGATTGTTGGTATTATCCTTATTATCGGCGTGCTCTTTATTCTCAAGAAAAGAGAACAAAAGAAGTATGGCGCCGAATGGGCAGACTGATTTTACACCGTTTGTTTTAGCGAATAAAACCCGGAAGAACATTCTCCCGGGTTTTATCATGGTTATGTGACATACATAAAAGAAGGAGAACGCCCTTGAAAAAGATTCTTTTACTGAACACTGGCGGCACTTTTTCAAGTGTCAAAGGGAAGGACGGTCTTACACCGGGGATTCGAGCGGAGGAAATTCTTGCGCTTTTAGGCCCTATGGCACAATGTGAGATTGTGTGTGAAGATGTGGTGGCCCTAGACAGTGCCAATATCATGCCGGAAGATTGGGTGATGCTGGCCCAACGTGTAGACACCTATTATAAGCAGGTGGATGGGATTGTGATTATTCATGGCACCGATACAATGGCTTACACCTCAGCGATGCTATCCTTTATGTGTATGCATGTACCTATACCTGTAGTATTTACCGGGAGCCAGCTCTCGGTGGCGGCACCATTGACCGATGCTATTGATAATCTGCGTCTTGCAGTGACCATGGCTGAAAGTGGTAAGGGTGGCGTTTATGTGGCGTTCAACCGCCGCATTATTTTAGGATGTCGTACCGCAAAGGTGCGAACTGTAAGTTTTGACGCATTTGAGAGTGTGAACTATTCACAAGTGGGAACCTCCAATGCGTTTGGGCTGGTGCTTGATGAGCAGGCCCTCCCAGCACAAAACCAAGCATATCGCTTCATGCCGAGCTTCAACAATCGTATTGCCGTGATTAAGTATTTTCCGGGGATGGATGCGGATCTTTTCCGATATCTCATGGAAAAAGAGATTGCGGGATTCTTTTTGGAAGGCTTTGGTCTGGGTGGTGTGCCATTCATCAAGAACAGCGTGCTTGATGAAATTGAAAAGGCCTCTATGGCAGGCATTCCGGTATTAGTGGGAAGCCAATGCCGCTATGAAGGCTCTAATCTAGATGTGTATGAAACAGGTAAGCGCGTACTGGCGTGTGGTGGGATTCCGGTCAATGACATGACCCAAGAAGCAACGGTGACCAAGCTGATGTGGGCCTTGGGGCAATCGCCAAAACGTGCCGATGTACAGCAAATGTTTCAAACCAATTATATTGGGGAAATTACACTGCTCTAGGTTAAAATGATTGTCGTTGTTTTTGAATATTTTATGAAAGTATAGGGGGAGTCTAATGAACTTAGCTGAAATCTTAGTTACCATTGGTGACAATATGTATCTCTATGTTTTGGTAGGCTTGTTGATTGCGATTGGCACCTACATGTCTATCAAAACAAAATTTGTTCAATTTCGTTTATTCCCAGAAACCTTCAAGGTTGTCATGGAAAAGAAGTCTGACAAAGAAGCGATTTCTTCCTTCCAAGCTTTGATGGTAGCAACTGCATCTCGTGTAGGTACCGGTAACATTGCAGGGATTGCAACTGCACTTGTAGCCGGTGGTCCAGGGGCGCTCTTCTGGATGTGGGTCATGGCACTTATTGGGGGCGCATCCGCATTCGCCGAATCCACCTTGGCTCAGATCTACAAAGAACGTGATGGTGCCATCTTTAAGGGTGGTCCTTCCTACTATATTGAAAAAGCCCTCGGTAAGCGTTGGTTAGGGATTATCTTCTCTGTTATTTTGGTGATTACCTTTGCTTACGGCTTTAACGGTTTGCAATCCTTTAACATCGCATCCGCATTTGAATATTACAGCACTGACTGGGAAAACTCCTCTGTGCCTGTATACATTGGTTTGATTCTCGCTGTTGTGTCCACCCTTCTCTTCTTCGGTGGTGTTGGTGCAATCAGTAGAATCTCCTCCGTTCTCGTTCCAATCATGGCAGCCCTCTACATTTTCATGGGCTTGAGTGTTGTTGTTAAAAACATTGGCATGTTCCCAGAAGTTATCAGCATGATTTTGAAGGATGCCTTTGACTTCAAGGCCATCTTTGGTGGGATGATTGGTTCTTGCTTGGTAATGGGGATTAAACGTGGTTTGTTCTCCAATGAAGCAGGGATGGGTTCTGCGCCAAACGCTGCTGCATCTTCTGAAGTATCTCACCCAGTTAAGCAAGGCTTGGTGCAAGTACTTTCCGTATTCATCGATACCATGATTATCTGCTCTACCACCGGTTTCCTCGTGCTCTTCAGTGGCGCATACGAAAAGGGTGGCGAACTCAATGGTATTCCATTGGTGCAACATGCTATTTCTTCTGTATACGGTGAAATGGGTGTTCACTTCACTACCGTGGCTGTTGCGCTCTTCGCATTCACCTCTTTGATTGGGAACTACTTCTACGCAGAATTTAACGTACGTTTTATCACTGACAACAAAGTGGCTTTGTTCCTCTTCCGTTGCAGCTGCGTTGTAATGGTATTTGTTGGTGCATTGAACTCCATGGATGTTGCCTGGGCGCTTGCTGACATCACCATGGGTTGCATGGCAATCGTTAACATCTTTGCGCTCTTCATGTTGAGCGGTACCGTAAAGAAGGCCCTCGATGACTACGAACGTCAAAAGAAGGCTGGCAAGGATCCGGTATTTAAAGCGAAGGAAGCAGGTATTGAACATACCACCCCAGGGATTTGGGACTAATAGCTTTAAAAATAATAAACGCCAAGTAGGCAATGCCTACTTGGCGTTTTTTCTTGATAATATGAAAGCTTATGTGTTTTATTTGATAGTTTCAAGCAAATAATCCATTGCTTCGAGGTAACCGTTGATGCCGTGACCGGCAATGGTTTTCACGCAGGCGGCGCGGATGTAGCTGATTTGACGAAAATCTTCGCGTTTGGACACATCAGAGATATGAATTTCTACCGTAGGCAGTCCAACTGCTTTGACAGCGTCTAGTAGTGCCACAGAGGTATGGGTGTAGGCCGCAGGATTGATGACAATACCATCGGCAGTTTGGTAACAAGATTGAATCTTATCGACCAAATCCCCTTCGTGGTTGGATTGATAAATCTCTACTTCAATACCACGTTTTTCGGCGTGGTCGCGAATGGTGTTGCAGAGATCCTCATAGGTGGTGCGTCCGTAAATATCCGGTTCGCGGATGCCTAACATGTTGAGGTTAGGACCGTTAATAATGCATAGCTTCATGGAAATCCTCCAGTATTTGTTGGACGGTGTCACTGATGCGAGTGTTTTGGACCGTGACATCGGCAAAGTCGGCATAGAGTGGTTGGCGTTCCTTATAGAGCGCTTTTAAGGTATCGATGCCACCTGCAGAAAGTGGGCGTCCATTGGTAGGAAGTTGTTCGAGTGGCCGTTGTAACCAATAGAGGCGGCCGTTTTGTCGAAGGAGATCTTTATTGGTAGGCACGGTCACACAGCCGCCACCGGTGGCAATGATTTGGCCGTGTTCTTTGCCAAACTCGGCAACCACAGCTGTTTCAATGGCACGAAAGGCCTCAATGCCATGGGTGTTGATGTAGTCGGGCACCGAGCCGTAACGTTCTTCGATTTTGGCGTCAATGTCAACAAACGGTCTTTTGAGCGCTTCTGCTAAGCGTTTCCCGATGGTGGATTTACCGACACCCGGCATCCCGATGAGTACAATATTTTCATCATCGCGTTGCATCTTTTCAAGAATTGGCACAATACGTGCTTCTATATCGGTGATTCCGGCAAAATGCTTAGCGGCATAGACGGCTTGGGCGACGAGCATTGGAAGACCATCGCAGGTCTTGACGCCGAGGCTTTCGGCATCAAGGAGGAGCTGAGTGCGATGCGGATTGTAGATTACATCAAAGACGGCTTCAAGATGGTTAAAACTATCAAGGTCAATCAGTCTGGCAGGATTTTTCGGATACATGCCAACCGGTGTGGCATTCACAATAACTTCAGCATCATGGTGCAAGTGAATGTCACTGTAAGGAATGCCGTCATGACGAGCGATGTTTAAGATTTCACGGGCGCCTTTATCTTCCAAAACGGTGCGTATGGTTTTAGAGGTGGCGCCGTTTCCAAGAATGAGGCATTTTCGATTAGTGATTTTAATGCCGGCATGGTCAAGAGCAAAAGCAAAGCCATCGTAATCGGTGTTGGTGCCGTGAAGATGACCGGCTGCGTCGCGCACAATGGTGTTGACGCAGCCGATGCGTGTTGCTTTGTCGTCAATATCAGTGCAATAGGGCATGACGGTTTCTTTGTAAGGAATAGTGACGTTGATGCCCTGCCAATCTTCTTGAAAAAAAGCGTCTAAAACATCTGGTTCACATTCAAAAAGCTCATAGCTGTAGTTGGCGTCAATCGCTGCATGAATGGCCGGAGAAAAACTGTGGCCAAGTGTGCGGCCTAGTAGTCCACATCTCATAAGCTTAGCTCCACATTCTTATAAGCACCCAATAAGGTGAAGGATGGGCAGTCTCTGGAAAGCTGATTGATAATGGCTTGGACTTGTGGATTGCGGATGTCCGCATCCATATCAAGGAAGAAGCGGTGATTGTTTTGTGGATCGTCGACAATAGGACGGGATTCCAAAAGGGTAAGGTTGATGCCAAGGGCAGCGAGAGGGGAGAGGACATCGTCTAAGCCACCGGCAACGTTCGGTGCGGAAATCATAAGGCTCAAAGAGTCTGCATCCGGATGAACACTTGGTGCCTTGGCAAGGCAGATGTAGCGCACATAGTCGCCTGGGTTTGCTACATCGTTGCGAAGCACATGGAGATTATCGCCGATTGGGGTATTGGCAGGAACAATCCATCCAATGAAGTTATCGCTAGGGTCTTTGATATCCTTCATAATCCCATTTGGCCCTTTTTCTACAATGTCACATTTCATGCCGGAAAGAAATTCGGAGCAATGGTAGTAAGCACTGTGGTCAACAACGATGGTCTTGAGGCTGGTGAATGGGACATTGTTTGCAGCAACGAGTTTGTAATGAAGATTTACCTTAATCCCACGTACAATATGGCAGGTGTTTTTGATGAGCAAATCATAAGTCATGGATTTTGCACCGGAGCGGTTGTCTTCAATAGGAAGAATCCCAAATTGGCAAAGACCGGAATTCACAGCGTCCACAATCTTCATATCATTGTTCAAGGTGATAAGGCGAGGATCATTGAAGAGCCCTTTGGCGACCTGAATGTCGTTGATATCATTGGTTACAGCCACGGTTCCGGTTGCTGGGAACGGTTCATCGGTGAAGGTGTCTACCACGGCATTGATGAAGCTGTCATCAGGATCAATGAGCTGAGATTGGCGACGACGGCTCACGCGGAAAAGACTTTCGTAGGTTTCACGAAGAGGAACCACGAGGTCGGCATCCTTGCCTTCAGTGATATGGTCTAAAATCCAAAGTTCACGCGCACGGTCTAAGATGGGAATATCATTGGCCTTTTTGTAAGCTGCCACTTCTTTGGACAAGTTCAAGCGCTTGATGATGAGATTTAAGAGTTCATCATCAACGGCGTTAATTTCTACACGAATATCATCTAAATTCTTCATAATACATGCTCCTCTAATAATAAATCTAAAATGACCATGGCCATGACTGCTTCTAGCACCGGTACGGTGCGAACGGCGATGCAAGGGTCGTGGCGGCCGGTGACAACAAGCGGCGCGTCGGTTTGTTTGGAAAGGGACACGGTTTGTTGCTCGATGGAAATGGAAGCGGTCGGCTTCATCGCAATTTGTACGGTAATTGGTGCACCGGAAGTGATGCCACCGAGAATGCCGCCAGCGTGGTTGCTAGTGGTAGTGATGGTGCCATCCTTCATAGTAAACGGGTCGTTGTGAACGCTCCCTCGCATAGTGACAGCGTCAAACCCGGCACCGAAGGAAACACCTTTGCAACCTGGAATTCCGAAAAGGGCTTGTGCCATGCGATTTTCAATACCGTCAAACATCGGCCCGCCTAAGCCGACGGGAACACCGATGACGGCCCCTTGAACAATGCCTCCGACAGAATCGCCTTCTTTTGCTGCGGCTTGAATGGCATCTTCCATGGCGCAGCGAGCGCTTTCATCTAAGGTCGGGAAATCCTTTGTCGCCATGCCTTCAAGGGTTTCTGCGTCAACGCTTACAGCATCGAATGGGATGCCCTTGACGTTTTCTATTTGTAAAAGCTGTGCCCCAATGTGAATGCCGCGACGACGTAGAATTTGCTTGGCAATGCCACCGGCAATACACAGCGGTGCGGTCAGTCTGCCGGAAAAGTGTCCGCCACCACGCATATCAGCGAAGCCTTTGTAGTGGACATGGGCTGTGTAATCGGCATGCGATGGACGAGGGTGGTCCAAAAGATTGCTGTAATCTTTAGAATGCTGGTTGGTGTTTTCAATGTATGCCATGAGTGGAAAACCGGTGGTAATGCCGTCCATGATGCCGGATGCAAAATGTACTGTATCCGCTTCTTTTCGTTTCGTGGTGTGCTTACTATTACCCGGTGCACGTCGCGTCATAAAGGCTTGTAACTCGTTTTCGTCAATGGTTTCCCCGGGAGGGACGCCGTCAATTTCAATGCCAATCATTTTACCATGGCTTTCGCCGAAAACAGAACAACGGTAATGGGACCCGATACTAGATGCCATTTGCGTCACCTCCTAAGGAATTGTAGTCGTTAAAGAAATGAGGGTAGGATTTATTGACTGCCGATGCACCGTTTAGTGTGATTGGTGCATCGCAATTTAAAGCGGCAATCGCAGCGGCCATGGCGATGCGATGATCGTTGGCGCTGTCAACGGTAACATTGCCACGTAGTTGCTTGATTCCTGTTACACGTAAACTTGACGCGTCACTTTCACAAGGCACACCTAAGGCGCTTAAGAGGGCAGAGGTGGTTGCGATGCGGTCACTTTCCTTAAGACGCAAGCGTTCTGCATCAGTAAAGACGGTTGTGCCCTCTGCTTGGGCGGCAATGACGGCAAGAATCGGAAGTGCATCCGGAATTTCCTTGACGGAAATCGTTTGTGCGTGTAAGGGTGCCGGTGCAACGGTTACAGTATCGCCTTCAACCGTCACTTGTGCGCCAAAAGCGCGTAGCAAGTCAACAATGGCTTTATCCCCTTGACTGCTGTCGAGTTTGAGTCCGGTCATGGTTACCGGTGCAGAGAGCGCGCCGGCGGCTAAGAAAAATGCTGCGTTGGACCAGTCGCCCTCAATCGCAAGTGGTGTATTTGGCAAGCGATAGGTGGCATCGGCTGGGACATGGAAGTGATCACCGTTGACCATCACTTCAACACCAAATTGACGTAATACATCAATGGTTAGGTCAATGTATGGACGAGATTGTAGCGGTGTGGTGAGATGAATATCTAAGGATTCATCCAATAACGGTGCTGCCAAGAGAAGACCGGTTAAATATTGGCTGCTGACATGCCCCGGTAGGGCTGCAGTGCCGCCGTGAAGAGGACCGCTGATGGTCAATGGGAGGTGTTCGCCGTTTGTTTGAGCACCAAGCCCCTTGAGTACATCAAGAAAATCGGCGATTGGTCTTTGGGGTAGACGGCCTTTTCCAATGAAGGTCGAGGCCGTGCCGAGTGCCGCACTGACCGGTAAGAGAAAACGGAGGGTGGAGCCACTTTCCTGACAGTCAATCGTTGCTTGCGCATTGGCATGACGAATCGGGGTAATAGCTACCTCAGTATCGTGTCGTTCGATGTCGGCGCCGAGGGCGCTCATACAAGCCAAAGTGGTGTCTATATCGATTGAGCTGGTCGGTAGTGTCCAATGAGAGAGGTGGTCCGCCAAACCGGCGGCGATAAAGAGGCGATGCGCAGCGGATTTTGATGGAATCGCTGCAATGCAGCCGCCGAGTGTGGCAGGTGATAGCTTCATCTTAGAGAGGCTCCTTTCCGAGGGTAATCAATTCCAAGAGGGTATCATAGGATACCTTTTTTAATTCACAGTGGCCAATGGTTAGTGGTACGACGATGGTGATGGTATCGCTTGCAGCTTTTTTATCGCGACGACAAATGTCACACATTTCCTCTGAGTCGTAATCACAGTTTATTGGCAAATGGTTGTTTAATAGTGCGCTTTCAATGGCATGAGCCACTGCATCACTGCACCAGTCTTTTTTTGAAGCGGCGCGTGCCATCATCGCAAGACCGATGGCAACCGCGTGACCATGCGTCACTTCAAAGTTGCTCAGATGTTCAATGGCATGGGCGAAGGTATGGCCGAGATTTAAGAGGGCACGACTGCCCTTTTCAAATTCGTCTTCACTGACCACGCGATTTTTGTGCTGGACACATTGGGTGAC
>Glacier_p2__coassemble_899_pt1 | contig 78112 bp, 77 predicted proteins | sample Glacier_p2__metabat2_high_PE_021 | metagenome-assembled genome bin Glacier_p2 | reverse complement strand
ACGACGAAAATGCCAAATTTTTTTTACAAAAAATTTTTTCAGTTCAAAAAACAGCTGAATATAAATGTGCTGTTCGTATATTTTTCAAAGAAGATTTTAGCGATATTGAAGATATTCTAAAAAACGATTGACTGCAAGTGAAGCTGTTTTTTTACTTCTCAAAGCAATTCCTATCTTTCGATATGCGGGTACATCTAATTCTTTTGTCACAATCCGATACGGAATACGGTTCAAAATCAATTCTGGCAAAATGCTGATACCAAGACCATTTTCCACCATTGACATAATCGCATAATCGTCCCATGTTGTAAAATGCACTTTTGGGATCAGGTTACATCGTTCAAATAATTCTGATACCGTTGTTTTTGCCCCCTTTTCCAACAGCATAAATGGTTCATCACAAAGAGAAGCCACAGGAACTTTTTCAAGCTGCACCAAAGCATGATTTTCCGGCAGAATAGCAAGCAATCTGTCCTGTTCTAAAAAACGGTTTCAAAGTCAGAGCAGGTTGGTAATCGCAGGAAGCCGTAATCCACACGCCCCTCTGAAATCCATTCTTCAATTTCCGTATAATCTCCAAGAAGAAGTTCATAATCAATGCCAGGATATGCTTTTTGAAATTCTTTGATGATATTTGGAAGCCAGTGCGTCGCTACACTGGAAAATGTACCAATACGGATAATCCTTGATTGTAACCCGTTTAATCCATCGACTTCCATTTGCAGCTTTTCATATTCCATGCAGACATTCCTTGCGTAAGGGAGCAGTTTCATTCCGTCGCTTGTCAGTTTGACGCCAGCTTTTCCTCTTTCTAACAGGACTACTTTCCATTCCTTTTCTAAGTCATTTATCATACGGCTGATGCCCGATTGAGAGTAATTCAGTATTTTTGCGGCTTTTGTAAAACTGCCATACTCAACAGTTTTGACAAATGCCATATATTTTTGAATATTCATGTCCATGTTAGCACCTCGTTCTATGTATCTGTTTTTGTTATGTTCTGCATGACAAACCTTTGATTTTGTAATCGTGGGAAACCTGGTAAACTGAATACGCAAAAAGTCAAGCGGGAGTGTGACGACAATGTTTTATGTAAGTGAAATTCAGGCAGAAGCACCTTGTCATTTTCAGACACAGCTTCAGAAAAAGGTTTATGAAGTGTTAGAAGAACTGCAAATTTTTTTTCAGCGTGTCGATACAGATGAAGCAATTACAATGGAAGATTGTGTTGCCATTGATGAAAAACTGAATATGAACATGGTAAAAACTTTGCTTCTCTGCAATCAACAGCAGAAAGATTTTTATTTGTTTATTACTGTAGGCAATAAGCCGTTTCGTTCTAAGGCTTTTAGTAATGCGTTAGGCGTTGCCCGCGTTTCATTTACCCCCATAGAGCAAATGAAAAGTATGTTGGGTACAAAAATCGGTGGGGCAACTGTTTTTAGCAGCCTGTTAGATACAGAAAACAAAGTACAGATTGTTTTTGACAAAGAAGTGTTTTCTGAAAAATGGTATGGCTGCAGCGACGGAACGACAACGGGATATATGAAAGTGCAGACAGAGGATATTTGCAAAAAATTTCTGCCCTATACCAATCATATATTGTCCGTCATTGAGGTGTGATATAGGGCTTTATCAAAATCGGATTGTTGTAAAAGTAGGGAGTTCCACTCTTACAAATGAAATGGGTAAAAGTGATTTGCGCACTTTTGATTGTCTTGCATGTGTCCTGTCAGATATTCAGAACATGGGCTATGAAGTCATTTTGGTATCGTCCTCCGGTGCGATTGCTGTTGGAACAAATAAATTGAACATGAAAGAACGTCCTTCCAGTATGCGTATGAAACAGGCAGCGGCAGCGGTGGGACAATGCAGCATAATGTTTCTGTATGACAAATTTTTAATGATTATGACAAGACAATCGCTCAAATCCTATTAAACGCGGAGGATATGGAGCAGGAAGAAAAGAAAGAAAATCTGATAAATACATTTAATGCCCTGTTGGAAATGAACATGATCCCTATAGTCAATGAAAATGATTCCGTTAGTTATACAGAAATAGAATCAGAGGACAGGTTGTTTGGGTGTAACGATATGCTTTCTGCTGTCGTTGCAATTTTATGCAAAGCAAAACAATTAGTTATTTTATCTGATATAAATAGTTTGTATGACGCAGACCCGCGGCTATATCCAAATGCAAAACTGATAAACAGGATAGAAGAAATTGATGAAACAGTGTATACCCTTGCAGGTGGCGCAGGTTCGAGACGGGGAACAGGCGGCATGAAAACAAAACTTCGAGCTGCCGCATTAGCGACTGCGCAGGGGATAGATACAATTATTATAAACGGGAAAGCACTGGAAACTTTATATGAAATCGTGAAAGGCAACAAGGTAGGCCCTTTATTTGTGGGAAAATTGTTCTGAAATAGTGCAGTGCACAACAAAAAAGCCACTGTTTTAGATTGTATGCAAACAGTGGAGATGAATGGCGATTTTTGATAATAAATCAAAGCTGTCGTTTTCCTTTTCAAAATAAAGAAATACGGAGACCGTATTAAAGTCGTTCATTTTTAGGGATATGGCAGTATCAAGATGGTATTATTATGTCCTTTTTTGGTATTTGTAATCTTGTTTCATTGTTAAAAAGTCTATTCCATACAACGGGATTTTGCGACCATAAAGATGAACACACAAATCATCATAATTGCTTAAATAATTCATAGTACCAAACGCCTATGTGGTTTTACGACTGCATGGGCGTTTGTTGTAATAGCCCCCTACTGGGAAGAAAGGGGGTGAGAGAAATGGGCTACTTCAAAGAATATAAAGAGTATATCGAATATCTTTTGCCGCCGTTTGTAAAGTTGTTCTCAGCAACGCCACTTTATCAGCTTATTGGGATATTGTCAGGCAGCGAAAGCATGAAATCTCTCTTGATGATCTCATGTCGGAACGCTATTACAAGCCGTCTGTAACAGATAGTTACTTTGAAGAACCAATACCGCCAACTGTATTCAGTGTATATGGAAAAAGTATTGAAATAGAAGATGAACGACTGGAAAAAGCATGTTCTGTTTTGTCAAAACTGCGGCAGAGCGTGTTAGTATTGTATTTCTTTTTCGGCTATACAGACAGGAAAATCGGAGAGAGGTACGGGCGAAACCGCACAACTGCAAACTATTGGAAGTTGCGGCACTGAAATAGCTAAGAAAAGAGTTGGAGAGATTGGAACATGAAGAACGAAAAGCGAATACCCTTTGAAATTATTGAAAAAGCGATTGTCGGAGAAACGGAGGCGATACAAGCTGTCTTATGCCATTACAGAGGATATATTAAATATTTATCTGTACTTCAAGGACATTATAACGCCGATATTCAAGAACGATTGTAAGCGCAACTGATACAGGCATTATTCAAGTATCGTTTTAGGGAGGAAGTAGCAAAATCCGAAAACGCCGTCAAGGATAAAATAAACGCAAGCGTTCTTGACGGCGTTCCCTGTCTTTGCTGTTAGGCAGTCAAGTGCGTAACAATGAGAATATAGAAAAACAGAGAGTCAACCACTTTAGGAAGTGATTAACGCTCTGCTTGCAAACCTATCTGTCAGGGTTAGTGATAAGTTGTTGTGAATACTTCCTTATCAGCATAAAACTAATATGTTTCAACACTCTTTTTTGTTTGGTTGCATAATTTAAGGGCTGTGAAGGTGACAAATGGATTTGTACGCCTTATTTTTAGACTTGAGGGAGTCCGTGTCTAATGTTTTTTTAGTGAATGCTCAGTATAATTTTCTCAATCCCCTAAAATATGCTTCTATAGAGGTTGGATATCAAGTATTCAGAGTGTGCTTTATGAAAATGTATGGATGTTTGTTATAAATTGGAAGGAAGCGTTATTATGAAAAACAAACCCGTCATGGATAGCATGAAATATTTTGCCGTGCATCAAGCGTTGAATTATATCGGAGGCAAGCCCGAAGAAAATATTCCAAAGCTAATGGCACTGGTGGATTCGTTTACTCCGGCAGATTGGTATAAAAGCCAACGTGATCATATCCGTTGTGCCATTGACGAGAAGGACAACTGGTATGAGTTGATTTTGAAAGTCTATGACTTGGATGCCGGTGTAAGGCAGGCTTTCTTTCAAAATTTTTTGTTCAATGCCAGTCTAAAAGGAAGTGCCATTCAACGTGACATAGAGGAAAGAGAAAATTGTAATGTGCCTTGGGCGATTCTTTTAGACCCCACTTCCGCTTGTAATTTACAGTGCACCGGATGCTGGGCGGCTGAATATGGCAATCAGTTAAACCTCAGCTTGGAAACGATTGATGCTATTGTGTGTCAAGGTAAGCAACTGGGTGTATATATGTATATCTACACCGGTGGTGAGCCTTTGGTGCGTAAAGAAGATTTGATGAAGATTTGTGAAATGCACCCGGATTGCGCGTTTCTTTCTTTTACAAATGGTACTTTAATTGATGAGGCATTTTGTCAGAGAATGCTCCAGGTTAAAAATTTTGTCCCTGCTATCAGCTTGGAAGGATTTGAGGATGCTAATGATGCTCGTCGCGGCAAGGGGTCCTATCAAAAGGTGAAGCAGGCCATGGCGTTGCTGAAAAAACATCGCCTTCCATTTGGTATCTCTACCTGTTATACCAGTCGCAATTGGGAGGACATCACCAGTGAAGCCTTTTTTGATTATATAATCAATGAAGGGGCGCTGTTTTGCTGGTTTTTCCATTATATGCCTGTCGGTCGGGAGGCTGTCGTTGACTTGTTGCCGACACCGGAACAACGAGAAATGGTTTATCGTCGCATTCGTGATTTCCGCAAGAATAAAGCCATCTTTACAATGGACTTCCAAAATGACGCGGAATATGTAGGTGGATGTATTGCCGGTGGTCGTCGATATCTTCATATCAATGCCAACGGTGACGTAGAGCCGTGCGTGTTTATACATTTTTCCAATGCCAATATTCATGACACCACTTTATTAGAAGCGTTGAAAACTCCGTTGTTTCAAGCTTATCGTGAAGGACAACCGTTTAACGAAAATATGTTGCGCCCATGTCCAATGTTAGAAAATCCAGAGAAACTACGTCAGATGGTTGAAACAACAAAAGCGACAAATACCGATTACAAAAACATAGAAAATGTCGAACAATTATATGGAAAAACAAAGCAATACGCTGATCAATGGCAAGAAACGGCGGACCGACTTTGGAACGAAAAAAATAATGTATAGATAGGAAGGCGTGATGCATTGTGCATTATCAAATCTTTACAGATGCCACTTCAGATATCAATGAGACACTTTTACAACCGCCACTGTCGGTTGAAATTGTGCCGATGCATTTTGAAATAGAGGGCAAAGAGTATGAGTTTCATCCGCTCAGTGACTTTTCGGTCAAAGCCTTTTACACACAGCAACGTGAAGGGCATTATGCCACCACCTCGTGTATCAATCCGTTCACCTATCGTCAATACTTTGAACCGTATTTGAAAAACGAAATTGATGTACTTTATCTATGCTTCTCATCCGGTATGTCGAGTACGATTCAAGCGGCGAATCAATGCATTCATCAATTACGAGAAGAATATCCGGAACGACGCATTGTTTGCATAGATACACTCTGCGGCTCCGTTGGTGAAGGCTTTTTGGTCATTGAAGCAGCCAGAAAGCAATGCGAAGGTCTATCAATGATCGAATTGGAAGAATGGGTATTGGACCATCGGTTACAGGTCTGTCATTGGTTTTCGGTGGATACCTTTGATCATCTTCTATATGGTGGTCGTGTATCTCCGACAACTGCTATGTTGGGCAGTGCGTTACATATTAAACCATTGCTGCATGTCGATGCAAACGGATGTTTACAGCTTAAAGAAAAGAACCGCGGACACAAAAAGGCCATAGCCGCTCAAGTCGGTAAAATACTTAAAGGCTGGCGTCCCGATATAGGAAATTTAGTTGTCGTTGGTCATGGCGATGCGCCGGAAGCAGCGGACGAATTGGCTAAAGCAGTTGCGGAACGTTTTCCCGGTGCGGATCTTCGCATTGTTGATATGGGTCCTATTATTGGTGCTCATACAGGTCCAGGCGTGGTTGCACTCATCTACTGGGGCAATAACCGTTAGCAAAAGTGCCTCCCTCCTTCATCGTTTTCTCTTGTGTTTCCATGCCTTTTCATATAAAAAAATACCATCGCCTGTTTCACGTGGCGGTGGTATTTTGCGTTTTAAAGCACATCTTCCATATAGACGCTGCCGTCTTCGAGGTGTTTCCAGTAGATGTGGGTGCCGTCGATGAGCATGTAGCTTTGGGTGCTGTCTTGTTTTGGAATGGTGGTGGAGCCCGGGTTCATGGTGCGGTGGGTGTCGTGTTTGAGGTTCACCGGCACATGAGTGTGGCCGTGGAGCAGGATGGTGCGAGGGTTGGCAATTTTTGGCAGGTTTTGGTCGTTAAAGTGGTGACCGTGGGTCATGTAGACGGGGGTGCCTTCGATGTAGAGGTAGGCGTAGTCTGCCAAGCAAGGGAAGTCGAGCATCATTTGGTCGACTTCCGCTTCACAATTGCCGCGCACGCAGAGAATTTTGTCGGCGACTTCGTTTAAGAGGGCGGCGACTTCCTTTGGGGCGTATGTTTCCGGCAGATCGTTGCGTGGCCCGTGGTAGAGGATGTCGCCAAGGAGTACGAGGACGTCGGCGTCTTCTGCCTGAAAGCGGTCGAGAAGAGCGCGGGTGCAGGCGGCGCTGCCGTGAATGTCGGATGCAATCAGATATTTCATGAAGGTGTGTCCTTTCTTGTAGAGCGGGGATTAAACGGCGTTTTCGTTTTTATGTGGGCGGAACTTGAGTACCAGCAAAATGGCAAGGACGATGAAGGTGCTGAGCATGAGATACATCGGTGCAAAGCCAAAGTGGTCGCTGAGTACCCCGGCTAGGAGTGCGCCAAAGCCAATCCCCAGGTCAAAGCCAATGAAGAAGGTGCCGTTGGCAGCGCCGAAGCGTTCTTGTGGCGCGTTCATTACCGCCAAGCTTTGCATGGTGGTCTGTGCTCCGCCGTAACCGGCGCCGTAGAGGAATCCGCTGATGAGAAGCATGGTGAGATTTTGGGCAAAGGCCAAGAGGAGCATCGCGGCAAGCATGCTCACAAAGGATGGGATGGTGGCTGCCACAATCCCGAATCGGTCAACGACAATGCCGATGAAGGCGCGAACCACGATGAGCCCGAGGGCATAGACGGTGAAGAAAAAGCCGACATTGTCCATCCCCATGCTCAAGGCATAGAGGGGCACATAGGTGGAGATCGCCGACATGGTCAAGGTGATGCATCCCATAATGATTGACGGCAATACAGCGGTTTTTTCAAAGAGCTCGGATTTGCCTGAAGAGGCATTTTTTACAGCCGGCGAGTGATTGGCACGATGAAACGGATAGCAAAGCCCCAACACCGTTGCCACGGCGACAAAGGCGGTGCTCACATGAATCATGCCGTTAAAGCCGGTTTTGTCCATGAGTTCTACGGCGAGGGCCGGTGCAAAGGCCAGTGCCAAGGACATGGAGAGACCAAAGATGCCCATTCCGGTGCCCACTTTTTGGCGTGGAATGATGTCTGTCGCCATGGTCGAAGTGGCGGTAGAGGCAAAGCCCCAGTCGAAGCCGTGAACCAGACGTAAAAGCAGAATGGCAAGAACGGCGCTGGAGAGGGAATAGGCAAAGGTCATTACGATAAGAATCAGCATGCTGACAAAAAAGACGGCACGACGCCCCCAGCGGTCGAGGACGCCACCGGCGATTGGTCGCACGATGATGGAGCCGACGGTAAAGATGCTGATGCAGACCCCTGTCATGGTTTCGCTGATGCCGATATCCTGAAAATAAATAGGAAGGGATGGATTGAGCATGTTAAAGCTCAGAAATAACATAAAGTTAATTGCCATAATGATGGCAAAAGGACGACTCCAAAGTTTCTGAGTCACGTTTCATCATTCTCCTTTTTTTGCGGTGACGTCAGTGTCGTTGTGGGTAGCCATGGTGGCTTGTTTGTCCGGGCGCGGACGTTCCATTGGGTCAAAACGGGTGAGATTATACTCGTTGATGAGCTGCACCAATTTGCTGGCGTAAGCCGGATCAGTGGCATAGCCCCCCTCTTGTAGGGCGCGGGCTGCCATTGCCGGTGAAGCCGCACCGATGGCATCGCTGTAATTTTCATTTTCCGTTAAAAGCTCGGCATAGTCTCTGAAGCAATCCTTTGGACTGTTGTAGACACAGAAGCTGTCGGTGATGGTGGTTGGCTCATCGGTATAATATTCTGTGGTGGAAAGGCGTACGCTGCGATGATGGCCGTGGGCCTTGATGCCAAAGTAGTTGTGATAATCAAAGGAAAGCTGTGACTCCCCAAATTGGCTTTCCAGTGCAGCTTGAGCGAGCATCACTGACGGATAAAGACCGTAACTCTTGTATTCGGCGGCAATCGGACCTAAGGTGTCAAAGAAATCTTTAGGGTCACCGACTTGATAGGTCACGCTTTGGGTCGGTGGTTCTTCGATTTGCTCGGTGGTGCCGATGAGGTTGATGGCGCAGAGGGCCAAAAATACCACAATGCCAAAAACAAAGGTGTTCATCAGCGTATCGGCAGATTGTTTTTTGCGTTTGCTTCCCGCCTTGCCGACTGGGCGTGGCTTGTTGGAGGAAGGCTTGACGGTCGATGAAGAATGGCGCTTGTTGGCCTGTGATGCAGGCTTTTTAGGCGTAGACGATTTGGCGCTACGGATTGTTGATGCAGATTTTTTAGTCGTGCGCTTTTTTTGCTGAGCGCTGGTCTTTTTGCGTGGAGACACGCGCACTCCTCCTCTCTCGAGAAATCTCTTAATTATAGCATAAGTTCGTGATTTGTGTAAACCAGCCCCCCTCGGGTGTTGCAGTGTGGCCGTCCCTGGCATAAAATAGTGAAGGACTCGACATGAAAGGAGCGATCCATTTGTCCATTGAAGAACAATTACAATCGTATTTTCACATTGGTGCCGAGCAGGTCGCCAACACCATCGCGTTGTTGGATGACGGTGCAACGGTGCCGTTTATTGCGCGCTACCGCAAGGATGAAACCGGTAACCTCGATGACCAACAGGTGCGTGAATTTGCAGACCGCTTGGCGGCTAGCCGTAAGTTGGAGGAACGCCGCAGCGATGTGCTGCGTTTGATTGATGAGCAGGGGAAGCTGACGGAGGCGCTATCAGCCAAAATTCAAGCGGCAGACTCAATGACCGCCTTAGACGACCTCTATCGTCCTTATCGACCAAAACGAAAAACCCGCGCCAGTGTTGCCGTAGAACGCGGTCTTGCACCGTTGGCAGAGGCTTGGCGTGCCGGTGAATCGGCAGACGCCCTCATGGCGTATGCCCAAAAGCTCGCCCAAGCCAATGACGAACTTTCTGATGCCGACGCGGCTATTAACGGTGCTTGCGACATCATGGCAGAAGCCCTTGCCGATGATGCCGATGTGCGACAGCGTCTGCGTGACGACCTTGCCAAGCACGGCGTGATTCATACTAAGGCAGGCAAAACGCCGGATGCCACCTATGACAACTACCTCGATTACAGCGAGCGCTTGTCCGACATGGCTGCCCATCGCGTGCTCGCCATCGGTCGTGCCGAACGTGAAGGCGCATTGGCAGTGAGCTTGGAAGCGGATGAAGAAGCGGCCGTCTATATTCTCTACAAGCACCTTTACAAGAAAGGCATGGCTTGGCAAGAACGGTTACAGGAAACCTGCCGCGACAGCTATAAGCGTTTGCTCAAGCCTTCCTTAGAAAAAGAAGTGCGTAAGGCACGCACCCAATGGGCGGAGGAACAATCCACCGAATTATTTCGTAAAAACCTCCGTGACCTCCTCTTGCAACCGCCGGTGCGTGGGCATGTGGTATTGGGCTTTGACCCAGGCTTTGCCAACGGCTGTAAGTTGGCAGTGATTGACCTGACCGGTAATGTCTTGGAAACCGTGGTCGTGTATCCGTTTAAAGGCAAAGGCGGCGAAAAGAGCGCCAAGGAAACCCTGCGCCGCTTGATTGACACCCATCATGTGACCCTCATTGCCATCGGTAACGGCACCGCCTCTCGCGAAAGCGAACGCCTCATTGCCGAGCTTTTGGAAGACCGCGACGGTTGCGGTTGGTACATTGTGAGTGAAGCGGGCGCCAGCGTGTATTCCGCCTCTCCTTTGGCGGCCGAAGAATTTCCAAACCTTGATGCGACGCTGCGTAGTGCGGTTTCTATTGCGCGCCGTGTGCAAGACCCCTTGGCAGAATTGGTGAAGATCGACCCAAAATCCATCGGCGTTGGCCAATATCAGCACGACATCGACCAAAAAATGCTCACCCATGCCTTGGACGGCGTGGTAGAGGACTGTGTAAACCACGTTGGCGTGGACCTCAATACCGCCAGTGTGTCCTTGCTCTCCCATGTGGCAGGCGTCAATGGAACGCTTGCGAAAAACATCGTGGCTTACCGCGATGAAAACGGCAATTTCCGTACCCGTAAAGCCCTTCTCAAGGTGCCAAAGTTGGGCCCTAAAACCTTTGAACAATGTGCTGGCTTCTTGCGCATTGCGGAAGGGGATGAGCCTCTTGATAACACCCAAGTCCATCCGGAAAGCTACGGCAAGGTGCGTGACCTCGCCGCCATGCTCGATTGTGCGCCATCTCCGGTCCTCGCGCAAAAAGCCCGTGCCGACTTCTCGATGAAGGACTTGGCGCAACAACTTGACCTCGGCCCGGCAACCCTTGCGGACATTTTGGATGCCCTAGAAAAACCGGGGCGCGACCCACGCGAAGATTTGCCACAGCCGGCGCTGCGCCACGACTTGCTCAGTATCGAAGACCTTGAGCCGGGTATGGAGCTTGACGGCACCGTGACCAATATTGCTGCCTTTGGCGCCTTTGTAGATATTGGGCTTCATGAAAACGGTTTGGTCCACATTTCTCAGTTGGCAGACCGCTTTGTCAAAGACCCTCTGAGTGTGGTGCGCGTGAGTCAAATTGTGCGCGTACGTGTTCTTGATGTCGACCTCAAACGCCATCGCATCAGCCTTTCTATGAAAGGTGTGCAACAACCCGAATAATTTTGATAAAAAAAGCCGCCCTTGCACGATGGCAAGGGCGGCTTTTGTGTCTGTACGGCAGGAAAAAGAAGCAGCAAAAAAGCGCTCGGTTGGAGGAGCGCTTTTTTGTGTCTTCGTATAATATGTTTGGAGGTAAGGGGTGTGTCAATCTAATTTGGCGGAGAGAGTGATGACACAATGTATGTTGTTTAACAAGGAGGGGTGCGACTGTCCGAGGTGGAGACTCACCGGGGAGATCCTCTCTTGCTATGGTCTTATCATACAACAAACAATTAGCACTCGCAAGACTTGAGTGCTAATTGTTACAAATTCGTGGCATTTCGTTCTGTTTTTTTGTGAGAATAACAAAAACACACCCGCCGTAGCGGGTGTGAGAGCGTCATGTTATTGTGCTGTCATTGTGTCGAGCCAAGCGTCGGCTTCGGTGTAATCGTTGCATACCACTTCCGCTTCTTTGCGAATGGCTGCCACTTCTTCGGCGTCATGCTCATGGTCGAGCATTGCCACGGTGTGGATGCCGATGTCTTTGGCAGTGACGATTGGTCCCAAGGAATCCTCAAACATCCACGTATCGCCGGCTTCGGTGCCCAAGGCTTTGCGTGCAAGTTCAATCAAGGTTGGTTCAGTTTTGCCGAGACCGAGGTCAAAGCCGCAGTAAAGGTCCTTGAAGCAATGGCGGATGCCGGTGCGAGTGAGAAGGGCGTCGGCGAGGGCTTTTTCATTGTTGGTCACAAGTACCATCGGTACCCCTGCGTCATGCAAACGCATGACAAAGTCATAGGCCCCTTCCTTTAATACCGCAATGTCGGTATAAATATTTTTGGCGGCATTGCTCCAACTTTTTAACACCTCATCCGGTGTCACGTTGAGATGGTAATAGTCACAGACAAATGCGGCGGAATCCTTCATGCTCATGGCGTGAATCTTGCTGCCGACTACGCTCTCGTCTACTTCATAGCCGAAGGAGCGGATATAGTTAGGGATGATTTCCTTCCAATATTGGATGGTGCTGGTGAGGGTGCCATCCATGTCAAACAATGCGCCTTTAATCATGGTGCTGTGTGTCCTCCTCTTATAATTGTTGAATCTTGAAATGTGCCACACATTCTGCCGGGGTAATAGCAGAGAGGGCGTCGAACATCGCTACGCGGAAACTGGCAGTGGCGTGGGTGCCGGCTATTTCGAGGGCGCGGTCTCCAGCCATACACATGAGGGCGATGGCGGCGGTGGTGGCAATGAGTGGATCCTGCGGATAAGCGGCGATAAAGGCTGCGACAAGACCGGTCAGGGTGCAGCCGCTGCCGGTGACGCGGGTCATCATCTCATTGCCGCCGTTGACAATAAAGGTGCGGTTGCCGTCGCTTACAATATCGCGTGGCCCACTGATGCCGATGACGGTTTGGTGGCGGCGTGCCAAGGCTTGGGCGAGTGCAATCGCTGCTTCAAAGCCGTGAGGGTCTTCGAGGTCTGCACTGGATGCATCGACACCGCCGGCGTCGGTAGAAAGGCCGGCAAGGGCCTTGATTTCGCTGATATTGCCACGAATGGCTGCAATCGGTGCGGTATCCAGAAGTGCGTGCATGTGTTGGTGACGCAAGGGTGAAGCGCCAATGCCTACCGGGTCAATGACCACCGGTTTTCCTAAGGCGTGCGCGTGGGCACTGCCCTTGAGCATGGCTTCGCGTTGGTCGCCGGCGGTGGCGCCGAGATTACAAAGCATGGCATTGGCACCGGCTACAATATATTCAATTTCCTCCGGAGCGCTTGCCATCACCGGACGTGCGTCAATGGCGAGTAGCCCGTTGGCGACATCGCCTACTGTGACAATATTGGTGATACAGTCCACCAAGGGATGGGTGCGCTGCACCGCTTCTAGTGCCTCGGCAAAGGGCGCTAAAGCACTGGGATCTAAAAAGGCTGGATTCAAGGCAAGGCCTCCTTTGTTCAATACTATCGAGCAATTATTATTTTAAGCCAAGCCCCACCCCATTGCAAGGCTTGTGTGGCTTGCGCCGAGCGCGCAAGGAAGTTATACTAAAGATGAAAATAAATAGATGAGAGATATTCGGGAGGTGGTTGAATGGAAAAACTCTATAAAGTGGGCTTTGTCCTTTTTGCACTTTGTGCAATCGGCTGGATGGTAGGCTTTTTTACTCAGCAAAGTCTTTTGTCCACGACCTGCATCGCTTTTGCGGTGATTATTTTGGTTGCGACCGAAGTTTTGGAATACCTCAGAACCAATAAATTGCGTCATCTCATTATTCCGGCTGCTGTGACAGCCTTCTGTATGTTGTTGTTCTAATCCGGCGTGTGTGCTTTGCGCAAGGGAGGGCCCAACATGGAAAAATGGTTTGCAAAATGGGGCCTATATGTGTATGCCGCCTGTGCTCTTTGTTGGCTCATTGGCTATGTAGCGGACTGGGACAAGCTGCTTTGGACCGGCGTTGTCGTGGCTCTTTTGACAACATCGGTGACGGAAGCCCTCGAATGGTGGCACACCCACAAAAAGGTGCACCTCGTCATTCCTGTGCTTACGGTGCTTTGGCTGATCGGGTGCATGTGTATTCTTTTAAATCGCTTGGTATAAAAATCAGTGACACGCGTCACAGGAGGGGGGTGTCGTGACATGGATGAACAAAAAACCTTGTATATTCGTCTTGGGTTACAGCTTGTTTCAATGATTGCCTTGGTGGTTGCTCTTTTTGGCATGGTTAAAGGCAACCAGCTCTTGATCACTTGGGGGATTATTGTGGCTTCCCTGATCAATGGGGGCACCACCCTCGCTCAATATCGCGCCACCCGCAAATTGAGTCAACTCATTTTGGCCCTTGTGCTCTTTGGCCTGTGCGCGGTATTTGTGGCGAGCTTGTTTATCGCGTAAAAGGAGAATAATGATGGAAAAAAATTTTTGTGATTTAGGCGTGGCAGTTCTTGCTTTGATTTTTGCGGTGGCTGCGTTGGTTGCAGTGACAAGCGGCAATGTCATTTTGGCAGCTGTCTTTTTAAGCCTTTCCTTTGTGACATCGGCAGTGGTGGGTGTCATGCGCTATCGCCGCAACGGCAATCGTCGTGGCCTTGTATGCGCGGCGCTTTCCGGTCTGTGCTGTGTGACTTATCTTTTTTGCCTAAGAAAACGTTTCAAATAAAGCGATGCATCGCCTTCCCTTTGGGAGGGCGATTTTTTTATTTGGAGAAATTTTTGTATGGAAAAGCGGTGACGACTGTTGTCGGTGCTGTCGTTGCTCGGAGGATGATGAGGGGCATCAATTTTTCAGGACTGTTTTTTAAGACGATTTTTCCGCGCTGTGAAGGGATTGCAACCGCCGGTTGACAAATTTCTAAGAGGACTTGGTGGAGTAGCGTAGGGGTTTTTGCTATGATAAGAGTACAAAAACGGACGTCCCTTATGAAAAAAGTGAGGAGGGATTGTGATGATCCTAGCAGATAAAATTATTCAGTTGCGAAAGAAAAGTGGTTGGTCCCAGGAGGAGCTTGCTGCGCAGATGGGGGTGTCCCGTCAGAGTGTGAGCAAGTGGGAGAGTGGGCAGTCGATTCCGGATTTGGACAAAATTCTCAAGCTCAGTGCGCTCTTTAATGTGAGCACCGACTTTTTACTCAAGGATGAGTTGAGCGATGCGCCGGTGGCAGTGGACCAAGCACCGGAAGCGGATGCAGCGGTGCGCACGGTGTCGATGGAGGAGGCGGATGCCTTTTTGACGTTACAGGCCCAGGCGGCGCCGAAAATAGCGCTTGCTGTGAGCCTGTGCATCCTTTCGCCGATGCTCCTTATTTATTTAGGCACCTTGTCGGATGTTGAGGGTGGGTATCGTGTGAGTGAAGCGGTGGCGATGGCGGTGGGCTTACCGGTGTTGCTCCTTGTTGTGGTGGGAGCGGTGGCACTGTTTTTACGCTATGGGCGTCCCCTTGAACGTTATGATTACCTTGATAAGGAAGCGATTGAGCTCGCTTACGGGGTAGAAGGGGTGGTGCGAAAACGTCACGGTGCCATGGTGAAGCGTCATACAACGCGCTTGATTGTGGGAACGGCGCTGTGCATTTTGGCCGCGGTACCGCTATTTGTATCGGCCGTCTTTGAAGAACAAGGGGCGTTGATGGGACCGGTTTATGGGCTCTTGGCGACCTTGGCGATGGTGGCGGTAGGGGTTTATTTATTGGTGGAAACCTGCACTCTAAACGGTGGTTATCAGCGTCTTTTGGAGGAAGGGGATTACACCCGTGCCAAGAAAGAAGAAAGCAAGCGCAATGGCCCGCTGTTGATGATTTTCTGGGGCGTGACCACCGGGATTTATCTTTTCTGGAGCTTTTGGACGGATGACTGGGAACGTACCTGGCTCGTGTGGCCGGTGGCAGGGGTGCTCTTTGTGGCAGCTTTGGGCATGAGCAGCATGTTGCATGAACGAAAAAAATAAGCATAAAAAATACCACGCACAATGATGTGCGTGGTATTTTTTCATCAGTTGAAGATGGTACTCAATCCTTGATGCAAGCGAAGAGATCGGCGTCATCGTCGTCAACAACGGTATCTTGTGTTTCTTCGGCGGTGGTGTCTTTTAATGCGTCTTGTTCGGCCTTTTCTTGAGTGATTTGTTCCTTGTTGTCCTTCATTGGAATCTCTCCTTTATTATTATATGGCAACGGCGCAAGGCCGTGTCGTTACTCTGTGATGTCCATGGTATAGACCGGACGCGTTGGGCGTGGGGCCGGTGCCATGGTTGGAATATCTGTATAGTCCAAGGCGAAGAGGTCTTCGAGGTCGTCCATGGTGAGGCGACTGATGGCACTTTCTTCAGAGGTAATGACCGCATCGGAAAGGGCTTGCTTCTTTTCCTTGAGCTTGAGGATTTTTTCCTCGATGGTATTTTTGGTAATTAAGCGAATGACATGGACGCTATTCTTTTGCCCAATGCGGTGGGTACGGTCGGTGGCTTGGTTCTCCACGCTTTGGTTCCACCATGGGTCATAGTGAATCACGGTGTCGGCACTGGTGAGATTTAAGCCGATACCGCCGGCTTTGAGGGAAATGAGGAACACCGGAATGTGCTCTTCATTAAAGCGGTTAACGAGCGCCATGCGATCACTGCTCTTGGTTTTGCCGGTCAAGGTCAGATAGTCGATGCCGCGTTTTTCAAGCTCCGGCACAATCATATCGAGCACGCTCGTAAACTGACTAAAGACGAGCATCTGATGCCCAGCGGCTGCGCGGTCCTCAATGACACTCATGCAGAGGTTGAGCTTGGCCGACGGTTTATCGAAGCCGTCCAAGAAAAGGGCCGGTGAGCAACAAACTTGGCGCAAACGCATGAGCAGTGTAAGCACGCGCACGCGGGCTTGACCTGCCGGATGGTTGGCAATTTCCTCGATAAAGGTTTTGTGACTGAGGGCAAGCTGGGTGTGGTAAATACGGCGCTCTTCTTCACTGAGCTCGGCATAGAGCACGGTATCAATTTTATCCGGCAATTCGGTGAGCACGTCATTTTTGATACGGCGAAGCACAAACGGTGAAATTTGTCGTTTGAGTTGAGTGAGACGGGCGGTGTCCTCGTAGCGGGTGATTGGCACCTCATAAAGGTTACGGAATTCACGCCAGCTGTGGAGATAGCCTGGCAAGCAGAAGTCCATGATGCTCCAAAGGTCTGCCAAGGAGTTTTCGATTGGCGTCCCAGTGAGGGCAAAATGGTGTAAGCCGTTGAGGCTCTTGAGGCTCTTGGTGTTTTGGGTGTAGCTGTTTTTGATGTATTGGCCTTCGTCGCTGACGATGGAGTCAAACTGATAGTTTTCGTACATCGGTGCATCGCGGCGCAAGGTTGCGTAGCTGGTGAGAATCACCGTGCCTTCCGGAATATCGGCAAGAAGCGCCTCACGTTCCTTTTTGCTACCGACAATGATGCGATAGTTTAAGGATGGCGCGAAACGATTGAGCTCGGCTTCCCAGTTGTAAATGAGAGAGGTCGGCATGACGATGATGGAACGTGCACGCGGATTTTCCTCATGCTGGTGCAGGAGGTAGGCGATTGTTTGAAGGGTTTTCCCCAAGCCCATATCGTCTGCTAGGATACCGCCAAAGCCCAAGCGTGCCAAACGGGTAAGCCATTGATAGCCTTGCATCTGGTAGCTGCGAAGGGTGGCTTTGAGTCCTTGCGGCACCGGCGTTTCTTGGGCGTCGCCTCGGGTCAGCTCGGCGGCGAAGGTACGGAAGGCTTCGCGACGGTTAAAGACCACATCACAGGCATCCTCATCAAAGGCATCCAAGGTGAGGGCGCGATAGAGCGGAAGCTCTACCGGCTCGTCGTCCTCTAATTCTTTCAGCGGAATTCCGCAGTCGTTTAAGAGATCATTCACCGCTGCAATCTGTGGATTGATGATGTCAATATAGGTATCGTCGGTCAAACGGATGTATTTTTTGCCGGCACGGTAGGCTTTCAATACTTCGAGAAAAACCTCGCGACCGTAGACCTTTTCATCAAAGGAAAGCTCAAGCATTCCGTGGGTGATATTGGCAGTCATGTGTGGTGCCATAGCGCGTTTTGGCTGCACCTTGGAAAGGGTATTTTCGATGTCAATTTCTGCCAGTGGCATAAGCTCCGGCAAGCCCTCATGGAGAAAATCGTAGATGGTGTCTTCGCCGACTAAGAGCCATTCGTCCTCGTTGACAGAGAAACGATATTTGTCGAGCAAAGCGGCAAAGGCATTTTCGGCGTCGATGTCACGCAAGAGATGCGGTGGGATGTCTTCCGGTACAAGCGGATTGAAGTTCGCTTGCCCGTAGTGGAAACGCAAGCGCCCACGAATGGTGTTGCGCTGCGGATAGTCTAAAGTTAAACGCACCACCAATTGGTCGGCGATGTGTTCTTGGCGCAGGCTTGGGTCAATTTGCAAGTCTACATACGGGGCCACTTGCGGCACTACCCGTGCCATAAAGCGGGTTAGTTGGTCATCGTTTAACACAAGGGCGTTGTCGGCCTTCTTTACCGTTTGGAGCAGTGGCAGGACATGTTGTTGATAGCCCTCGCTAGGACGCAAAATGGCGTCGTCGTTATAAAGGTAGCTCAAACGATTGTTGGAAAAAATCTTGTAATCGTCCATGCTCACCCCGAGCAAATATTCATCACCGGAGCGTGCCACTACTTGAACGATGGTTTCCGGCGTGCGATTTTGCATGCGCATACGACCGGTGGTGCCATCCTTACGGTGACTGTTAATCTCACCGCCATGGTCTGCCACATAGTCAAAAAGCTGGTCAAACTGGTTGTGAGAGAGGTGCAGATAGCGCCCCACCTTTGGCAGCCCATCCAGATTTGAATTGTTGCCGTAGGTGAGCCAGTCAAAGGCATTATCAATAAGATTTAAGTAAAATTGACTCGGTTGGTCAAAGTTTTCACGTTTGTGCTCTAAAATGAGTTGTTTACCGTAGGTGACGGTGTCATTGTGGAGCAGGTGGGTGTAAAAGGTGGAAATGCTCTTTAAGATGTAGGCTTTCTTTGGAGAGGCTACATGAAATTCCAAGCTGAAGTAATTGTTGTATGGGTCAAAGTCTAAGGTTGGAATGAGGGAGGCTTTTGGCTTTTTGGTAATGCCGGTGCCGTCCGGTGAGAAATCCACCTTTGGCTCGTAGAGGGCCAAAAGTTCAGCCACTGCGCCTTCATCGCTTTTGGTGGCGGTTGGCACTAAAATATCGGACAGTGCGCGCACGAGTGCCGCCAAATGCTTGCAAAGGGTGGTGGTGTTGTCGCTACAGGTACAGTGAAAGTTTAAGAGATGTTCGCCGCGCATGACCAAAAACGGTGTTTCCCCATCCACCTCAGCGTCGGCCATGATCGTCGAAGAATATGGCAAGGTGCTGCCTGCCACGTGGTCAACTGAATTTATCTTGATATGTTGAACCTTGCCTAGTTGATAATACGCTAGGCCTTGGCTGATGACAGACTTGTCTTCGGTATAATCATAAATAAGATCGCGTATCGACATAAACGCGGAGCCCTCCTTTTTTGTGCATTTTAGTATTATATCACAAATGCGCCCGCATGGTGCGACATAATCCGACAATATTTCCAACAAATGAAGAGGTTGTCCTGTGTAAACGGACAGAACTTGAAGGGCATTTTTGGACTGTGTATAATATTATGAACCGATATGTTGGCAATTCTTAACACTTTCACAATAAAACGTAACCGTCAGCACATCCTTTGCCATGACAAAGGGGCTATAATGACAACGACATCACAGAGGAGGAAGACTTGTGCAGTTTGTGAGTTTGGCAAGTGGTAGCAAAGGCAACTGTTATTACCTGGCATCCGATGAAGGGGCATTCCTGGTCGATTGTGGCATCAGCTTGAAGCGCATCGAACAAGGAGTGGCAACCTTGGGCCGTGGTGGCATGGATGCCATCCGCGGTGTCCTTTTGACCCATGAGCACCGTGATCATATCTCGGGGCTGGGCCCACTTTTGCGCCGTCACCATATTCCTGTGTACGGCACCCGCGATACCTTAGATGCCTTGGAAGAAAAGGTCATCGGTAAGGTGGACCGTCATTTATTCTATGCACTTGATGACGACGCGCTCAACTTGGCGGATTTTCGTATTTCCTACAGCCGTGTGAGTCACGATGCGGCAGATCCGGTGAGCTATCAAATCGCTTGGCAGGACAAGAAAATCGGCATGCTGACCGACAGCGGCGTTCTTTCGGATGAGAACATGAACGCGCTTTATGACAGCGACCTTCTTTTAATAGAAGCCAACCACGATGCAGATATGCTGCGCGACGGCCCCTATCCCTATTATTTGAAGCAACGTATTGCGGGGCGTTTTGGGCATTTGTCGAATGTGAACTGCGCCGAGGCTTTGCCGGAGATGATTGGCGCACGGACGAAGCATATTGTTCTTGCACATTTAAGCGAGCAGAACAATTCTCCGACCTATGCCTATCACACAGTGTGCGAGGCGCTTTCCGCGCATTTGCCAAAGGGGCATACGGTGGACGTTCAGGTTGCCACCCAAAAGACCCCTCTTGCATTCTTTCTCCCATCCTTGACATAAAATCCCTAGCGAAGGAGCTGCTTTTATATGGAAAACAACCAATATCCCAACAATCAAGATCCAATGAATGGTCAAAACGTGCCACCGACTGAATCAACGGAATCACGTTATGTGCGTATGGAGGATGCACATAACGCATCGATGCAGGCTTCCGAAAAAACTGGAAATGATGTGCAGGTGGAAGAAGTGACGAGCACCATGGCAGAACCGGTGGGCACCCCTTATGACAACGTGGTGAGCGATGAAACCCAAGTGTATCAAGCACAAACTGTGAATAGTGTTGAATCGGCGGGCGATGTGACCCAAGAATTGCCAAAGACAGACACCATGGAAGTGACGGACTTTCAAAGTGCTGCGGCAAATGAGGCACAAGTGCCACACTCTCAAGGGGGCGCGTCTGAAGTTGCAAACAACGCGAGCGTACCACCGCAAGCGCCAAAAGGAAAAACCAAGCGTAAAAAACACGGCAATTTCGGGAAGTTTTTAGCAGTGCTTTTAATCGGTGCCTTGGTCGGTGGGGCTGCAGGCGGCGTTGCAGGCTACCAAATGGCCGGTCAAAATAAGAGCACGCCGACAGTGACCCAACAGGACCTCAAGGATGCACCGAAGGATGCCAATGGCAATTTGAGCGTTGCTACCATTGCGGAACATGCCATGCCTGCGGTTGTAAGCGTCTATAACATGGCCAACGTCAGCCAAAACCCATTTGCCGGCGGTATGTTTGGCGGCATGCAAGGCGATGGTGAAAGCACCGACGGAAGCAACGGTGAAAGTACCGCCCAAGGCTACGGCTCCGGTGTCATCATCAGTGCCGATGGCCTCATCGTGACAAACTATCACGTGATTGAAGACTCCGACAGTGTCGTGGTGACCACTGAGGGTGACAAGGAATATACGGCGGAAGTTTTGGGCACTGATGCGTCCTTGGATTTAGCTGTATTGAAAATCGACGCCGAGGATTTGCCATATGTGGATATTGCCGATTCTGATCAAGTGAAAGTCGGGGATTTGGCAGTGGCTATTGGTAATCCTTTGGGCAGTGAATTTGCCGATACCGTTACCGATGGGATTATCAGCGGTGTAGACCGTAAAATTTCCAGTGAAAACGGCGATTTGGGGCTTTTACAAACCAATGCTTCCATCAACAGTGGGAATAGTGGCGGTGCCCTCTTAAACGGCCAAGGTCAGCTCATTGGCATCAACTCTATGAAGATTCAATCCAGCGGCATGACTGCCGTTGAAGGGATGGGCTTTGCAATTCCTTCCAACACAGTACTTGATTTTGTCAATAGCGTGAAGGACGGCTCTCATACCAAAAACAGCACCAAAAAGGCATGGATTGGGATTACCGGCTATAATATGAATGAAAGCATCGCCCGTCAGCTTGACACCGAACAAAACACCGGCATTCTCGTGGCAGGTGTGACCGAAGGCAGTCCGGCAGCAGAAGCCGGTCTTGAACAAGCCGACATCATTGTTGGTGCCGACGGCAGTGACGTAGAAACTTTTGATGACCTGACAGCCATCATTGAAGCAAAACAACCGGGTGATACCATTGAACTCACCGTTATCCGCCAAGGTCAAACCGGCAAAGTCAGTGTGACCTTAGGCACCCAGAATTAAACAGCGTTCAACAATCTCAGGCGCGGTCAATCCATCATTGACCGCGCCTGTTGTTTCATATTACACTGTCTATTGATGACTATTAAACGTAAAGGGGTTTATTGACACCATGATTATTTTCTATCAAATTCCTAATGATGAAACTGCAGTACGTCTGCGCAAAATTATTGAAGAAGACAAGATTGAACACATGTATGTGAATAAGGAAGTAGCCGGTCAAACCATCGGTGCCCTCTTTGCAGGTGACTTGACCGAAAACCCTCACCAAGATCAAAGTTTGCCAATCGATCCTGCAGTTATTTTTAATGCGGCAGATACCAGTCAAGAAGAAGCTACAAAGTTACTCGAAAAATTCCACAACAACGACATCGTGTTTGGTTATCCAATCTATGCCGATGACAGTCTGATGAACCTTCCTCTTGGGGATGTGCTCGTAGGCCATCGTGATTATCAAAACTTCTTAAACAAGCTCTCCTTCTTGCAACAAATGATTGACGGTTGCGCTGCCCTCAAGGAAGAACTCTATGACCAAGACAAGTGGAGTGAGCTCAAGATGACTTTGGCCAACGCCAACGCTTTCCTTGATGCCATTGTGAGTGACACCAACAGTGAATTTGACCAAGTGAATCCGGATGACATTGATAAGCACATCACCGGATTGCAAGTGGCAATGAAGAAATTGCTCGGCTAATTTTAGCTTTTTTATTGAAGGGAACCTACACCATGTTAAGCTTAACCAAGCTCCTTACGGGAGATACCTATTATGGGGATGATTTGCGATATACACCGGCAAGTAAGAATGCCAAAAACGGCGTTGCCGAAGGGCGCGGACCGGTGGTGAGTTGGAACTACACACGCACTTGCAACCTCAAATGTCGCCATTGTTACTCCAGTTCCGAAGCAAAGACCTACGACAACGAATTGTCTACCGAAGAAGCCTTGACTTTGATTGATGATTTGGCGGACTTTAACGTACCGGTGATTTTGTTCTCCGGTGGAGAGCCGTTGATTCGCAAAGACTTTTTCACCTTGGCTGCCCACGCTCGTGAAAAAGGTATTCGTGCGACCTTATCCACCAACGGGACCTTAATTACCCCGGAAGTGGCTCAAAAAATCAAAGACCATGGCATTGGCTATGTTGGCATCTCTATTGATGGGGTGCGTGAAGTGAATGATGATTTTCGTGGTGTAGAAGGCGCCTACGACCGTGCGCTTGAAGGCATTCGCAATTGCCGCAGTGTGGGGCAACGTGTAGGCTTACGTTTTACCATCAATAAGGCAAATATGGATTATGTGTCCGATGTGCTCGATTTGCTCGAAGAAGAAGGCATTGACCGTATTTGCTTCTACCATTTGGTGTATTCCGGTCGCGGAGAGGCCATCAAACACGATGACCTTTCCGCGGAGGAAACCCGTGCCGTGGTGGACCTCATCATTGACCGCGTGCTCGACTTTGACAAGCGCGGCATCAAAAAAGAGGTGCTTCTCGTGGACAACCACGCCGACGGCCCTTATATGTATTTGAAATTCCGTGAAAAGGATCCGGAACGTGCGGCGCATATCTATCGATTGCTTCGTATCAATGGTGGGAACCGCTCCGGCATTGCTTTTTCCAATATTGACAATGAAGGCAATGTGCATCCGGATCAATTTACCCAACATCACACCTTAGGCAACGTGCGCGAACGCAAGTTTAGCGATATTTGGTGTGACACCTCCATTCCGCTTTTGGCAGGTCTTAAGGACCGCAAGGCATTGCTTGATGAAAAATGTCGTGCTTGCAGCTGGCTTAATATCTGTAACGGCAATTTCCGTGCCCGCGGGGAAGCCGTCACCGGCGATTTCTGGGGCTTTGACCCAGCCTGCTACTTAACCGATGAAGAACGTGCCATGCCGGCGCCGGAGGAAAACGTATGAACATTATGAGTTGGAACACCACCAATGCCTGCAATCTTTATTGCAAGCATTGCTATCGTGAATCCGGTCCGTTGGCGGAAGGCGAATTGAACACCCAAGAAGGCAAAAAACTCATTGATGAAATTGCCAAGGCGGGTTTTCACATTATGATTTTTTCCGGTGGCGAACCATTGACCCGTCCCGACATTTACGAATTGATTGCTCACGCACGTGAAGTAGGCTTGCGTCCGGTATTGGGGTCTAACGGCACCCTGATTACACCGGAAGTGGCGCTTCGCCTTAAAGAGGCGGGGCTCATGGCAGCTGGCATCAGCTTAGACAGTTTAGACCCCAAAAAGCATGATGAACTGCGTGGCAAGGAAGGCGCTTGGGAAGCTGCGGTACAAGGCATGAAAAACTGCCGTGACGCCGGTTTGGGCTTTCAAATTCACACCACCGTCATGGATTGGAACGAAGGGGAAATCACTGAGATGATGGATTTTGCCGTAGAAATCGGTGCCCGTGCCCATCATATCTTCTTCCTCGTGCCAACCGGTCGTGGGGAAGATATTGTCGATATGGCATTGGACCGCGAAGCCTACGAAGCGGTGCTCACACGCATCATGACCAAGGCCAAGGAAGTGCCAATTGAAGTAAAACCAACCTGCGCGCCACAGTTTATTCGTGTGGCTGACAAGGTGGGAAAAAAGCACCGTTTTTCCAAAGGGTGCTTGGCAGGCATCAGCTACTGCATCATCAGCCCAAAAGGCGACGTGCAGCCTTGCGCCTATATGAAAATGGAAATTGGCAACGTGCGTGATTTGCCGTTTGACCGTATTTGGGCTGAAAACGACACCTTCAAAACCCTGCGCACCATGCAATACAGCGGTGAATGTGGAGCGTGCGAATACGGCAGTAAATGCGGTGGTTGCCGCGCCCGTGCCGCCTATTACCATAAGGGTGACTACATGAGCGCCGACCCACTGTGCATTCGCAACAAAGAATAGGAGAATGACGATGTTTGAATTAGACGCCATTGACCGCCAAATATTGATGATTCTCCAACGTGGCATTGCCATTACCTCCCGCCCTTACCAAGCGATGGCAGAGGAAATTGGCGGTGAAGTCACCGAATCCGATGTGATTTATCGCATTGACCGCATGAAAAAAGAAAACATCATCCGCCGTATGTCCGGCTTCTTTGATTCTCGCAAGCTGGGCTATCAATCTATGCTGGTCGCCGTCAAGCCAAAGGCCGGCGATTTTGACGATGCGGTGGCATTTATCAACAAATACCCGGGGATTACCCATAACTACGAGCGCAGCCACGAGTACAGCATTTGGTTTACCATCATTGCCATCAACCAACCGACCCTCGATATGATTCTCGATCAAATCGAAGACTGCGGTTATGTGCAGGATATGATGCGCTTTGAAATGAGCGAGCGCTTTAAAATTGACGTCACCTTCGATGTGGCAAAGGAAGGAGGGGACGCCCATGCAACAGCCGGTCACTGAAACTGAAAAAGCCATCGTGCGTGCGCTCCAACAGGATTTGCCGTTGGTGCCGGAGCCTTATCGCGTGGTGGCAGAGTCTCTCGGCATGACCGAAGAAGAATTGATTGCAGGCATCCAAGGCTTGATGGATAAGGGCTGTCTTAAGCGCATCTCCATCGCCTTGCGCCACAAAAACGTAGGCTATAAGGTCAACGTGATGGTGGTTTGGGACGTGCCGGACGAACGTATTCGTGATGTCGGCGCACGTGTGAGTGCCCATCCTGCGGTTACCCATTGCTACAAGCGCAATCGTAGCGAAAAATTCCCGTATAATTTCTACACCATGGTGCATGCTCGCAGTGACGAGGAATATGACCAAGTCATCAATGAACTGGTGGCAATCGTCGGTCGTGAGGTGCCCCATGACGTCTCCTTTGAAGGGCTGCGCAGCATGCGCGAGCTTAAGAAGGTTGGTATGAAATACTTCCTTGAAAAACCGGAAGATATGATTGAAGAATAATGAAAACGCGTTCTCCCTATGAAAAGGGAGGACGCGTTTTTTGTTATTTTTTCGAAAAAGGTTGGTCCTTGAAAAGTCAGGACAAAGGGTGTATTATCAACATGAACGTTGTTCATGTTGGAGGGATGAGAATGAATAAGAACGCAACCTCACGTGAAGAAATTCTGCGCGTGGGGAAAGAGTTGCTTTTAGAAGGTGGACCGGATGCAGTAAGCATGCGTGCGGTTGCTGCCGGCTGCCATGTGGCGGTAGGCGCCCTTTACAATTATTACCCTTCCAAGGGAGCGATGTTGAGTGCCCTGGTTGTGAGCATTTGGGAGGATGTATTTGCACCGTTTACGGCGGTAAACACTTATCCGAGCTTTATTGACGCGGCAGATGCCTTACTCGACGCCATAGCAACCAGCGGCGAAAGACTCCCTGGCTTTTTACAGAGCCATGCGCTTCCCTTTGCAAGTGGTGAACGTGCCCAAGGGCGCGGTGCCATGCACGCCTACTTCGACGTGCTGGAAAACCACCTCTTGCGTGCCTTGGATGACGATCCAAACATTCGCGAAGGCGTCTTTGACCAAGGCCTATCAAAACTTGAATTTGTGACCTACATTATGGCCCTTGCCATTGCCAGTCAGCACCAACCGAGAGGCAGCAAGCAGGCCATGCTGACATTGATTGGAAACAGCATCTACTAATCATAAAATACAGAGGAGGAACAGTGATGGTAAAGAAAAGAACATTATTATTATTGGCGAGCTTGGTATGGTTTGCAGCCGGCTTCAACATTGCCCGCATCGGTGTGGTGGCATACAGCGGCTATGGCAGCTTGATTCATGCATTGGAATCTGTGGTGGTGTTCGCCCTCTTCTGGCGCATGTTCTCTAAATTGGTTGGCAAACACACCGGACGTATTCATGAGTTTGTGAATGAACGCCAAGCCTTTTGGCGCTTCTTTGACGGAAAGTCCTTCATGATCATGGCAGTGATGATGACAGGAGGGATTACCATCCGCTACGCACATTTGATGCCGGATGTCTTCATTGCCGTTTTCTACACCGGCCTCGGCATCGCCCTCGCCCTCGCCGGCATCTACTTCGGCGTCAACTACCTGCGCTACCATCAATATCAACAAGAAGTGTAAGCCTTGATTTTCTAATCAGCGGTTCGTTGAAACAACAAATCCCGCACTGTCCAGATAGACGGTGCGGGATTTTTTTATTGCTGCTTGGCGTTTGCTTGTTTGAGGCGGCGTTTTTGAAAACATTCTTAAAATATATATAAATGTCCAACCATAGGGAATGGTTGGACATTTTTTATGTAAAAAAAGCGATGTGATGTGAATTTTTATACGTTTATAGGGTACATGCAAAACTTGGTAGGGTGAGCTTAAATGCCACAAGAACTAACTGTTTGGATAAAACTGTCGGGCAACGTATAATTCAAGATAAGAACTATTAAAATAGTTTATATAGTTGAAGTGCAGGCTGGAAGGGCGTTTTATGCCTGCTTATCCGCTTTCTTAAGAGGCCTCGATGAGTGGATGGTGGAGAGAATTTTTAATGGTGATGCGATTTCAATCAGAGAAATGGCATAGGTATTATTTATATGTGAGGTTAGGAAGGTGTATTTATAATGAGTGAAGTAAAGAAAATAAATCCAATTCATTATGTGATTTGTGCGGCATTTTGCTTGCTCTTTCGATTTATTCCTCCGGTATTGGGGTTAACTGAACTGGGCATGGGGATAATCGGCACCTTTATTGGTGCGGTTTACGGTTGGATTTTGATTGACATGCTTTGGCCGAGTATGCTCGCCTTATTGGGGATTGGTCTAAGTATTGGGATGGATAAAATGATGGCAGGCAGCTTCGGGAGTTTGACCGTTGTGGCGCTTATCGTTTGCATGATGGCTGTAGGGGCAGCCATGAAAAATGGTGCATTTTCTTGGATGGCTATGAAGCTGTTGACCAGTAAAGCATTAGCAGGGAAAGGGTACCTAACCATCTTTCTTATTATGATGATTGCTTGGATTACCGGATCTTTTAACCCGATTGTCATGTGTTTAATCTTTTGTGCATTTTTAACATCTATGTTTAAACAAGTAGGTGTGCAGAAAAACGATCCGCTGGTTCTTTTTACCTTTATTGGTGTAGCATATCAGTTAATGCGCGGTCAAATCTTATTCCCATTTATGGGCACCGGTTTAACTTATATGATGTCTTACAATAATATGTTCCCGGATCTTCCAATGCCTACGGGTTCTTATCTCATTATGATGGTGAGTATGGGTCTTATCATGGCCGTAGTCTACATTATGTTAATGAAGTTTGTTTTCCGTGTAGATGTTTCTCCACTTGCCAATTATAAAAGAGAAGGCGGTGTACCACCTGCTACTAAAGGACAAAAAACAGCGTTGGTAATTTTTGCTTTGTTCTTAATTACTATGATTTTGTCCGTATTTGGTCCTGCTCCAGTAAGAGATTTTCTTGCACATTTCGGTATTGTTGGGATCACCATAGTGTTTGGTGTACTTGTTCCATTGCTTAAAGATGAAAAGGGTCAGCCTGTAGGAAAACTTCAAGAGCTCCTCAGTATGTGTGATTGGGGACAAATTACCATGATGGGGTACATTATGGTGGTTTCCGGCCAAATGATGTTGCCTGAAACCGGTATTAGCAAAGCGATTGCTTGTTTATTCCAACCGTTCATGGGATTGCCTCCGATGGTATTTATTGTCGTAGTTATGATTTTAGCTACTATTTTGACAAACGTGGCAAATAACGTTCTCGTTACTGTGCTGTGTATGCCTTTCTTGGTTAGTTTTGGTACAAGTATAGGCATGAATCCTGTTGGGATGGTTTGTCTGCTTTTCATTATTTCTGAGTTTGCGTTGGCGACTCCAGCCGCATCTCCTGTTACTGCAGTAGCATTTTCTCAAGAAATGGTTACCTCTACTGCGATGACAAAGACTGCACTTAAGGTTCTTGTGCCGCTATTTATTGTATTCTTATTGGTAGCGTGGCCGTTACAAGCCTTGATTTTCTAATCAGCGGTTCGTTGAAACAACAAATCCCGCACTGTCCAGATAGACGGTGCGGGATTTTTTATTGCTGCTTGGCGTTTGCTTGTTTGAGGCGGCGTTTTTCTTTTTTACTTGTGATGAGGTGGCGGATGGCCATTTTGGGTTCTACAAAAATCATGCGTGGGCCGCTGTAGCGCATGACGGTGCGAATTTGTTCACGCATATCCGGACGGTAGCAGTGAACGTGACAATTGGCGCAGAAGGTTTTGTTTTCCATGAAGGGGCAATGGTCGCTACGTGTGTGGGTATAGTGTTCGAGGGCGGCACATTCCGGGCAGAGTCCTTCCTTGGTGTGATGCACGCGCTTGCAGTAGAGTCGAATCATTTTGCTGACGACAATCTTTTCTTCGGCGCGTTTTTGTTCAATGTCTGTCATAGAAAACTCCTTTCACTGAGATGCTCTTAGTATAGAATGCTCCAGATGTGGGTGCAAGGGTGGATTTAGATTGTCAGCCTACTTCAAAAAAGCTATACTGAATGATAGATGAATCTGCCGAAACCATTGTTTCGGAGCGATATGAATAGATGGCAGGTGCCAATGAAAGGAGTTTATTATGGAACCATTTGCATTTAGTTTACCAACCAATCTCATCATGGGGAAGGAACGATATGATGAAGTCGGCGAACATTGCGCCAAGCTCGGTAAGAAGGTGCTTTTGCATTACGGCGGCGGTAGCATCAAGCGTAACGGTGTGTATGACCGCGTGGTGGCCTCTCTCAAGGCGGCGGGACTAGAAATCGTTGAGCTTGGCGGTGTGAAGCCAAACCCCCGCGTAGAGCTTGTGCGTGAAGGCATCGAGCTTTGCAAAAAAGAAGGCGTGGATATGGTCCTTGCTGTTGGCGGCGGCAGTGTGATTGACAGCGGCAAGGGGATTGCCGTTGGTGCGCTGACCGATATTGATATTTGGGATTACTATTGTGGCAAGGTGGTGGCAGACAAGGCCCTCCCTGTGGGCGTGGTCTTGACCATTCCGGCAGCAGGGAGTGAATGTAGTCCTGTTACCGTTGTGACAAAGATGGACACCCATGACAAACGCAGCTTCCACAATGATCTCGTGATTCCTCGTTTTGCCATTGTGGCACCGGATGTCTTTACCACATTGCCAAAGCATCAAATCGCCAATGCCACCATTGACGTTATTAGCCACACCTTAGAACGTTTCTTTAGCGACAGCACCGGTGTGACCTTGATGGACCGCTTCTGCATTGCAACTGTTGAAAATGCTATGCAACAAGGTTTGTACCTCTATGACCATCCGGACGATGTGGACGCATGGGCTGACTTTGCCCTCACCGCGACCGTTGCTCAAAACGGTTTCCTTGGTCAAGGCCGTAAGGAAGACTGGGGCACCCATGGGATTGGCCACGAAATGAGTTCTTTCTACGACATGGCCCACGGTGCCAGTCTTGCTATTGCGACCCCTGCTTGGATGCGCTATGTGTCCAAGGAAAAGCCGGCGCGTTTTGTGCAATTTGCTCGCGAAATCATGCACATTTATACCCAAGACGAGCAGCAAGCCATCGAAATGTCCATCAAGGATTTTGAAGCCTTCTGTCATCGTTTGGGTCTTGCGACCACATTGACCGAGGCCGGCATCCCTGATGCGGACATCAAGGAAATGGCAAAGAGCGTGGTTAAATATCGTAGCCGTGGTCAATTCAAGGTACTCAAGGAAGAAGATTGCTTGGCCATTTATGAATTGGCGCTTTAATCAATAGCGTGACAACCGCATAGAATAAAACGGCACTGTACGCAGTGCCGTTTTTGTTGGAAAAGGGGAAGGTGTGAAAGGGTCGTATACCAATCAAAAGGAGGACTTGCCGTGCGTCTATCATCGGAACAAAAAAATTCATATCTTAACAGTGGCATTTTGCTTCTAACTGCCACGATTTGGGGGCTTGCCTTTATTGCCCAAAGTGTGGCAATGGATGTCATTGGTCCATTGACCTTTGCCGGCGCACGTAGCGTGTTGGCCGTGTTGGCATTGACGCCGGTGGTGCTGGTATTGCGTCGTCGTGGCGCAGTAAAGCTGCCGACGGAAACCGGCTGTGCTCGAAAAACCTTCCTTGAAGGTGGCATTGTTTGCGGTAGCTTTCTTTTTATGGGTATGGCATTGCAGCAAACGGGCCTTGTCTATACCACCGTTGGCAAAGCGGGATTTATTACTACCTTTTATGTGGTACTGGTGCCGTTAATGGGAATGCTCTTTGGTCGTCGCGTGGGCGGCCGTGTGTGGGTAGCAGTGGGGCTTGCTGTGGCAGGGCTTTATTATCTTAGTATGACTCCCGGCGATTTTTCCGTAGCCCGCGGTGACCTCTATGTACTTGCAAGTGCTTTTGGCTATAGTATGCAGATTATCTGTGTGGCCCACTATGTGCAAAAAATTGATGGTGTGCTTCTGAGCTATATGGAAATGGCAGTGTGTGCCTTCTGGGGCGTGGCAATGGCTGTTCTTTTTGAAGCCCCGACTTGGACCTCCCTCCTGCAAGCGGCGATGCCGATCATCTACGCCGGCGTCGGCTCCAGCGCCATTGGCTATACTTTGCAAATTATCGGTCAAAAAGGGGTTAATCCGGCAGTGGCATCGCTCATATTGAGCCTAGAAAGTGCCATCTCTGCCATTTTTGCCTGGGTGCTATTGAACCAAGCAATGAGCGGCCGCGAAATTTTGGGCTGTGTGCTTATGTTCGCAGCGATTCTCGTGAGCCAGCTGCCGGCGGAATGGTTTTTGCGCAAAAGACGTATATGAGCCTGAAAATATTTCTTTTTGAAGAGGTTTTTTTGTTTCAAAACGAATGGAACGAAAGGTCCTCTCGTTTCGAAATAGATGCAACGAAAAAGCGTTTCGTTGCAAAACGAGTGAAACGCTGATACACTAATTAGAAAGAGGTGAGCACGATGCGTGAAAATAGTCAATTAGAATTTAAAGAAAATATACTTTCGAAAACCTATTTAAAAACGGTGAGTGCATTTGCAAATTTTAGTGGTGGCACGATTTTGTTTGGTGTGCGGGATGATGGTACGGTGTGTGGGATTGAACAACCTGAGGAGGCATGCCTGTCTATTGAAAATCAACTTAATGACAGCCTCAAGCCTGTACCATTCTATAGCCTTGATATTCGTGAGAGCAGCGTCGTGGCACTTGTAGTGGAAGAAAGTCCTGATAAGCCTTATCGGTACAAAGGTAAAGCTTACAAGCGTCATGATACTTCAACGGTAGAGGTGAGTCGTTTGGAAGAAAACCGTCTTATTTTGGAAGGGATGCATCGTAGTTTTGAAACTCTGCCGAGCAGTAGTCAAGACTTGTCTTTTATATTACTGGAATCACGTCTTCAATCTGAGCTGGGAATTGGAAATTTGAGTGAGGATATATTAAAGACACTGGAACTTTTTACCGAAAAAGACGGCTACAACAATGCTGGAGCTTTGCTTGCAGATAAAAATCATTTTCCTGGCGTTGATATTGTTCGTTTTGGCGCAAATTTGGATGAGGTTATGGAACGCCAAACCTTTGAGCATATATCAATTTTGGCGCAACTTGAAAAAAGCATGATGGCGTTTCGCCGTTACTATCAGTATGAAAAGATTGAAGGTGCTACAAGAAGGATTGTAGATCGAATTCCGGAGCGTGCCTTTCGTGAAGCCCTCGCCAATGCTTTGGTACATCGTCAATGGGATGTAAAGGCACAGGTACGGGTGAGTATGTTTGAGGATCGTATCGAAATTTATTCTCCTGGTGGTTTGCCTGATGGTGTGAGCGAAGAAGGCTATTTGCATGGGCAGCTTTCTATTTTGCGTAATCCAATTATAGGGAATGTATTTTTTCGCTTACGCTATATTGAAAAATTTGGTACCGGTATTCGTCGTATCAATGAAGCCTATAGTGGCATGATTAATAAACCGCGTTTTGAGATATTTCCGGATAGTTTGTCAGTGATTTTGCCAGTGTTTAGTGAGAATGCTGGTCTTTCAGATGAAGAAACGAGTTTGCTCACACTACTTGACGCACAAGGCACTATGAGTCGTGCTGAGATTGAAGCAGCCATGGGCATTAACAAAGCAAAGGCGATTCGTCTCCTAAATAATCTTTTAGAGGCACATTTCATTGAACGCTACGGTAGTGGACGTAGCGTGGTTTATGGATTGATATCATAAAAGGCGATATAAGCCACTGCCACTCGCGCGCAAATCGCAGCAGTGCTAGAGCGTTACTGTGAAACTGTAGCGAAATAAAGCTGTTATCAAAACCGCGTCCCTCGGGGCGCGGTTTTTGCGTTGCCGGTAGAATGCAACGAAAGGCGCTTGCGTTGCAAAACGAATGGCACGCAAAAAAGCCACCGCAAACTGCGGTGGCTTTTGTTGTATCATCGGTTATTTTTTGCGTTTTTTCTTGTCGCCGTTTTTCTTACCTTTGTCGTTTGTGGGTTCTACGTCTGCACGAATGTCTTCTAAGAGGTTTTCGATGCTTTCGAGTTGGGTGGTGCCGGATTGGGCCATCATGTCGCGGTAGACTTTGGTGGCGCGGGCGAGGGCCGGGCTTTTGTCTTCTCCTAGGATGTCTTCCAATTGTGCGACGTTGTAGTAGGTGTCGCAGTAGGTGGAGAGGCGTTGGTTCAAACGGCGGATGCGTAGGTATTGTTGGGCTTCGTGAAAGTTTGCCAATGGGCTAAAGAATTCAAAGAGGTAACGCGAGGTTTTGCAGAGTTTACGCAGTGCTTCGCTTTGTTCGAGGCTGGTAAAGTCGGTGGTGATGAGCGCGTCCTGCACTTCTTTGTAGCGGCTGGCGAATTGTTCGCGAGCGAGCTGGTCGAGGGGTGCGGTGGTGTTTGCGGTCATGAGGGCTGCAATGGTGAGGTGCAGGGCCTCTTGATAGGCAATTTCGTTTTCCGGTTGGCTGAGCTCGTTGCAGAGGTCGATGACCATGGTGGTTTGCTCCATCATGAGTTCATCGGAGAGGGGAAAGAGTTCGAGCTTTCTGGAGTTATGGATGGTCTTTAGGATGGCATTGAGTCCGCGCAGGGTTTCGAGATCGTGATAGAGGGCGAGGTACTGGCTTTCGGCTTTGGTAAAGGCCTTTTGTTTGCAGTAGGGCTTGATAAATTCAAGGAGCGCGTACTGGCGACGCAGTGCCACGCGTAGCGTACTCAGTGCATCGTTGTCGTCCGGATCGGTGAGAAATTGATCGCGGGCGTGGATGATGTGATGGTGTTGATTTTGAATCATGGTAGCGATGCCGATGGAAAGGGGCATGCGGTAAAGGTCGAGGCTACGCATTTGATCGAAATCGATGTCGTGAATGCGAATGGCATTGGTTGGTTGAGTTGGTGAGAGGTAGAGCATTTCACCACGGCCTTTTTTGAAGTGTACATCGAGGCCGGTCATTTCACGCACCCAATCGCTCAAGTAAGGCTCGTGTCCGACAACGACTAAGGTTTCGCCATGGTCATGGGCACGAATGGCGCGACAAAAGGCATCGAAGTTCCCTTCTTCAAGGAAGTTTTGAGTGAGGGGCTTTACGCCGGGCATGTAGCGGCAGAGCACGTTGGCGGTTTCTAAGGCGCGCGCCTTTGGAGATGTCCAAACTTCGCAGTGTTTTTTACTATTAAGATAACGGGCGAATGCCGGATAAACATTTTCAAGGCGCTCTTTGCCTTTTGCGGTGAGTACGCGGCGGGCGTCGCCGATGTTTTCGGTGGCATCTTCGGCTTGACCGTGTCGGATGAAGATTAAACGCATGGGGGATTCCCTCTTTCTATGTCAATATCTTGTTAAAAATAGTATAGCATTTTTTGTCGTGTGCGGGGGAGGGTTCTCCAAAAAGGGTGATTTTTGAAATATATAAAAATTTTTTGCACTAAAAATGGGCCGTATGGTAATGTATTTATTTGTTCTTTAGGGGAACATTTGCTATACTCAATAGGATAATCAGGAAATCGTCCCGCATTCATGGAGAGGATAAATTGGAGTGGGACGTGAGGCAGAGGGATCATGTCCAATCCTGCTTGCATGGAAAAGTTTAGAGATAAGGAAGGTGTCTTATGAAAGTCCATTTATTCTCACAATGTATCGTGGATATGTTTTACCCACAGGTCGGTATTGCAGCTGTTGAAGTATTGGAAAGACTCGGGTGCGAAATTGTGCTCCCTAAGAAGCAGGTTTGCTGTGGTCAGCCGCTCATTAACTCCGGCTATGTACAAGCATCCAAGGCTTCTATCAAGAATACCATTGAAGCATTTGAAGATGCAGAAATTATTGTTAGTCTTTCCGGTTCCTGCGCATTTGCAATGAAGCATGAGTACCAAAACCTTTTGGCTGATGAACCACAATGGGCAGCTCGTGCGAAAAGAGTCGCTGATAAGCTTTATGAATTTACCGATTTTATTGTTAATGTTCTCGGTGTGACCGATGTTGGCGCAACCTTAAACAAGAAGGTAACCTTCCACAAGTCCTGCCACGTGACCCGTATGCTCGGCGTAAAGGAACCACCTTTGGCGCTTTTGCAAAACGTGCATGGTTTGGAATATGTGGAAATGGAAAAGGCTGACCGTTGCTGCGGCTTTGGTGGGACCTTCTCTGTAAAGCAACCTGATATTTCCGAACAAATCGTTGCGGAAAAGGTGCAAACCATCATCGATAGCGGTGCTGATATCTGCTGTGGGGCAGACCAGGCTTGCCTTATGAACATCGCAGGGCGTATTGATCGTCTTCGTGACAGAGGCGAACTCCCACGCGATATTCGTGTGATGCACATCGCTGAAATTCTCAACTGCCGCTAAGAAACAGGGGGAGAGATACTATGGCAATTCTTTATAAATTAGACGGTAAGGAGCAAACTTTCCAAGAACGTGTGAAAGATTGCATTGCCGACGATTTTAAACATAATGCGATCACCACCGCGACTGACGTGTTCTACAAGAACCGTTCCGCGCGTGTGTCTGAAGTTCCTGAATGGGAAGAGCTTCGTGAAGAAGCTCGTCGTATTCGTAACCACGTGCTTGACAACTTAGACTATTACTTGGCACAATTTGCCGAAAATGCCGAAAAAGCCGGTTCTAAGGTGTATTTTGCACAAACCGACAAGGAAGCGGTGCAACAGGTTATTGAAATTTTCGAAAACCGCGGCGCAAAGAAGATGGTAAAGAGTAAGTCCATGATGTCCGAAGAAATCGGCATCAACCACGCACTCATCGACCAAGGCGTTGAAGTGTTTGAAACCGACTTGGCTGAAATCATTCTCCAGTTGAACGACTGGAACCCACCATCTCACATTGTTGTTCCTGCACTTCACTTGGAACGTAATGCGATTCGTGACGTATTCTCCCGCTATGGTTACACCGGCGACGAGGATCCGGAACGTCTCACCAAGTTTATTCGTGGCTTTATCCGCGAAAAATTCTTGAACGCTGATGTTGGTATGACCGGTTGCAACTTTGGTGTTGCTGAAACCGGGACCTGCACCCTCGTTACCAACGAAGGGAATGGTCGTATGACCACCTCCGTGCCAAACACCCAAATCGTGCTCATGGGGATGGAACGTATCGTACCTAGCTTCGAAGCATTGGATGTGCTCGTGGCACTTCTCGTTCGTAGCTCCGTTGGCTCTAAGATTACCTCTTACTTCTCTATGACCACCGGTCCTCGTAAAGCAAACGAAGTGGATGGTCCGGAAGAACAACATATCATCATCATCGACAATGGTCGTTCCAAGATTTTGGCAAGCGAATTCCGCGATATGCTCCGTTGCATTCGTTGCGGTGCTTGTCTCAACATCTGCCCTGTATACCGTCACATTACCGGTCACGGCTACGGCTCCATCTACCCAGGTCCAATGGGGATTGTATTGACCCCACTTCTCTTGGGCTATGATCAAGCCGGTTCCCTTCCTTGGGCTTCCACCCTTTGCGGTGCTTGCTCTGACCACTGCCCTGTGAAGATTCCGCTTCACGAACTCATTCTTCGTCATCGTCAAATCATGGTTGAAGAAAAGGGTTACGGCGGCGGCGCACAAAACTTCATCTTTAAGTCTGCCGGTAAGGTGCTTGGCCATCCGGGCCTTTACAATGCTGGGACCAAGATTGGTGCAAAAGTGATGCCAATGTTTACCAAGGATAAGAAATCCTTCAAGGAAAACAGCAATCTCCCTGTTGTGAAGAACTGGACCCAGTCCCGTAATATGGATGTATTGAACCAAGAAAAATTCAGAGATTGGTTTAAGAAGCATGAAGCAGAAAAGAAAGGCGGGAAGTAATCTATGTTAACCGAAAAGCATAAAGAAGCATTTTTGCACAACGTTTCTCTCGCCCTCGGCCGTAACGAAGTGCCAAAATCTGTTGAACCATACGATTTCACCAAGGGCCCACAACACGGCGTCATGAGTGAAGTACAAACCGAAGAAGAAATCATCGCTCGCTTTAAAGTAGAATGTGAAAAACTCGCAATCCCTTACACCGAAGTGGCACCATCCGATGTTAAGGACGCTGTACTCAAGGTCATCAAAGATTACGGCGGTGGCAAGGTTGTTTGCCCAATGGTTCCACAAATGGATGAATATGGCTTGACCGACGCCTTTGCCGCAGCTGATGGCAAGGATGGTTTGAGCTTTGTCAACTGGGATGCTTCCAAGGGCCGTGAGTATAACATCAACAACGCACAAGATGCCAACATCGGGATTACCTTCCCACAAATGGCGATTGCCGAAACCGCAACCTTGGTTCAACCAATGACCGAAGGTTCCGGCCGTAGCGTTGGGCTTCTCCCAATCACCCACGTGGCTGTGGTACGCCGTAGCACCATCAAGCGTCGTATGGGCGATACCATGCTTGCACTCCGTAAGCAATTCCAAGAAGCACCGGCTGATTTCCCAAGTGCCATCGTGCACATTTCCGGTCCTTCCTCTACTGCCGACATCGAACTCGTTCGTGTGGTAGGGGTACACGGTCCTGTAAACATTACCTACGTGATCGTGAACGACTAATTGAATTTTACGCCCGGCAATCGTCGGGCGTTTTTTGCGGGCAAAATCCGCAATGTTTACTATTTGCCACAACAGGAAAGGAGCCTTCTAAATGGAGTTTGTTCGAGCAGAGAAGAAGGATGTGCACGCCCTCATTGAAAGCCGCGTGGTGTATTTGCGTGCTGCCATAGGGGAGATGAGCGAGGCAGAGGAAGCAGAAACACGTCAAAAATTGCTGCCATTCTTTCACGATCATTTAGAGCGTGACTTATTTGTTTTTTGTGCGCGTGATTCCAAAGAGGGCATTGTGGCGACGGCCTTTCTCATGGTTTATGAAAAGCCTTTTCGTCCTGACAATGGTTCGGGACGTTACGGTGTGGTTTATAATGTGGTGACCAAGGACGGCTTTCGTGGGCGCGGCTTGGCAACGGCATTGGTGAAGCACCTTCTCGCCGGCGCTGAGGAGATGGGGCTTGAGCGTGTGATGCTCAATGCCACCGAGGCAGGTCGTCCGATTTATGAGAAACTGGGTTTTCAAGAGCGCGTGAGTTGTGACATGAACATGGTCTATGAACTCTAGAAACAAAAATCCCCTGTCAGTGCAGGGGATTTTTGTGCAATTGACGTCAATTGTTGAAGAAGGGTTCGATTGCCCGACGAGACGTGTTACAATAGGGTTGTATGTTCATTTGCAGGTGATTTTCCGTGGAGGGAAGAAACCATGAAAACCAAACTGAAAAGGCTCATCAAGCGTTACGAGGAACAGTGGCGGTATTTGATTGTCGGTGTGTGGACAACGGTCATCAACTATGTCATCTATTTTGCCCTCAATGCGCTGGGACTCTATTATATTGCCTCCAACATCCTTGCGTGGGTGGGCGCGGTGGCTTTTGCCTATTTTGCCAATGGCGCATGGGTCTATCGTTCGACGGCCCATCGTGGGGTGCGTGAAGCATCGGCCTTTGTGATGTCGAGGGTCTTTTCCTTGGGTGTGGAAACGGCGCTTTTGTTTGTCATGGTGGAGCTTCTGTCAATCGGACAAAATTGGGCGAAAATTGTGGTGGCTGTGGTGGTTGTTGTTTTAAATTACCTCACCGGTCTGTTGGTCTACAAAAAAAGACGCCCGTAGTAAACTTGAGGGATGAAAGGAAGATAAAACATGAAAGAATTTACGCTGCCCCAAGCTGACGTGCTTGGGCGTGCATTGTGGGGAAGGGTGCCAAAGGAAACACGGGTGACCTTTTTTAGCGCTTTTGTGCTGGGACTCATTACCCACCTGTATATGATTACCAACAAATTCCCGAACCATGACGATATTAACCATCTATTTGCAAACAACTACGGGACCCAATCCGGGCGCTGGGTATTGCCATATATCTCAAAATGGAGCGGTGATTTTAGTATGCCGTGGGTGATCGGGCTTTTGAGCATCCTCTTTTTGTCGCTGGGTGCTTGCCTGGTGGTGGCCCTGTTCCGTGTAAAAAAGCCCCTCTATTGTGTGCTGATTAGCGCCCTTATGGTGAGCTTTCCGGCGGTGACCTCTACCTTTACTTATATGTTTACCGCCGATGCCTATTTCTTTGGGCTTTTGCTTGCGATATTTGGCGCCTATACCACCGTGCGTCATCCGTATATTGGTGTGTCCCTCGGGGCCTTTACGTTGATTTTATCCATGAGCATTTACCAAAGCTATTTTCCGGTGGCGGTGGCGCTGGTGGTCGGGGCGCTGTTGTTTGATACCTTGGCCGGCGACCGTGACATTAAAATGCTTCTCGGCAAAGGGGTGCGCGTGCTTGCGGTGCTGATGGTATCTATGGGGGGCTATCTCCTTGCTGCCAAGCTCACCACCGATAAGGTCGGCTTGGTGGATTATATGGGCATCGACAAAATGGGCAAGCTCGAAATGGACAAGCTCCCAGAGCTGATTGGAAAGTGTTACAGCCAATACAAGACCGTTTTTATCGATAACAAGCTGGGGATTCAATTTGATTATTTGGGACCGCTCCTTGCGGTGGCCTTTGTAGCAACCATTGCCCTCTTGGGGCTCATTTTGTGGCAACGTCATTTGGGTGCGCCACGCACCGTTCTTGCGGTGGTCTTGGCAGTCCTTTATCCGTTGTCTGCGAACCTCATTCATATTATGGTTGGCGGCGAAAAGGTGCACATGCTCATGATTTACGGCATGGTGATGATGCTCGTTATGCCTCTTGCCTTGGCAAGTTATGCCGCTGAGCACAGTGACGGGCTTTCGGTGAATGTGCAAAACTTACGCACCGTACTCTGCTGGGTGGTGCTTGTAACGATGGCATTGACCTCCTATTCCTACGCCCTGACCGACAACAAGGCGTATCTCAAAACTCAGATTGCCTATGAGCAATGTAGTGCCTATGCCAACCGTTTGGTAAGTGCCATTGAGCAAACCGAGGGCTACCAAACAGGGATGCCGGTGGTCTTTATCGGCAATCGCTACATGGAAGCCAATATTGCACCGTTAGAACCGTTGAAGGATAAGAAAATGACCGGCGCATCTACCTTGTATAGCTTGCGTAGCAACTATTCCTTTGGGAGCTTCCTTAAATACTATATGGCTTTCTATGGCGATGTTTACTTGGATACCTCCGACATTGCCAAGCAAATGGCAGGGACTGCCACAGTGGCAGAGATGCCGTGCTATCCAACCGATGGCAGCATTCAAAAGATTGACGGCTATCTCGTGGTGAAATTTAATCCGTAAGGAATCCTGATATACAAAAAGGCGTGACCGCAAAACGGTCACGCCTTTTTGGTGTGTTTGAGCAATAAAAAAGCAGCCCTTAGGCTGCTAAGAGCGGATGAAGGGAATCGAACCCTCGTATGCAGCTTGGGAAGCTGCCGTTCTACCATTGAACTACACCCGCATGGGTTTTTTAAAAGCATAACTATCATATCAAATAGGGGCGGGTGTGTCAAGGAAAAGATGCACAGCGATGAAAAGAAAAAGCGCGTCCACCAGTGGACGCGCTTTTATGTTGTGATTAGTGATGAAGGTGTGCCGGTGGGAAGATGAGGTCGCGGCGATCTTCGAGTTTCACATAGTCGTTGCGTGGGGCGATGCCCTTGTAGGCTGGGCGAATAATGCGGCTGTTTTGAGCAAGCTCTTCCAAACGGTGTGCGCACCAACCGCTGATACGGGATACGGCAAAGATTGGCGTGTAGAGCTCTTCTGGAATGTTTAACATGTCATAGATAAAGCCGCTGTAGAAGTCGACGTTGGCGCTGACACCCTTGTAAATTTTACGCTTTTCGGCAATCATTTGACCGGCGATTTGCTCGACCTTCATGTAGAGGTCACATTCATCCTCACGGCCTTTTTCCTTGGAAAGGGAGCGCACAAATTCGCGTAAAACGAGGGCACGAGGGTCGCTCTTGGAATAAACGGCGTGGCCCATCCCGTAGATGAGGCCGCTACGGTCAAAGCCCTTCTTGTCAAGAAGGGTGCCCAAGTAGCGCGCGATTTCTTCATCGTCCTTCCAATCACCGACGTTTTCTTTCATGTCGTTAAACATGTGACGCACCTTGATGTTGGCACCGCCGTGCTTTGGCCCCTTGAGGGAGCAGAGCGCACTGGCAATGGCAGAGTAGGTGTCGGTACCGGTGGAGGTGACCACGCGCGTGGTAAAGGCAGAGTTGTTCCCGCCGCCGTGGTCGGCGTGAACAATCAGGCAGAGGTCAAGGAGCTTTGCTTCAAGCTCGGTATAGCTTTTGTCCGGACGAATCATGTAAAGAAGGGTTTCTGCTTGGGAGAGACCTTCCGGTGGATCGTGGAGGACAAGGCTGTTTTTATTATGATAATGGTCATAAACACGATAGGTGAACGCCGCAATCACAGGGAAGCAGCTAATAAGCTGCATGCATTGACGCATGACGTTTGGCAGACTGATGTCATCGGCACGTTTGTCGTAGGTATAGAGGGTGAGGACAGAGCGTGCGAGGCCGTTCATGACGTCGCTGGCAGGGGCTTCCATCATAATGTCGCGCACGAAGCCTTCCGGCAATGGGCGCATGAGATCCATTTCTTTTTGGAAAAGTGCCAAGCGCGTTGGGCTTGGAAGCTCACCGGTTAAGAGCAAATAGGTGATTTCCTCAAAGCCGAAACGATTGTCTGCAATAAAGCCGCGCACCAAATCTTGCATGTCATAGCCACGATAGTAAAGATGGCCATCGCAAGGTACCGAGTTTCCATCAATGGTTTCGTAGGCATGGATGTCCGCAATATTGGTAAGACCGGCAACGACGCCGTGGCCGTTGATATCACGCAAACCACGCTTTACATCGTGTTTGGTGTAGAGCTCGGGGGCGATGACAGAGTTGCGTTCGAGCTTTTTGGTGAGCGTCGCAATCCCCGGAGTGATTCGAGTATAATCATGTTTTTCCATTAAAACACTTCCTTATTGATAGAATGAATGGTTTAAAAATTTGTGGTGCTTACCGTCCATTATAGCACAATGATTGTGTAGACTTATAGACAAAAAGATAGAGAAACCGTCAACATGCGTGGATTATCCACAATAATGACAGCACCCTAGGCGCTAGATATTGACCGACTTTGGACAATGGGTTACAATAAAAACATATTTTGAGTGGAGGAGGTGACGTCGGCTTCGTCCGAGAGTAATTTGGATAAAATTATTGTAACCGGTGGTCGTAAATTGAGCGGTGAAGTGCGCATCAGCGGCGCTAAAAACTCTGTTTTGCCAATCATTGTGGCAACGCTGTTGGCGGAAGGTCGTTGTGTGTTGGAGGATGTGCCAAGACTGGCCGATGTTCAAATCATTAAGGATGTGTTGGAATCCCTCGGGGCAGACATCACATTTACTGATAATACAATGGAAGTCGATGGAGCGCCTGTCAATAAGGTGCAGGCACCAATAGAATATATCAAAAAAATGCGTGCGTCCGTGCTCATCATGGGTCCACTTTTGGCACGTTTTGGGCGTGCGGTATTGAGCCTGCCGGGTGGGTGTGCCATTGGCGCTCGTCCGATTGATTTGCATTTGAAGGGCTTGGAAGTTTTAGGGGCATCTATTCAGATTCGTGACGATGAAGTGGTGGCTGAGGTGCCGGGTGGTCGCTTGAAGGGCGATCGCATCTTCCTCCGTGTGCCAAGTGTCGGCGCTACCGAAAATTTGATGATGGCAGCGAGCCTTGCCGAAGGCGTGACTGTGATTGAAAATGCTGCCGAAGAACCGGAAATTGTTGATTTGGCAAACTTCCTCAATGCTATGGGTGCCGATGTGCGCGGCGCCGGTACCGGTGTGATTCGTATTACCGGTGTTGAGCATTTACATGGTGCAAACCACACCATTATTCCGGACCGTATCGAAGCAGGGAGCTATCTCCTTGCCGGTGCCATTACCGGAAGCACGGTGCGCGTGACCAACTGCATTGCTGACCACTTGCGTCCGGTACTGGACAAAATTGTGGAAAGTGGTGCCACCATTGAAGTGGATGAAGTGGCCAATACCGTGACGGTGCACGGTGCGGAACACATTCATCCGGTCGATGTTAAAACCTTACCTTATCCGGGCTTCCCTACCGATATGCAAAGCCAGTTTATGGCGTACATGACTGTAGCGGACGGCACCTGTCAATTTACCGAAACCATCTTTGAAAACCGTTTTATGCACGTCGATGAGCTCCGCAAGATGGGGGCCAATATTCAAGCCGAAGGACGCAATGCCTTTATCACTGGGGTGCCAAAGCTCCACGGTGCCGCAGTGCGTGCGACAGACCTGCGTGCCGGCGCGGCACTGATTATTGCCGGCCTTGCGGCAGAAGGCGAAACCACCGTCAGCGACCTCTATCACTTAGACCGTGGTTACGAGGATTTGATTGGCAAATTCCAAAGCTTAGGTGCCGATATTCGTCGTATTGACGACGGTGAATGATTTTTTGCAGCATCTTATCATAGACCTGTCTTTTGGGACAGGTCTTTTTTTGTGGCAGTTGACGCCCCCTCTCCTTGGCGCTATACTGTGAGTGTATCAATTGAATCATTTATCAAATGGGGGAGGGCCACGGGCCCTGAGAGGAAGCGGTGCTTCGACCCGTTGAACCTGTCGAATTATGCCGTCGTAGGAAAGAGATTTGACCTAGTACCCGCATCATCTTTTAAGAATGGTGCGGTTTTTGTTTGTTGGGGGAATGCTTGTGAAAAGAAAAGAGCTTTGGATGCCGCTTGCCGTTGCACTATTGGTCATTGGCTTGTGGGAAGGGTGTGTGCGCCTCTTTGAGGTGCCGCTCTATATTTTGCCTGCGCCGAGTAAGATTGTGCAGTCGATGATTGCCAATAGAGAGGTGTTTTTCATGCACACCTTGGTGACCTTGGAAGAAGCCGTGATAGGCTTGGCGATTGCCTTGGCGTTGGGGATGGCCACGGCGATCCTGATGGACTACTCCAAGACTTTCCGTCATAGTGTCTATCCGCATTTGGTGGTATCGCAGACGGTGCCGGTGATGGTCTTGGCGCCGCTTTTTAGTATTTGGTTGGGCTTTGGCATGGCGCCAAAGGTGCTTATTGTCATCTTTATGTGTTACTTTCCAATTACCATCTCCTTTGCCGATGGATTGGCGCTTGTCAGCCAAAAGCAAATCAATCTATTAAAGAGTTTCCAAGCATCAACGCTGCAAATCTATACGATGGTCAAAATCCCGGCGGCGGCTTCGAGCCTATTTAGCGGGCTCAAGGTGGCAGCAACCTATTGTGTCGGTGGGGCGATTGTCGGCGAATGGATCAGCGCCTCGGCAGGGCTGGGGTATTATATGTTACGTGTGAAGAATGGGTACATGCTGGACAAGGTCTTTGCGACCGTGGTCGTGGTTGTCATTGTGAGCCTGTTATTAAACGGCTTGGTCAGCCTCGCCAAACACTGGCTGTGTCCCCATGTAAATAGACAGAGAAGGAGCGAACAATAAATGAAAAAATGGATTGCATTATTACTTGCCGGTACCATGATGGTCGGCATGACTGCTTGTGGTGGAGGCAACAACGAGGCGCCGGCAGACGGTGCGAGCGCAAGTGCCGACAGCGATCTCAAGGAAGTGACCTTGGTGCTTGACTATGTGCCAAACACCAACCATACCGGTCTTTATGTGGCCCAAGAAAAAGGCTACTTTGAAGAACAAGGTCTCAAGGTCAACATCGTTGAACCAGGGGACAACAACACCGCAGCAGCCCTCGTTGCTGCAGGTAAGGGCGACTTTGGCGTGAGCTATCAAGAGGACGTGACCTATGCCCTTGCGGCCGAAGAACCAATGCCAATTAAAGCCATTGCTACCATTATCCAACACAACACCTCCGGCTTTGCCTTCCCTAAGGATGCTGGCATTCAATCTCCAAAGGATTTTGCAGGTAAGACCTATGCCGGCTGGCAAGCACCTAGTGAAGAAGCGGTGATTCAAGCCGTGATGAAAGCGGACGGTGCAGATCCAAGCGACATCACCATGGTCGGCGCGGACGGTAGCGGCGTGGCACAATTTGACAACGACATCGACCTCATCTGGGAATTTAAGGGTTGGGCCCTCACTCAAGCAGATGTGGATGGTTTGGAATACGACTACATTCCACTCAACACCTTGGATGAACGCCTAGACTACTACACCCCTGTACTCATCAGTAACACCGAAATGATTGAAAACGATCCGGAAACGGTTCAAAAATTTGTCAATGCAGTCAAGAAGGGCTATGAATACGCCATTGCAAATCCTGACGAATCCGCGGAAATCATGGCAGAAGTATGCCCTGAATATGACATTGAATTCTTAAAGAAGAGCCAAGCATACCTCTCTCAAGAATACGCCAAGGATGCCGAAAGCTGGGGCGTGATGAAGGACAGCGTTTGGGACGGTTACACCCAATTTATGGCTGAAAACGGCTTGATTGAAAAAACCATCCCTGCCGCCGACCAATATACCAACGAATTTGTTCAACAATAACCTCTGAAATAGGGTGAGCGCATGAAGTTAAAAATCGAACATCTTTCAGTGTCCTTTTCCGGACAAAAGATTTTATCCGATGTGTCCATGGATGTGGCGGAAGGTGCATTTATCAGTATTCTCGGGCCGTCCGGCTGTGGGAAAAGCACGCTCTTAAATATTCTGGCAGGATTGTTGCCGCTGGAAGAAGGGGCATTTTATGTAGACGATGCGCCGGTGAGTGGAGCAAGTGAGCATTTTGCGTACATGCCACAGGAGGATTTGCTCTTGCCGTGGAAAACCATCATGGACAATGTGTGCCTTTACGGCGCCATTCACAAGGAGAAGGCCCAAGCACGCGAAAAGGCGGCGGAACTCTTTCCGGTCTTTGGACTTGCGGGCTATGAAAACGCCTATCCGGAGGAACTCAGTGGTGGTATGCGTCAACGCGCGGCGTTTTTGCGCACGGCACTTTGTAAGGCAGACATCCTACTTTTGGATGAACCATTTGGTGCCCTTGATGTGATTACCCGCAGTGATATGCAGGATTGGCTTGCGACCATGCGCAGCCAGCTCAAAAAGACCACCTTGTTGGTGACCCACGATATTGATGAAGCCATCTACCTATCCGATAAGATTCTCATTTTAAACGGCAAGCCGGCGACCATCCAAAAGGAAATCGTCATCGACGAACCGCAGCGCAACCGCGAATGGCTGTATGCCCAGGGCGCGTTGAGAACCGAGATTTACAAGCTGTTAAAGGAGAATGATCATGTTATTTGACGAAGCCCATTATTGTGATGCCCATATGCATGTTTGCGAGGACATTGAAACCTTGCTTACCAAACCGGAACGCGTCCATGCGGTGATTAGCTGCACCAATGCCACAGAAGCCGAAACGGCAGCGGATTTGAGCGAAAAATATCCGCACATCCATGCCTCTTACGGCGTCCATCCGTGGCAAGCGAGCGAAGCACGTTTGCAAGAAATGATGCCTTGGCTTGAAAAGGCAGACATCATCGGTGAAATTGGCTTAGATAGCGTCTGGTGTGAGGTAGACATGGACGTGCAACGCGATATTTTTGAGCGCCAGCTCGCCTTTGCAAGTGCCCACAAAAAGCCGGTGGTGCTTCACACCAAGGGCATGGAAGGGGTATGCTTGGAAATGATTCGTCGCCATCCAAACACCTATATGGTGCACTGGTACTCGGCAAATGAACACTTGCAGGATTACCTCGACCTTGGCTGCTACATGAGTGTGGGACCGTTTCCAACCAAGGATACGGCGGTGCGTGAGGTGGCAGTGAAATGCCCATTGGACCGTCTTCTCATCGAAACCGACGGCCTCGACGCCATCAAGTGGGCAACCGGCGCGGATGTGGCGGCAACGGATTACCCCAAAGCCCTCATTCGCATCGCCGAAGAAATCGGCGTTGTACGCGGTTTTGGCTTTGAAGCCATTTTGGAAATTTGTGACATGAACCTCACCCGCTTTGTTCAAAGCGGGCAGGCATAAAAATAGACGCGACTGAGCAAGCTCAGTCGCGTTTTCTTTATTTGGTATAGGTGATAACCTGTCCAATGGCGTAGAGTGGAAGATTGAGTAGCCAGTCTTCTTTTTTGAAATCTGCCATGGATGTGCGAATTGAAAGGGGAGGATTAAATTTATCGCGGTAGGTTTTGAGGCTTTTGGCTTTCGGATTGGTTTCTGCCTTCACCTCTATAGGTACAATATTTTCTCCGGTATCAATGATGAAATCTATCTCACAGCTGCCCCGCTCGTTGGTATAGTAGCAAACGCCAAGTTCGTCTAAGACGTGAAGCTCTTGACAGACATATTGCTCAGTGAGTGCGCCTCCACAAAAAATACGACGAATAATCGGCGTGATATAACATTTTTTACAACGAAAAACTGTACTTTGTTACACTTTTTACACCGAAAAAGTGCGCATCCGCTACATTTTCTTGTCGAAACGGATTTTGCATATGGAAAACGCCATGCCTGGGGCATGGCGCGTAGTATCAGATGCGGGCGTTCATCCAATCGAGAATGTCTTTGGTGACTTCATCGCGGTTGGTTTCGTTGAGGAGCTCATGGCGGGCGCCGGGGTAGAGACAGAGGCCAAGGTCGTTATAGCCTAACAGTTGATACTGGCTAAAAAGACGGCTGACGCCCTTGCCGTAATCGCCAATTGGATCGGAAGCGCCGCTTAGAAGTACCATTGGCACGGTGGTGTCGAGCTTAGCGAGCTCTGCAGGGTCATAGTTGGTGAGCATGCCGGTGAGCATGTCGGCGTAGGCGCGGACAGTGAAATCGTCGATAATGAGGGGATTGGTGCCAAAACGGTCGGCACGGTCGTTATCGCGGGTGAGCCAATCGTTTTTGGAGCGACGAGGGAAACAACGGCGATTGTTCATGCCCATAAAGACGGCATTCACAAAGGCGCTCTTGTGCATATTGCCCTTTGCTTCAGCGATAGCGGTGGTGATCCATTGTCCGAGTCGCACCACTTTTTCCGGCAGATGGCCGGTACCCATCAAAATGACGCCGCTCAGCGTTGGCAGATAGAATTGGTGTAAGAGCTGACGGGTGAGGAAGGAGCCCATGCTGTGGCCCATTAAAAAGAGCGGTAAGTTGGGATAGTCGGCATGGGCGAGGTCGACCATGTGCAGGCAATCGTGAATGACGTAGTCGTTGCCACGACGGTCGGCAAAATGACCGCGTTTTGAGGGGTCTGTCATGGAATAGCCGTGGCCCAAATGGTCGTGGGCGTAGACCACAATGCCTTGCCCGTTTAAGGCACGGGCAAATTCATCGTAACGGGCGCCGTATTCGAGCATGCCGTGAAAAAGAACCAGCACGGCACGAGGGGAAGTTTCGGGTGTCCAGATATTATAGTGAATATTGGTTTGATGATCGGCGGATAAAAAAGTTGCGGTTTGCATATCTTCACGTCCTTTAACTGCTTATTGCCTAGAGTGTAGCATATTTTAAGGAGGGACGGTAGCGGTTTACCGCGGACAATTCGCATGAAGTGGGGCAATTTGTGATAACTGCCGGACTTGGTTAAAGTCCGCTCTATTGGCGGAGAATGAAATTTAATCTGTAAAGCAATTTTTATAGTTTATGGATGAGTGAGACGACGGCTTGCAGTGGAAAATGCGAAACCGTAGGACTATAATGGGGGAACACGACACTGTTGCACAATGGATTAAATCGAAAAGGGGCGATTCATTTGAGTCAAGGGTACAACACACCGATTGAAGTTTTGGACATTTTGACGGCAAACAGCATTAAAAAGGTCAATTATCCGGTCATGAAAACGATGCTTCTGGGCATTATGGCGGGGCTGATGATTTCCTTTGGGGCAGATGCGGCAATGATTGCCGGTCATGCGCTGGAAAACATGAGTGCCGGACGAATTCTGAGTGGGGCAATCTTCCCGATTGGCTTGATTGCCATTGTTCTCACAGGTTCGGAGCTATTGACCGGAAGCTGTCTGAATGTGTTGGGGATTCCGACCGGCGAAATCAATCTGTTCGGATTTAGCCGCAATCTCTTTTTGGTTGGCGTGGCCAACTGCATCGGTGCGGTGGTGCTCGCTGCAACCGTCTACTATATGGGCCAGCTCGATTTAAGCGCATGTCGCATGGGCGCATGGGCGATTAAGACCGCTGTGGGTAAAGCCACCTTGGGCTTTATGCCGGCATTGGTGAGTGCGATTTGGTGTAACTTCCTTGTTTGCTTGGGCGTGTTCTTGGGCGCTGCTGCGAAAGATGTGGCCGGGAAAATCATCGGCATCTTCTTCCCGATTTGGGTCTTCGTTTCCTGCGGCTTTGAACACAGTGTGGCAAATATGTTCTACTTGCCACTCGGCTATTTTGCCGCGCACAATCCGGAATACGCTGCCGCGGCGGAAGAATTCTTTGGCATTACCGCCAGCCAGCTGGACGTGTTGAATGTGCCGAACCTTCTGCTCAATAACCTCTTTCCTGTGACCATCGGGAACATCATCGGGGGCAGCGTGATTTTGGCGGGCTTCTACTATTTGGCACTGAAGAAAATGAAATAATCATCTCAATCACTGTCTTTCTACGGAAGGACAGTGTTTTTTTGTGACTCATGCAAAGAAATAATATCGTGGGGGGGAGCGCGCATGATATAATGAAGAAAATCCACAAAGAGAGGACGGATGTCCTATGTTTATGCACGCGATTTGGTCGGAGCTTGAGTGGAATATCACTTGGGCGAGCTTTTGGTTTGATACATGGGATTTGAGTAACATTCGCCATACGATGTTGCTTGTCGCCATATTTTATGTGGGCGGTTGCATCAATATTTTCAAGCGACCTAATCTTCTCTTGAAAACGCCTTACCCGGTGGACAGAAAGGCGCAAATCGATTACATTAAGCTGATTACTGCGTCGTGGACGATGATGGTTGCCTATTTTTGGGGCACTGGCTATTTTGAACTTGCGGTGTGGAAGGTGCTGAGTCTTTGCGCGATGAATTTGGTACTGTTGGCACTCGTTATCACAAAGGGTGAGGATCGCATTCGAGCCCGTCTAAAGGCGCAGGCGAACGAAGAGAACGCGGAAACGATGGGTGAAGCGCGTGACGAAGAAAGTGATGAATGAGTGGGGGCGTTTTGGGAGATGAATCTCTTGAGATATGTTCCGTGCTTGCCTCGAAACGAAAAATATCGTTATAAAAAAATAACACCTCGGTGCATAGGCGCATCGAGGTGTTGCTGTATAAGGATGAAATTAGTGATTACTTTATTCAAATCTGTTTTTTGCAGTTTGGCTTGGGACTTCGGTAGGATATTTGCCATCGAAGCAAGCGGTGCAGAAGCCTTCACATCCATCGGCTATTTGCAAGAGGTGGTCAATGCTGAGGTAGCCCAAGGAATCGACGCCGATGATGTCGGCGATTTCGTCAACGGTGTGGTGATTGGCAATGAGGTTTTCCGGGCTGTCAATGTCCGTGCCGTAGTAGCAAGGCGCGACGAAAGGTGGGGCACTGACACGCATGTGGATTTCTTCAGCACCGGCTTGACGCAAAAGAGCAATGGTGCTTCTGCAAGTCGTGCCACGCACGATGGAATCGTCAATAAGGACGACGCGTTTTCCTTTGATGAGGCTGCGAATCGGATTGAGCTTGATGTTGACACCAATTTCACGCTGTTCCTGGGTTGGCGAGATAAAGGTGCGCCCGATGTATTTGTTTTTAGTAAAGCCGATGCTGAAAGGAATGCCGGAAGCATTGGCATAGCCCAAGGCGGCATCAAGGCCGGAGTCGGGCACCCCAATGACGATATCCGCTTCCACCGGATGCTCAGCGGCCAAAAACGCACCGGCTTTTTGGCGTGCTAAACTGACCGATGCCCCATCGATAATGGAATCAGGGCGTGCAAAGTAAACAAATTCAAACACGCAGAGCTTTTTTAGCGCGCTATTGGTGCGGCGGGTATCGCTCTTAATGCCGTCTTTGCTGACGGTGACTATTTCGCCCGGTTGGACATCACGCATATACGCTGCCCCTACGGCATCCAATGCGCAGGTTTCCGAGGCAAAGACGATTTTTCCGTCGCTTGTTTTTCCTATACAGAGTGGACGGAAGCCGTGGGGGTCGCGGGCTGCAATCAGTTTATCCGAGGAAGAAATCACGAGGGAATAGGCACCTTCGATTCTTCCCATGGCATTGTAAACTGCTTCTTCAATCGATGGGGCATGCAGGTGTTCTTGAACGATGATGTAGGCAATGACTTCACTGTCTGTGGTGGTATGAAAAATAGAACCACTTTGTTCCAATTCTTTTCTTAATTCATAGGAGTTGGTCAGATTGCCGTTGTGTGCCAAGGCCATCCCGCTTTTGTGGTGATGGATGACAAGGGGTTGGGCATTGCGTTTGCGGTCGGAGCCGGTGGTGGCGTAGCGCACATGGCCGACAACGATGTTGCCACTATTAAAATGCTGCAAACGTTCTCTTGGAAAAACATCGTTGACGAGGCCTTCGTCGCAATAGGCACTGAAGACACCGTCCTTTGATACCACGATGCCGGCGCTTTCCTGACCACGGTGTTGAAGGGCAAAAAGTCCGTAATACGCCAGGGATGCCAAATCCGTACATGTTTTGGAATAAACACCAAAGACACCGCATTCCTCGTGGAGAGAGCGGTCATCAATAAGCGCTTGAGTATCTTGATTCATCATTTGGGAGCCTCCTTAGTTTTAAGTATAAGCGTTTGTGTCATTGTCTCAATGACAGCAAAAGAGAAAGGGAGTCGATGCTTTTTCTCGGAGAGACTCGTTGCTCGCTCCAAGGAATTTTCTTTTTCAAAGCAGCCTCGAATCCGTAATAGGGGGATATCTATGAGAGTGCTATTTTACACCAAACAGCAACTCGCCGTAGGTAGGAAACGGCCAATAGCTCGCTGCGGTTAAGGTCTCCGCTTCGTCGGAAACAACACGCAATGCACTCATTTTTGGTAGAATATCGTCGCGAATAAATGCGCCCTTTTCTGTCAAATCGCTTGTCATATCCAGTTTGACTGTTGCTGATTCCAGTGCGGTTGCTCTGGCATCGATGGTATCAACTAAGGTGGCCAGACGCTTGATTAGTTTTTGTTCGTAGTTGCATGGGATGTGTACATCAAAGGCACGTTTGGCAGAGGCCGTTGAGACAAGGGCGGACTCATAGGATTCTATAGCAGGAAGAATCTCTTTGGTGACGATTTCTACCATTGTCAACGCTTCGATGCGCACTGTTTTGCAGTAGTTTTCCAGTAAAATATCGTGGCGCGCTAAGAGCTCGGATTCTGTATAGATCTTGTGCGCAATCAGCATATCCATGTTCTCTTTTTGAATGAGCATTGGAATGGCATCCGGCGTGGTGCGCAGGTTCAAGAGCCCACGTTTTTCGGTGGCCTCTTTGAGCCAAGCGTCGTCGTAGCCGTTGCCGTTGAAAATAATGCGCTTATGGGCAGTGATGGTTTTTTTGATTAGCTTGTGAAGGGCGGCGTTGAAATCCGACGCTGCCTCCAATTCATCCGCAAAAAGTCGTAGGGATTCGGCGAGAGTGGTATTGAGCATGATGTTGGCACAGGCGATAGAATCGGAAGAGCCAAGCATTCTGAACTCAAACTTGTTGCCGGTAAAGGCAAGGGGAGAGGTGCGGTTGCGGTCAGTATTGTCTTTGACAAATCGCGGTAATACATCTACGTTTAACTTCATTCGCTGTTTTTCTATGCCACGGTATGGGGTGTCGTTTTCGATTGAATCGAGAATCTCTGTCAGTTCATCTCCAAGGAAGATGGAAATGACAGCAGGTGGTGCTTCACTTGCACCCAGACGGTGGTCATTGCCGGCAGTGGCAACGGACGCGCGGAGGAGTCCTTGATAATCGTCTACAGCTTGAATGACGGCAACTAAGAAAAGTAGGAATTGCGCGTTTTCGTAAGGGGTGTCACCAGGGGCGAAGAGATTCACACCGTTGTCGGTGGATAGGGACCAATTGTTGTGCTTACCGGAGCCGTTGACCCCGGCAAAGGGCTTTTCGTGGAGCAAGCAGACCAGATGATGCTTGGCGGCAACCCGCTGCATGATTTCCATTGTGAGCTGGTTTTGGTCTGTAGCGATATTGGTTGTTGTAAAAATCGGCGCAAGCTCGTGTTGTGCAGGAGCAACCTCGTTGTGCTCTGTCTTTGCGAAAATGCCCAGTTTCCAAAGTTCAATGTTTAAGTCCTCCATAAAGGCGGCAACACGAGGTGTGATGGTGCCAAAATAATGGTCATCTAGTTCCTGCCCCTTTGGCGGTTTGGCACCAAACAGGGTTCTACCGGTATAGAGAAGGTCTTTGCGTTTATTGTATGCAGCTTGATCAACGAGAAAATACTCTTGTTCCGGCCCGACGGAAGCATTCACATGTTTGACTGCATCATTGCCGAATAGTTTTAGAATGCGGAGCGCCTGTTTGTTGAGGGCTTCCATGCTACGAAGAAGTGGCGTTTTTTTGTCCAATGCTTCGCCACCATAGGCGCAAAATGCCGTTGGGATGCAAAGTGTTTTGCCTTTGATAAAGGCATAGCTGGTCGGATCCCATGCTGTATAGCCGCGTGCTTCAAAGGTGGCACGCAAACCGCCTGAAGGAAATGAGGAGGCATCCGGTTCTCCTTTCAGCAGCTCCTTGCCGGAAAATTCCATAATCACGCGCCCGTCGGGTGCAGGGGTGATAAAGCTGTCATGTTTTTCGGCGGTGATTCCGGTGAGTGGCTGGAACCAGTGGGTAAAGTGGGTCGCACCATTCTCAATCGCCCAGTCCTTCATGGCAGCGGCAACCACATTGGCCACCGATAAATCGAGCTTGGTGCCTTTTTGGATAGTTTGCTTCAGAGAATGGTACACATCGGCAGACAATCGTGCTTTCATCACACGGCTGTCAAAAACCATGCTGCCAAAGATGTCCGGTACAGTCGTCATAGTGGGTCTTCCTTTCAAACTAAACATTGAGCTAAACAAAAAAAGAGACACTGACGCACAGAGGGAGTGCCCTCTGAGACGCCAGTGTCTCTTAACAGTGCCAAATATACCTCAGCCGCCAAAAAATGTCAACGGCTAATTGTATAAAAATTCATCGTAAAATAATATTTTTGTGTCTGTGGGATTGAAATCACTTCGGACATCGGGTATTTTTATGGTAAAACGGTAGGATCTGTCGGAAAAACGTCTTTTTCTTGTGTAATATGACCGTTTTCCCTTGGCATAAGTAGAGTCATAACGACAATAGATTGATTGAAAAGAAAGCAGGTGACGTCATGAAATATACGCCTGAAGAAGTGTTGCAGTTTGTACAAGAGGAGGAAATCAAATTCATCCGCTTAGCCTTTTGTGATGTCTATGGTAAGCAGCATAATGTGGCTGTCATGCCCGGTGAGTTAAAGCGTGCATTTGAGTTTGGCATTGCTATCGATGCTTCAGCGATTGATGGATTTGGTGGCGAGGTTCGTTCCGATTTGTTGCTACACCCGGATCCATCCACATTGATTCAGCTGCCGTGGCGGCCGGAGCAAGGAAAGGTCGTGCGTATGTTTTGCAACATCTCCTATCCGGATGGTCGTCCTTTCGAGGGCGATACCCGTGGTATTTTAAAGCAGGCGGTGGCTGCGGCTGCCGAAGAAGGTTACGCATTTACCTTTGGCGCCGAAATGGAATTTTACCTCTTTAAGCTCGATGAAAATGGCGAACAGATAAAGATTCCTTACGACCGTGCCGGTTATATGGATATTGCTCCGGATGATAAAGGGGAAAATATCCGCCGTGAAATTTGTCTGATGCTAGAGCAAATGGGGATTTGTCCGGAAAGCTCTCATCACGAAAGCGGTCCAGGGCAAAATGAAATAGATTTTCGTTATTCAGACCCGCTGACGGCGGCGGACAATGCCATCACATTTAACGCCATTGTACGGACTGTTGCTGCCCAAAACGGTCTTTGGGCCAGTTTTTCACCCAAACCATTGGCCGATTGGGATGGCAATGGCATGCATATTAACATTGCTGTGAAAGACGATGAAGAAACATCTCTTTTGCCTGCGATCATCGCAGGGATTTTAGATAAAATTACGGAAATTACATTGTTTTTGAATCCGTGTGAAGAATCCTATCGCCGCTTGGGTCATGATAAAGCGCCACGTTATGTCACCTGGTCGGCAGAGAACCGTTCCCAGCTCATTCGCATTCCGGCGGCTGTTGGTGAACACCAACGGGTCGAATTGCGTTCGGCAGACCCGATGACAAATCCGTACATTGCCTATGCTCTGTTGATTTATGCGAGTCTTTACGGCATAAAGAACAAGCTGTCCCTTCCGGCAGCCACAGATGTGAACCTTTATCATATTTCCTCGGAAGTAATGGCTTCTTTACGAAAATTGCCGGTATCTCTGTATGAAGCGGCGACCTTGACCATGTCCAGTTCCTTTGTAAAAGCCTATCTTCCTGAAGCGGTGATTTGCGCTTACACTCATCAATAATTGAAGGGGCTGCTGTACGCTCAGGAAAGGAGGGGAGCGTGTGATTTTTCAAGAAAAAACTTACAGTGTATTGATTGTGACAGCATCGGATGCCTTTACAAACAGTGTGATGCCGCTGCTCCCCATGACGGAGTATTGGCCGGTGACGACGCTCCATAGCGTCAGTGAAGCGCAACGATGCATTGTGGACAAGGCGTACGATATTGTGCTCATCAATGCTCCGCTGCCGGATGATTTTGGCATGCATCTGGCAATCGACATTTGTACCAACAGTGGCGCCGGTGTATTGCTCCTTGTGAAGAACGCGCTGTTTAACGATATCTATGCAAAGGTGGTTGGCTATGGGGTGCTCACCTTGTCGAAGCCGACAAACTCACGGATGATTGCGCAAAATCTCCGTATCCTTTGTGCCACCAGAGAACGGATGCGTCAAATGCAAGAAAAGCAGGCAACGGTCGAGGAAAAAATCGAAGAAATTCGTCTTGTCAATCGTGCCAAATGGTTGCTCATTGAGTGTTTGAGTATGACAGAGTCAGAGGCCCATCACTATATCGAAAAACAAGCCATGGACGAACGCATCTCCAAGCGTGAGGTGGCAGAAAACATCATTAAAACCTATAAATAAGAGCGCGGACATGCTCAAACGCAAAAGAACACTTTGTTGCCATTTAACGTGGCGTCAAAGTGTTCTTTTGTTTTTTTATGGGGTTGAGTACTTACTTTTGCATGTGCTCGCCCTCTTCGTCAACGGCAAAGCCGTCGTCGTTAGTGAGGGCATAGTTTTCAACGTCGGCGTCATCGGAGACGCGGGTTACGATGAAGTCTTCGGCGAAACGCTTTGCTTTGCCGTTTTTGGTGTCGCGCTTGTCCATAAAATACCCGAAGATACAGAAGACCAAGGCGCCGAGGAAGTTGACGAAGAGGTCCTTCATGGTATCGGCAATGCCGACATCGAGATAGCCCCCTTCGATGACATGAACGGTGCCGTCACCGGTGATAATGTGGGTTTCGACAATGTCTTTGATGCCAATACAGGTTTGGACATTGTCCGGGTCAAGGGTGACAGAGCTGATGCTTGTGAGGATGACGTCCTTTTGCATATCCATCGCAAAGAGGTTGTCCATCGCAAATTCCCAAAACTCCCAGAGCACGCCGATGGTCATAGAAAAGCAGAAGGCGACCATGGAGAGGTAGAAGGGGGAGAGGTTCATGTTCTTGCTGTTGCGGTTTAAAAGCTCTACCGTGGAAAAGCCCACTGCCGCCGCGAGAAAGCCGTTGATGGTGTGAAGCATGGTATCCCAGCCTGGGATGGACACATAGAAGTGGTTGACTTCGCCCAAAATTTCCGCGGCAAAGATAAAGAGGTAGATGCTCCCTTCAAGCATTGGCGGAATGTTAATAGAGAAGCCGTGCTCCATCAGAGAAGGCACGAGGAACAAGAGCAGTGACAACAGACAGTAGGCGGCGCCGTTGTAGTTGCCGTTAAAGATGGCACGAATCCCTGCCAGAATGATGAGAACGCGGAGAACCGAGTAGATAATAAAGACGCTGCGGTCGTAGCGGATGTGCTCACGCACGTTGTTGCGAATGTTCTTGATGATGCGGAACAATAGTAAATCCCCTTTCAAAAGATGTAGTTCTATGGTAAAGGTTCTATCCTGTGATTGCAAGATTTGTGTAAAGATTTTCGTGATTGTCCAACCATAGGGAATTGGGTATAATAGGATAGAGCATGTATACACCAATTGAACCCTCTGAGGGGATCTATCAAAGGAGATTACACCATTGAGCGATTACAAAGAACAAATCGTCTTAGAAGATGATTTGGCAGCGCGTATCTTTGGCCCTGCCGATCACTATTTGCGTCTCATCACGGCAAACTTGCTCTGCCAGGTGGTGGCACGCGGCAATGTGTTGACCCTTTTGGGCAGCAAGGAAAGTGTGGCGGTGGCGCGGGCGCTGTTTGATTATTTAGTGACCTTGGCGCGCGAGCGTGAGCTTGAAGAAGGCGATGTACATTATGCGCTGACAACCGCTGCCCGTGAAATGGCAGCAGGGGAAGTGGAAGGCCTCAACGAGGTGCTTTTAATGACCCCACGCGGTAAGCAAATTCGCCCGAAGACCAAGGGCCAAAAAGAATACCTCGATATGATTCGCAAAAAAACCATCACCTTCGGCATTGGACCGGCAGGGACCGGGAAAACCTATTTGGCGGTAGTGATGGCTGTTTTGGCGCTCAAACGCCGAGAAGTGGAGCGCATCATTCTCACCCGTCCGGCGGTGGAAGCCGGTGAAAAGCTGGGCTTCTTACCGGGGGATTTACAAGAAAAAATCGACCCGTATCTTCGCCCGCTTTATGATGGGCTCTATGACACCTTGGGACAAGAAACCGCCCAGCGCCATTTGGAAAAGGGGATTATTGAAATTGCGCCTCTTGCGTATATGCGTGGGCGCACCTTAGATGATGCATTTATTATTTTGGATGAAGCGCAAAATACCACGCCGGAGCAGATGAAGATGTTCCTTACCCGTATCGGCTTTGGTTCTAAGGCCGTAGTAACCGGGGACTTAACACAGATTGACTTGCCAAACGCCAACCAATCGGGATTACGACAAGCCTATCGTATTTTGCAGCATATTGAAGAGATTGGTTTTTATGAGCTGGACGCGGAGGATGTGGTACGTCATCCTGTGGTAGCGAAGATTATTCGCGCCTACGATCGCTTTCAGTCAAGGGAGATGAGTCGACATGCACTCAGAGATGAATCACAAAAAGACGAGCCGATGGCGCCCGTTCAATAAATTTTTGGAACACCGCACTTTTTCCTATAAAGTGGTGGTTTGTGTGACCTTTGTCATCATCGGTTTGGTGATGTTTCAGGGTCTTGCATCCACACAGCTTTTTTGGAAAGTGGGGGATGTGGCCAGTCGTACGGTGACCGCGGATCGCAGTGTGGTTTATGAAGACACGGAAGCGACAAAAGCCAAGAAAGAGGCGGCCCTCAATAATTTTGAGGATGTCTATCAAATCAATTTGGATCAGTTTAACAATCTCTCATTGGTGGCGATTGACCGCACCTTTGAAGATTTGCAAAAGGCCTTGGTGAGCGAAAAAACCGCAACCAAGGATGATAAACAGGTCATGACCGAAGAAAAAGAGCGCCGCATGGCCTTAGACAGTCTTTTAAAAAGCGAAGTGAGTGACGAAGACTGGGCGGAACTTTCCACCTATACGGCTGAACACATTGAGCTGTTGCATCGTCAGGCGGTGGCAATTAGCTCTAATGTGATGGGCAAGGGGGTAAAGGAAGGCCAATTAAATGAAGCCAAGGCAGAGCTTTTGGAAAACGTCGACCAATCCTATGCCTTTAGTGATTTGGACCGTCGCTTGGTGCATCGTATTTTGGAAAACACCAAGTTTTATCCAACCAGTGAAATCAACCAAGAGGACACCGAGGCACGCCGTCAGGAAATCTTGGCGAGTGTAGATCCGGTGTTTTACACCATCCAAAAGGATCAAGTTATTGTCAATAAGGGCGATACCATCAGCGCTGAGCAGTATGCCGCGCTACAAGCCCTGTCCAATAACAAGGAACGCTCCCCGTACAAGATTGCGTTAGGGATGCTTTTGACAATGATGCTCCTTTTTGTGGGGCTTTCTAAGTTCAATGAATGGCGCGGTCGCCATAAATCAAGTGTGGAATGGCAGCGCAATGTGTCCATCATTTTGGTGGCAATGACGATTATTATAGTATTGTTCCCTGTGATTAGTGCCATTCAGATTGGTACCAATCCAAATGCCTCCGAGCTGGTCAATTTCCTCATTCCGATTCCGGCAGTGACGGTGATGATTGCCATTCTGCTTGGCAATGACGAGGCGGTATTTGTGACATTGCTCATGGGGGTGCTGGTAGGGCTCTACACCAACGACGTGTATGTGAGCTTTGCCAATGTTGCCGGTTCTCTCATGGCATTGACCCAAGTCAAGGTGGTGCACCGACGCACCGATTTGACCATGTCTGCCGTCTATGCGGTGGGGGGCTTGGCCTTGGTGGCTTGTATTTATGCGCTGATGGCTGGGCTTGATACCCGAGATTTACTCGTGCTTTTGGCATATTGTGTGGGCAACGGCTTTTTGACCTTGATGCTCACCATTGGGCTCCTGCCATATCTGGAAACGGCGTTTAATGTCACCACCTCCTTGACCTTGATGGAGCTGTGTGACCCAAACACGCCGCTTCAGCGTGACTTGATGAACAAGGCAGCAGGCACCTATCAACATTCGTTGATGGTGGCAAACCTTGCCGAGGCAGCGGCCCTTCGGATTGGGGCCGATGCACAACTGGTGCGCACCGCTGCGTACTATCATGACATCGGGAAAATCAAGCGTCCGGAATTCTTCTCAGAAAACCAAATGACCTATTTGAATCCCCACGATAATCTGGCGCCGACCCTTTCGACGTTGATTATCACCTCCCATGTTAAGGATGGGGTTGCGATGGCCAAGGAAGCGCGTTTGCCGCAGCCAATCATCGATATGATTGGTCAGCACCATGGCAATACGGTGGTGGGATATTTCTATCACAAGGCGAAAAAGCTAGACCCGGATATCAACATGGACGATTTCCGTTATAATTGCAAGCGTCCGCAAACCCGTGAAGCCGCTATCCTCATGATTGCGGATACGGTGGAAGCGGCGGTGCGTTCAAACATCAATCGTCTTTCCCATGGGCAAATCGAAAGTTTTATTCGTAACCTTATTAACGACAAGATGAACGACAAGCAATTCATCGAATGTAACTTGACCTATCGTGACATCCGCGACATTACCGATGAAATGATGCGGATGATTAACAGCATTTACCACAAACGTGTGGCGTATCCGGACAAGAAAAGCCTATTAAAATAAAAGGAGATGCGACATGCAATTTGATATTGTAAACGAGTGGGGCGAGCTTGACGAAAGCTGGCTTCGTCGTCTTGATGAAATTTTGCCCCTTTATGCCGAGCAAGAAGGCTTGCCCGATGAAATGATCATCGGCCTGACTTTTACCGACGACGACACCATCCGCGAGATTAACCGCGACACCCGCGACATTGACCGTGCTACCGACGTGCTCAGTTTTCCAATGTATGAGCGCGATGATGAAATCGAGCTTTTCGAAGACGAGTTGGCGCCGTTTGGCGACATTGTGTTATCGGTGCCGCATGCCATGGCGCAAGCCGAGGAATATGGCCATAGTGTAGAGCGTGAGGTGTGCTATTTGATTGTGCATGGGCTCATGCACCTGGCAGGCTATGACCACATCGAAGAGGACGATAAGGCGGAAATGCGTGCCGCCGAAGAAGCCTTGTTAAATGCAGTGGGTGTGACCCGCGCATGAATAAAGTGACACTGATGGAAGAGGCGCGCAAAGCACGCTTGAATGCGTACGCGCCTTATTCGCATTTTATGGTCGGTGCGGCGCTGTTGTGTGCCGATGGGACTGTGGTGCATGGTGCGAATGTGGAAAATGCAAGTTACGGTCTGACCTCCTGCGCTGAGCGCAATGCCATTTTTGCGGCGGTCAGTAGCGGCAAGCGCGACTTTTGTGCCATTGCTGTGATTGGCAATACCCTCGCTGTGCCTTGCGGGGCGTGCTTGCAGGTGATGAGTGAATTTGCACCCACCATGCCTGTGTATATCGCAGGCCTTGACCAAGATGATATTATAGAAAGTTCTGTGCAGGCATTGTTGCCTTCGCAGTTTACCCTTAAAAAGGAGGAAACCCTATGAAAACCGGCTTTATCTCTTTGATTGGGCGTCCAAACGCCGGCAAGAGTACCTTAATCAACCAAATCCTTGACCGCAAGATTGCGATTACTTCTGCAAAGCCACAGACTACTCGCACTCGCATTACCGGTATTTTTACCACCAGCGATGCCCAAATGGTCTTTATCGATACCCCTGGGATTCACAAGCCAAAGGATCGCCTCAACCAATACATGGTGGAAGCGGCACGCTCTACCATTTATGAAGGCGATGTGATTTTCTACGTGGTGGATGCCTCTGTGCCGTTTGGACCGGGGGAACAATTCATCCTCGATTGCTTAAAAGACCTCGATGTGCCAGTGTTCCTCCTGCTCAACAAGATTGACATGATGACGCCGGAAGAAATCATGCGCACCATTGTGAAATGGCAAGCACGCAGAGAGTTTGCGGAAATCTTCCCGCTCTCCGCCGAACGTGGCGATAATGTGGACCGTTTGCTCGAAACCGTCAAGGGCTACCTGATTGAAGGGCCGAGCTTCTATCCGGAAGATGCGGTGACCGACCAACCGGAACGCATTGTCATGAGCGAGCTCATTCGCGAAAAGATTTTGCGCCTCACCGAGGAAGAGGTGCCACACAGCGTGGCAGTCGTTATTGAGCACATGGAACGCGATGAAAGCGACGACAAGCTCATCGTGCATGCTGCCATCTATACCGAACGTCAATCTCAAAAGGCCATCATTATCGGTAAGCAGGGTCAGATGATAAAACGCATCGGCACCCAAGCACGTCGCGATATTGAGGAGCTTTTGGGAGAAAAAATTTATCTCAAGCTATGGGTCCGTGTCAAAGAAAACTGGCGCAACCGTGAAGGGGCGCTGCATGATTTTGGCTACGACATGGAAGATTTTAGCTAATCATCGGCAACGAATACGAATTGTGAATGGAAAGGAAGTGAGCGCATGATCGAAGAATGGGAAGAAATAAAAGTTCCGACCACCGAAGAGGAGGAAGAAGAGCTGAAGTTATACCTTCAGGAGCAGCATCCAAAAGACATCGCAGAATACATTGCTGAGTTGGACGACCGAGAGATGCAGGCAGCGTTAATCAAGGTCTTAGAGCCGGAAGACGCCGCAACGGTTCTCTTTGAAATGGACGATCAGGAGCTGCTTACCGATGTACTCTTAGAGCTCCCTCGTGCCCTTGCTTCCGCCATTGTTAACGAAATTCCAAACGACGAAGCGGCCGACATGCTCGAGGATATGGATGAAAGCGACCGTAGTCGCATATTGAGCCTCTTTGAAGAAGAAGATGCTGACGACATCGCCGACCTCTTAACCTATGACAGCGATACCGCCGGGGGGCTTATGACCACCGAGTTCGTTGTTGTGCCGGTCTTTGTTAAGGCTGAAAAAGCCATTGAAATCATCCGCCTGTATGCGCCCGATGCAGAAACGATTTACTATGTCTATGTTATTGACGGGCTCAACCACTTGGTGGGGATTTTGTCCTTGCGTGAGCTCATCATTGCTGGGCCGGAAACCTTGATTGGCGACATTATGATTCAAAATGTCACCAGCTGTAACGTTCGCGATGACCAGGAAGAAGTTGCGGACCTCATGACCAAGTACGACCTTTTGGCATTGCCGGTTGTCGATGACGAAGACCACATCCTCGGGATTATCACCGTCGACGACATCGTGGACGTTATTCAAGACGAAGCCAGCGAAGATATTTATCGTATGGCTGGTACCACCGAAGCCGAATTGGACGAGGACGCGAGCGTGGTGACTGCCTTTTTGTCACGTTTGCCGTGGCTGCTCATTACCATTTGCGGGGGCTTTTGCTCCGGTGCGGTACTAGACCACTTTGAAATGACACTGAGTCAGGTGGCGGCACTGATTATCTTTATTCCAATGATGACCGGGATTGCCGGGAATGTCGGTACCCAGTCCTGTACCGTTACCGTGCGCGGGATTGCCATGGGGAACATTACCACAAAGGTGGCAGTGACGACCATTTTGCGTGAGGCACTTTTGGGGTTTGCGCTAGGTACCACGATTGGTTCGATTGTGTGCTTGGTATCGAGTTTTTGGCAGCACAGCTTTGCCTTAGGCTTGACCGTTGGCTTGACCATTCTGCTCAACAATTTCATGGCGGCTCTTCTAGGGACCGTGGTGCCTCTTGCTTTGGAACGTTTTCATATTGACCCGGCAGTGGCAAGCTCGGCATTTATTACCACCACCAGTGACATCGTGGGGCTGCTCAATTATTCTGTCATTGCTATTGTGATATTTGGGCTTTAAGCCATCCATTTAAAGGATGATTGTATGATTCAACCAAAGACGAATTTTAAGCTGCAGGACTTTTTTATCATATTTATTGGAAGCGCTCTGTTGACTGTTGGGGTTCAACAGGCGCTCTTGTTTATAGCACCAAATTTGGGAGCGATAAAATTGGCGCGCCTTGCCAGTGGCATGTGGCTGCAAGACAGCCTCTTTATTCTGGGCGCGCTTTTGATGGTGCGTGTGCGTAAAGAAACCTTCGCTGCCCTCGGTGTGCGGAAAATAGGCGTGCGTGCCGCATTAGAATCGGTACTTGTAGGGATGGGACTCTATCTCCTGATGCTTATGATGATTCAGCTCATTAACATGCTCTGGCCCGGTGGGCTGCGCGAGCAAAACGTGCAAAGCCTGATGCAAGCGGACGACACCCTTCTGATGCGTATTTTGGTGATTCTCACCATGGGGGTCTTTGTGCCGATTGCCGAAGAACTTCTCTTTCGCGGTGTGCTCTTTCAGAGCTTTTGTAACCATCTGCGCGTGCCGATGGCGATGCTCTTTACCGCCGTTTGCTTCGCCTGTACCCATGGGGATCTTCAACGTTTGATTTCCTTTGTGATTGGCGGCTTGATTTTGAACGCACTGTGTGTGCGTCATCAAAGTGTGTGGGCGAGCGCCATTGCCCACGGCACTTGGAACTCAATTATGATTGTGATGTACTACATGGCGATTTAAACGCGCCGTATAACATGTTATTTTTGGAGGGATTTTATGCAAACCACACTCCACATTACCGGCCTTTCCCATGACGGCAGCGGCGTTGGCCGCGACGACGGAAAGGTCGTTTTTGTACCCGGAGCACTTCCGGATGAAACCGTGACCGTGACATTGGGTGAAAGCAAAAAAGGCATCACCCATGCAGATCTTGAAGCCATTGTTCAAGCAAACCCGAAACGTCGCACCCCGCCTTGTGGGATGGCAAACCTCTGTGGCGGCTGCCCCTTGCAAATTGCAGGTGATGACCTGCAAGCGGAGATAAAAGCCCAACAAGTGCGCGATGCCCTTTCTCGTATTGGCAAACTTGATTGCGAAGTCCTTCCCGTGCGCACCATGGAAGACCCTTGGCGCTATCGCAACAAGGGAATTTTCCATGTGGATGACAGCAAAGGGGAAGCGCGCTTGGGATTCTTTGAAAAGGGGAGCCACGCCCTTGTACCCGCCAGTCAATGTGTACTCTTTAGCGAGCAGGTAAACCACCTCACCGTGTGGCTTGAAGATGCCATCACCCAAAGCGGCATTGCCGGCGATATCGACAAAGTCATGATTCGCGAAAGCCGCGCCAATGGTGAAATGATGGTGGTCCTTGTGACCGCTGGGCAGAAGTTCCGTCACGAACGATTGGTGAAGGCGTTGCAAGCCAAGTGGCCGCAGGTCGTGAGTATTTGGCACAACATCAACACCAATCCGCGCCTCATGCTCGGACGTGCCTTTACCCATTTGGCAGGGAAAGAAACCATCTCGGAAACCTTGGGCGATTTGCACTATGACCTCTCGCCGGCGTCCTTCTTCCAAGTAAACACCGCCCAAGCGGAGGTGCTCTATCAGTGCGGCAAGGACATGATTGACGTCGCCCGGGATGCAAGCATCCTAGACCTTTATTGTGGCATCGGCACCATCGGGAGCTTCATCGCCGAACGCACACAATCTCTTACCGGCGTAGATAGCGTCGGCCAAGCCATCGAGGATGCGAAAAAAGCTGCCAAAGCCAACGGCTTTAACAACGCCCGCTTCACCACGGCTAAAGCCGAAGTCTGGCTGCCAAAATGGCTCGGCAAAGGCAACCACGCCGACCTCGCCATCATTGACCCACCTCGCAAGGGCTGCGATGCGAAACTCTTGGATGCCCTCATCCAAGCAGAGATTCCGCAAATCCTCTGCATCAGCTGCAATCCGGCGACATTGGCCCGAGACCTCGCCCACCTCGCCCCATACTACAACATCGGCCCTGTCCAACCCGTCGACCTCTTCCCCCACACCAGCCATGTGGAAAACGTCGTCGTCTTGAAACGGAAGTAAAATAAAAGATAACAGAAGCATATTACCGGGTTTTATGTGAGACGAGTGTTATTTAGAAGCACCTTGCGGAAGACCCGGTTTTGCTATGTGGAGAGAAAACTCCAATGAAAATGTAGGACAGAATTTCATGTTGTCATTGATAGTAAAATAAAAAACTAAGTATGGTTTGGAGGATACAATGAACGAAAAAAATGAATTTGAATGGATAGCATTTTATCAGGAGTTTGCTTCAAAATTATTAAATTATAAAGCACATAGAACGGAGCTTGTTGAGAAGGTTAAAGCAATTTATGCTAATACAGGGATGAACATGCCTACTTTGGAAAGAAACAATAATCTTATCGATATTGATCCGTTTACTGTATTTGGCTTGTTTAATAAAAAACTAACGGATAATAATCGTATGAAGATTCTTGCCGCAATTGCGGAGTTGTTTGATGTTAAGGCACCGGTTCCGACATCGTTCGATAGCTTACCGGTGTTAAATCCTCAGAATGCCACCTTCTATTATTTTGTGGATGAACGCGGCGAAGAAGATATTGATGACTTATGGGATCTTTTTGACTCAGCGTTGTCTTATGCAAAGGAACCGACAGAAGAACACAGAGAAATCATTTCCCATTATTTTGATGTAGCTATTAACAAAAAAGGAAATGGTAACAGCAAAATTACGATGGCATTGTATTGGATTTCACCGGATTCATTTTTGAATTTAGATAGCCGCAATGAATGGTATATCTATAAATCAGAGAAAATTCCAGTCGATGTTGTTAATGAACTTCCTGCGATTGAACCAAAGATTTCAGCTTCAAAATACTTCCAGATTGTGGAAGTATTACGTCGTTATTTACAGAGTTCAAAGAGTACTTTGAAAGATTTTAAGGAACTGTCATTTGCGGCGTGGAAATATTCCGAGCAAGTGAATCAGGAACATAGAACTATAAAAGTTGCGATGGATGAGAATTCCACACTTGCTGATAATGTGGATGGCGTTCGCTATTGGGTTTATGCTCCCGGAGAGGGTTCCTCTAAGTGGGATGAATTCTATAATGCTGGTATGATGGCAATTGGTTGGGGCGAAATTGGCGACCTTCGCGCATTTAATACAAAGGATGCGATGAAGAAAAAATTGAAAGAAACCTTTGATCCAACGCTATCGTATAAAAATGTTGGGCATGCAACGTGGCAGTTTGTTAACGAAATGAAAGTCGGCGATGTGGTTTTTGCTAAGAAAGGGTCACATCAACTTGTTGGGAGAGGAATTGTTACCTCAGAGTATGAATTTGATGGAGACCGTTCCGATGAATACAAGAACATTCGTCAGGTTAACTGGACCCATTGTGGTGAATGGGAGCACCCAGGAAAGGCTGCTATAAAGACCTTGACTGATGTTACGCCCTACACAGACTATGTAGAACAACTCAATGCCTTATTTGAAGATGAGTCTGAGGAAGATGTAGAAGAAGTTGAACTATCTTATCCGATATATACTAAAGGAAACTTTTTATCAGAGGTCTATATGTCGGAAGAAGAATATCGTAAATTGGTAGGTGTTCTTCGTATTAAGAAGAATATTATTTTACAGGGGGCTCCCGGTGTAGGTAAAACTTTTGTGGCAAAGCGACTGGCATTCTCCATGATGGGTGTTAAGGACGTGGATAGAGTGATGATGGTTCAATTTCATCAAAGCTATTCATACGAAGATTTTATTATGGGTTTTAGACCATCCACAGAGGGATTTGAGCTAAAAAGAGGCGCGTTTTATAACTTCTGTAAAAAAGCGGAAATTGATGAGGATAATGATTATTTCTTTATCATTGATGAAATTAACAGAGGTAATTTAAGTAAAATATTCGGCGAACTGTTTATGCTAATTGAGAATGACAAACGAGGTGTATCTTTACAACTCTTGTATTCTGATGAGAAATTTTCTGTTCCGAAGAATATCTACATTATTGGCATGATGAATACAGCGGATCGCAGTTTGGCGATGTTGGATTATGCGTTGAGAAGGAGATTTGCTTTTTTTGAGCTTAAGCCAGGATTTACTACAGAAGGATTTAGAGCGTATAGAATGTACTTGGAAAATGAGAAATTTGATAAGTTGACTGCTTGTGTAGAGCGCTTAAATAATGAAATTTCTAATGATGAATCATTGGGAGAGGGCTTTTGTATTGGTCATAGCTATTTTTGTAACTTGGCGCCAGAAACCATTGATGATCAAGTCTTATACGGTATCGTTGAATATGAATTGATCCCGCTTTTGAAAGAATATTGGTTTGACGAGCCGGTCAAAGTAAAGGACTGGAGTAGCAACCTAAGGAGTGCGCTGAAGTGATATCTGTTCAAAATGTCTACTATATGCTGTCGTATGCGTTTAAAGTTCTTAACGCGCAAGGATATAAAAGAATAGCTACTGAAGAATTTGATAATACTGCAGAGCTGATGGCTGCAATATTGGCTAAAGGGATTGCTATTCAGCTAAAGAGAGGGCTTGGGAAAGAGTACATTTCTCAAACAGAAGAAATATCCTTGCTAAGAGGCAAGGTTGACATGGTAGAGTCTCTAAAAACACAGAGTGTGCTCAGAAAAAAGTTGATTTGTACATATGATGATTTTTCAGTAAACAGTACGATGAATCGCATTATTAAGTCAACGGTTGAGATTCTTTTGAAAGCAGATATATCAAAGCGCAGGAAAAAAGAACTTCGTAAGCTCATGGTGTTTTTTGCTGATGTGAGTTCGATTGATTTGTCTTTAGTGAATTGGGATATGCAATATAATAATAATAACCAATCTTATAGAATGTTGATTTCAATATGTTATCTGGTAGTGAAAGGTTTGTTACAGACCAACACTGCCGGAACGACAATGTTAATGGATTTTCTCGATGAGCAGAGAATGAGTCGATTGTATGAAAAGTTTGTTCTTGAGTACTATAAAAAGCACTATCCGGAGTTATCCGTTAATGCTTCACAGATTCCGTGGTCATTAGATGATGGTGTGGGTGATATGCTGCCAATCATGCAAAGCGATATTCATCTTCAACGAAATCACACAGTGCTAATTATTGACGCTAAATACTATGCAAGTACCACACAAGTTCAATTTGATAAACATACACTACATTCAAATAACCTATATCAGATTTTTACATATGTAAAAAATCGTGAATATCAATTTTTTGATAACGAGCATACAGTATCGGGAATGCTGTTATACGCAAAAACAGAGGATGCGATTCAACCAGATCATGTGTACCAGATGCACGGAAATCAGATTAGTGTTAGGACATTGGATTTGAATTTATCGTTTAAGAAAATTACAAAACAGCTGGATGATATTGTGGCGTTTCATTTTGAGGGGATAACGAAAGTGGAATAATGTAAGGACGAACGTTGGGGCATTTCTGATAGGGTTGAGGATTTTAATCTGTAGCCATGTGGAAAATGTTGTGGTATTGAAACGGAAGTAAATGTATCCACAGTCACCCTGCCTGATGGCAGGGTGTTTTTTTGTAGGTGTGCAAAAAAATATAGCGCAAGGTGTATCGGGTATGGGATAATAGAGCAAAATAGTAGACATTCGTTGTTGATGCGAAGGAGGGGATTTGATGGATGCGTTAATTAAACCGCGAAGGATTGTAAAAATCATCGGTCTTGTGACAACAGGGTTCTTTTTGGTGATTGCGCTGGGGCTTTTTTGGACTGGAGAACACGTTGCGGCGGCATGTTTTTTGCCTTTTGTGCTTCTAGGCGTGGCGCTGTTGGTGGCGTACAAGCGGCAGTATGTGCTGATTAAAGAACAAGCGTTGGTTATTGGCTATGTGCTCAAGGAAACCCAGCAGGTGCGCTATGAGGAGATCCGTTGCCTTTTGATGGTGCCGCTGAGCAATAAGGTAGAGTTGGTGCTTGTGGGGAAACGCTACGAGCGTCTTCTTGAACTAGACATGATGTATGACAATTTGGATGCGTTGTTTGTGGCGATGGAAAGGCACGATATCGATATTTTAGATTTCGGTGAAATGGTTGAAAGTGGCCAAAACGTATCAAAGTATTTGCCGGCGCTCAGTGTGGTCGCGCGTAATTATTATCAGACTGTGTGCAATGAAACCGAGACGATGGAAGACTTACGTAAAGACCGTGATGCGAAGGACTATGAGGGAACCAAGCGTATTTTAAAAATCATCGGATGGGGGCTTATTCTTGCGGATGCGGTGGGCTTTCTGATCGGTGGAAAAACGATGGTCGCTGTTTTTACGGTGGTCATCTTGGTGTCTTATGGTATTTATCTGTGGTATTATCCGTATATTTATATGGAGCTTACCACCCAAAAAGGGCAAGCGTTGGCTTTGCAAATGCCATTTATGGGCGCCGGAATTGCTGTGCTGTTGAGCCTTTTTGTGACCAATGTGTGGGGCTATGATTTTGGCGTGTTCGTCAAATACATGGTTTTCTTTATGGCGGTGCTATTGCTGCCGTTTATTGTGAAATCCTTCCGCACAGAGGTGCCACAAAGTTTCGGAAGAAAGCTCTCTGTGGTCTTTGCAACCTTTATGATGGCGTTTACTATAACTATGCCTATCAATTATCTATTGACCTTCGATAAATCCACCCATGAAAGTACCGTTATCATTGATAAGGACATCGATACTTCCGGTAAAACAACGGATTATTATGTTTATGGTATGTGGCGTGGAGAAAAAACAGAGTTTCCGGTGACAAGCAGCGAGTATGACGAGATTGAGGTTGGGGATGCGCAGCGTATTTGCATCAAAAAAAGTCTGTTGGGCTTTGAGTATTACGGTGTGCATGAATAGGTGTGTGTAGAAGCGTATGAGGCAAAGCCATCGGTTAAAGGAGGTCAAAGATGATTTTAGTGAATCAGATCATTAGCGCAATCTTGCAATTGATGTTGTTTTCTGTTGTTCCGTTTTTATGGTATATCGTTACCCATAAAAAGGTGCGTGGCTTTTTTGACTGGCTGGGTATTAGAACTGTTTCACATCCCCCGTTCAAGGTCATGGTGGGAATTCTTATAGGATTTCTTGCCGTGGTTGTATTGCCGTATTTATGGCTGTACTATGCGGGTAATTTGAATATCCAAGGGCTTACGGTGGATGCTTTTCATCAATATGGTTGGAGTGTGCAAACTTGTTTAGTGATTTTGGTTTGGGCGGTTCTACAGACCTCTTTGTCGGAGGAGATTCTTTTTCGTGGTTTTTTGTGCAAACGTTTATGCCATCAATTTGGCGATAAACTCGGGAATTTCATTCAAGCAGTGTTGCTCGGTATGGTGCATGTTTTGGCGCTGCCAGATAAGAACATTTTGGCTGTCTTGGTGATTGTTTTGTTAACCGGTGGGATTGGTTATGCGTTGGGGTGGCTCTCTCTGAAAAAAGCCCGGGGAAGTATCTTATATGGTTGGACAATCCACGCTACCGTTAATATTTTATCGCCGGTGATTGTTTTTATGTTTTTACTTTAGTAGTGAAAGGGTATAGCATATGGCATCTAGTAAGGATTATTTGGCATTTGTTTTGGAACAGCTGTCCGAGTTGGAGGACATTACCTATCGTGCCATGATGGGTGAATACATTCTGTATTATCGAGGAAAGGTGATTGGTGGCATTTATGACGATCGGTTTCTTGTGAAACCGGTGAAATCGGCGTTGAAGCTGATGCCAAATGCATCCCTTGAGTTGCCTTATGAAGGGGCAAAGGCGATGCTTTTGGTGGATGCGGTTGATGATAAGGCGTTTTTGGCAAGGTTATTGAATGCGATGGTGGATGAATTGCCGGCGCCGAAAAGAAGAAAATAGAGTGCGGCATAGGAGGTCGTCGTGATTCGAAAAGCGAATTTAAATGATTTGGATGCAATTGAAGATGCTTACAACGAACATTTTCAATATGAAATTGATCATCAGGCGTATACAGTATTTTAAAAAAGGCGTTTATCCTACAAGAGCGGATGCCGAGCGTGCTATAGGCGCGGGCGCTATGTTTATCTACGAAGAAAATGGTCTGCTCTGTGGCAGTCTGATTCTAGATAAAAAACAGCCGGTAGAATATGCGAATATTCTCTGGAAGGCCGATTGTGCTGAGCGCGAAGTGATGGTCATTCATCTTCTTATGGTGCGTCCGCAAATGTCGGGAAGAGGCATTGGGTCAGCACTGATTAAATATGCTGTTGAGTTTGCTCGGAATGATGGCTGCAAAGCGTTGCGTTTAGATACGGGTGGCCAGAATATCCCTGCCGTAGCCTTGTATGAAAAAAATGAATTTGATATTATCATGCGTGCCCCTAAAAAGGTTGGCGATGTTATTGCTCATGAAAATCATCTGTTTCTAGAGCGAGGCTTGTGAACGTTTTGTAAAAGAAAAATATCAAAGGAAAACCAAAAAGCCTAGAGGGAATGTGCATGGGCCAATATCACAGCAATAATAGTGTAATGGCTTGCCAGCTATCGAAAAAGTTTAAGTTGCGCCATGCCAGTTGTCGTCTGGCATGGCAAACTGACCTTGTCTATTATTTGTGCTTTGGGGATTTTACAAATGCCAGTAGTGGGTATAATAGAAAGCAGAGAACTTTTAGGAGGCGTGAACGACCCATGAAACGCGTATTAACCATTCAAGATATTTCCTGCGTGGGGAAATGTTCTATCACTGTGGCTTTGCCATTGATTTCTGCGATGGGTGTGGAAACTGCTATTTTACCATCTGCGGTATTGTCCACCCATACCATGTTTAACAATTTTACCGTGAAGGATTTGACCGACCAATTCGAACCAATCTGCAAGCATTGGAAGGACGAAGGCATCAAGTTCGACGCGATTTATACCGGCTACCTTGGCAGCAAGGAACAAATGGATCTCGTGCGCCACATTTTTAAGGAATTTGGCGGCGAAGATACCCTTATTTTTATCGACCCCGTCATGGCAGACCACGGCAAGCTCTATCCTGCCTTTGATGAAGCCTATGCCGCTGAAAATGCCAAACTCTGTGCGGAAGCGGACATCATTGTGCCAAACGTGACTGAGGCCTGCTTTATGACCGGCACCGAATACCGTGAAGATTTTGATGAAGCCTATGTACAGGATTTGCTTCAAAAGCTCGCCAAGCTCGGTGCAAAGACGGTGGTTCTTACCGGCATTGGCTTAGAAGAGGGCAAAAACGGCGTGTACGGTCTTGATACCGTAAGCGGTGAATACTTCTCCTACAGCAACGACCATGTGGATGCGTCCTATCACGGCACCGGCGACGTCTTCTCCAGCGTGTCTGTAGGTGGTCTGATGCGTGGCCTTTCCTTGCACGACGCCTTTGCGCTCGCTGCAGATTACACCGTCGAAACCATCCGTGCGACGATGGAAAACCCAGACAAGCCTTGGTATGGTGTGGACTTTGAAACCACCATTCCACAGCTCGTACAAGGCTTAGCCGCAAAACTTTAATCTCATATCCTCCGGTTACAAAACGCCCCCACCCTGTCTAAACAGTGTGGGGGCGTTTGCGTGCTTGTTCTTTGCATGCGGTCTTGCTGTACTAAAGGCACAAAAGGCGAGAGAAGATGACTAAGACGGTTTTGACAGAGAAAATGGCGGTGGAGACGGTGAAGGGCTTCTACCACAGTCAGTTTGCGGGCAGGTCCGAGGAGTGGTTTGACTATTTGTGCGAAGACAGTGTGTATCTGGGCACGGGTGAGCCGCTTTTGATTGTTGGGGAGGCCATTCGCCGTTGCTTTAAGGCTTTCCACGGGCACTATGTGGACATTCTTCAAGAAGTGTATGTACCTTTATATGTGACAAAAAAAGGTGGCGCTGGGGTGGGGCTGTGTGAAAAAGCGAAGCGGACAGCATAAAAAGACACCTTCTCAAACGAGAAGGTGTCTTTTTTGGAATTTAGAAAAGCGTTTACACGCGCTTTCACAATAATTAGGAGTGGCAACCGCCGCTGCAGCGTGGGCAGCTGCTTTGGTCAGCATCGTCGCCAAAGACTTGTTTGCGAAGGGCTTGACCGGTTGGGGTGGTGGCAAGGCCGCCGTCGGCGGTTTCACGAAGGGCTGCCGGCAATACGTCGCCGACTTGTTTCATAGAAAGAATGGTTTCGTCTGCCGGAATGTGGCTCTTGATGCCTGCAAGGGCGAGTTCTGCCGCCATAAAGGCGGTGGTCACGCCACTGGCATTGCGCTTGATGCAAGGAATTTCCACCAAGCCTGCCACTGGATCGCAGACAAGACCGAGGATATTTTTAATGACAATGGCTACTGCTTCGCCGACCATTTCAGGACTGCCGCCGGCAAGCTCCACGATGGCTGCCGCTGCCATGGCAGCGGCGCTACCGCATTCTGCTTGGCAACCGCCGGCTGCACCGGCAAGGCAAGCGTTGTTACCGATGACCATGCCGACTGCAGAGGCAGTAAAGAGCGCCATGACGCAGTCCTCGTCGCTGAGGTGGTGTTCTACCTGCATGGTGGCCACTGCTGCTGGGAGAATCCCACAGCTTCCTGCAGTTGGAGAGGCGACGATACGCCCCATGGCGGCGTTTAGCTCGCTAACCGCGAGGGCGCGCCACATGGCACCGGCCATAAAGCCGCCGGTGAGTGTCTTTTCGTCCTTATAGACTTGATAGAGCTTGGCGGCATCGCCACCGGTGAGACCGCTGGTGGAACGGATGTCTGGATCGTTGCCTTTTTCAATGCTGTCTTTCATGACTTGGTAGTTGTACAGCATTTTTTCAAAAACAAGATTTTGGTCCATGTTGAGTTGGGCCGCTTGGTCGTGGAGCACCAGCTCGGAAATTTTTTGCTCTTTGCTTGAAGCGAGGGCAACAAGCTCTGCGATTGACGTATAGTTGAGTAATTCCATGTGTCCGGTGTCCTTTCTTATGAAATCGGTTGAATGGCAATACAGGTATAAATATTGTCAAAGGCTTCGATGGTTTGGCACAAATCCTTGGTGTCCACGCCATCGATGCTGTCTACCGCGATGCTCATCACTGCTTCGCCGCCACGGGTTTTGCGGGATAAGTCGAAGTGGCAGATGTTGGCTTTGTGGTTAGAAAGATATTCGGTGACGCTGGCAATGGTCCCTGGGGTATCGCGGTGAATGACGATAAGGGTGAAGTATTCACCGGTGAGAGATACGGGCATGCCATTTAAGCGCACGATTTTGATATTGCCGCCGCCAACACTGCATCCACGAATAGAGGCGGTGCTGCCGTCTTCGGCGGTGAGATGGATTTCCGCGGTGTTTGGGTGTGTATCCGGAAATTCTGTTGGCACAAAGCGTACATCAATCCCCTTTTCTTGAGCGATATCGAGGGCATTGCGTAAATTCTCATCATCCGGACGCATGCCTAAAATACCTGCGACAAGGGCGCGGTCGGTGCCGTGGCCTTTATAGGTTTTGGCAAAGGAACCATGGAGCAGGATTTCTGCGGTAATCGGTTCTTTGCCAAGAAGGGTGCGTGCTACCAAGCCGATGCGTGCTGCGCCGGCGGTGTGAGAACTGGACGGGCCAATCATCACAGGGCCCAGAATGTCAAAAACGTTCATAGGGACAATTTCTCCTTCTTTTTATGGTGTGAATCGTAGTTCTTTCCCTTAGAATAGCACCTTTTGGAGGCTGTCACAATTTTAAGAAATTTATAGATAGGTTAAACTTATATAATAGATAAAGTGTGGAAGTATGTCCGTGGACATTTTGACGCAAAAAAACAGGCTTTTTTAGAAGACCTGTTCGATAATTAGCGGTTTGTCATATGATTAACGGTGATAAAGCTGGCAATGAAGGCACAGCATTGGATGACAAGGGGCATGGGATCGTTAAACAAATTGTCCAATGGAAGGCTTAAGATGCCACGTTCATTTAAGAAGAGCAGAAGGAATGGACCGAGGACCATGAGCCAGCTCATGGCCAAAGTGGCACCGGGAACGGTGAGTCGGCTACGGACACAAAAATTCAGCATAATCCCGCTGATGATCCATCCTGGTAGGCTTGGCACGAGATTGGCTTGCAGACTGGTCGGCCAGTTGATGGTGTACACCGATAAGATGGTGTCAAAAAAGGCGTAGATGGCGTGGCTGAGTGCAAAGGATGCATAGCAGAGCACGACAAACACAACAAAGCGTAGGACATTTTTCATTGGGCGATGGGCCTCCTTTTTTGAATGGATGGTTATTTTGCTTTAGATGGCTTTTGCGCTTTTTCGGTGCGATGGCGTTTGAGCCAACGGTCTTTGAGAAAAACCATATAAGCAAGACCGGCGGAAATAATGAAGACAACCACACTCCAGATGAGAACACTCAGACCGGGATAAGGCACGAGGGCATCCCAATATGGTTGGATAAGGTATTGATAGAGATAGATAACAAAGGCAGAAGTCACATAGATATGCAACGAGCATTTCGATAAAAGCAAGGTGCGTTCAGCACTTTTGTGGTGCTGATGGGCATAACGTAACATATAGAAAAGTCCGCCTGATAAGAATAGTTGGGCAAAGGCCTTTAGAGGAGAGTCCGCAAGAAGAAGGTCATAGCTCTTTGCAGTGTGGAGTTGGTAGATGGTTAAAAGCAAGCCCACGATAAAGAAAAAGCAGGTGAGGCGAAGGAGGCTTTTATCCAAAGGCAGCATATTGAGCCAAGCCCCGAAGATAAAGAAAAAGAGGATGTGCCCCACATTAAAAATCGTCATTTGGCTGATAAAGCCGTTCACACAATCCGGCAAATAGGGACGGGCATACGGAATCACATAAGCCAAGACAAAGGCGAGCATAACAAAATAGTTTAGGGTTTGAAAATCCTTTAAACGGGTGAGAATAGGCATGAAGATGTAGAGCCCCAACAGCATCGCAAGGTACCAAAAATGGTATGGGCCACGCACCCAATGCACCACCATTTCTGCCGGAGTAAGCAGCGGTTTGCCGCTTGCTGCATGAGCGAGTTGTCCAAATGCCACGTAGAAGGCTGACCAAAAGGCGTATATTTTGGCAATATACACGAATTTCTTTTTGAAGTTGAAGGTATATTGCGGGCGTAAGAGCAAGGCGCCGGAAACCATCATAAAAATAAGTAGACCGGGACGGACAATGGTATTGATGAAATAGACCAATTCCCCTTTTGGTGTGGCGCTTAAATCAACATAGATGGCAGATACATGGAGTAAGACGATCATAAAGGCAGCGAGGACCTTCAGGGTATCGATATAAGAAAGGCGGTTGAGACCGGGTGTTGACATAGACAAAAATCCCCCTTTTAATGCGCATATAGTTAAATATTATCAGTTTCGAGGGGGGAGGGCAAGCAGCGGATTGTCATTATTTGTTCATAATTGAGGCGGTTGATTGTTAGTGGTGGGGGATGGAATACGGCGGGCGCTTACCGTAAAGTTATCGAATCAGTTACAAGCAGTGCATTCTTTTTGGTGAGCGTTCGGTGAATTGTCACGGCGTTGTTGAGATTCATTGGACAAAATACGTTATGATAGTTATCGTTGTCTAGAATAGATTCAGACAAAGGAGGAACCTATGATGAAGCAATTAAAGAAACAAGGCATCAAGCAAGCACTGGCAGTATTGTTGCTGGGACTTATGGTGATGCTCGGGACCGTGAGCCCAATTCAGGCGGCAGAAAAGGCTGCGCCTGCTAAGAATATTACCATGACCATCGGCGCAGGCGAGATGCTCGTGGATGACAAGACTGTGCCAATCGACGGTGCAGTGCCGGTATCCAACAACGGGCGTGTATTCATTCCGCTGCGTGCTGTAGCGGAGGCCTTTGGTGCAGAGGTGGATTTTGATATCAACACCTATGACATTACCATTATCAGTGGCAATACCACCGTGGTAATGAACACCCATGCCAGCCTCTATACTGTCAACGGCGAGCTTGGTTGGATGGATATTGCCCCTTATGTGAACGATGATGAGCGAACCATGGTGCCGGTACGTTTTGTGTCTAACGCCTTAGGCTATGAGATTGATCTCAAGGCCGACAACAGCACCATTGTCATCACCAATAAAAACGCAAAATAAACACTTAAAGCCCCGCCACGTTCGGGGCTTTAAGTGTTTGGTGCTTGTCCCTTGTATTTTAAGGGCATTCATATTATGATGAAGTGAACAGCTATTGGATTGTGACAAATGTATAAAGGATGTGACACAATGAAATTAAAGAAAGCCTTATCCGGTATTCTCTGTATGGCGATGATTTGCTTGTTGTTGCCGGTCATGCCGCAAAGCGGGGAAGCGGCCACCGTCGGTTCCATTGAACCGGTGAAAGTCGGCGA
>Glacier_p2__coassemble_897_pt1 | contig 80558 bp, 83 predicted proteins | sample Glacier_p2__metabat2_high_PE_021 | metagenome-assembled genome bin Glacier_p2 | reverse complement strand
CTTCGTGAGGACACCGCTTATGTACACTTGACTGCCAACAACACCATCTACGGCACCGAATATCCGGATTTCCCGAAATTTGATGTGCCGGTGATTTGCGACATGTCCAGTGATATTCTTTCTCGTCCGGTGAATGTGGCAGACTTTGACATGATTTACGCCGGTGCGCAAAAGAACCTCGGTCCTGCCGGCGTGACCATCGCGATTATTAAGAAGGAATTTTTGGAAACCGCTCGCACCGAGCTTCCTACTATGCTTAAATACCAAACCCATGCGGACAAGGATTCCACCTACAATACCCCACCGGTCTTTGCCATCTACATGGTGAACAAGACCTTGCACTGGATTGAAGACCAAGGCGGCGTGGAAGCCATTCAAAAACAAAACGAAGCCAAGGCCAAGGTCATCTACGATGTGATTGATGCATCAAACGGCTTCTACAAGGGCCATGCCGAAGCCCCTTATCGCAGCAAGATGAACATTACCTTCAACCTTGCTACCCCTGAAATGGAAAAGGACTTCATTGCCAAGGGCAAGGCAGCCGGTTTTGTCGGCATCAACGGTCACCGCTCCGTAGGCGGCTGTCGTGCATCCACCTACAACGCCGTGCCAATGGAAGCCTGCGAAGCCTTGGCACAATTTATGAAAGACTATCAAGCAAACAATCAGTAATCATTCAACATAAAACAGCAATCATACTTAATTTATATGGAGGAACACACAATGAGAATTTTAGTAAGTGATGACGTTAGCGAAAAAGGGGTTAACTTACTCCGCGAACATTTTGATGTAGATGTAAAAACCAACATGCCACCGGCTGAACTTTTGCAATGCATTGGCGAATACGATGGTTTGGTAACTCGTAGCCAAACCCAAGTGACTGAAGAAGTTATTGAAGCGGCAACCAACCTCAAGGTCATCGGTCGTGCCGGCGTTGGTGTTGACAACATCAACATTCCTGCTGCTACCGCACGCGGCATCGTGGTTGTGAACGCACCGGAAGGCAACACCATTGCAGCCGTTGAACATACCATCGGTATGATGCTTGCAATGACCCGCCACATTCCACAAGCCCATCAATCCATCCAAGAAGGGAAATGGGACCGCAAGAGCTTTACCGGGATTCAACTTTCCGGCAAAACCCTCGGGATTATCGGTGTTGGCCGTATCGGTAGCCGTGTCGCAAAGCGCATGCAAGCCATGGAAATGACCACCATTGGTTACGACCCATACATCACCGAAGAACGTGCCCATCAACTTGGCGTTGAATTGGTAGACTTCGATACCTTGCTCGCACGCTCCGACTATATCACCATTCATACCCCACTCACCAAAGAAACCGACCGTATGATCAATGCCGAAACCATCAAGAAGATGAAAGACGGCGTTCGTCTTGTAAACTGCGCGCGTGGTGCTTGCTATGACACCGATGCCATTGCTGAAGCCATCAAAGCCGGCAAGGTTGCAGGCGCAGCCATCGACGTATACCCTGATGAACCACTCACCCTCGATAACAATCCATTCCTCGGGATGTTCGACGTGGTTCAAACCTCTCACCTCGGTGCTTCCACCATCGAAGCCCAAGAAGGCGTAGCAGTGGACGTTGCTTACGGCGTTATCGATGCCTTGAATGGCAAGCCTGTGATGAACGCGGTGAACATGGCACCAATTCCAAAGAATGTGGCTGCCATCATTCAACCATACTTCAGCCTTGCTGAACGCATGGGGACCATCGCTATTTACCTTGCTGACGGCCCTGTGGAAAATGTTGAAATCGAATACAGCGGTGAACTCTCTGATACCCAAACCCAACACCTCACCACTGCCTTCTTGAAGGGGCTCTTAAACCCAATCCTCCAAGACAGCGTCAACTATGTGAACGCACCTGGCCTTGCAAAAAAGCGTAACCTCGATGTCAAGGAATCCAAGTCCCATAAGACCGGTTACTACAGCACTGCCATCACCGTTCGCATCAAAACCTCTAACGGTGAACACTACCTCGAAGGGACCCTCTTTGACGGCAAGCAACCTAAGATCACCCAAATCGACCAATATCGCGTAGACTTTACACCAAACGGCTACCTCTTGCTCGTTCCACACGTGGACCGTCCAAACATGATTGGCCAAATCGCCACCATCCTCGGGAAAGCACAAATCAACATCAACGGCATGCAAGTTGGTAACACCACCGAAAGCGGCACCAACATCATGGCTGTTGCTGTCAGCGAAGACATTCCTAAGGACATCATGGTACAGCTCTCTGGGATCGAAGGCATTCTCGGCGTAAAACTCATCCACTGCGAAGACTAAGAAGGACACCATGACTCGAATCATTTTAGTACGTCACGGCGAAACCCCTTGGAATGTAGAGGGGCGTTATCAAGGTCAAGAGGACATTCCCCTGAGTGAACGCGGACTCGAACAGGCGCGCCTTCTTGCAGAAGGCTTGCGCGACATTCACATTGATGCTGCTGTTGCAAGTCCTCTCAAGCGTTCCTTTGTGACCTGCAAAACCAGTGCAGATTTGCACGGCATTGAGGTAGAAATCGACGAGCGTCTCACAGAAATCAATCACGGCAGCTGGGAAGGCTGCTATGCCAAGGATATTCAAGCCAAGTATCCCGAGGCCTTTCTGCTTTGGCACACCAAGCCTCACTTGGTGCATATGCCCGACGGTGGCGAATGCTTGGAAGATGTGCGCAAGCGTGCCATGGCTGCCATGGCGGACATCGTTGAACGATTCCCCAACAAGACGGTTCTTGTGGCTGCTCACGATGCAGTGAATCGTGCGATTCTCTGTGATATTCTCGGCATGAATATGGCACATTTTTGGCAGATGAAGCAGGACAACACCTGTGTGAATGTCCTTGAATATGAAGCGGGAGAATGGCGCCTCGTGCTGTTAAACTCCACCCATCACATGGGATACCTCTTTAGCGGCATCGAACAAGCCGGACTCTAAGCTGTGACAAAGTGTATAACAAACGAAAAAGACCGTTCCACTGGGAACGGTCTTTCTTTGTGAGGAGGGTCTTGACATTGGTACGAAATCGTACTAGAATGATAGGCATAATTTAAGTATGATTTCGTACCTAAGGAGGATGTTCATGAGAAGCAACGCTGAAATGACACGCTATAATTATTTGATTTCCGAGATCGAATCGGTCTATCATGAAGCGGCCTTGCGCTTTGGCCTTTCCGACAGCGCCATGATGACCCTCTATGTTTTAAGTGGGCAGGGGGGGAGCTGTCCGTTGAGCGCCTTGCCGTACTACACGGGGCTTAGTAAGCAAACCTTGAATTCTGCGGTGCGTAAGCTCGAAGGGGAAGGGCTGATTGAGAGTGTGGCAGTGGGGGCGCGCAAAAAGGAGCTGCGCCTCACGGAAAGCGGACGCCGACTTTGCGGCGGGACTGTGGAACGTTTGATTGCCGCAGAAAATGACATTTTTGAAACCTGGAGCCCCGCAGAGCGTGAGCAATACCTGACCTTGACCCAACGCTATTTGGATGCCATTCGCGCAAAGGTGAAGGATTTATAAGAAAGGAGGCCATATATGGCGATTCAACTGTCCGATCATTTCACCACACGCAAGCTCTTGCGGTTCACTTTTCCGTCCATCGTGATGATGATTTTTACCTCGGTGTATATTGTGGTAGATGGCTTTTTTGTATCGAATTTTGTCGGTAAGACCGCTTTTGCGGCGGTGAATTTTATTATGCCGTATCTGCTCCTTTTGGGGGCGTTGGGATTTATGTTTGGCACCGGTGGCAGTGCGCTGATTGCGAAGTCCATGGGCGAGGGCGATTCTGAAAAAGCCCAAGCTCAATTTTCGCTCTTTGTTTATGTGGCTTTGGCAGGTGGCATTGTGCTTATGATGCTCGGCCTATTGGGACTGCGTCCGGTTGCGATGCTTTTGGGGGCCGAAGGGGCGATGCTCGAGGACTGTGTGCTCTATGGTCGTATTATCCTCTATGCCTTGCCGGCCTATGTATTACAGTATGCCTTTCAGGCGTTTTTCGTGGCGGCGGAAAAGCCCAAACTGGGCTTGGCAGTGACGGTGGCGGCGGGACTTACCAATATGGTCTTGGATGCCCTTCTGGTGGCGGTTATTCCCTTGGGGCTTGTGGGGGCAGCCTTAGCAACGGCGCTCGCTCAGGCGGTGGGTGGCCTATTGCCGCTTGTCTATTTTGCCCTGCCAAATACCAGCCGTCTGCGTTTGGGCAAGACCCGTTGGAACAGCCGTTGGCTGGGGCAGGTTTGCTTAAACGGCTCCTCGGAGCTTATGAGCAATATCTCCATGCCCTTGGTGGGGATGCTTTACAACGTTCAACTGATGCGTGTGGCAGGGGAGGACGGCGTGGCAGCGTACGGCGTCATCATGTATGTGAATATGATTTTCTTGGCGGCTTTTATCGGCTACACGGTTGGGAGTGCGCCCTTGGTAAGCTATCACTACGGGGCGGAAAATCACGAAGAAATGCGCAATCTGCGCCAAAAAAGCCTGCGCATGGTGGGCGCTTTTGCCGTGCTCATGGTATTGGCGGCACAGCTCTTTGCGGTGCCACTCTCCGAATTTTTCGTTGGCTATGACCGCACCCTGTGTGAGATGACAGTACACGGCTTCCGTGTGTTCTCACTGTCCTTTTTCTTTGCGGGCTTTGCCATCTACGGCTCCGGCTTTTTCACTGCCCTAAACAACGGCCCGCTTTCGGCACTGATTTCCTTCTTGCGTACCTTGGTCTTTGAAACCTCAGCCATCCTCATTTTGCCGTTCCTCTTTGGCATCGACGGCATTTGGAGTTCAGTGGTGGTCGCAGAATGTATGGCAGCGGTGATTGCCCTTGTACTAATGGTGTGGAAACGTAAGGTGTATCAGTATTGACCTGCTTATAAAATAAGCCCTGCTTTTTAGCAGGGCTTATTTTTTGAGAGACTTAGAGCCTTTTTTCCATCCAAATATGAGGGCAGCCTTCATCGAGTCCGATCTCACCAAAGGCGCGGTAGCCTTGCTTTTCGTAGAAGGTTTGGGCACGGCACTGGGCGTGGAGTCGGGTGAGGGTGCCGCCGTCACTTCGAATGGCAGCTTCGGCAGCTTCTAGGAGCGTGGCGCCGAGATGTTTGCCACGGTGGCTTTTGATAACGGAGATGCGTCCAATCAGGTAGACGCCGTCCTCGGTATAGAAGCGACAGGTGCCGACAGGCGTCTTATTGTCAAAGAGTACCAAATGGGTGGCAGACGCATCGATGGCGTCGAATTCATCTTGAAAGCCCTGTTCCTTCATAAAGACCTCTTCGCGAATGGCGATGGCTTCGGAAGGGAGGGTGTGAAATTGTTGGATGTGCATGTAAACCTCCTAAAAACAAAAGCATTCAACATGCCCCTTCCAGCACCTCTGGGTGCTGTATCTACGAGTCTTGTTGAATGCCTTCACGATGGGCCGATTCGGTGAGCGGCCTTTAGTAACTTTTTTTGTAGTATAGCAATCGCTGTGGTGCGTGTCAAACGCCTAGCCGTCGATGTGGTGGAAATGTGGCGTAACGATTGCCCACAAAACAACCAATCCGAAAAGCACGCCGAGGCCTAAGGCGGCGGTGGCAGCGCCGAAGCAGTCCACCGCAATAGAGACGAGAAAGATGCCCGCCGGCAGGGTGATGAGCTGGGCGGCATTTTGCAAGCCAAAGACGGCGCCACGCTTTTCCTCGACAATGGCGTGGAGGAGCTGCATGGCCAGTAACGAGGAAAACGGCCCGCTGAGGGCGCCGGCGAGAAAGGCCCCAAGGAGCAGCATCGAATAGCGTGGCAAAATTGCCATGATGCCAATGCCGAAAGCGGTGCCCAATAGGGAACCGACATACCACAGTCGTGGCGTGAGCTTTTCGGTGAGGGTCGCATAAAGCAGAGGTCCTACGAGGGTTCCGACAGCGAGTGCGCTGAGAACGATGCCGAGACGTTCGGGTGTATTTTGTTCGGTAAAGTAGACCGGTAAAATCAGCCCCTGAAAGCCACCAATAACCATAGCGACACCGGTAGAGAGCAGCAAAATAGCAATGATTTGTCTGCTTTGGCAGATGACAGATAGCCCTTCTTTGAGGGAGGCGCCCAGTGCAGTCAAGGCATTTTCATGGTTGTGGGTCGAAGACGCTGGGGCAATATCTTTAGGCAGCGTTAACGTGACCACGGCAGCGGCGAGGGAGAGAATGGCAGTGAGCCACAGCCCGTTGATGTCTCCCACAAGCTGCATCAAAAGGGCTGCTAAGGCAGGGCCGATGATGACTGCCAAGGAATCAATGGCTTGCACAATGGCAAGGGATTGCTGCAAATTTTTGCCGTCTCTTGCTACTACCGCAGGAAAAAGCACATCCCGTGCGGTCATTCCCGGAATATCGCCAATGGCCCCAAGGAGCCCGAAAAGTACAAACCAGCCAAAGTTCAAGCCGACGGTCCATTCGATAATCGGTAACATAGCAACGGATAGTGCGGAAATACAATCTGCACAGATTGATACACTACGGCGATTGCAAAGGTCCAGGACGGCACCGCCGAAAAGTCCTGCCAAAAATTGTGGCACGGCGCAAATCAGGGCAAGACTACCTGCCGCCAAGGGATCACCGGTTTTTGCCAAGAGGACCAGTGGTAAAATGACGGCAGCGGCACTGTTTCCGAGGACCGAAAAAAATTCGCTAAGAAAATAACGAGCGGTGAATGTCATGGGATACACTCCTTTGAAATGTGGTGTACCATGAGCTTACACTCGGACGTAACGTCTAGGTCAATGCTATTTTTTTAAAATTTTCAGGGCACGGTTGTAAATATCCTCCACAAGGTGGACGTTGACCTGCGTCAACCCAAAAAGGTCGGTGTCATCTTCAAAGAGGACACTCATATCGTCGATGTGAATCGGGCCAAGGAGGGTGGTAAGGAATCTTGCTAAATCGGTAGCGAGGGTGTCACGCGCCTCCTCGCTCATTGATTCATCGCCCTCGTAAAGACTATGACAAAGACGGCTGTATTCGGGCAATAGACGGTGCTCGACGAGCTTTTTATAAAAAGCAATGACTTCCTGCAACTCCTCGTCGTTGAGGGCGTGCGCCGCTGATAGAAAACCGTTGATTTCCATTTGTAAGAGATGCGTTGGCAGTGCCTCACGGCTGAGGAGCGCCAGAAAGTCGGCGAAAGCCGGCGGTACATCGGCACCGACCCGGGCGGCCTTCAGCTGGGCAATTGTGCGACGTTGTTGCTCAAGACGTGCAATTTCCGCCTGCAATTGGGCATCCAAGGCATCGAGGGTGGCATCCGGCGCTGTATCGGGATGGTCTAGGTAATCCTTGATTTCTGCGAGGGAAAAGCCAAGTGCACTGAGATTTTTGATACGCAAGAGGCGAAAATAATCCTCTGCCCCATAGTTACAATAGCCGTTGGCATCTCGTGCAGGCTCCGGTAAAAGGCCAATCGTACGATAATGCCTGAGCGTGCGCACCGTAACATTGGCAAGGCGCGCCAATTCTCCGCTTTTCATGACAAAACTCCTTTCAATAGGTTTGCCTGCATTATAAAATCGAATGCTCAAAAGCGCAAGACGATTGCAGGGGGTGAATAGACACCGTATAATAAAAGCAATATAAAGTGCAATCCCGATAAAGGAGGAGGACCTATGAACGATTTTATTTTTCATAACACCACCAAGGTGTATTTTGGCAAGGATCAACTGACTCATTTGCCTGAGGAATTGGCGAAATGGGGCAAGCGTGTGCTTTTGGTGTACGGGGGCGGTTCGATTAAGCGAAACGGCTTGTATGATGCCATCATGACGCTTTTGCAGGATGCCGGACTCGAGGTCTTTGAGCTGGGCGGTGTGGAACCGAATCCGCGCCATACCACTGTGAACAAGGGGGCTGCGATTTGTCGTGCCGAAGCGATTGATGTGGTGCTTGCGGTAGGTGGTGGCTCTACCATCGATTGTAGCAAGGGGATTGCTGCGACGGCACCGTCGGATACCGATGATGTGTGGGCGCTCATCGAAGGCAAGGCTGAGGTGAAGTCGGTGCTTCCGATTGTGACCGTGCTTACCATTGCGGCAACCGGCTCAGAAATGGATGCCAGCGGCGTGATTTCCAACTGGGAGCGCCATCTTAAATGCAGTTTGCGTTCTCCCCTCTTGCAACCGAAGGCGACCTTTGAAAATCCGGAAGTCACCTACAGTCTTCCATCCTATCAAACGGCCTGTGGGGCGGTGGACATCATGGCGCATATTTTCGATGCGACTTATTTTACTGCCCAATCTCAAATGGACATGCTTGTGCGTGTGCAGGAAGAGGTCCTCAAAACCGTGCTTCATTTTGCGCCGATTGCGCTGGAAACACCGGACGATTACGAGGCGCGTGCCAATCTCATGTGGGCGTCTAGTTGGGCACTGAATGGGATGCTCTTTAGCGGTGTCAAGCAGCAGGGGGCGTGTCACGTGATGGAACACGAGCTTAGTGCGTACTACGACATCACCCACGGGCACGGGCTTGCGATTATCATTCCGCGTTGGCTTTCCTACATTCTTGATGAAATCACTGCACCGGCGATTTATCGTTTTGGTCGTCAGTGCTTCGATGTGATTGAAGACGGCTTAGACCCAATTACCGGCGCTAAGCAAAGTATTGCTGCATTGAGCTATTTCTTCTTTAAAACCCTTGGCTTGGAAAGTCGCCTGAGTGCACTCGGCATCGACCGCACTCATTTTGAAGATATGGCGAGTCATGCCACCGAAAACGGACCAATCAACAGTATCAAGCAACTCAGCAAGGATGATGTCGTGGCGATTTTTGAGTTATGCTTGTAAGGCAGACTGTTTCCAAAATTGAACACGAGGGTTGCGATTATTGGAAATGGTAAGTTTTTGGCACTTTGTGAAGACAGTTTCTACACATTATTTTAAGCTCTACTAAAGAAAAACTGTGCTATACTAAGCGTGCAGTCAGGAAGAACGGCTGTAATAATGATGATCTTAAAAAGAGAAAGAAGGTTATTCTTAATGAAGAAACGTTCCAAATTTTTAGCATTGGCCTTAGTGGGTGTACTCACTTTGGGGATTTTTGCAGGTTGTGGCAATGATGAAGCGCAAACGACCACTTCCGGCAGTGCATCCAGTACGGCAAGCGAAAGTAGTGCAAGTGTTGAAAGCAGTGCGTCAACGGAAAACAGTGATGCAGAGGATACCGCATCCGATGAAGATGCCGATGCAAAGGAAAACAACGATGCCGAAGCCAATACTGCGACTTCCGCTCACAATGCAGATATTATCGGTGAAGTCACTGTGACCGACGGTGATACCTTGACCGTGGATGTGTACGAACCAAATACCAGTGATGTGGATTTGCTCACTGTGACCGGTTCTGATTTGACTGCAACCGGTGCTTCCGAAATGATTGAAACCGCTGATGTGATTAACATCAAGCAGGTGGTTGACGGTAGTTTGGTGGCTTCCAGTGCCGATGTGATTAAAACCGGTGATGTGGTAGCCGTAGTAACCAATGATGACGGTACCAAGGAACTTCTTATTCTCGACATGGGTAACTAAATAGACGGACAAATTGTGTCAGGCACCGCTGAGTGTAACGCTCGGCGGTGTTTTTTTGATTTCACCGAAGAGAAGTGTTGTGGCGGCAACAGCCAAAAGGATTAGCATCTTTTATACTGTGTATAAACGACGAGGTCGTAAATAACAAATAAAGGGGTACAGTATTATGGCGGAAAAAGTGAAATCGCAATCATCCTTTTTAATTCACTCCCTCATTATGCTCGTATTGATGTGCAGTGGTTGGTTTTTACCTGAAGGGGCCATCCTGACCGAATATGGCGTGCGCATTAGCATGATCTTCTTAGGCTGCATCTGGGGCTGGATTTTTGTAGGATTGGTTGAGCCAAGCTTATTGGCACTGGTATTTTTGGTATTGGCAGGGGCAGGCACTGCGAAGGAAGTTGTTGGTGCCGGCTTCGGCAGCGAAATCATTGTCATGGTTGTGTTCTTCTGCGTGTTTACCCAATGGTTGGAAGACATTGGCTTAACCACCACCGTGGCAAAATGGCTTTTGAGTAGAAAATTCTTGGCTGGGAAACCATACTTGTTTATCTTTATGATTTTCTTTGTTACCTTCCTTTGTGGGTTCTTTGTTGGGATTTATGCAACCATCTTCCTGATGTGGGGGATTTGCTATCGTATTCTCAAGGACTTGGATTTTGCACCAAAGAGCAAGGAAGCCTGCTTCATCTTGGTTGGGGTGGCTTATGTCAGCATCATGGGGATGACCGTCAAGCCTTGGTCTCCTTGGTCCTTGGTAGGGGTAAACGGTCTCAAGCAAGCCACCGGTGGCGGCGTGGAATTGTTGCCATACAGTAGCTTCATGGTGATTGTTTCTCTCGTTAGTATTTTGCTCTTCATGCTTTGCGGTAAATTGATCGTACGTGTAGATATGAGCAAGTTTAAAAATCAAGACTATACCGGCATGGAAAGGAAATCGAAGTCACCGGCGAACAAAAACTCGGCTTGGTGCTTTTGGTGATTCTCTTGGTGGCACTTTATATGCCTAGCATGTTGCCGGAAGGCTTCTTAAAGACCTTACTGTCTGCACAAGGGGCCATCGGGATTTGCCTTGTGTTCATCTTGATTCTCAGTGCGGTGCGCTTTAACGGCAAGCCAACCTTGAACTTTGCAGAGCTTGCTAAGAAATCCATTCCTTGGAACATGGTGTGCTTGTTGAGTGCGGTCGGCCCATTGGGGACTGCTCTTATGAGTCAAGACGCCGGCTTTACCAAAGCCATCATGGCAACCTTGAAGCCAATCATGGCAGGTCAAAGCCCAATGGTTTTCTACATTTTGACCATTCTCGTGGCGTGCGTGCTCACTCAGTTTATGAACAACACTATCCTCTTGGTTGTCATGACTCCAATGCTTTGCACCATCTCCGGGATGATTGGCGCAAACCCTATTTTGATTGCCGCTCTCTTAATCTTCGGTTTGACCGCTGCCTTGGCAACACCGGGCGCAAGCTCCCGTGCCGGCCTTGTTTTTGGGAATACCGAATGGATTGATACCAAACAAGCCTATGTGCAAGCGATTCTGTCCGTTGCGGCGGTTATTGTGGCCTTGCTTGTGGTAGGGATTCCGGTAGGGAACATGTTGTTCTAAAAAATCCTTTTGTTTTAACTTCAAATGAATAATACCTGCGACACCTTAGGGCGGTTTGCTCTAAGGTGTTTTTTTATGAAGGTGAATTCAAAATGAAATGTTCATTTTCTGCGTAATGAAGCGGTTTTTGCCATGAAGAAATAATGACAGAGTGGTAAATTCAGCGATAAAAGAAAGCGTGACATGCTATAATAGGCGAGAAGAAAACTAAAGAAATGAAGAATTGTTAAGAGGGGAATCGTATGGTATCGATGAAGGATAGACTGCTATTGGATGGTGGTATTTTTCTTGGCACTTTGGCTTGTATGGCCTATGCCTGGACCGGCAAGCTCCTGCATGAATGGATTGGGCTTGCGGTGGTGGTGCTGTTTGTTATCCATCTTTTGATCAATCGTCGTTGGTATGGCAAGGCCTTTACCGGCAAAGGGGTGCCGATGAACGGCGTACGCAAAACCTTTAATTGTTTGTTGCTTTTTATGACGTTAGGGATGATTGTTTCAAGCCTCCTTCTGAGTGAGTATGTGTTCGGCTTTCTTGGCTTAGGTGGTGACAAGGTGGGGCTTACGCCACATCTTATTTGCTCCTACTGGGGCTTTCTCATTATGGCGATGCACATCGGCTTGCATTGGCCGATGCTTTTGGCGCAATTTAAGAAAACCGCTTTGGGCAAGACCTTGTGTGGTCAAGCGTGGCTGGGTCGTGTAGGGGCCATCATTACGGTGGTGCTTGGGGCGGTGTCCCTTTGGCATCAGCAATACGGTGCCCATCTCTTTATGCGCATCGGTACTTCAGATTTGCCGCATCAGGATTCCTTGATTCTCTTTACCGTGGAGCAGCTCCTTATTATGGGGCTTTTCATTGTGGGAATTCGTGCGGTGCAAAAGCTGGTGCTTGGGCGTCGTACAAAGGCTGCTTTATAAAAAACGGCGTGTCTCTCAAAAGAGGGACACGCTTTTTTGTTGGCAGATCTTCATTGGACGCAGACTTTTTGCAGTGTTATAATTTTTAGCTAGAAAACAGATTGCGTGTGTGGGAGGAATGTGCGATGAAAACCGGATTGCTACTTGAAGGCGGTGCCATGCGAGGCCTCTATACGGCTGGGGTGCTCGATGTGATGATGCAACATGACATTGCCGTAGACGAGATTGTTGGTGTGTCTGCCGGGGCCCTCTTTGGCATGAATTACAAATCCAAGCAAATGGGCCGTGTGCTGCGTTACAACAAAAAATATGCCAACAACAAAAATTATATGGGGGCCTATTCGCTACTCACAACCGGCGACATTATGAACAAAGACTTTTGCTTTGACAAGCTGGTTCATGAGTTGGATCCCGTTGACTTTGATACCTACCGAAACAGCCCCGAGCATTTCTATGCGGTAGTGACCAATATCGAAACCGGTAAAGCGGAGTACATCAAGATTGACGACTTTAGAAATCCCAATCAATTGGAAGCCCTCAGAGCCTCCGGTTCGATGCCTTTTGTTTCCAGACCTGTTCCGATTCGCGGCAACCTCTATCTGGACGGTGGCATCGCCGACAGCATCCCGATAGATAAAATGATGGACCTGGGCTGTGATAAAATCATTGTTGTGCTGACAAGGGTGGCGGATTACAGAAAATCGCCGTCGAACACCCTCGTTCCCAAGCTTTTTTATCACAAATATCCCCAGTTGGTAGAAGCCATCAACCATCGCTATGCCATGTACAATCATGAGCTCAATCAAATCGAGGCGCTGGAGCAAAAAGGGAAGATTTTCGTTTTCAGACCGTCAAGATTGGTGAACATCAAACGCACCGAAAAGGACCCAGAAAAAATTCAAGAAATGTACGATTTGGGCCAAAGCGATGCCAAGGATGCCCTTTCCAATTTAATGGCGTACCTTGATGCGGGCAGACAGTAAAGCGATGATTAAAAAGGAGAACACACAATGATTGAAACCCAACGACTCATCTTACGTCCGTGGTGCTTGGAGGATGCCGAGGCCCTTTATGAGGTGGCCAAAGACCCACGCATCGGCAGCCAAGCCGGATGGCCGGCGCATACGAGCGTAGACAATAGCCGCGAGGTGATTGAAGCGGTTTTTATGAATGATACCACCTATGCCATCTGCAACCAGGACAGCGACCGTGTGATTGGTTGCGTGGGCTTGATGATTGGTGAATGTAGCAACTTTAAGCTCCCCTCAAACGAAGGCGAGCTGGGCTACTGGATGGGCGTGCCTTATTGGGGGCACGGCTATGCCACCGAGGCTTGCCGTGCGCTTGTAGACTGGGGCTTTTCTGAGCTGGACTTGGAAAAAATCTGGGCCGGTGCCTTTGAGGACAATACGGCTTCTCAACGTGTGCAGGAAAAATGCGGCCTCACACTGCATCATATCAACGAACAATCTCTTTGGGCAGACAATGCAGAGGATCAAGCCAAGAAGGAAGTCATCCGCTGCCTGACCCGCGCCGACTGGCAAAAACAACAATAACGACATGACCCCTGCGTCGAAGGACGCAGGGTTTTTTATTTTTTTGTGCCTCCTTATAAAGTCCTGATAATTGCCCGGTATGCTTTAAGTAAAGTTAAGGGAGGCTATGACAATGAAACAACTTATGATAGAAACACGCGGCCTGTCGAAGGCCTTTAAGAAACAGACGGTATTGGACGGGGTGGATATCCGGATTCCCGAAGGAACGGTCTATGGCCTTTTGGGGCCAAACGGTGCCGGGAAGTCTACTTTGCTCAAGATTTTGACGGGCATCATGCGCCCAACGGCAGGAGAGATTTTACTGAACGGACATCCGTGGTCCCGTGCCGATTTGGCGGACATCGGTGCCCTCATCGAAACGCCGCCGATTTATGAAAACCTCAGCGCAAGAGAAAACCTCAAGGTGCGCGCCCTTCTGTTGGATGTGCCAGAGGCACGGATTGATGAGGTCTTGGAAACGGTGGGGCTTAGTGACACCGGAAAGAAAAAGGCGGGGCAGTTTTCACTGGGGATGAAGCAGCGTCTGGGCATTGCTCTGGCGCTGTTGGGTCATCCAAAGCTTCTGATTTTGGACGAACCGACCAATGGCTTGGATCCCGTGGGTATTGGAGAATTACGCACACTAATCCGCAGTTTTCCACAAAAGGGGATAACGGTGGTGGTGAGCAGCCATATTTTGAGTGAAATAGCGCAGACGGCAGACATCATCGGTATTCTTTGCAACGGGCGTTTGCAGTATCAAGATCGGGTGGATGCCCACGAGAATTTGGAGGCCCTCTTTATGGAGATTGTGGCAAAAGGTGGTGTACGATGATGAAAAAATTGATTCAGGCGGAAGCGCTGAAGTACAAGCACAGTGCCTTGCCGAAGCTCACCGTTGAGATGGCGGTGGCATCAGTGCTGATGGCGGCCGTGCTCATGGGCAATTATTTTTCCGTCAATAGCTACAACTGGTGGTACATGGGTATGTATCCGGGGCTTTTGGGCATGATTGGGGCCAGTATCGGGCAAAAGGATCGCAAGAAAAAGAACCACACCATTGCCACCTTGCCCCTTTCGGCAGGTCGCATTTGGGATGCCAAGATGATGGTGGCGATGGGCTATGCGCTTGTGGGGATGGTAGCGCTTACCGGGCTTACCATGCTTGCGGTGCCGCTTTTGCACCACGGCTTGGGCGTTCAATTTATTGTGCAGCCGACGATCAAGCAACAGTTGGCGGCAACGGGGCTCCTTTGGCTGACTAGTCTTTGGCAGCTGCCGTTTTGTATGGCACTGAGTCAACGTTTGGGGGTGTTTTTGACCGTCCTCATTAACCTCGCCTTGTATATGGCGACGGCGGTGTTTGGTGCCTTAGAGGCTACCTTCTATTTCTGGCCGGGGGCGCTGGCAGCCCGTGTGATGGTGCCGGTCTTGGGTGTTTTGCCAAACGGGCTTTTGGCGGTGCCGGGGAGCGTGACCTACGATCCTGCCTTGCTTGATGCCGGTGCGGTTTTGAGTGGGAGTGTGGCAGCGCTGGTATGGTTGGCTGTGTTATGGCTTCTTGGACGTAAATACTATGAAAGGACGGTGAGGGACGTATGAGCAGCGTGGTGGGCGCCCTAAGGGCGGAGGCGTTGAAGCTCCGTCACACGTTTTTCTATTGGACCCATGCGGCACTGCCACTTTTGGCGGCCGGCTGTATGCTCGCCTATTTTGCCGGCACCAATGGGCGTGAGCTGTGGCAAATCACCGCCTATGTGGAGCTTTTGGGCATTGCCTTGCCCATTGTGGTGAGTCTTGTCTGCGGCATGGCGGTGGAAGTGGAGACGGACAATCACTTTCAGGTGTTTTTAGGGGGGCGCGCCCACAAGGGGACCGCTTACCTTTATAAGAGTCTTTGGCTGATGCTATGCGGCTTTGTAGCATTGATATTGGCGATGGTGCTCTTTGGTGTGTGCTATGACGATTTGTTGGACAAAAACGGCTTGGGGTTATGGGGCTACTGCAAGGGGGCCATCTTGCTCTGGCTAGGCGCGGCGCCCCTCTATTTGGAGCACTTGTTGTTACAGTTTCAGTGGCCGAAGACCGTTTCTGTGGCTGTTGGTGTGGCGGAATTTGTACTTTCCGCGCTCTTTTTAACAGGGCTTGGCGATGGGCTCTGGCCTTTGGTGCCGTGCAGCTGGAGTGCGCGCTTGGTTGACACCTACGCGGTGGCGCTCTTGATGCCGAACCTTGAGTTTCCGCCACTGCCTTGGTTCATGGTCTTGCCACTGCTGGTTTTATTCGGCATAATCAGTGTATGGCTTTACAGATACGAAGGGAGGGCGTGCCATGATTGAGATTTTAGCGATTGACGATGACGCGGCGATTTTGTCCCTCATACGCCGTGCCTTGGAACGGGACGGCTATCGGGTGACAACGGTGACGGATGCGCGCACCTTGGAGGCAGCCGAGCTTTGCCATTACGAGCTGATTTTGCTGGATGTGATGATGCCCGGCGAGGACGGCTTTGCCCTATGCCGACGGATTCGAGGAATGGTGGATTGCCCCATTTTGTTTCTGACTGCGAAGACGGCGGAAGCGGATCTCCTCGAGGGATTGGCCATTGGCGGCGACGATTATATTAAAAAGCCCTTTTCGTTGAGTGAGCTTCGTGCTCGCGTGGCGGCGCATTTGCGCAGAGAACGGCGTGAAAAGAGCCATAGCCTGCATTTGGGCAGAATCGAACTCATTTTGCTTGAGAAAAAACTTCTTATTGACGGCGAGGAGGTGCCTCTTACCAAGAGTGAATACGCCATTTGCGAGCTCTTGGCTTTGCACAAGGGGCAAGTGTTTAGCAAAGAACGCATTCTGGAAGCGGTCTTTGGCTATGACGGTGCAAGCAATGCTTCGGCGATTACCGAGCATGTGAAAAATATTCGTGCCAAGTGTCAACCATACGGTCTTAATCCGATTGAAACAGTGTGGGGGATTGGCTATCAGTGGAAGGATGAGGAACATGAAAAGCGCCTTTAAAGAACCGCGGCTTTCCGTGCTCTTTGTAGGGTATTTAGTGGTGTACGGTGTGAGCACCTTTGTGCTCTGCGTCGCATTGCTCACAGGGCTGATCTTGCTTGGAAATACCGGTACCGTGCAGCCAGCCAATATGCAGGAAATCATTCTCTCGCAGAATATGTCAAAGATTCAACAGGCTAGCCCCGATGACGTGGCACAGTATATTCCTGACGGTGCCACCTACGGGATTTACGACAAGAATGGAAAGTGGCTGGGTGGCACTATGAACAAGGACCGTCGTAGTGACGCTTGGAATCGTTACAGCTTACGGGAATACACCCCTGATGATGAAGGCTATTACAAATACATGCCCATGGAAAATGGTGATGTCTGTATTGTCCGTTATCTCTTTGGGATGCGTTATACCTCGGATACGTTGAATCGTATCCTGCCACCACCGGAGCATTTGCTGGTATGGGGGATGCTATTGGTGGCTGTATTGAATCTACTCTATTTGGCGCATCGCTTCGGCCGCGCCATCAATCGTCGCCTCGAAACGGTGCAACAGGTGACAGAAAAAATTGCCGCCAATGACCTTGATTTTGAGGTGACCCAAGATACCGGTATTCGAGAAATCAATGCCGTGATGGCGTCCTTAGGTACCTTGCGTGATGCCCTTAAAGCGTCCCTTACCACCCAGTGGCAAAAGGAACAGCAAAAGAGCGAACAGCTTGCCGCCTTGGCCCACGATATCAAAACGCCACTCACCGTCATTCGCGGCAATGCCGAGCTTTTGCAGGAAAGTGCCGAGGATGCCTTTAGTCGCGGTTCAGCGACCTACATTGTGGAAAGTGCCGAGGACATCAATACCTATCTGGAAAAAATGCGTGCGGTGCTCTCAAACGAGGCGCTTGCCCCTTGCAGTGCGGTGCAATCGGTGCAGGATTTTGTGGAAATCTTGCGGCATGCCGCCAAGCAATTGACACAGGCGGCCCAGTTGCCCTTGCACGAGCAATTGGATGTGAGCGAGGGGGCGGTCTGTGTGTACACAGAGGAGGCGTTACGCGCATGGAACAATCTGCTAAGCAACGCCGCCACCTATACCGATGGCGCCGAGGGGATTGCTTGCAGTTACACAGTGCAGGAGAATGAGGACGGGCGCTATTTGGTGGCGACGGTGCGCGACTATGGCGCTGGCTTTACAGCGAAGGATTTACAGCATGCCGACGAGGCCTTCTACATTGGCGATGAAAGCCGCCACTTGCGCAATCATCAAGGCCTTGGCCTTGCCATTGCCAAAGCGGTCATGTGCGCCCAAGGTGGGATGCTCTGCTACGCCAATGCCACCGAAGGTGCAGGGGCAACGGTGAGTCTGTGGTTTAAACTCGAAAATGAACAATAAAAAACAGGTCGCAAGACATAACGCTTTGGGCGCGGTCTTGCGGCCTGTTTTTTTGAACGGTTGATGTTATTGGGCAGAGTCGGCGACCAAGTCCTCAAGGGTGTCCATATCATAGACAATGAGCTGATGCTTTTGACGTTTGAGAATGCCCTTGCTTTCCAACTCGTTAAAATAGGCGGTCACATTGGAACGATGCACATTCACAATGGAAGCCATGTCTGTGAGGGTTGGGAGTTTGTTGACGAGGATGCTGCCATCTGGCTGTGGCTTGCCGTAGTGGGTGGCAAGGGTCAGAAGGAAGGTGTAGACCTTGTGCTTGGCGTTTTGCAGATGATTGGTGAGGGCTTGCTGCAACAAAATACCGTAGCGGGTGCCGATCATTCGCATAAAGGCGCGGATGTGGTTGGGGTCTTTTTGTAAAAATTCAAAGACTGCCAAGTCCGACACGGAAAAGAGGGTGGCTTCCTCGAGCACGACAAGGTTTTTGCCAAAATCATCGCTCACCGGATGAAAAATCAAGGTGTCCTTGATGTAAATGTACATCAAGCGCTCGTGACCGGATTCGTCAAACATATAGGCCTTCACCTTGCCCTTGCTCAGATAGAGAAAGGTGTACTCCTCTGGAAAAAGAATGTCACCACCTTTTTTGATGGTGTCTGTATGGGTGTAATTGTTGAGGATAAACTGCTTCAAGTCCGGAAAGGTATTGGTTAAATCGCCGGAAATAATGGGAAAAAATGCTTGCTCAGTCATGAGAACCTCCTCTACTATCGATTAAGACATTGAGATTATTATAATTATAAAATGTTGCGACGACAACAGTAGTCGGAAAATGACAATGATAAGATTTGGTTATATTGTTACTGCGCGACGTGAATGAGAAAACTTAAAGGAGGAATAAAAAATGTCTCAGGTTGCGAAAAAAGACGGTGCAAGCTACTGGATTCGAGTGGTGCTGTGGCTTGGGCTGTCACTCTTTGGCTGGTTCGTGCCGGCGGTGGATCCAATCACACCGTTCGGGATGCGTGTTGCCAGCATCTTTATAGGGATGATGTTCGGTTGGATTTGTTTGGACCTTATTTATCCAAGCTTCTTTGCCATTGTGCTTCTTGCCTTGGCCAGTGGAAAGGCGGCACAAGCCTATTTCTTAGGGGGTTTTGGCAGTGAAATTGTTGTGATGATCATCATTCTGACCACCTTCTGCGCGTTTTTTAATAAGGTGGGGCTTGACCAAGTCATTGCCCAATGGTTCATCCGCTTGAAAATTATTCAAGGGCGTCCATGGCTCTTTATTGCAGCTTTTCTATTTCTCATGTATGCCTTGGGCTTTATGATCAACATTTACCCAACTATTTTCTTACTTTGGCCTGTCATGTACAAAATTTGTGATGAAGCGGGCTTTGAACGCGGTGGAAAATTCTCCGGCTACATGTGCTTTGCCGTGACTTTTATCAGCGGCCTTGGCATGGTGAGCAAGCCGTTTGAACCATGGAGCCTCATCGGTCTCAATGCCTTGACCGAATTCATGGGCGAGGGCTTTAGTGTCAACTATGTACGATACAGTATTTATATGATGATTATCTCTTTGCTTATTATTGTTTGTTACCTCATCATCGGGAAACTCCTAAAAATTGATGTGTCGCCTCTCGAAAATTATCGTGCAGAAGAAAAACACATCCAATTGACCCACGAACAAAAAATCGCCATTGGCTTCTTTTCAGTCTTCCTTATAGCGATGTACTTGCCAAGTCTTTTACCGGCAGATTGGATGTTTACCAAGATTCTCAATCTTCTCAGCATTTTGGGGATTGGTGCCCTCTTGTTGGTTGGCTTGGGTGTGGCACGCACCAAGGGAATGAAGCTCGCCGAAGTCGATAAGCTCGCTACTGAAGGGGTGCCTTGGAAGATTACCTTCCTCATGGTTGGCAATGCCGTCATTGGTGCTGCCCTTTCCTCTGAACAAGCAGGGATTATTGCTTGGATCAATACCATCTTTGGACCGATGGTGCAGGGGCTGTCTCCAATCATGTTCTATCTGGTGCTCATTCTTATTTACGGGATTGTGACACAATTTGTCCACAATATTGTACTGTTGACCATCTTTACACCGGTTGCCTTGAACTTTGGGACCATGGTTGGTGCCAATCCGGTGACCATCACCTTTATCGGCTTGGTAATCTTATCTGCTGCCTTGGCCACAGCCGGCGCTAGCTCCCGTAGCGGGCTTGTCTTTGGGAACACCGAATGGATTGCACCAAAGTGGGCCTACACCCTTGGGGTCGGTAGCGTTGTGCTTGTGATGATTGCGTATGCACTCATTGGCGTGCCTTTGGCAAATCTCATGTTCCCGATGTAAAAATTTAAAACAATCAATGGATGTGTTGTGAATGCAACATCACCCTATACGCAAAGTTGGTAATATAAACTCAACGATAACAAAGACGTTCCTTCAACGCCTATGGGGGAACGACTTAAACAATTTATAAGAACAGAGTTTAAGGAGGATTATTCCATGACTACCGGAAGAAAAGTAATGGTTCTCGGCCTTGACGGGATGGAACCAAATACCGCTAAAAGATTATTAGACGAAGGCAGAATGCCTAATCTTCAAAAAATGATTGACCCGTGGGGCAGCTCGCAAAGACTTGCATCTCTTAGGTGCAATGCCTACCATCACCCCAGCACAATGGACCACCCTCGCTACTGGTGCTTATCCTGGCACCCACGGCGTCACTGACTTCTGGAACCAAGCACCGGATGCCCTTGACACCATCATCTACGGTTTGGATTCCCGTCTCTGCCAAGCAGAACAACTTTGGAACGTAACCGCTGAATCCGGTCTCAAGACCTTGGTATGGCAATGGCCTGGTTCCTCTTGGCCACCATCCTCTGACAGCGAAAATTTGATGGTTGTTGACGGTACTCAACCTGCTTCCGTTAACTACTCCATCGCAAACATCGACATTGAAAAATATGCCATCGCTTCTAAGGACATCGAAGAATTGACCTTCACCGACCACATCGGTTCCAAGAACCTTGGTGACGCTGCAACCGACTGCGTCATCGATGAACTCGACCTTGAAGAAGATGACGAAGAAGCACAATACGACGAATTCGACGCTTCTAAGGTGACCGACAAGTCCAAGGCTGCTGCGCTCTTGCTCAACCGCTACAAAATGAAACGTATCAAAAACGTAGACTTCCATCCGGAAACCGCAAAGGGTGGCTTGCTCTCTAAGGTTCCTTTCGACAAAATCGAAAGCCCAATCTCCGAACCTAAGAAATGGGCGAAAGAACTTCCTGAAGGCGCACTCGAATTCATCGTTTACACCGCTGGTGGTCAATTGCGTCGTCCATGCCTCATCTTGAAGAACGAACAAGGCATCTACGACACCGTTGAAGTATACCGTGCAAAGAAGGACGAAACCCCACTTTGCGTATTGAAGGGCGACGAAATGGCTGTTGACGTTCTTGACGAATGCATCGACAAGGGCAAAAAAGTCATGGCTACCAGATACTACAAGCTCCTCGAACTCGCTGAAGACGGTTCTAAGTGCAGACTTTGGATGAGTACCGCATTCAAGGTAGATTGCGACGACAGATGGTCCCCTAAATCCATCTACAAAGAAGTCATCGAAAACTGCGGCAACGTGCCTCCATTCACCCAAATGGGCGGTACTTCCCTCGAATTTGCTCAAAAGCTCTTGACCCCAACCTGGAGACTCAATGCATTGTGGCAATCCCGTGCCATCAACTACCTCATCAAAGAAAAAGATTTGGATGTTGTATTCAGCCATCACCACTTCATTGACCACTCCGCACACCAATTCTGGAACTTCGCATTGCAAAAAGAAGGCGCAGAACCTGAAGCTGAATGGCAAAAGCAAATCGACCTCACCTATGAAGTGGCTGACGAATACATCGGTAGCTACCTCCACCTCTTGGATGAAGGTTGGGACATCATCTTGACCTCTGACCACGGTGAACAAATCCACACCGAAGCACCTGCTCGTTTGGGTTCTGCTGGTGGTGTCAGCGCAGGCGTTATGAAGGAACTCGGCTGGACCGTCATGAAGAAAGACGAAAACGGCAACGACACCCGCGACATCGACTGGGAAAAAACCAAGGCTGTAGCTGTTCGTACCAGCTATATCTGGATCAACCTCAAGGGCCGCGATGAATTCGGTATCGTAGAACCTGAAGACAAGTATGCCGTAGAAGAACAAATCATCGACGACCTTTACAGATACAGAGATGCCAACGGTGACCGTATCGTTGCTATGGCATTCCACAACAAGGATGCGAAGGTGCTCGGTCTCGACGGCCCATACACCGGCGACATTGTTTACATGAACCGTGAACACTTCGTTACCGAACACGGCCAAGGTCTCTCCACCTATGAAGGCTACTATGGCACCAGCGTTTCCCCAATCTTCGTTGCTGCCGGCGACGGTATCAAGCATGATGACGATGTGAAACGTACCATCCGTCAAGTTGACGTTGCTCCTACCGTTGCAACCTTGCTCGGTACCCGCATGCCAAAGGATTGCGAAGGGGCACCTGTATATCAAATTCTCGAAGACTAATCTCCCAAAGAACAGTCTTTGCACCATCCATATTGATAAAGGCAGAGCATCCTCTCTCTGCCTTTATTTATTGAGGAGTGACATTATGAACGAAGCACAAGAAATCCATCGTGACATCTATTCCGGCATGGTCGCCGAAGAATTGGCGAAAAACGGCTATTACGGTGAAGACCTCACCTTTTACGGCTTCGCGGAATCGGCAAATGGTGGACGTGGCGTGCAACTCTTCACCGATGAAGAAGAATGTGCTGTCACCTATCTCAAACGCCGTGCCCTCGGCGCATTGCTCTCACCCATCGAAACCATTCACCGTCGTTCGGATGGCGGTGATGATGCCTACAAGGCCCTTAAGGACGAATTTTGCGTGCAGCTTGCAGACAGTGTGCTTGCAGGTCGTGGTCCGAAGGTAGACCTCGCCCCTTTCTGGGACTACGTCAATGCCCTCAGCTCGGAACAACGCAAAGAAAAAGCCCTTGCCTTGGTTGGCGTATTGACCTTACCCTTTGATATTGCAACCGTTGACCGTACTGCTCTTCGCACGCTCAAGCAGCCACAAAACGACGGTAACCGCCACTACTATGGCTTTTTTGTGAGAAAAGACGACCACTGGCAAAGCGTTACCAATGGTTCTTTGCCTGCCTTACTCAAAAAATGGCGCGCCCAAGAACATCCGGTGACCCCTATTTTAAAAATGACCAAGGAAAGCCGCGCACCCATCTATACCCTAAAGGATGATTTTGAAAAGGAACTTCGTACGACGATGGACGACGCTTACCTCAACATGATTCACATGCTCTACCAAAACACAAAAAATAGCTAACTTCCTCATCAAAGCCCCACCGGCCAACCCACGGTGGGGCTTTTTTGTGCTTGTACAAAAAATGGAATGCATTTCGTTTTTAGAATCTGTCAAAACTGTCACATTCTCGTCACGGTGTGGACAGATTGGTTTGCTATGATGGGACCATAGAAAAAGACAGTGATTGATTTGATAGGAGGGAGTATCATGGCTCTTTTAGAAACAAAGGACCTTTGCAAGTATTACGGCAGTGGGGCGACGGAGGTGCGCGCCTTGGATGGGGTGACGATGCGTGTGGACCGCGGCGAGTTTGTGGCGATTGTCGGCACGTCCGGTTCCGGGAAGTCCACACTTCTGCACATGCTCGGTGGGCTCGACCGTCCGACGAAGGGCAGTGTGGTGGTGGACGGGAAGTCCATCTTTGACCTCAAGGATGAGGCGCTGACGATTTTCCGTCGTCGCAAGATTGGGTTTGTGTTCCAGTCCTACAACCTCGTGCCGGTCTTGAGTGTGTATGAAAACATCGTGCTACCTGTGGAGCTTGATGGCAACAAGGTGGATGAGGCCTATGTGAATGAGGTCGTGGCAACCTTGGGCATTGCAGATAAGCTCAATAATCTTCCGAATCAGCTTTCCGGTGGGCAGCAGCAGCGTGTGGCGATTGCAAGAGCGCTTGCCAGTAAGCCGGCGATTATCCTCGCCGATGAGCCGACGGGGAATCTTGACAGCAAAACCAGTCAGGACGTGCTGGGGCTTATCAAGGTAACCAGTCAAAAGTTCGGGCAAACGATGGTGATGATCACCCACAACGAAGAAATCGCCCAGATGGCGGACCGCATTGTTCGCATCGAAGACGGGCGCATCGTGAATGCCTAGGGGGTGTGCACCATGAAGGTTCAAAATAAACATTGCGTTCGCCGCTTGAGTATGCGCACGCTCCGCGCCAACCGCACGCGCAACATGGTGGCAGTGGCGGCGATTGCCCTCACAGCGATGCTTTTTACGGCGCTTTTTACCATTGCCCTCTCCATTAACGAAGGCTTTCAGCAGTCGAACTTCCGCCAAGTCGGCGGCTATAGCCATGGGGGTTTTAAGTATCTGACCGAGGAACAATACAACGACCTCAAGGATGACCCCCTCATTGAAGAGGCGGGCTTGCGTCGCTTCTTGGGGATGCCGTATGACGTGCCTTTTAACAAGAGTCACGTTGAAATCGGCTACAGTGATGCCAACGAAGCCAAGTGGCAATATTGCGAACCTGTTGAGGGGCGCTTGCCAAAGGAAGGCACCAATGAAGCGGCCACCGATTTGAAGGTGCTCAAGCTTTTGGGCGTAGAACCGGAGATTGGCAAGGAATTTACAGTGACCTTTGATGTGGCTGGGCATGAAACCACCCAGACCTTCACCCTTTGCGGATGGTGGGAGTATGACGAGATGGTGGTAGCCAATCATATCCTCGTGCCTGAAAGCCGCGTCGATGCCGTCCTCGATGAAGTCGGTGTGACGGAGTTTGGTGGCTCTGACCATATGAATGGCAGCTGGAACTTGGACGTGATGCTCGACAGTGGTAGCCGCCATATTGAGGAGGACCTCAATACGATTCTTGCCAACCACGGCTATACCAATGCCAGTGACGGCAAGAGTGAGAACGCCATCAACATCGGCGTGAACTGGGGGTATACCGGCGCGCAAATGTCCGAATCCATGGATATGGGTACGGTGGCAGCGATTGCCGCGATGCTCGTGCTGATTATTTTCACCGGCTATCTCATTATCTACAATGTGTTCCAGATTTCCGTGGCAGGGGATATCCGCTTCTATGGGCTCCTCAAAACCATCGGGACCACACCACGCCAGCTTAAGCGGATCATTCGCTTACAGGCACTGGTGCTGTCGGTCATTGGGATTCCGATTGGGCTGGTGCTCGGTTGGCTCATTGGGCGTATGCTCGTGCCGGTGGTCATTGCCCAGCTTGATGGTGTTGTGAATGTGGTCTCCGTAAGTCCGGCCATCTTTATCATCTCCGCCCTTTTTGCCTTGGTGACGGTGTTTATCTCCGTCTTGCGTCCGGGTAGACTCGCAGGGCGTGTGTCCCCAATTGAAGCGCTGCGCTACACCGAAAGCGCGCCGATTTCCAAAAGGAAGGCGCGCAACAAGAAGGGCGTGTCTCTTTTCTCGATGGCGGTGGCAAACCTCGGGCGTAACCAGGCTAAGACGGTGGTGACGATTCTCTCCCTCGCCTTGGCGGTGGTGCTCTTTACCGTGACTGTCACCTTTACGAATGGCTTTGACATGGACAAGTATCTGAAATTCCAAACTGCGGTGGATTTCCAAGTGGCGGATGCCAGCTACTTCCAAACCGGGCAGGGTGGCTTCTATGACGAGCGTGCACTGCCGGAGGATACCATTGCGATGCTTGAAGGCTTGAACGGCGTCACCGAAGGCGGCCGCACCTACGGCCTCACCGTGTCAGCCCAGGAATTTATTTCCGAGGATTGGTTCCGTACCCAATTGAGTCACTGGTATGACGAGGACGCGGTGGACAAGCGTGTTGAGATTGCTGCGAAGGATGCCGAAGGCCGTCTTGCTCACGATGTGCAGCTTTACGGCATGGAGGATTTCCCACTCTCCTTGTGTAAGGTCTACGAAGGGAGTCTTGATGAAGTCAAGAAACCGGGCAGCCGTGCCATTGCAGCCGTCTACTCGGAAGACGATTACGGTGCCTTGCAAAAGGACAGCCATTGGGCCAAGGTTGGTGATACAGTAACGGTGCGTTATGTGGATGAATGGGAATGGGTGGATCCGAAGACTGATAAGGTCTATAGTGATGAGGCCCTTCCGGAATCCCTCTATGACAGCGCGATTCCGCGTGCCAAGACCTTCCACGAAGAAACCTATACCGTGGCAGCGACGGTGAGTGTGCCAAACTCTATAAGCTATCGCTATTACGGCGATGATGAGTTTATCCTCAATGCCGAAACCTTCAAGCAGGATACCGCAAGCCAAAATGTGCTCTACTATGCTTTTAATTGTAAGAAGGGCACGGAAGGGGCCATCACCAATGTATTGAACGAGTACACAGAAAATGTGAATCCAAGCCTCGACTTTGAAAACAAGGACAAGTATGTGCAACATTTCAACGGCTTCCGCAACATGTTCCTACTCATGGGTGGTGCCTTGAGTGGCGTCATCTGCTTGGTGGGGCTTTTGAACTTCTTTAATGCCATCATCACAGGCATTACCGCACGACGCCGTGAACTTGCCGTGCTTCAGTCCATCGGTATGACCGCCAAGCAACAACGACAAATGCTTGCCATCGAAGGGCTTCTCTATACCGTCGGTGCGATTGTGCTTTCCCTCGTGCTCACGGTGGCATTGGCACCGGTGCTTAGCCAGGCGCTCTCCAGTATGTTCTGGTTCTTCACCTATCACCTCACCCTCTGGCCAATCCTTGTGATGCTGCCACTCTTTGCGGTGATTGGTGTCCTAGTACCAATGGTAAGCAGCCGCATTGCAAACCGTCGCTCGGTGGTTGACCGACTCAGACAAGAATAACCCTGGTTTTTCCGCAAAACCCCTTTTATAGAACAAAACCACGACCTTCCATCCGCTCCTAAAAAAACGGCAGGTCGTGGTTTTGTGTTATAATTGGATAAACTGATTTCAAGGAGGGATGAGGATGGAGCGCATATTATTGGTAGAAGACGATGAGGCGCTGGCGCGTGGGATTGTGATGGCGCTTGCGGCGCCTGAACGTGAGATTCAGAGTGCTGCTTCGGTGCGTGAGGCGCGGGTGGCGCTTTCCGCAACTTTGGATTTGATTATTTTGGACATCAACCTGCCGGATGGCAATGGGCTGGATTTGTTGCGGGCGCTGCGTGCCGAGGGCGTGCAGACGCCGGTGATTCTTCTTACGGCCAACGACATGGAGATGGACGAGGTCGTGGGCCTTGAAGCAGGGGCGAATGATTACATCACCAAGCCTTTTTCCTTGGCGGTGCTTCGCGCCCGTGTGGCGGTGCAGTTGCGTGGAGGGAAACAAACGGCAAGTGCGCGCATGGTGATGGGGCCTTTTGACTTTGATTTTGAAGGGATGGTCTTTCGCCGCGATGGCGTGCCGATTGAGCTATCTAAGAGTGAGCAGAAGCTTTTGCGTATTTTAGTAGACAATCGCGGACACACGGTGACCCGCGACACCTTAGTAGAACGTGTGTGGAGTGACGGCGCTGCCTTTGTGGATGAGAACGCCTTGTCGGTCACCGTCAAGCGTTTGCGTAAAAAGCTCGAAGTGGATCCGTCCCACCCTATGTATCTCAAAACCGTCTATGGGCTCGGCTATACATGGGCGGTGCCGTCATGACGGCGCAGGTGCTCCTGGGGGTTGCCGCTATAGTGCTTGCGCTCAGCGGTCTTTGGGTATGGTGGAGCCATCGTCGCATACGCCAAACGATGGCGCGGCTTGATGCGATGCTTGAGGCTGCGATAGCAGGCGATTTCCATGAGGCGCATTTTGACGAAAGTCAGCTTTCTGAGGTAGAAAGCCGCATGGCGCAGTATCTCGGTGCCGGCGCGACTTCGGCAGCCGCCCTCAAGCGACAGCGTGACCAACTCAACGGCCTTGTGAGTGACGTGAGCCATCAAACGAAAACGCCCCTTGCAAATATTATTCTCTATACCCAGCTCTTGGAGGAGCAAGCGTTGTCGGCACAGGGCGAAGAATGTGTGGCAGCCATCAAAGGACAGACTGTGAAGCTCCAATCTTTGATTGAGGCGCTTGTGAAGACGTCACGCCTGGAAACGGGCATCCTCGCCCTTCATCCGGAGGTGGGAGATGTGGGCGCAATGACGGTGCGTGCCTGCAAGCAATATCGTGCCAAGGCAAAGGCCAAGAACATTCATCTAAGCTGGGAGACAGCGCCGGTGCAGGCGGTGTTTGATGCCAAGTGGACCGAGGAAGCCCTCTGTAATCTCATTGATAATGCCATCAAATATACGCCGGAAGGTGGGCGGGTGAAGGTGGCAGTGGCGCCCTATCCTCTCTTTAGTGCGGTGAAGGTTACAGATAGCGGCGTTGGCATCGCAGAAAAGGACCTTCCGAAAATCTTTCAACGCTTTTATCGTGTAAATGCCGGAGGCGAAGGGGTGGGCGTGGGTCTGACTTTGGCGCGACAAATTGCCGAGGGGCAAGGGGGATATATTAAGGTGACGAGTAAGCGCGGGATGGGGAGTACCTTTGCCCTTTATTTGCCGCGGGAAACGCGCTACAATAGAGAATAATAAGCAGACTTTTTAAAGGAGGATTTGCAATGGCCAAGAAAAATCAGGCACCGGCAACCAAGCAAGCGGCGCAGCCCAACAAAAGACCGGGTATCTGTCAATATTGCGGCAAGCCGGAGGCTTTTGACGGTCCGTTTTGTTCGAAGGAATGTAAGCAGGCCTATGAAGAAGGCATGAAGCACGACCAACCACGTGTAAAGCTCTATAGCATTGGTATGATTGCTGGGATTTTGATTCTCATTTACGGGGGGATTATGAATGTCAGCGAAGCCATGGGCGTGGGTGCCATTATTATTGGGATGACCTTCCTTTTTATGCCGTTTTTGCCAACCGGCACGGTGAAGAGCATGGGCTATCGCCGTTCTCGCATGCTTGGGCGTGTGGCCGGTGTCATTATGCTCGTGATGGGTATTTGGGCCGGTTGGTTCTATTAAAAGGAGACGGTCATGGCACACTATGAGTACAAATTTGTGGAGGTGCCACGTAAGGGTGGACTGAAAGCCCAGCCGGGTGATACCTTTGAGGTGTGTAAGCAAGTCATCGTAGACGAAGCCGCCAAAGGGTGGCGCCTCAAGCAGGTGGTGACACCTTTTAATGAGAAAATGGGGGTGTCGGTGGCTACCAGATTATTTTTGAGCGCGAGGTTTAAGTGGGCAGCGCTTGCAATTTTTGGTGTGTTGCGCTATTCTATAGGTAGGAAAAAACAGACTAAAAAATTTCCATTACAATGCAAAAAAACCACCGGCGGCATCCGGTGGTTTTTTGTTAGGCTGTGTTGTCACTTCTTTCGACTGTCCAGCCATTTGCAAATGCAGTGGCAAACAACACCTGCTACGACAGGAAAGAAAAACAAACTAAAAAATTCTTCCATTAACAATGCCCCCCTTCCTGTTGTCGGAATGGGTGTGACAACATCTTCAGTATACCATAGTCAATATACATTCTGCTATAAAAACAAAACAGCATCCTCTTCTTGGTGAAGGGGATGCTGTTTTCCTTTAGTCGCGTTCGATTTCAAACCACTTTTCCGCGTAGGCGGCGAGGGATGGAATCACGTCCTTGATTTTAATGGTGGTGGTATTGATGCAAAGCTCGTAGCCACGGCGGTCGCCCCATTTGTAAGGGCTCAGAATGCTGTGGGTCTTGCCGCGGTTTTTGTCAATTTGATTGATTTTCTTTTCAAATTGCTTGTTGCTGAGCTCGGCGTCAATGGTGCCACGACGGCGACAACGGGCAATGCGCGCTTCCATGTCTGCATGGACAAAGATGCGCAATGGCTTATGCTCGCGTAGGATCACATCGGCGTTACGACCGACAATGACGCAGTTACTTTTTTCGGCAAGGGATTTGATGAGGTTGGTTTGTTCGCTCAAAAGGGCCGTGGATTGATCCGCGAAATAGTTTGGCATGATAGAAAAGGTCTGCCCGATGGTGATTGGATAGAGATTTGCCAAGCTGTTTTCTTCCAAGGTGCGTTCCAAATAGTCCTCGTTAAGAGCGGTTTGTTCGGAAAGCATGGTGAGAATTTCGCGGTCGTAATAGGCATAGCCCAAGGCTTCTGCTAAGCGTTTCCCCAATTCGCGACCGCCGCTGCCGAATTCTCTGCTGATGGTAATGATGTTCATGAGTATGTCCTCCTTTTTTTTACAAAGGGCGCCTGGTGGCGTCTTTTAGGCAATGTTTTCAATGTAGCGCATAAGCATGGCTGCAAGCTGTGCGCGACTGGCACCGCTTTTTGGTGCCAAGGTGTGATTGTCCAGACCGCTCACAAGTCCGACATCGACGCCCCACTGCATCGCTTCAAAGGCCCATGGAGAGATGGTGTCCTTGTCGGTGAAGTGGCTCAAATCGTCGTGGCCGCTCGGGGTATCGTGATAGCGGTGAATCATGGTGACAAGCTCTTCGCGGCTAACCGCTTGCAGCGGATGCAGGCCATCGGAGACGCCGTTTTCAATGGCCCATTGTTGGGCACCGCTGTACCATTGCTCGCCTTCTTTTAAGGTGGCATCGGCTTCACGGGCCAACACCGCCCAAACCATGGCGCGGGTGACGGCACCGTCCGGTGAAAAGGTGGTGTCGTCAAGGCCGACCATGAGATGATTGTCATAGACGTATTTGACCGGTTTGTAGTACCACGCATTGGAGTGCACATCGGTAAACGGTGGTGCGTCAGCCGGACGCTTGCTAAAGCTCACCTTAATATGTAACGGGCTGTTTGGCATGATGACGGAATAGCGACCGTTGCCTAAAGCACGGCATTCGATTTTATTGCCGTTTTCATCGGAAAGGTACAAGATGTCCAGCTCGTAGCCTTTATCCGGTGTGATGGTTAAAGTGACGGTGCTGCCTTTGGTGGCACTGGTTGGCGAGAAAAGTACGGCGCCATGTTTTGGCTCTTGGGTGAGCATTAAAGGATGCAATTGCATGGACCCCGGATCCTGTGGCGTGGTGCCTTTTGGATGGAGGGTGATGGTGTAGTCGCCGGTGCTTTTATTGGCTGTAGTGGCAGTTACACGGATGGTGGTCGTTTGCTTTTGTGGCACTGTAATCGGTGCGCTCCATTGAGCCGATGGCACCACGGTGCCGTTGATGGTGATGGTGTCCGCACTTTGTGCCATGATTTGTACATTTTCCACATCCTCCGGCAGGGACAGACTGCGGTTGGCATTGGTGTCGGTGCTAAAGTGATGGGTCTTGCCGTTGTATTTTACTGCCAAATCCGTTACTTGAGCGGTGGCGCGGGTGTAGGTGTGGGTGACGGTGTTGCCGCGTTTGCCGTTTTTTTCTGCATAGGCACTGATGCATCGTTTATCGTGCGCATCATCGAGCCCTGTCAGGACAATCGGGCCTTCATATACTTGATAAGCACCGCCATCGCTCCAATAGATGGTGGCATCATCGGCACAGTCTAAGGTGAGCGCCGTATGCTCCGGCACCGGACCCTCGATTTCAGAAAAACGTACGGTTGCCACAGCCTCGCCATCCCTTGGCAATGGGTTGGTAAAGCCTTTGATACAAACATTGGTGATGTAGTAGCCGGTACCGGTATGTCCGGCGATGTCTTGCCACTTGCCTTCTTTGAGAATGTAGCTTTCGCCACCGTTCCCCATATAGGTTGGCACAGTGGTGTTATCCGGTGTCGGACACCATTCAATCGCCAAAGGCTGGTTGTAGCTCGGGTTTTTAAAGGTGACCACAATGCTGAAGCGTTCACCCTTTTGGAGCTTCACGGGTTTGGAGAGTTCGATGGTATGATAGCCGGCATAAGCTTCACTGCCGCGCTGGCTTTTAACGATACATGTGCCGGATTCCGGCGCACATTCTTTAACACCGGTATAGATGCTGATGTCATATTCGGTATTGGCATCGGTGGTGTAGAAGCTCACTGCTTCAAGCTGTTCGTTGCCATCAGCGGTGAAAATATTGGCTGCTGTGGCGGTGTTTTGATTGTGACGGTCGGTGTTAATCGAAAACGACCAACCGTTGGTGTCATATTGATAGTTTTTGGCATAGTTATCGGCGCTTTCCAAAAGATAGGCATTGCCGGATACAAGGCTCTTGTCTTCGTAGGAAATCCAGAAATAGCCGTCGTCGCCCCAGTTGGTGCCCCAACTGTTTCGTACCAACCAGGCGCCATCATGGGTAGGATGGTTTCCAGAAACAAAATTCGACTTAGAAAAATGGTCGTCCCAGCCGACAATCAGCACCGCGTGGTCCGAGCGACGTGCTGTGCTATTGTAGCAGGCATAGGTGTCGGGATTGTAGGTATTGGTGCCGTGGGAATAATAGTTTAAGCTCACCGGTCCCACATCCATCAAAATGCGTTTGGTGATGTCAGTGGCAACCTCGGCGTTTTGGAAAATATCAAAATACACCCCGTTTGGCATGTAGTAGGCATCCTGCAAATGATAGTCCGCCATGTAACGCATGCTTTCGGAAAGGGGCGCTAGACTGCGTGCAACAAGGGGTGCTTTGTCTGCGGTAATCGGCCCTTTCCAAGCAGCCATGGTTGCCACGGCGCGCCCGTCGTTACCACCGGACAAATAGGCGCTGGTGTTTGGCGCAAACTCACTTTCCTCGTTGCCGTTGTAGCAGAACCAGGCTGTATGTGGTGAGGACAGTGCCAATTGCGGCACCTGGCTTTTGATGCTGCCGGCTGCTGCTGAATTGGCAGCGATGGACCAACAGATTCCGGAACTGCCTTGGTCGTAGACGCGGTCTACCTTGCCGTATTGGCGCAAGTCGAATTGTGCAGGCAAGGCGGCGGCACCGTGATTTGATGTTTGCGGTGTGCTTGCTTGTGCTTGCGCATAGCTTTCCGCAAGGTAAGAGAAATCCTGTGCGCTCGGCGCATAGCCGCTTTGCCCTTCGTTGAGCCACGCCAGATAGTCGGGATTGATGCTTTCGGTATCGAGATTTTCAGCAAGTGGGCTGATGTCATTGTCTGCCGCCTGTGCAGGGAGCGGCGCCAAGGGGCTTGCAATCAATAGCAGTGCCAATAGCCCGCTCATGATTGGTTTCATCCATTTATTCATCAAGGAACGTTCCTCCTCTTGGTATTGTTTCATTATATAGACGTGGTGGACGTCTGTTGACTACCTATAATAATAGCCGACCTGCTCTGCGTATGCAATCCAATAATGACACCGCCAAAAAAGATTGGCGTGTCAAACGTTATAAGAGAGTGATTGCATAAGTGGGAAGGGTGGAATGATAGGCTGCTATTGATTATACATTTGAAAAGGAGGGGGAGATGACCGTCCAAAGGCAGGATGCTTGACAAGGACGAGTGAAAGGTTTACACTGTGAACAGTTGATAATGTGAACTAATAGTGAGGGGACTGTAATGAACGATTTAAACGAAGCTCTTTTAGGCGCGTGGATGGAAGTATCCTCCGTGATTAACAATGAACGCGTTTCGGCGCGTATTCCCTACAACGTGGCATCTATTTTGCGCTACCTCACCCGCAGTGACGCGACAGATGTCACCGCCAGTGAACTTTGTGCGGAGCTGCGCATGCAAAAATCACAAATGAATCGCACCCTTCAATACATGGAGGACCACGGCATGATTACCCGTGAACGGGCAGAAAGCGACAAGCGCTGTGTGTATATTCGCTTGCATGAAGAGCGACTGGACGATTTTCTCAGTCAGCATGATGCGGTGATTCGCTACATCGGTGGCGTAACCGATGCCTTGGGTGAAGCAAAGACCCGTCAACTCATCGACCTTATCGGTGAAGTCATTGACATTATTAAAGAAAAAGATCCCCATTTACAATATATTAACGATACCATTCAGGAGGACCATCAATGAAACCTGTCATTATCGGCACCCATACCTTAGAGATTCCAATTATTCAAGGCGGCATGGGCGTTGGCATTAGCCGCGCCGGCCTTGCCGGTGCGGTGGCCAAGGAAGGCGCTATGGGCGTCATCAGTGCGGCTCAAATCGGTTTTGATTGCGAAGGCTTTCGTCAAGCACCGGAAGCCAAAAATTTAGAAGAGTTGCCACGTCAAATCGCACGTGCTAAGGCATATGCGGAAGGCAAGGGCATTGTGGCAGTCAATATTATGACGGCGACTCAGGACTATGAAAATTACGTGAAAACTGCTTGTAAGGCAGGTTGCGATGCGATTATTTCCGGCGCGGGGTTACCAACCAACTTGCCAAAATATGCAGCAGGCTTTGATGTGGCGCTGGCACCGATTGTTTCCAGTGCAAAATCCGCCAAGGTCATTCTCAAATATTGGCACACAAAGCATGACTATTGTGCCGACTTTGTGGTCATTGAAGGACCAAAGGCCGGTGGACACTTGGGCTTCAAAAAAGAAGACCTCGCCGATGTTGATGCCATCGCCTTTGATGAAGAAATCCAAGCCATTCTCGACGTGGTGCATGGCTATGAAGCGATGTATAATAAAACCATCCCAGTCTTTGTGGCTGGGGGCATCATGACGGCCGATGACGTGCGCCACGTGCTTTCATTGGGCGCAAGTGGTGTGCAAGTGGCAAGCCGTTTTGTCACCACCTATGAATGTGACGCTGCCCAAGCCTACAAGGATGCATACCTTGCTGCCACGGATACCAATGCTGTGATTGTAAAAAGCCCTGTTGGCATGCCGGGCCGTGCCCTCAACAATCCTTTTGTGAAGCGCGCGGCAGAGGGGCCTATCCCTGTGAAGGGCTGTTACAATTGCCTGTCTGCGTGTAATCCTGCCCAAACCCCCTATTGTATCAGCCAAGCGCTGATCAATGCGGTGAAGGGCGATGTGGACAACGGCCTTATTTTCTGTGGGGCGCGTGTGGGCGAACTCAACAAAATGGAACACGTGGCAGACGTTATTCGCGATTTGAACGTGTAATGGGGGCTGAGGGGTCCCCGAGAAAAGGAGGATTCCCATGGACCAATTGGAAAGTCGCCTGTTTTTGCTTCAATATCTCATTAAAGAAAATCCGGCTTTTGGTGATTTGGATATTCCTAAGGATTTTGATGCGCAGCGTAAGCTGTTGCGCGCGCTCTTAAATTTGCGTGAAGCTGGGCCTGTCAGTGAAGAATTTCTACAAGTGCAGGATGAATACCTTGTGCGCGAAACCCAAGCCAAAGGCATTACCCGCCTAGAGGAAATAGACCCGATTGCACCGGGATTCTACCTTTGGCAAGGGGATATCACCACCCTTGCTTGTGATGCCATCGTCAATGCCGCCAACAGTGAGATGACCGGTTGCTACGAGCCCAACCACGGTTGCATCGACAATGCCATTCATACCTATGCCGGGGTTGAGTTGCGAAACCTTTGCGCAGAGATTATGGCGGCACAGGGCCACCTTGAACCAACCGGGCAAGCCAAAATCACCCCAGGCTTCAACCTTCCTGCTAAATACATTCTTCATACCGTTGGTCCCATTGTCCGCGGTAATCTGACCGCAGAGGACGAAGCGGCCCTCGCCCAATGCTACCGCGCCTGCTTACAGCTTGCGGCGGAACATGGCCTTGAAAGCATCGCTTTTTGTTGCATTTCCACCGGTGAATTCGGTTTTCCAAATCGCCGCGCCGCAGAAATCGCCGTAAGCACCGTCAAAGACTATTTGCGCACCCCTTCATGTATCAAACACATTATTTTCAATGTCTTCAAGGACACCGACCTCATGCTCTATGAGGCCCTCCTCGAATCATAAAACACTCATACCTTCAAAAAAGGCACCCGATCGTTGTAAAAAAGCGATTGGGTGCCTTTTTATGCAATAAATTCTCTTTTAGCGCCATTGAGGGAAGTTTTTTGGACACCTCGTTTGATACCATAAAAGCAAGAAGAAAGCAATGGGGACTGAGTAGGGAAGGAGTCTTAAAAATGCAAACCATCTATTTTACTATTACCGCTACCAATTTCTTTTTTGGTATGGATTTTTTTAAACCGGACATGGTGGTGATTTTGGAAAAGGAACCGACCAATCCTCATGACCGTGAAGCTATTTTGGTCAAGATGTCGGGGCTTGGCGCAGTGGGCTATGTGGCCAACAGTACCCATACCGTCCTTGGCGAAAGCATGAGTGCCGGGCGACTTTATGACAAAATCGGCGATACAGCAACGGGGATTGTGCGTTATGTACTCCCGCAAGGGGTCGTTTGTGAATTGATCGACGAAAAGGAGGCTTAAATCATGGCTCGAGTGTGGGTCAAAATGCGGTATGACAATGACATGCAAATGGAGATTCCACATAGCCTTAATATTGCCACTGCCATGATGGGCTTTCGAGCGTTGGGCGCTGTTTTGCTGCCGTATCATACCATTGATGAGATTTACGACGATGTGTCGGCAGAGGACATTGTGTTGGACTATATCCAACAGTGTGGGGAGGTTTTTGCCAAGTTTGGCGTGACGCCGTTTGTACCCGATTATCCCGAGGTCATGGCACCGTTTTTGGGACGTAGGATTTGGCAGGACACGATGAACCACGTGGCATCTGATGAACGCTTGTGGTCGGCCGGCTATTTTGTCAAGCCTATTGAAAGCAAGGTCTTTACCGGAAAAATCATTCGCTCAATTGGTGATTTGGTGGGGTGTGGCAACAGTGAAGAGGATGTTGCGGTTTTGATTAGCGAGCCGTTGGATATTGTGGCGGAATGGCGCGGATTTATTCGTTATGACCGGCTCATTGATGTGCGGCCCTACGGTAGCCTCACTCATTTAAATTATGAAGGCTATCGTTATCATTACGATGTGACGGTGCTGGATGCAATGTTGGCGGCTTTTCGTCGTTGGGAAGGACGTCCTGCGGCTTGTAGTATGGATATTTGCGTGACCAAGGACGGGCGTACCTTGTTGGTGGAAATGAACGATGCCTACGCTCTAGGTTGCTATGGTTTGCCATCGCTGCTTTATGCGAAGTTTATTTCGGCGCGTTGGAGTGAGCTGTTAAACCGCGAGGATGTGTATCGGTAAAGAGTAATCAAGATGAAATAACCTTTAAAATATAGGGGCTGTGAGATAAGATATAACTAAAGGTGTGTAGGAGGGAAAGGAATATGGCAAGGGGAGAAAATCAAAAGCTTAAATTGTTGTATCTGTTAAAAATTTTAGCGGAGGAAACGGACGATCAGCATATGGTGACGATGCCCGAGCTTGTCAAAAAGCTGAAAAAGGTTGGCGTTCATGCGGATCGTAAGACGTTGTATTCGGATTTTGACGAGCTGGAGCGTTTTGGGATTGATATTATTACCGAGCGTCAGGGGCGCAGTACGTATTACCATATGGGGGCGCGTCAGTTTGATTTGGCAGAGCTGAAAATTTTGGTGGACAGTGTTGAGGCGGCGAAGTTTATTACCGATGCCAGAACCAAGTCGTTGATTAAGAAGTTGGGGCGGTTGACAAGTCGCTTTGATGCGGATACCTTAAAGCAACAGGTGGATTTGCAGGGGCGTGTCAAGACTGATAATCGTGTGGTATTTAGTAATGTGGATACGCTTCATGCAGCGATTGCGGCAGAAAAGCAGATTCGCTTTCATTATTGTAACTGGGACATCAAGGGCAATATGGTACCGCGTAATGATGGTGACTGGTATAATGTGAGTCCATGGCGGTTAATGATAAACCATGAGAATTATTATTTGGTGGGGTATTCGCCGGAGAACGGTATTCGCCATTATCGGGTGGATAAAATCAAGGATATTTTTGTGGTAGAGGAACCGCGTGAGGGGAAGGACGCCTTCAATAATTTTGATTTTGCCGCATATTCCAAGTGCATGTTTGGGATGTTTGGCGGTGAGGAGATGCGTGTAACCTTGGAATGTGACTTAGAGATGATTGGGGTTATCATTGACCGTTTTGGTAAAGACGTGGTTTGTATTCCAAAGGGAGAGCGGTCTTTTGTGGTGTCGGTGAATGTGATTCCGAGTCCGCAATTTTTGGGTTGGGTTATTGGCTTGGGGGCGCAGGTCAAGATTACCAGCCCTGAGGTGGTCCTTCAACAGATGCGAGAGGAAGTAAAGCGTTTGAATGCACAATATTTGGCATAGAGGCTGGATAGGGTGTTTTGAAAAATAAAAATAGCACGTTAGGTGTGCAAGCGATGCAATTCCTAACGTGCTATTTTTTTATGCTTGAAGATGGGCGAGGGCGGTGGAGAGGAGGCTGTTTAATTGGATGATCTCTTCGTTGTTCAGACCGAGCTGTGCGTTCATTTCTTCAATGATTGGCAGGGCATTTTCTTTGAGGTCGATGCCTTCTTGGGTGATGGTGATGATGAGGTTGCGAGCATCGCGTTGGTCGCGGTCGCGTCGAACATAGCCTTTTTGTTCTAAGGTGCGAAGTACCGGTGTGAGGGTGCCGGAATCAAGATAGAGCAATTTGCCCATGTCTTTGCTGCTGATTTGACCGTGCTCCCAGATGACGAGCATGGCGAGGGCTTGGGTATAGGTGAGGTCCAAACGTGCAAGCAGTGGCTTGGAGGCGCGAATGATTTCTTTAGAGCAGGCATAGAGGGGGAAGCTCTGCAAATGGTCTAAGGTGATGGCTACGTCACGGTTTGGCATGATATGATCTCCGTTTCTATTGTAGTATGATGAAAACTTTATTGATTGTACACGACTAAACGTTAAAAAGCAATGTGCAGATGATGGTTTGATGTTGTTTCTGATACTAGAACACCGTATAATGAAAAAAATAAACGTTGTGAGGACTCAAAGGAAGTGGATGTCATGTTTCATTTATTTCACTCTACAGATGCATATTTAAAGGAAAGTGATTGGAAGGACTTGGCGCTTGTGAAGGCGTGTCTTTTTGCGATGGGTGTGATGGTTGGAATGCGTACACCTGTGGAGAAACGCCAGCAACGATATAAATGGGCGCGTCGTGTATTTGCTGTGACGTATGTGCCGTTGATGGCAAAATATGTGCGTGTGGTCAAGTCAATGCGTCGTTAATTTTATAAAGTGAGCAGGATTCAACTTGCATAGGAAAGAGGGCTATAATAAAATCAAAGAATAAATGTTGAATGAATGTTTGTGGCTTTTGGGGAGAATTTTTTTAGTTGAAAGGAGGCGTACGATGCAAAAATATGTGATTGTGGCCGAATCCGGCTCAGATATTCCGCGTGAGTTGGCGGAAAAACACAATATTTATATCGTACCGATGCACGTAACGTTTGGGGACGTCACAAAAAAGGATGGGCATTTTCCGCCGGCTGAAGTGTGCATGTATTATGAACGCACCGGCATGGTGCCGCTGACCAGCGGATGCAATCCCGGTGATTTTACCGAGGTGTTTGAACAGATTGACAAGGAACATCCGGATTGTCATATTTTATATTTGGCGTATTCTGCGGTGACTACCTGCGCATATCGCAGCGCTGAAATTGCTGCGGAAGGGCGCAAGAATATCAGCTTTATCAATACCAAGCTCTTGACGGTGGGGCAATGTGCGGCGGTGATTCGTTTTGCCGAAGCGCTGGAAGCTCATCCGGAATGGCGTCTTGAGGAGATTGTAGAGCAAGCGGAGCGTATCAGTGCATCTGTGCAAATGAGCTGCTTGATTAGTAATATTGACTATATGCGCGCCGGCGGTCGTGTGACTAACAGTGCCGCGCTTATTGGGAATATTTTTAACATCCATCCGGAAATTATTTTGGATGCCGATGGCTACATCAAGGCAGGAAAGAAGTATCGTGGTAAAATGAATAAGGTGGTCTTTAAGCTGATGGATGACTACTTTAACGAACGTCACTTAGACCGTAAGTTGCTTTGGTTGGGTTGCACCCACGGTTTTTCCGATAAACTCAAGGAAGAAGCCGTTCAGTATGCCTATGCCAATGGTTTTGAGGAAGTGCGCTGGATCAATGCCGGTGGCGTGATTACCACCCATGGCGGTTCTAATGCTTTTTGCATTTCCGGTTATAGTAAGGACTGAATATGATAGAGGAGGCGCTGTATGGGCGCCTCTTTTTTATACCTTCTAAATGGCGTCGGTGGGGGAAATATGTTATAGTAGTAGCGTTGGTTGCCGATGGTCGGTAAGCGACTCGGGAAGGGCATCTTCTCAATAACAGGAAAGGAGAATGTGATGGACAGCTATCAAAAAAAGGAAAGGTTTATTGTAAACTTTATCTTCTATGGCTTGATTGGCGCGCTGCTCTTTGTTGGGGCGAAGTATCTTTTGCCGGTTCTGATGCCGTTTTTGTTGGGGCTTTTGGTGACCCTGTTGCTACAGCCGCTGATTCGTTTGGTGGCAGGCGAAGCGCCGAAGCTTAAGCGATTGGTGGCGCTTGCGTTATGTGCGGCTTTTTATTTGCTGTGTGGCTATTTGGTTGTGAATTTTGGTGTGCAGATTTTTCAAAAAATCGGTGATATGATTGCACGGATTCCTGCACTCTATGAAAGCCATATTGTGCCGGCCTTATGGATGATTTATGCTCAAATCAATGAATTTGTTGCCAATATCGATCCAAGTTTAACAAAAGAAATCGACGCGATTTTCGTAGATTTGCTGCAAAATATGCGTCTTTATATTACAGAGTATTCTATGAAGGGGGTTGGGCTTTTAACCAATACCCTGTCCATGATTCCGGGGCTTTTCATTAAGGTCCTGATTACGATTATTTCGACGTTCTTTATGGTGGCGGATTATGCTTATTTGAGAAAGCAAGCCATGCGCTTTATTCCGTCGGGCAAGCGTGATACCGTAGAAACCACTATTAGCTATGTAAAGAACATCATCGGTAAATATGTGAAATCCTATTCTTTGATTTTCTTTATTACTTTTGTGGAGCTGTCTGCTGGTTTTGCCCTTTTGCAGGTGCCGAATCCGGCGCTTTTGGGGATGATTGTGGCAGTGTTTGACATTCTGCCGATTCTGGGAACCGGGGGCGTGCTGATTCCGTGGGCGATTATTGCTGCGGTATTAGGAAATAAGGCCTTCGCCTTGGGTTTGATTATTCTTTATATCGTGATTATCGTGGTGCGTAATATTATTGAACCACGTATTGTCGGTAAGCAAATTGGTCTCCATCCGTTGGTGACATTGATTTGTATGTTTGTGGGCTTGAAGCTCTTTGGTGTGATTGGCTTGTTTGGGTTGCCAATTGCGCTCTCTGTGCTTGTGAATATGGACCGCAACAACATTATTAGTCTATTCCCACGTGATGAGGATGAGGCGGCACCGTTGATTTCGATGAAAAACTAAATATTTGGCGCAGTTCTTACTTTTACTATTGAAAGCCGAGCTGCGCTTTCTTTTTAATGACTTAGAAAGGATGGGTGTGTGATGACCATCGATACTATTTTTATAGATTTAGACAATACCTTGCTTGATTTTTACGCCACTGAGGACCATATTTTGGGAGAGGCATTGAGTCGACATGGAATTACGCCAACACCGGAGGTGGTGGCGCGCTATCAGGACATCAATGTGGCACAGTGGTTGCTTTTAGAGCAGGGGGTGCTTGAAATTGATGAGGTTGGGGTACGCCGTTTTGCCTTGTTGGTGGAGGCGTTGGGGCACAGTGCCGATGCGCAAGCCCTTTCTGATACCTACGAGCATTTGATGGAAGATGCTTGTTTTTTTGTGCCGGGGGCGAAGGAGCTGCTTGAGTACTTAAGTAAAGAGTATCGCATATGTCTTGTGACCAATGGGATGGGCGAGGTCCAGCACAATCGTATTCGCAATTGCGGTCTTGAAGCGTATTTTGATGACATTTTTGTATCGAGCGATCTGGGGTGTGTAAAACCGAATGCCGACTTTTTTGAGGCCTGCTTCGAAAAACTCGGTGGTGTGGATGCGAAGAGATGCGTGATGATTGGTGACGGGCTTAATGCGGATATGCGTGGTGGCATTCAAATGGGAATGCGTACGATTTGGTTTAACCCGTGGGGGCACGAAAACAACACCGAGTGGCAACCGGATGCGGAAATCGTTTCATTGAAAGAGGTACCGGTGATTTTAGAGGTTTGGGAAAACGAAGATCTATAAAGCACTGCTTATAGTAGCAATATATCTCATTTAATTAAATTTAACTTGACTTTGAAGGTTATGTATTATATACTTAACACTGTCAAGAGGAGTTAATCCTTGAGGCGAAAAAAAGAAACGATTATAATGAGACTATAGAAGTTTAGATTATTTCTAAGAGATTAAAAACAGATAGGAGATTGATTATTATGGCTAAATGGGTATGTGGCGTATGTGGTTATGTTCATGAAGGCGATGCAGCACCAGAAAAGTGCCCACAATGTGGTGCACCTGCTGAAAAGTTTGTAGAACAAACTGGCGAAATGTCTTGGGCTGCTGAACACGTTGTAGGTATTGCAAGCGACGTTCCAGCTGATATCCGTGCTGACCTCGAAGCAAACTTCGCTGGCGAATGCACCGAAGTTGGTATGTACCTCGCTATGGCTCGCGTGGCTCATCGTGAAGGTTATCCAGAAATCGGCCTCTACTGGGAAAAGGCTGCTTGGGAAGAAGCAGAACACGCTTCCAAGTTCGCTGAATTACTCGGTGATGTTGTAACCGATTCCACCAAGAAGAACCTCGAAATGCGTGTAGAAGCTGAAAACGGTGCTACCGCTGGTAAGACCGACCTCGCTAAGCGCGCTAAAGCATTGAACCTCGATGCAGTTCATGATACCGTTCATGAAATGGCTCGCGACGAAGCTCGTCACGGCAAAGCATTCAAGGGTCTTCTCGAAAGATACTTTGGCTAATTTTTAACGAACCCCAAGGCAGGAGAACATCTCCTGCCTTTTTTTGCATTGGCTGGATATTGTAAATGAAAGGATGATGAACCATGGACAAAAAAGTGGCGACACTCATTAACGAACAAATCAACAAGGAGTTTTACAGCGCCTATCTCTATCTTGATATTTCCAATTATTTTGCGGACCAAGATTTGGATGGTTTTGCCAATTGGTACAAGATTCAAGCTCAAGAGGAACGCGACCATGCCATGCTCTTTATTGAGTACATGCACAATAACAACGAGTCTGTGACCTTGGAAACCATTCAAAAGCCACAGGTGCCGTTTAATAGTCCGTTGGATCCTTTGGAAGTGGGGGCGGACCATGAGCGTTATGTGACCGGTTTGATTCACAATCTCTATGATGCTGCGTACAGCGTAAAAGATTTCCGTACCATGCAATTTTTGGATTGGTTCATTAAAGAGCAAGGGGAGGAAGAAAAGAACGCCGATGGCCTTGTGAAAAAATACAAGCTCTTTGGCAACGATCCAAAAAGCCTCTACCTTCTCAATCAAGAATTGGCGGCACGTGTGTATACAGCGCCATCGCTGGTGCTCTAAATATCATAAAAAGACAGGTCTAGGGGCCTGTCTTTTTTGTTGTTGGAGAAAATATGCTCATGGTATAATCAAAGAAAAGCAAAGGAGGACTTGTTATGAGTACCTTCAGAAATCATTCGACAGTGAAAGCGGTGGCCTTGCTTCTCAGTGTCATGCTACCGTGTGGCTATGTGTTATTTATGATGGGTGCGCTGGAGACAGGGATTCTCAATATGCTCTGGTGTGGCTTTTACGGTGTAGTGTTGACCCTTGTCTGCACGTTTCCTTGGTGGGTGAAGCTTGTGGTCACGGCAATCAATCTCTTGCCTTTCTGTATGTTGGGGCTGGGATTTCTTATGGGCGGTTGGAGCGGCTTGTTGTGGCTAATTGGGAAGGCTGTGCTACCGTTTGCCTTTTAGCGCCTTGAAGAGGTGATGGTCGATGAAACAAGGAACGAAAAAATTCATCACATGGTTACTGGCGTTGGTACTCTTTGGTGGTGTCTTATGGGTGATTGATGCTTTTGTCGGCAATCCGGTGTCGAAAATGCTTGCAACCAACACGGCGAAGGCACATTTGGCGGAGACCTATGCCGACACGGATTATGAGATTGAACGTGTGAGTTACAGTTTTAAGGATGGACAGTATCATGCCTTTGTGAAATCGCCATCCAGCAGAGATACAGAATTTACGTTGTATATCACGAAGGGGGGCACCCTCCGGCTTGATACCTTTGAGCGTGTCTCTAGCAGAGATAATACGGCGGCGCGCTTGGATGAAGCGTATCGTGCTCTTTGTGATACGCTTCTAGAAAGTGAGGCATTTCCGTATACCTTGCATATTGCCTACGGTACGCTTGAGTTTACAAGAGACGCACTCTTAAAGGCGTCGTCACAAACCGATATTCCATCGTATGCGTTATTGCAGGATGAATTGGTTCTTGACGGTGACTATGACATTCGGGATTTAGGCCGAAAAGCCGGCCATCTCATCATCTATGTGGAGGGGGAGACGGTGAGTGTCGATGAAGCGGCGCAGGTGATGTGTGATATTCGTCATCACTTTGATGACGCGGACATCCCATTTCGTGCGATGGATTTCGTGTTGTGGTATCCGCAAGATGACGATGGACTCCGCAAGGATGGCGAGGTCCATGTGGCAGATTTTGCGTATGAGGAGATCCGTCCCGATGGGATGATTGAACGTGTGACAGCAGCCGATGAGGCACTTACGGCTCATTATGAAAAAGAAGATGCCAAAAAGGCCGCTGAGATAAAAGATTAAAAAGAAAGCGTGGCTTCTGTTGAAGTCACGCTTTTTTGTGTCATTAGGCAGCACCCATCATTTTGCGGTAGCGATTGTTGCAGCGACGAATGACCATGCTCACAATCAGCAATGTGATGGCTTCGGCGGCAGCAAAGGTGGACCAAACGCCGGTCATGCCGAAGAGCGTTGAGAGCAGGAAGGCGCAAGGGATGGTGATGATGGCACCGCGCAAAAGGGAGGTGAGGGTGGCCCAGTTGGCAGCGGTGGTGGCTGCCAAATAGCAGGTGGCAGTGATGTTAAAGGCAGCAAAGAGATAGCCGGGAAAATAGAGTTTGATTCCCTGCACAGCGAGGATGCCCATTTCGACATTGCCGGTGCTGTTAAAAATGGCGGCGATCGGTTCGGCAAAGAAGTTGGTCAAGGCAGTAATGGCAAGGGCCAGTACAAAACCTGTGATAAAGGCGAGGCGTTGGACCTTTGCCAAGGCGTGCCAATGGCCCTCGCCATAGTATTGGGAAAAGAGTGGTTGCGCCCCTTGGGAAAGTCCGTTAAAGATGGCGCCTGCTACATAGGCGATGTTGGCAATGATGCCGTAGGCAGCGACCCCGATGTTTCCAACCAAGCCGAGGATGAGGAAGTTAAAGACCAAGGTGGTGATGCCCAAGGCCAAGTCGCCGACAAGGGCTGCCACGCCCAAACGGCAGGCGTGAATGAAGCGGCGGACAGAGGGACGCACATGACGCAGATGGACGGTGGAGCGTTTTGAAAGCAAATGGGAGAGGTTGATAGTAATAGCGATGATTGGTGCGAAGGCGGTTGCCAACGCAGCGCCGGTCATGCCCAAGCCAAGGGGAAACATGAGGATGTAATCCATTACGATATTAAAAATGCTGCTTGTAATGGTTGCAATCATGGCGACGGTTGGCGCACCATCGTTGCGCACAAAAGCGGCACAGATGTGATTACACATGAAAAAAGGGGTGAACCACAAAAAGACCTGTGAATAGTCGATGCTTGGCGTGATGACACTGCCTTCGGCACCGAGCAGCCGCACCAGGGCTTCAGGAAAGACGGCGCCGACAATGACAAACGGAAGGCTGCACAGAATGGCAAAAAAGAGTGCATTGCCAAAATATTGATTTGCTTCTTCATCGCCAACGGCGCGAAGAATGCGAAAGCGAGTGGCAGAGCCGATGGCAATCATATTACCAACGCCGAGAATAAGGCTATAAATCGGAAGTACCAAATTGAGGGCGGTGAGCCCGTCCGGTCCGACGCCTTTTGAAATAAAATAGGTATCTGCAAGGAAATAGGCGGAAATGCTCATCATCCCGAAAATATTGGGGATGACATATCGAAAAAAGCGTTTTTGAATGGATGCGGTCATGCTGCTGCTCTCCTTTTTGTGGCTAAAAATATTGCTTAGCCATAGTATCATATTTATTTAACGCAGACCACTCAGAAGGCGCGGTCTGTCCCTTTTTTATGAGGGGTGCGCATGCTATACTGTGTCATACTAAATGGCACTGTCGCCGGAGCGGCAGGCGAACAGAAAGGAGTTTCATGATGAAACCGTTAGTGTTGTATTATCCGAAATGTAGCACCTGTAAGAAAGCGCTCAAGTGGCTCGATGACAATGGCATTGCTTATGAAGGGCGTCATATTGTGGAAGCCAATCCCAGCGAAGAAGAATTGCGCCAATGGCACCGCGAAAGTGGGCTGCCCCTCAAGCGTTTTTTTAATACCAGTGGCATGCTTTACCGTGAACAAAATCTAAAGGACAAACTTCCTACCATGAGTGAAGACGAGCAATATGACCTTCTTGCGACCGATGGGATGCTTGTGAAGCGTCCGCTTTTGATTGCCGATGGCGTGATTTGTCCGGGATTTAAGGAAGCGGAGTGGGAAAAACTCAAATAACAGGGGCCATTGATGTCAAACAATGAAAAGGAGGAGTTATTTTGGCCATTAAAGCAGTATTAAAGGATGCGTTCTCCTTAAAGGATGACACGGCTGACCATGATGAGATTCGTGACCGATTGATTGAGGGGGGTCAGGTTACCGGTTCAAATATGGGCATTCTGATGCTTGCTATTTTGATTGCTTCCATTGGGCTCAATATGAACTCAACGGCGGTCATTATCGGGGCGATGTTGATTTCGCCACTGATGGGGAGTATTCAGGCGGCGGCGTATGGGATTGCAAGTTCAGATTTACAGTTGATTCGCAAGTCCTTTTTGGGCTTGGGCTTTCAGGTAGCGGTGAGCCTCTTGACCTCAACCATCTACTTTAAACTTTCGCCGATTTCTACAGCAACCTCAGAACTGTTGGCGCGTACCCAACCGACGATTTGGGACGTGCTCATTGCCCTATGTGGGGGCTTGGCAGGGATCATTGGGATTACCCGTACTGAAAAATCCAATGTCATTCCCGGGGTCGCCATTGCTACCGCCCTCATGCCACCGCTTTGTACCTGTGGGTATGGGATTGCCACCGCCCAATGGAGTTTTCTTTTTGGTGCCGGGTATTTATTCTGTGTGAATGCCTATTTTATCCTATTTGCATCCACACTGATTCTTGCGGTGCTTAATGTACCAAAGAAATTTAAGACCACGTTGAATGATGAGCAACGCAAGGCGTTACGCAATAAGATTGTTGTAAACACCTTGATTGTGATTATTCCGAGCCTCTTTGTTGCCTATGACATGGTGCAAAATGCCGATAGCAACAAGGAAGCGATTTTGGGCTTTCGCAACGACAAGATGAATGTAGAAACCTTCACAGAAGAGGCGCAGATTCTCTATCCGCAAATTGATGCATTGCGTTTGAAACGTATTGAAGCGGTGAGCGTTGCAGGGGCAGAGTCGGCCCTTGAGCTCGAAATCAGTGTCGGAGAGCCGCTCAATAAAGAGGAGGCGGGACGACTAGAGGAATGGGCGGAAAGCATTTATGATGAGGATATTTCACTTATTCAAAGACAAAGTGAATAATGTTCATATTAAAAAAGCACAATCCCGAAGGATTGTGCTTTGAGTTTTTTAGATTAGTTGTTTGTGTCTTTGGATGCGTCTTCTAAAGCGCGTGCCACGGCATCCTTTATGCCATCAGAGGTGCGAGTGGCGCCGGAGATGCCGTCAACATCATAGCTCTGGGCTTCAATCATGGCGTCGGGCATTTTTTTGATGGCTTTGCCGCCACGGTCCGGGGTTTCATCGTTCTTGCCGACTTCGATATCGGTCATCTTGCCCCCTTCAATCGTGACGGTGACAGGTAAGTTTCCGCGATAGCCCTTGCCACTTTGGGTGTAAGTTCCATCGGTCCAGCTGCCGGCTTCTGCGATTTGGTAACTTGGTTCATCAGCGCCGCACGCAGAAAGTGTTGGCACGAATAACGCAATACAGAAAGTGGTAATTAATTTCTTCATAAAAGACTCCCTTCGTGTCACAATGGTATTGTAACCTAAGCCCGATGAGGTGTAAATGCCTAGAAGGTGGTGGACATTGACGGTGGACATCAATAAATGATAAGCTATGCGTTGGTGAGTATTAAACGTTGAACGAAAATGATTGGAGAGAGCCATGCCATCAAACGATATTATTGCAACCATCAAAGCGCGCAGAAGTGTGCGTACCTATACTGACAAACCGCTGTGTGAAGAGGATCGCGCTGCTTTATTGTTGATGATGGAGGCGGCAGGAAATCCTTTTGGTGAGAAGGTTCGTTTGCACATTATTGATAAGGAAATCGATGCCAAAGGTGAAAAATTGGGGACCTATGGCATTGTACGCGGTGCGCATACATTTTTGGGGGTGAGCGCTCCGCAAACGCCATTGTCGGCGCTTGCTATGGGCTACCAATTCGAAAGTCTGATTTTGGGTGCAACCGCAATCGGGCTTGGCACAGTATGGTTGGGTGGCTCTTTTAAACGTCCGCAATTTGCGCGAGCCATGGGGGTTCAAGAAGGTGAATGGCTGGCGGCGGTATCACCGGTCGGCTATGAAGCAGCACGCAAAGGCAGTGCCGAAAAAATCATGCGACGCGTCATTAAATCGGATGAGCGTGAACTGTGGCGTGATATTTTCACTGAGGACGGTTTTCAAGTGCAACTGACAGAGGACGGTGCAGGGGATTATGCCGTACCGCTGGAAATGCTTCGCTGGGCACCGTCTGCAGCAAACGGCCAGCCTTGGCGTGTCGTCAAGAAGGACAACGTTTTTTATTTTTATGAGACCCACAAGGCGAGCTTGAGTGATACAGAAAAACGCATGAAACAGATGGACTTGGGGATTGCCATTGCGCATTTCCATCTGACAGCGATGCAGCTTGGCTTGAAAGGTCGTTTCGAGGTGCGCCCACTCAAAGATGTTCATATTCCTGAAGATACCTTCTATCACATGTCTTGGGTGTGCGAATAAAGAGAGGAAGTTGATGTATGATGACCATTACGAAGATTGTATTTAGTCCTACCGGCGGTACCGACCGCGTGGCGGATATTTTGGCGAGAGCACTGGGGGATCAGGTGGTAACGGTTGATTTATGTGACCGCAATACCGATTTTTCAAAAGTAGAAATGGGTGATTTGGCAGTGATTGCCATGCCTTGCTTCTGTGGGCGTGTTCCACCGCTTGCGGCACGTCGTTTGGCAGAGATTCAAGGAGAAGGCACTTCTGCGGTTGTGGTGGCAGTGTATGGCAATCGCGCCTATGACGATTTGCTTGTTGAAACTGCGGATCTTGCCGAACAAGTAGGCTTCCATGTGATTGCCGGTATCGAAGCTGTGGCAGAACACTCCATTGTGCGCGATTTTGCAAAGGGGCGTCCTGATGAAAGCGACGACGCGCAACTTCGTTTGTTTGCTGCGCAAATCAACAATAAGCTCATCAGCGTTACTCGCAGCGAATTGACCCTTCCGGGCAATCGCCCATATAAAGAATACAAGTGTGGCGGCATGGTACCTGTTGCCGATGACAACTGTATTAACTGCGGCAAGTGTGCACAAGCCTGTCCGACCGGTGCCATTGCTATGGATGACTTAAAGCATGCCGACGCGACTTTATGCATGTCTTGTATGCGTTGCATCGCAGTTTGTCCGGTGAATGCACGTGCCATTGATGCCGAACGCTATGAAGGACTCAAAGCACACCTCAAGGATGTTTGCAGCGTACGCAAAGAAGCGGTGCTTTACATTTAACACATAGCTTGAATAAAAGAATCAAATAACGGGTTCCTCAAATAGAGGAGCTCGTTTTTGGCTTTGTAGTGCCTAGTAGAGGACGATGCATCCTTTTTCTGAATAGTTTGACGTTCTTTGCTATGCATACTATAATAATAGTAACGCAGAAATAACTGCGGTTTTTTATGGGAGGCAACTATTAAATGAGATTAAAAGATAAAGTTGTTGTTGTTACTGCATCCACTCGCGGGATTGGCTTGGCCATTGTCAAAGCCTGTGCAGCAGAAGGGGCGCGTGTGTATCTTGCGGCGCGCAATCCGGAACGTGCTCAAGGCGTTATTGATGAAATTACCGCGCGCGGTGAATTTGCAGGCTACGTTTTTAACGATGCCACCCAGCCTGAGAGCTTTAATACCATGATTGACGAGGTCATTGAAAAGGAAGGGCGTATTGACGTCTTAGTCAATAACTTCGGCACATCGGATCCAACCCAAGATATGCAAATCTCTGATACCGACGTGGATTATTTCACCGAGATTATCAATATCAACATTAACAGTGTATTCAGAGCCAGCCAGCGTGCCATTCAACAGATGCGCAAGCAGGAAAAAGGCGGGAGCATCATCAATATTTCTTCTGTTGGCGGGATTGTTCCGGACATTTCTCAAATTGCCTACGGGACCAGTAAAGCAGCCATCAACTATCTAACCAAGCTGATGGCAGCACAAGAAGCGCGTAACGGCATTCGTTGCAATGCTGTTTTACCTGGGATGACCGCAACAGACGCTGTCAAAAATTCTTTGACCGATGATTTTAAGGATGTGTTCTTAAAGAGCACCCCAGCCGGGCGTATGGGTACGCCGGAAGAAATTGCTGCAGCAGTTGTATATTTTGCAAGCGATGAAAGTGCTTTTACCACCGGTCAAATCCTTGCCGTTACCGGCGGATTCGGTCTTGCAACCCCTATTTACGGGGATTTTATCGGTGCAAGCCGAGGCAACTAAATACCAATTTTCCACGCATCGACTGCTTTTTACCCACCTGCTGCCAGGGTGAAAAGCTGCGAGATATTTTCATCGACTCTATGCCTACGGCAAGGGTACGACGGATTAAAATCAGATTCCTTGGGAATCTGATTTTTTTTTGAGAAAAATGCTTGCTTTTTTATAAAAAAAATGAAACGATAAATGCATTCATAAAAGGGGGAGTATTTAATGAGCGTGGCTTCACTGTTAGCTTTTTGTAGCATTACGTTGATTGCGGCAATTGTAAATGGTATTAGCGGATTTGCTTTTGGAGTCGTTGTATTGATGGTATTTCCATATATATTTGGCTATACAAAGGCATTGGCGTTAGCGGGCTTGATGGGACTATTGATTGCATGTTTTAATGCGTATCTTTATCGCAAGGATATTGATTGGAAGTGGGTACCGCGCTGGTTTTCTGTTTTTATTGCGGCGGAATTAGTGAGTGTGTTGGTGCTTAAAAAGATTGGAGATGCACCAATGTGGTATACCCTACTAGGTGTTTTATTCATGGTATTAGGTATTTATCTTCTCTGGGGGCAAAGTAAAATCAGAATTAAACCAACTGTTTTTACAATGGTGATTATGTCTGTTTTAAGCGGACTGATTATGGGGTGTTTTGGCGTTGGTGGTTCGGTTATGGCTGCTTTTTTCTTGGAGGCAACTAATGGCAAGGAACAATATCTTGGTACTACACAGCTCATGGGCGCGATTATCTACTTGGTAGATATGATCTTGCGTAGTGCCAATGGCATGTTTACTGCCGATCTTTGGGGATTAACCGCTGTTGGTGTCTTTTTTATGGTAATTGGCTTGTTCATTGCAAAAAAACTTGTGAGTCATATGGATGCGTTGACTATGCGACGATTTATTTGCGCGGTCATGATTGTAAATGGCGTTGTGACACTTTTTCATTGAGTATACTTGAAATAAAGACCTATCTTGAGCGATTTTTGCTAAAGATAGGTCTTTTGTGTATGGAAAGGCCTTGCATTTATATATGAAAAGTGAAACGATAGATGAAAAGGTGAGGGAGGGAAGCGTATGAGTGTGTCGCAGTTCGTAATATTTTGCACTATTGTTCTTATTGCAGCAATCGTTCAGGGCGTAAGTGGCTTTGCCTTTGGGATGATGGTGCTCATGATCTTTCCATATATTTTCGGTTATACAAAGGCGCTGGTTTTAGCCGGAATGATGGGCTTGGTGCTATCGGCTGCCAATGCTTTTATTTATCGAAAGTACATTGATTGGAAATGGATTCCGCGATGGTTGTGTGTATTTATTGGTATGGAATTTTTGAGCATACTTGTTCTGAAGAAAGTCGGTGATTCTCCGATTTGGTACACCTTAATGGGTATCATGTTTATTTCCATGGCAATCTATCTTTTGTGGGGACAAAAGGTGATTCACGTAAAGGCCAACTTTTCTTCGATGGCGGTCTTAGCAGCATTGAGTGGTTTGATTATGGGGAGCTTCGGCGTCGGTGGACCACTGATGGCGGCCTTTTTCCTTGAAGCCACCCATAGCAAGGAAGAATACCTCGGTACCGTTCAAGGGCTGGGGGTTATTGTTGCAAGCATTGATGTTATTTTGCGGAGCTTAAACGGCATGATGGGTGTTGAGCTTTTCGGCTATGCTGCCGTAGGTCTTGTCTTTATGGCTGCCGGACTCCTGATTGCAAAAAGTCTTGTCAGTCACATGAATGCCCTTACTATGCGTCGCATTATTTGTGGTGTCATGGTGCTAAATGGCATTGTTATGCTGTCTCATTGAGAAAAATAAAAAATTCCCTTCGTACAGCGCGGGCTGTGCGAAGGGAATTTTTTATTCCATGGAATTGAGGGTATCCTGAACGGCGGTTTTAAGAATATCTAAAAAGGCACGATCGGCAGCGGAAGGCTTGTAGCGGGTGCTTTCGATGGTACCGATATGGGTTTTTGCGTCAAAGTTTGAAATTGGAAGGGCGCGAATCAGTCCGGCCTTGATATAGACGTCGTCGGCGGTCATGAAACGATGGTAAAAGGCCACGTAGTTGTCTTCGGTAATCATCTTCTTGATAGACTCGAGCTCATCGGTACGAAGGGCGATGTTTGGTCGCATGCCCTTGAAAATATCGGTGACGCCACCGTTGTTTTTGAGAAATTCCTGACGATAGGCAATGTAAGGCTGTTGCATGGCTTCTTCGATGGTGATGGAATCGGCGTCCCAATAAGGGGAATAGGGACCGACATAGAGTACGTATTCGTCATCAAAGAGGGGCGTGAAGATGATTTCCGGGCTTTGCACTTCATCGGAAGAGAAGATGATGCCCAACGACGAAATGCCTGAGAGTACGTTGTGGTAGATTTCATTGCTTTCGGCGCAATGAATAGAAACATGGATTGGAAGTTTTTGGGAGTTGGCTGCTTTCACTGCTAAAGGAAGAATCCGGTCGCAAAGGCAAGGGATGGTCGCCAGTTGTACCACACCGCTGCCGGAGTGAGAGTAGGCGATGCCGTGGATGTCATCAACAAGCTCAAAGATGCCTTGAATTTTTTCGAGAATGGCTTTACCGGCTGTGGTCGGGGTGACGCCTCGGCTGTTACGGTTTAAGAGGGTTACACCGAGTTCTTTTTCTAGTTTTGTGATGGCAGCACTAAAGGAGGGCTGCGAGATATAATTGTGTTCGGCTGCTACAGAAATAGAACCGTATTTGCAGGCTTCTTGAAAATAGCGCAATTGTTCAAATTTCATGATGACCACTCCTGTTAATGGATAAGATTAGACTTAGTATAGCATGAAAATAGATTTCCAAAAAGGTTTTTATATATCCCGTATTCTGATTTGCTAATTCTTATAAAGTAAGATTATGACTATAATAAAGTCGAGTTAAAGATTCATAAGAATTCTGATGAATGGTTTGAAATTTCCGAAATAATAGAGGTGAGAGATTGTGTCAACTCAAGCAATGAAAGTAGATAAGGGAGCGCTGATCAAATGGCTGATTACCATTGCGGTTCCGCTCATCTTATTCCTCATTCCGGAAACGGATGTGTATACTTATGAAGTAAAGATGTTCCTGGTTGTCACTGTTGGCGGGATTTTGTTGGTGGCATTTGAACAGGTTCATTTGATGGCAGTGTCGATGTTGTTCCCGATTGGTTATATGGTTGCCAGATTGGTACCAATGGATGTGGCATACTCTGCATGGTTGCAAACCATGCCATTGGTTGTTGTCGGCGGTTATATGATTGCGATGGTATTAAACCGTGTCGGTCTTTTGAAGCGCATGGCGTACTGGTGCTTCATTAAGGTTCGCGGTAGTTATTATGGATTATTGTACAGTGTTTTCATCGTAGGGTGTATCTTAAATACCGTTACCGGTGGGAATGCATGGGTAATGATGGCAGCCTTTACTTTCGGGCTTTGCATGGGCTTTGACCTTGGCAAATCCATTGACTCAGCTATTATCATGTTGGTCGGTGGGCTTTCCGCTGGGGCATCCTGCATGTTCATCTATTCCCCATACTTTATGAATCTTCTTTGGAATGCAGCCAATAAGACCCTTCCCGAAGGCGCGGAACCTTACGGTGCGACTTGGTTGGAATTCTTCTGGCAAAACGTTCCATATTTGCTCTTCTGCTTGGTATTCATCTTTGTATTGCCAAAGATTTTCAAGCCAAAGAAAAAATTGCCTGGCGTAGAATACTTCAAGGAAGAGTATGCAAAACTTGGCAAAATGCAACGCAATGAAAAAATCGGTGCGATTTTGACTGTTGGTTTGATTGTATTTATGATGACCGGTAACCTTCATGGCATTGCGCTTGACTGGGGCTTCATCGTATTACCTTGGTTGATGTTCTTCCCTGGGATTAAGATTGCGACCGAAGAGGACGTTAAGGGCGTTGACTGGAGCATGGTATTTTTCTGTATCGCCTGCTTGTCGATCGGTAATGTATCCAGCTATCTGGGCATTGGCGAATTGGTGGCAGACTTATTGGTACCGGTATTGAGCGACATGAGCTCTAACGTTGTATTGATTGCAGTATATGCAGTGGTTGTTCTTTTGAACTTCCTTTTAACCCCACTTGCTATTTTGGCAGGGTTCTCCGAACCAATTGCTCAAATTGCAGCCGGCCTTGGTATGAATCCGGTTGGGGCGATGTACAGCATGTTCTTAGGGGCAGACCAAGTATTGCTTCCTTACGAATATTTGACTTACATGATCTTCTATTCCTTCGGGCTTATTAAGCTGGTGGACTTTATGAAGATTTTAGGCTTCAAGATGATTGCCGCAACGGTTGTACTGGCAGCAATCATGATTCCTTGGTGGCACTTTGTAGGTGTTCTCTAAGGAGAATAACAATGTATCATATTTCTCAATTGATGCGCTGAGCGCGCATCAATTGGGGATAAAATAAAGATTTAATAGAGAAGGAGAATTTACTCATGGCTAGACAAGCAATGACTAAAAAATTGATGGTTGTCGGTATTGACGGGATGGATGCCCGCATTACCAAGCATCTCATGGATGAAGGCAAAATGCCTAACTTGGAAAAATTTGTTAATCGTGGCTCTGCACGCGAAGACTTACACCTCTTAGGGGCTATTCCAACCATTACCCCTCCATGCTGGACCACTCTTGCTACCGGTGCTTATCCTGGGACCCACGGGATTACCTGCTATTGGCGTCAATCTCCTGAAAGCTTGGATGCAGTTGTTTACAACATGGACTCTCGCAACTGTGAAGCAGAACAAATGTGGAATGTTACCACTGAAGCCGGTAAGAAGACCTTAGTATGGCACTGGCCTGGTTCTTCTTGGCCACCATCCTCTGACAGCCCACTTTTGCACGTTGTTGACGGGACCCAACCTGGTTCTGTAAACATGGGTGTGGCACAAATGGACTGGGAAAAAATCATTGTTGCAACCCCAGAAATTGAAAAAGTAGACTATGCACCACGTGTTGAAAAACCAGCCGGCGTTGGCTGCATCATGACCGACATCGATGACATGGTTGTTGGTGACAACGACGATGAAATGATGGAACTCTGGTGGGGTGATGAAGCACGTAAGGGTGGCGAAATCCGCACTCCTATTATGAGCCTTGATGATACCGAAATGATGATCGGTGCAAAGGTTGCTTATGACATCGTAAACTCCCCATTGAAGCCAGCTGAAGGCTGGGCAAACGCTCCGGAAGGCGCATTGGAATTCACCATCTTAACTTCTAGCGGCTTTACCCGTCGTCCTGCACTTTTGCTCAAGAACGAAGCAGGCGAATATGATAGCGTAGCTGTATATAAGAATAAAAAGGCGACTGAACCAATCGTTGTTGTTCCTAACGGCAAAATCGTTACCGCTATTGACGATGTTACCAAGAAAGAAGACACCAAGCCAGCATGCCGTTCCTACAAGATTCTTGAATTGGATCCAAAGGGGACCATGGTTCGCATGTGGATTTCCAACGCATTGGATACCACTAATGACATGCTTTGGCACACCAAAGAACTTTACCAAGATATCGTGAAAAATGTTGGTCCTGTTCCTCCGGTATCTCTCATCGGTGGGGAAGAAGCTGACCTCGTTCGTGACGTATTCATTCCATCTTGGGATAACTACTGCGAATGGCAAGCAGACTGCTTGAACTACTTGGCAGAAACCGGTGGCTATGAAGTAATGTTCAGCCACTTGCACAACGTTGACTGCGCAGGTCACCAACTTTGGCACTTGGGTAAAACCCTCGAACCATGGAAGCACACCAACGAAAAAGAATATCAAGATTGCATCGTAGACGTATATCGTCAAACCGACGATTACCTCGGTCGTTTCTTGCACTTCCTTGATGAAGACTGGACCGTTCTCATTGTCAGTGACCACGGCCTCATCGTTGGGGAAGAAGTGCCACCATTGATTGGTGAATACGGTGGTTTGAACGTTCCTATCATGGAACAACTCGGTTACACCGTGATGAAAAAGGACGAAAACGGCAACAGCACCGGCGACGTTGACTGGGAAAAGACCCGCGCTGTACAAATCCGTTCCAACTATATCTACATCAACCTCAAGGGCCGCGACAAATACGGCATTGTAGACCCAGCTGACAAGTATGCCCTTGAAGAACAAATCATCAACGACCTCTACAACTACCGTGATCCAGCGACTGGCAGACGCGTCATCGGCATCTGCTTGCGCAACAAGGATGGCGTATTAATTGGTGTCAACGGCCCAGAATGTGGTGACATCTTCTTCTCTATCGAAGAAGGCTTCAACCGTCTCCACGGTGACAGCTTGTCCACCTCTGAAGGGTATTTCAACTCCTCTGTATCCCCACTTTTCATTGCAGCAGGGTCTGGTGTGAAGGAAGACTTCAAGACCCCTCGTACTATCCGTCAAGTAGACGTGACCCCTACCATCGCAGCACTCTTGGGTGTTCGCTTCCCAGCACAATGCGAAGGGGCTCCTGTTTACCAAATCTTCAGCGAAGAATTCTAATACTCCCCTTTTAAAACAACCATTTAATATTGCCAAAAAAGAAGCAGATCTATTATTGAGGTCTGCTTCTTTTAAATATATAATGGAAAAATCAGTTATTAAGTAAAGGAGCAAATTGCCATGAGTGACCACAACAAAAAGGCCTTGCAGATGAAGCGGGCATTGGACAAGCAATTCTATAGAAATGGGATTGCCGTTGCCATCATCTCGGGGGTATGTTATGGGTTGTTTACCGCCTTTTTAAACCTTGGGATGGGTCGTGGCGTATGGGCCGGTTGGACAATAGACGTCCTTTCCGTATTTACGGTGACCTATATTATCGGGGCTTTGGGAAGCACCACGATGTATTTTTTCAGTGCGCTTTCCAGTGTCGGTCTGGCGGCATTACAGGGCAAACTCAGAGATTGCTTGCGCAGCCTTAGCACAAAACCGGCGCGCAATCTCATGCTTTTGGGGCTTTTGAGTGGTCCCTTGGCAGGAACCGCGTATGTGATTGCACTGCAAAAGGCCGGTTCCATTGTGATTCCGATTACCGGGCTTTGTCCTGCCATCGGTGCCATTTTGGCAAGACTCTTTTATAAGCAACCCTTAGGTGCCCGCACCATTCTTGGAATTGTGGTATGCTTTGGTGCCAGCGTGATGATTGCAGGCAACAGTTTAGGGGCAGGCGCATCAGACGACATGGTGGTTGGCATTGTGATGGCCTTTGTGGCTGCGTTTATTTGGGGCCTTGAAGGATGCGTGGCCGGTTATAGTACCGCCATGTTGGATTATCAAATCGGCATTACGCTGCGTCAGTTTGTAGGCGTGCTCTCAAATCTCCTAGTGGTACTCCCGCTACTTTCGATTTTATCGGGAGAAGGGGTAACATTGGCATGGCGTTTCTTTGGACAGGCCTTGAGCGACGGTACCTCTCTTTGGGCCTTTGCATTGAGTGGATTTTTTGCAATGTTTGCTTATAGCCTTTGGTACAAGGGCAACAGCATGTGTGGCGCTGCCCTTGGGATGGCCTGCAATGCCACCTATGCCTTTTGGGGCCCACTCTTCTGTTGGCTGATCTTAGGCCTTGGGTTTGGTCAGAGCGGCTGGGATATTCCGCTCATCGGTTGGGTGTCTGCGGTGGTGATGGTGCTGGGTATCTTCATTATCGCTGTGGACCCACGCACCCTATTGAAACGAGGTGATAAGCATGATGCCGCTTAACTTTGCTATTCTCAAGTATTTTACGATGCATGAGCGTGCCTCCGCCGATGACGTGATTGCTGCACTCACGCCAAGCTACGGAAAAATGCGCGGACTGCGAAAGTCTGCTGTGGTTAGCACGTTGATGACGGCCGAAAAAAACGGTCTTCTCGTTGAGGATGGGGTGACCTTGGATACGAACGAAGAATTGGTGGTGTACTATCGCACCACCGAGGAAAGCCGTCGTGTCATCTTGCACTATATTGACGAATAGAAAAACGTCTCTCACTGAGGTGAGAGACGTTTTTTATTAGCGTGCATTTTTATTGATGATGGGTTTGCCTTCACTGTCGAGTAGCGGGGTAACGCCGCCACCCATACCGGAAGAGACTGCGAGATAGTGGACGCCGGTTTCGCGGTCCACGTAGATGGCCGTGGTACCGTTTGATAGGCTACTTTGGCTATAGATGACATCAAAGCGCTTGTTCTTTGCCATAAGGAGCACCTCCTTGCTTTTTTTCATTGTATCTAAAGAATAATTGTTTATCCAGCATTTTATATAGGTGTTTATCATGATGCGCCGACTAGATACAGAATAATAAATATTACTCAAAGAAATAATTTGCAATGGTCTCAAAAGTTCTGTCGATTTCTATAAATGCGTGGGAAAAATGCGTAAGTATAGGCATTTGCACGTATTCCTTTTGGAGAAGACGTCACGGTTTGATTGCGTATTGACGATTTTTCCTGTATAATGGCTGTAATTAAAGGATTGTGTGATGCACAGGTGAATCCAACGATTGTTTTCGAGATCAATATGCCCGGCCCTATAATTGAGGAGAGATGGCGGCTATTCAATATATGAATAAACGCGGGAAGGGACCGCTCATGTATCCCGAGAAAACGAAGAGGAGATGAAGAAAATGAAAAAGAGAATGACGGCTATTTTGACGTTGGCGATTTTTCTCGTTGGCGTTTTTGGCAGTAGCGTGACGGCATTGGCAACGCAGACAACCCCCATTAAAGGGGTGACAGTGACGGATATGCCAATCAAGAACCCGAAAGGGACAGTGGTAGACATTCCGGATATGATGGATTTGCAATTAACGGCACCGGGAGTAAGCAACAGTCGCATTGCCTATTGCTTCAATGCCAACAAAACAATGCCAAATGCGACTGGTAGCACTGGCTATACCTTAGCAGGGGATCAAAGTGAAAGTGGTTATAATGCCCTTGCTACGAATCCGCGTAATGAGCTCGATACCCTGCGCAATCATGTTCGCAACGTGATTTGGAATGGGTATCCATACTTTGGGGGAAATTGGAAGGGCGTCAATGGTGACCCTGCCGGTTATGTGCTGAAGTATGGCATGACGGACAAAACGCGTTTAACCGCGCTCTATAATATGCAAGTAACACAGCAAGCCATTTGGTTTTATACCGATACCAAGGTGACCACCGGTCCTCTTGCGGAAGATATTACCAAATTGGTTGCGGCAGCAAAATTAAATCCGGCACCGGCAAACTTCAAACTTGATTTATATAACGGTGATGCGCCAAAGACCCAGCACGTATTGGCGTTGGTGAATCCGATTTCCGATGGGAAAAAAATGATCTCGATCAAGGTTGAGAACAAATGGCTCGATGAAGATGAAACGAGCGATTATGCGGGTAAAAAGCCAAACGTTTCTTATGAAATCTATGCCGGCAATAAAGCCACACAAGATCAACTTTTGGGTACCTATGTAGCCGGTTCCGATGGCAAGGCAAATATTCCTTTGATTGATGATGATGGCACCTACACCATTCGAGAAGTCATTGCAAAGGATGATGGAAACTTTGTTGTGCGTCAAAACGACCAAGTCGTAGATTTGCGCAAGGAACTTGCACCGGTGATTTTTACCAATGTGTTTACCGGGAATGCTCTACACAGTACGTCTGTTCCTGTTGGGGTGGAAGTGACCTTAGATGGCAAGCGCCCTGACGATGCAACCTTTAGCGTACTCCTTAAAGACAGTGCCGGCAATATTGTTGAAACAAAGAACAATGTTGGTAAGGTAGTTACCTTTGAATCCCTTTCTTTTGATAAAGAAGGCACATATACCTATACCGTCAATGAACTTGCAGGCGATAATAAAAACATCAAGTATGATTCGGCTTCTTATGAGTTGACGGTGACAGTGACAAGAGATTTGACACCGGTTGGAAAGACACCGTTTTTAAAGGCGAAAACTTCTTGGAAAAAGAATGGCACAACCTATGATGGCTTGGTGCCGGTATTTGAAAATACCACTGTTAACGCTGATACCACCACCTTGACGGTCAACAAGGTATGGAAGAACGACAAGACAAACAGTCGTCCGAAATATGTCAATGTGCAATTGTATCGTAACGGTACAGCCTATGGGGAATTGGTTCGATTGGATGCCAGCAATAACTGGACCTACACTTGGAAGGATTTAGATGCGTCCTATAAGTGGACCGTTAATGAACCGAATGTACCAACAGGGTATGTGAAAACATCCAAGACAAATGGCAATACTTGGACCATTACCAATACAGCAAAGTCGTCCAGTGTCACCACACCGGGCACTACAAAACCAACCACGACCAAGCCAACTGTGACGAAACCAAGCACCAATCGTTCTGATCGCAGTACGCCACAAACGGATGATACCTCTCATCTCAATTGGTGGGTAACCGGTGCAGGTATTTCTTTGGCAGGGATGTGCTTGATTGGGCTCTTGTGGGTATTTTCTCGTAGAAAGCAACACGGTAAGAAATAATAGCTCGAGTCAGCAAACGGTGACGCGCTCTTAGGAGGCGCCACCGTTTTTTTTATAAGAGAGGAGTCGTGCAATGGCAAAAAAGAAAAAAACACGCTTTCAACGCGTGCTACAAGTGATATTCGTCCTTTTTGCGCTGGGCTTTGTTGTGTCCGCTGTCGGTGTAGGATTCACCCTTTATCAAAGCAACAAGGAGGATGCTGCCTTTGAAGATTTGCGGCAGGTGGCACCAGAGACAAAGACCGCCGCGAAGCCCATTGACCCACAAGAGGCCTATGCGCAGCTAAAAGGCATGAATGCCGACTATGACGGCTGGCTCAATATACCGGGCACCCATGTAGACTATCCGGTCATGGCAACGCCGGCAGAGCCGGAATATTATTTGCGACGGGCTTTTGACAAGAGTGCATCTGTTAGCGGCACACCGTTTTTGGGTGAGGGATGCACACAAACCAGTGATTGTATGATTATTTATGGACACGATATGGACAACGGTACGATGTTTGGCGACTTGACCTTGTATGAAGACTCAAATTTTCGCACCAAGTACCCGTTGGTGAGCTACTATACGAAGGAGGGGGTCCATACCTATGAAATCTTTGCTGCGGTTAAGACCCAGATTTTACCACAAGGTGCCGCAGGTTATCGATATTACAATGCGGCGGGGGATCTGACGCCGGAGGCTTTTAAAGAACTTATCGGCTGGCTTAAGAGCAATGCGCTTTATGAAAGTGGCGTGACGCCTATTGTGGGTGAACAGATTGTGATCCTTTCGACCTGTGACTCCTTTGCTGAGAACGGTCGCTTTTTAGTGGCGGCACGACGTGTTGGTTAAGGAATATATGGAATATGTTGAAGGCGATGCTCCCTCGTGGAGCATCGCCTTTTTTGCTGTCAAAGCCTTGAGGGATAGGCTTTTTTGAGAGGGGGTATCGTTAAACCATTGTAGGTACGATAACCGACGGGTGATATAATAAGATAATAGGAATGATAGAAGTTTAGTGAAAAAGGTGACGGAAACAATGGCACAACGAATTGATTTACAGACCTTTTACAGCGGCTTAGACGCACTCTTTCGGGAGCATGATAAAAGTGCCTTAGGGGCTTATCTGGAAGAGTGGCTCTTAAAAGCGCGAGATGCCTCAGACCAGCAAGGAATTGTTGCTGTGTGCAATGAATTGGGGGGCTATAAGCGTGCCATTGGAGAATTGGATGCAGCAAAGCTGCTTTATACAGAGGCCTTAGACCGACTTGAAGCAATGGGAAAAAAGGATTCGGTGGATGCGGCAACAACCCTTATTAACACCGGTGATGTATATGTGTTTTCAAGGGAGCACGAGGCAGCATTGGATTGCTTCTTGCAAGCCAAAACGTGTCTGGAAGCCCATGGTCTCCACAGAGATTATCGCATGGCGGCGCTATGTAACAATATCAGCATGTCTTACAGTGCCTTGGGTCGATTTGACGAAGCTGCTTATGCTTTGGAGCAAGCCTTCAGCATCGTTAAGGGGGTGGCGGATATGCGTGCAGAACTTGCCACCACGTATATCAACTTGGGCGCTTTGCAAGCCAAGCAACGCAAGCTCGTTTTGGCTGAAGAAAGCTATCGCGCGGCGTGTCTGATTTTTGATGAGGACGGTGGCGTGGATGTGCACTATGCGCAGGCAGAAAGCGGTCTGGGGGAAGTGGCATTTTTGCGTGGGGATTATGCCGAGGCCAAGCATCACTTTGAACGTGCGCTTTTATTGATTGAACGTGATTTTGGCAGAAATGCCTATTATCGGATGTTGGCGCAAACCCTTGAAATGATTGAAAAAAAGTGGCAGGAGGCGATGCAGTGATGCAAGGATTACAACTCGCAAAGGCGTATTTTGACGCCTACGGGCGCACACTTATTGAAGGTCCCCTAGCGCCCTATCAATCGGTATTGGCGGCGGGTCTTGTAGGGGAAGGCTCCGATTGCTTCGGCTTTGATGACGCCATCAGTCAAGACCATGATTTTGGTCCGGGCTTTTGCTTGTGGCTTCCGGATGCGCTTTATCAAGAAGTTGGTAGAAACTTGTAAGCTGAGTACGATCGACTGCCGCGCACATTTATGGGCTATGAGCGCATGGTGAGCAACTATGGTGGCGGTCGTGTCGGTGTGATGTCCTTAGAAGGCTTTTATGAACGTTTTACTGGATTGAAACACCCGCCGACGGATGCGATGGAATGGCTACGTATTCCGGAAGATTTTTTAGCCACTGCCACCAACGGAGCGGTGTTTTACGACCCGTCCGGTATATTTACTGCATGGCGCAATCATTTGTTGAACTTCTATCCGGATGATGTGATGCGAAAAAAACTTGCTGCCAAATGTGCTGTCATGGCAAAAAGCGGACAGTATAATTACCCCCGTTGCTTAAAGCGCGGTGATGTGGTGGCAGCATCCTTTGCTTGCAGCGAATTTATACAGGCTGCCTTTGGGGCGCTGTATCTCTTAAACGGTGAATACATGCCGTACTACAAGTGGTGGGTACGTGGCAGTGAACGCTTTACTGTGCTTCGAGAAGCAGTGGTAAAGCTACAAGCCTTAGCGGCGCTTGCGGATACTGAGCGCGATGGCCTAGAAAAGACCGCCTTGATTGAAAGTGTTTGTGCCGATGTGGCCAACTATTTATGCGATTGGGGCTATACCAATACACGTGAGGCCTTCTTGCAGGTACAGGGTGAAGCCCTCATGGCAAGCATCCGCGATGCGCGCTTAAAGGGGCTGCACATACTGGTGGATAGATAAGGATGTGGTGTGATGTTTGAAAATGTAAAACGCACTGAAACGCCAAAAGATACCCTCATCAATGCTGTCATTGAAATGGAATGGCAGATGTTTGACCGTGTGAACAACCAAGGCGGTCGTGCCGATTGTCAGGATGATGCGTGGACCTTTTATGTGATGCGATACAGCCAATTTTCAGCGTGGCCACTGCAACTGATTAGCAGCTATCGACAAGATGTAGAGGATGCGGCTAAGCAAGGTCGCAATTTGCTGACTGAAAAATATGCCTATATGATGGCCTATACCGCACCGGCCTTTTACGAAGAAAAGCTCAAGCCTTACTTGCCGACCGTGACCGAAAAAAAACAGGCCCTTGTAGAGGCTGTTGGCGAATGGCTTATGGTAGACGAAAGCCGCTTCGCTGACCGCTATCCCGTTTTGATGCAAAAGGGGTGTCCCCTTCATGAAAGTAATGCCCAGTCGGTATCGGTTAATCATTATATGCTGGGGGAACTTCAAACCTACTCGCTCAGAACGTTGAGCCTTTATCGTAGCTATTTAGATGCTTTGGCACCCACGGTAGAAGATGGCGTGGCGGTGCATGTGTATAAGACGATGATTTCTTTTTATGGGTATGACAGCTTGGACGCTGCCAATCGCCTGTAAGTCACGAAAAGAGAGGATGCATTTCCATGTCTACACAAGAGAACACAGCCCCAATGGCGAACAGATTGTATTCCATCGGAGAAGTCGGTAAATTATGCAATGTATCCAAAAAGACGTTGCGTTTCTACGATAAAATTGATGTCATCTCTCCGGACTATATTTCCGAGGAAAATAATTATAGATATTACAGCAAGGACACAGTGCTCTTTGTGCCGGTGATTAAATATTACAAACAAATGGGGTTTAAGCTGGAAGAAATGAAAACCCTCTTGGATACAGATTGCTTTGACACCCATACAGAGCGCCTGCGCGATAAGATTGACGAGTTAAAAAAAGAACGTGAAGCCATTGCCATTGCCTACACCTCTGTCAACGATTGGTATAATCTCATTCGCGAAGCCAAGGGTGTGATTGAAAACAAGGCGATTCAAGTATCGGTGAAATACATCAATACCATTAACGCGTGTTACATGAAAACGCCCTTTGACAACAATTATCGAGAATCGGTGATCAATATTGATTGGACGAATTACTTGGAAGAAATCGGCCATGAAATCACCGGTGCGGTGTACTTGTGCTTTCCGAACTTTGAAGAAAAACTAAACGGTCAAAGCACCGAAGCCATTATTTTCCAACAGGGCGCCAATGATGTGGACCCTAGCAGAACCCGCGATTTTGGCGGGAAAATGATGCTTTCTGCTTATCACATAGGCACCCACGATACCATTAACGAAACCTACGCTCGCATTCGTGATTGGGCGGATCAATACGGTTACCGTTTGGGCGCGTCATCGATTGAGCGCTATGTGGTGGACTATTGGACATTGAATCGTAGCGAAGATTTTGTGACAGAAATTCTTGTTGAAATTGACAACTGAGATTAGAAAAGTACCCTTCCCGTCATTGGGAGGGTGCTTTTTTTATTGATGACAAAAGTGTCCCCTTAAGGGGAAGGTTTGGTAGAAAAGCGGTCATTCCCCATATTATAGAAAGAAATTGCAATAAAAAGACGATAAAAGGATGCAAAAATGGGCTGAAAATCGCTATTTACTCGCTTTTTTTGGAAAAAATGAAAGAAAGACAGCGGTTTTTAACAAAAATCAAAGAAAAAACAGATGAAAATCCTTTAATAACGCCATTTTTTGGGATTTTAGAATTGACCTTCCCGTTAAGGGCATCCGTTACAATAAGAACAACTAATAGAAGCAGTATCAATAGGCGGTTTAGACGCTTAAAAACATCGTTAAGGAGGATGGAGAATTGGCAAGATATGATGCCCAACAGGCGTTGGGAATGCTTGAAACCGTTGGGATGGTTCCTGCGATTGAAGCCTGCGACAAGATGCTCAAGGCTGCGGATGTAGAACTGATTTCATATGAAAATGTGGGCTCCACATTGGTTACCATGTTTATCAAGGGGGATGTCGCAGCTGTAAAATCTGCTGTTAAGGCAGGTGTAGAGGCGGCTTCCGCTATTGGCAAGGTGACCGCCTCGGAAACCATTCCCAGACCAATCCGTCCGATTGGCGATGTGGTATCCATTTACGATGTGGACACCCAGTGCGATCCTGAAGTGATTGAAAACAGTCGCACCGATGCCTTAGGGTTGGTTGAGACCTTCGGAATTATCTATTGCATCAAGGCCGCAGATGCCATGTGCAAAGCGGCGGATGTAGAGCTCGTCGGCTTTGAAAATACGGCTTCCGGCTATATCTCTGCCATTGTAGAAGGGGATGTGGGCGCCTGCAAAACTGCGGTTGCGGCAGGAGTGAAGGCTGTAGAGGACATGGAGGTTCAGGTGCATAGCTCTGTGGTCATTCCACGTCCGCACCCAGGCATTCGTAAGATTACAAGTCAGTACGAAGTGGCAAAATTGTTGCCCTACTAAAAGGCGTGCGTGACAAGGAGGGAGGCATAAGATGCAAATGAATCTTATTGATAACGATCTCTTGTCTATTCAAGAGGCGCGTATCCTAGCTGAAAATGCAAAACAAGCGCAAACGCGTTTGCTGACCATGCCCCAGGAAAAACTCGATTGCGCGGTACGTGCAATGGCTAAGGTGGTGGCACAAAATGCCAAAGCCTTGGCGATGGAATCGGTGGATGAAACCGATTACGGCAACTGGCAGGATAAACTCATAAAAAATCGTTTTGTCAGTGAATATTTGCCAATGCATCTGGAAGGGATGCGTTGCGTGGGCGTGATCAGTCGTGATCCACAAACACAGATAATGGAAATCGGTGTGCCCCTTGGGGTATTGGTGGCGTTGCCACCGGCAACCAATCCGGTATCGACCAGCGTGTATAAAGCGCTGATTGCCATTAAAAGCGGCAATGCCATCATTTTCTCGCCACATCCGCGGGCCAAAAAGGTGACCAGCCATGTGTTGGAGCTAATGATTGAGGCTGCGATGCAGGCCGGACTGCCGGAGGGCGCAGTGAGCTATCTTCAGACTGTGACCAAAGCCGGAACCGAAGCCCTCATGAATCATCCCTTTGTATCGATGGTGATGGTCACCGGTGTACCGGGGATGCTTGAAGCGGCGAAGAATTCCGGAAAGCCTGTGATTTACGGTGGCGCCGGAAACGGTCCGGCTTTTATTGAACGAAGTGCTGATATTGAGCAGGCGGCGCGCGACATCGTAGCCAGCAAGACCTTTGATTATGGTGTGGTGAGTGCAGCAGAACAGTCTATTGTAGTAGACGGTCCTATTGAAAAAGAGGTCCATAGCGCGTTAGAACGCCACGGTGGCTACTTTCTCAATGAGGAGGAAGCGGCACGCTTGGGAAAAATCTTTTACTTTAAGGATGGCACTGCCAATCCCGAGGCCATTGGCAAATCGGCATTGAGCCTTGCAAAGTGGGCAAAGATTGATGTGCCGGTACAGACAAAGGTCCTCATTGTGCCACAACGCTATGTGTCAGCGCATAACCCTTATTCCAAGGAAAAACTTTGTCCGGTCTTGAGTTATTTTATTGAGGATGACTGGATGAATGCCTGCGAGAAATGCATTGAGCTTTTGATTACAGAACGCAGCGGCCATACCCTAGTGATTCACTCCAAGGATGAAGCAGTTATTGAACAGTTTGCACTGAAAAAACCGGTCGGTCGCATGCTCATTAACACACCTGCGGTGTATGGGAGCATGGGGATGACGACCAATCTGTTCCCGGCAATGACCTTAGGGAGTGGCGTTGTGGGACAGGGGATTACCACCGATAATGTATCACCAATGAATTTGATTTATAAACGTAAAATTGGCTATGGCGTACGACGTATAGAGGAATTGGGCGTGGGTGCTCCCGCTGGTTCCGATTGTCGTAAGGCGGATGCTCCCGAAGAGGCGGCGCTTCGCCTGGATACACTAAGAACATTGCTTGAAGAAGCTCTGAAAAACGTACGTAGCCGTTAATCACACAATAACGAAAGTGAGGGAGTCATTTGGATATCCGTGAATTTTCCGATAAGATTGCGCAAGCAACAAAAAATATGTCTGAAGAAGAAAGACAATCCTTAATGAAAATGTTTGAAGCCGTTTCCGGTGAAATTGCTTCTGTGCCAAAGGCAGCAGCCAGTGCACCGGCTGCTCAAGAAAGCACCGCTGCAAACGATGAAGAAAAGCAGCCGTACTATTCTTCTATTGCCGCTGCAACCACCGAAGTAGACGAAGATGGGGTCCCACTCGGACCAACCGAACGCTTGGTGAAGTTAAAAGAAAACTTCTTAAAGCAGGTGCCTTCTATTACCACCCACAGAGCCCGCGCGGTAACGAAAATTACCCGCGAAAATCCGGGGATGCCAAAAATTGTGTTGCGTGCAAAGTGCTTTAAGTATTGCTGCGAAACCGCACCGCTTGTTATTCAAGACAATGAACTCATTGTTGGTGCACCAAACGGGGCACCACGTGCTGGGGCATTCTCTCCGGATATTGCTTGGCGTTGGATGGTGGATGAAATCGATACCATCGGTGAACGTCCACAGGACCCATTTTATATTTCCGAAGAAGACAAGCGAATCATGCGTGAAGAATTGTTCCCATTCTGGGAAGGCAAGTCTGTCGACGAATACTGCGAAAGCCAATACCGCGAAGCAGGTGTATGGGAACTTTCCGGTGAATCCTTCGTATCCGATTGTTCCTACCACGCATTAAACGGGGGTGGGGACTCTAACCCGGGTTACGACGTAATCCTGATGAAAAAAGGGATGCTCGACATTCAAAAAGAGGCCCAAGAACATTTGGACCAATTAAGCTATGACCATCCGGATGATCTCGAAAAAATCTATTTTTATAAATCCGTCATCGATACCACTGAAGGTGTCATGATTTATGCCAAGAGAATGAGCGAATATGCCCTCGAATTGGCTGCCAAGGAAAGCAATCCAAAACGCAAACAAGAGCTTTTGGAAATTGCTAAGGTCAATGCCCGTGTACCGGCACATAAGCCAGAAACATTCTGGGAAGCGATTCAAGCCGTGTGGACCATCGAATCCTTGCTTCCGGTAGAAGAAAACCAAACCGGGATGAGCATTGGCCGTGTGGACCAATACATGTATCCATTCTATAAGCACGATTTGGAAAGTGGTGCCATCGACAATTTCAAGGCTTTTGAATTGGCCGGTTGCATGCTCATTAAAATGAGCGAAATGATGTGGATTACCAGTGAAGGCGGTTCTAAGTTCTTTGCCGGGTATCAACCATTCGTCAACATGTGTGTGGGCGGTGTAACGCGTGATGGCCGCGATGCCACCAACGAATTGACCTATCTCTTGATGGATGCTGTGCGACATGTCAAGATTTATCAACCATCCTTGGCTTGCCGTATCCACAATAAATCCCCTCATAAATATATGAAGAAAATTGTAGACGTAGTACGTTCCGGCATGGGCTTTCCGGCGTGTCACTTTGACGATACCCATATCAAAATGATGCTCGCTAAGGGGGTTTCCATCGAAGACGCTCGCGACTATTGCTTGATGGGTTGCGTGGAACCGCAAAAATCCGGTCGCCTTTATCAATGGACCTCCACCTCCTACACCCAATGGCCGATTTGTATTGAATTGGTATTGAACCATGGGGTACCGCTTTGGTATGGCAAGCAAGTGACACCGGATTTAGGGGATTTGGATCAATATACGACCTTTGAAGCCTTTGATGCAGCGGTAAAAGAGCAAATCAAATATGTGACCAAATGGACCGCGGTGGCTACCGTTATTTCTCAACGTGTTCATCGTGAATTAGCACCAAAGCCACTCATGAGCATCATGTACGAAGGCTGCATGGAAAACGGCCGCGACGTTTCTGCCGGCGGTGCCATGTATAACTTTGGCCCAGGGGTCGTGTGGTCCGGTCTTGCGACTTATGCCGATGCGATGGCGGCGATTCGTAAGCTCGTTTTTGACGATCACAAATACACCCTTAAACAATTAAATGAAGCATTGAAAGCGAACTTTGTAGGGTATGAAGATATCAAGAAAGATTGCTTAGATGCACCAAAGTATGGTAATGATGACGATTATGTGGACTATATTGCGGCTGATTTGATTAACTTCACTGAAATGGAGCATAGAAAATACAAGACACTCTATTCCGTAATGACCCACGGGACCTTGTCCATTTCCAATAATACCCCATTTGGTCAAATGACCGGTGCATCTGCCGGCGGACGTGAGGCTTGGATGCCGTTGTCCGATGGGATTAGTCCAACCCAAGGCGCCGATTTTAAGGGCCCAACCGCCATTATTAAGACGATTTCTAAACTTTCTAACGACAACATGAATTTAGGGATGGTGCATAACTTTAAACTCATGGCAGGGCTTTTGGATACGCCGGAAGGGGAAAATGGGATTATCACCCTCTTGCGTACGGCGTGCTCTTTGGGCAATGGTGAAATGCAGTTTAACTACATGGATAACAAAACCCTCTTGGATGCACAAAAGCATCCGGAACGCTATAAAGACTTAGTGGTTCGTGTGGCAGGTTACAGTGCTTTCTTCACCGAACTTTGCAAGGATGTACAAGACGAAATCATTAGTAGAACCGTATTGAAAGAATTTTAATACACGACAAAGAAAGGAGCGGACTCCATGAATGAGCAACACATGATTGAACGCAAGGCTTTCATTTTTAACAAGCAAAAGTACAACCTGTACGATGGGCCGGGGGTTCGTAGTATGGTGTTTTTCAAAGGCTGTCCGCTTCGTTGCAAGTGGTGTGCGAACCCGGAAGGGCTGGAGCGTCGCTATCAAATCATGCTTAAACCCACCGCCTGTGTAAGCTGTGGGGCTTGTGTGTCAGCCTGTCCGCAGGGGATTCATCTTATTTCCTCCGATGGCACGCATACTGTCGATCGCGATAAGCAATGTATCGGCTGTGGCGCTTGTGTGAATGCGTGCATGCAGGCGGCGCTAAAGGTGGCAGGTGAAGAGGCGTCTATCTCTGAGCTTTTGGCGTATCTCGAAGAAGACCGCAGTTTTTATGAACATTCCGGTGGTGGGGTGACCCTAAGCGGTGGCGAGGTCACCGCACAACCGGAAGCTGCCATCAATCTTTTGATGGCGTGCAAACGTGAGGGGCTGCATACTGCCATTGAAACCTGTGGCTATACCAAAAAGGACACCTTCCTTCGTTTTGCCGAGGTGGTTGACTTGTTCCTCTTTGATATTAAACACATGGACCCAGAGCGTCATGCACAGCTGACCGGCGTACGCAATGAGATGATTCTGGAAAATCTGGAAATGCTTTTAATGAAGCGTGCCAATGTAAAGGTGCGTATGCCACTTTTGAAGGGCATCAATGACAGTGAGGAAGAAATTCGTGCAGTGATTGATTTCCTGACACCTTACAAGGATTTCAAAAATTTCCGTGGTATTGACCTGCTGCCGTATCACAAGCTGGGGGTTAATAAATACGTTCAGCTTGGCATGGACTATGCCATTGACGGTGATCCCAGCTTGGATGATGCGGATTTAGACCGTATTGAAGGCTGGTTAAAAAATGAGCAGTTTCCGGTGGTGGTGGTTCGACACTAAGGAATCCTGCTGAGGAAGGAGGATGGCCGATGGGGGCTTTTGACGATCAAGACATGGCACGCATTATTCAAGAGACAGTACCCGGTAAACAGGTGACTTTGGCCCACGTAATTGCTTCGCCGATGGCGGACATTTACGAACGACTCGGCATTGATGAAGCCGGTGCCATTGGCATTCTTAATTTGACGCCCTACGAAACAGCCATTATTGCCGCTGACATTGCGACTAAAACAGCAGATGTGGAAATCGGTTTTTTGGATCGCTTTACAGGCTCTGTGTTAATAAGCGGAGATGTCCAAAGCGTTGAAACAGCACTACAGGCAGTTTTGGATACCCTACAGACCATGCTCGCCTTTGACATCGTGCCTATGACACGTACATGAAAAGAAAGCGGATATTGATTATCGGCCCGAGGGGCAGTGGCAAAAGCACACTGGCAAAGTACATTAACGCGGACCCTGGTCCGGTGCGTCGTGTTCAGGATACGATTTATGCTAAGGCTACCATTGATGTACCGAGTGCCTATTTGGAAAACACATGGATGTATCGTCACTTGATTGCGCTGGCACAGGATGCCTGGTGTGTGTTGATGCTCTTTGATGCAAGGGCGAAGGAAAGCCTGTATTCGCCGGGCTTTGCCAAGGCCTTTCGCATCCCCGTGATAGGGGTGATCACCCATTATAGAGAAGAATGTACCGACCCAGAGCGCGTTTATAAGCAGTGCCTGGCAGCCGGTATCGGTGAAGAAACTGTCTTTTTTGACGGTAGAGATGCCACGATGCTATGCGCTTGTCTCAATGAATTAAAAGAAAGGAAAGGGATTTGATGAAGTTTATAACCGAAGCGGATTTGCGCGCAACCTATAAAGCAACTCCCTTTACCAGTTATGCGCTTCCAGCGGGTGCAAGGCTCACTCCGGGGGCAAGACAATATTTGTTGGACCTGGGCGTGGATATGTATGAACGCAAAAAGGAGGCAACCGCACCTCAACCGGAAGTGACACAAAGTGCGTCGATGGACAACATAGAGCGGGAATGGCTCCTCTTAAAAATCAATTGCCTCAAGCCGACCTTTCTTTTGACCGCTCAGGACCTTACGATGGTCGATGTACCTTTGGCACAACAGGTCACCGACCTAGGGCGTCAATTTTGTCTATTGGCACTCTATATAGAAGGAAAATGTGAGGTGGCCGATTTATGCCTCAGTCCTTGTGAAGGCATCAATGAAGCCAACTTCAGCACAGCCTTGGATGAATGTGTGACCATTGGTGAATTCCATTTGCAGCTGGAAAACGGCCGCACCTTGGTGCTTTTAAGTCGCTTGCGCAGTGAAGTGGCGCTCTTTGCTAAGGAGATTGAAATGCGTGGCATCAAGCAGGATGGCACCGATTCACTCCTCAGAAAGCTCCACCAAATCACCAATAAGCTCTCACAACTCATTTGTTCTGCGATAGGAGGCAAGGCATGCAAGAAAAAAATCTAACCTTCGACTATTGCGACGCGATGGTCGATGCATTTGAAAAAGTTGTTAAGCATCCAAAGAAGACGCGTTCTTCGGTTTATTACACCGGTGTGGACTTAGGGACTGCCTGTGTGGTCATTGCTGTATTGGATGAAAACAAAGAACCTATTGCCGGTGCCTACCGTTATGCGGATGTGGTGCGTGACGGCATGGTGGTAGACTATATCGGCGCTGTACAAATCGTCCGCGAACTGAAAGAAGAAATCGAAGACGCCCTCGGTGTTGAATTGATATACGCCGCCGGGGCGATTCCTCCGGGAACCGACGCCTTAGACGGTGGCGCCGTGAAAAATGTCATTGAAGGTGCAGGCTTTGAATGTACCAAGCTATTGGATGAATCCACAGCAGCAAACCTAGTGCTACAAATGAAAAACGGTGCAGTCGTAGACATCGGTGGCGGTACGACCGGGATTTCAATCTTTAAGGATGGCGAGGTGGCATATATTGCCGATGAAGCAACCGGTGGCACGCATTTTTCCTTGGTGGTAGCCGGTGCTTACGGGAAATCCTTTGAAGAAGCGGAAGCCTATAAACGTGATGCGCGTCATCACAAGGAACTGACACCGGTCTTAAAACCGGTGATTGATAAGGTTTCCTCAATTATTTCTGCCCACATTGAGGGGCATCAGGTGGATGATATTTCTTTGGTTGGCGGGACCTGTTGCTTCAGTGGCATTGAAACCATGATTGAAAAGAAGACAGGGATTCGTACCCACAAGCCACACAACCCGATGTTTGTCACTCCATTAGGCATTGCCTTGAGCTGTGAATCCGAAATGGCGTAAGGAGGGCGTGATGGATATTAGAATCATCAAGTCTCCTTCAAAAGGGACCATCGATATTCTTCTAAGACGGAAAGGCTCCAATCAAACCGTGATGCCGGAATGTATGGATGCCATTGGTTTGGTACAAGGTAAAATCATTGACATGATTGTGGCCTCTGATATTGCTGAAAAAGCTGTGGGCGTAACCGTAGAGGATATTAAAGGCAGCTGTCCTCAAAATATGGTGCTCTTGGCTCTTTTTGGTGACACGGCATCCGTCGAATCGGCGTTGCAGAAAATTCGAGCTGCAACGGAAGGAGGCGCATACAACCCATGTTAACAGCAGTATTAACCAATCATATTTGGTCAACAAGAAAAGCAGAGGCTTTAAACGGTTTCAAGCTCATGCAAGCGGAAATCATCGGTGGTGGTAGCGAAAGCGGAAAAAAAATCATTGTTGTTGACATCATCAGTGCTGGGATTGGAGACCGTGTCATCATCACCACAGGCTCCTCTGCCAGACGTATGTTAGGCGATGATATGATTCCTGTGGATGCGGTGGTTGTCGGTATTATTGATGACGATTGTCAGTTTGAATAAAACGAGGTGTGAAAATGGAACTTATTCAGCAGATTAGAGACGCCGGGATCATCGGCGCAGGGGGCGCGGGGTTTCCTACTCATGCAAAACTCGCATCGCAAGCTGAATTTATTTTGATGAATGGTGCGGAATGTGAACCGCTATTGCGTGTTGACCAACAACTGATGGATGTGTACGCCGACGAAATCATTCAAGGGTTTGTTTTGGCAGGGCGTGCCATTGCAGCGAAGCAGGCCATCATCGGGATTAAGAAAAAGCACGGTGCAGTGATTCGCAAATTGAGAGAACGCATTCAGGCGTTAAACCTTTCTGATTATGTTACTGTTGGCGAATTGCCGGACATTTATCCGGCAGGCGATGAGCAGGTACTTGTGTATGAGCTCACCGGGCGCGTTGTTCCCGAAACCGGTATTCCGATTATGGTTGGCTGCGTGGTGGTCAATTCTGAAACAGCACTTAATATATATAAAGCCTCCAAAGGTCAAGCGGTGACCGAAAAATTCATCACTGTGGCCGGTGACGTGCCAAGACGTTTGACCGTGAAGGTGCCGGTAGGGACGCCGATTATTGATGTTTTAAAATTAAGCGGTATTGAAGATTTCAGCAATTATGCCGTTATTGACGGTGGTCCGATGATGGGACCTGTCATGGCAAACTTAAACGGTTATGTGACAAAGAAAAATAAGGGCTTTGTGATTTTGCCGAAGGATCACTTCTTGATTAGAAAGAAAAGTGTTAGCCCAGAGCAAGCCAAGCGTGTCAATAAAGCGACATGCGAGCAATGTCGCATGTGCACCGATTTGTGCCCACGCTTTTTGTTAGGGCACAACATGCAGCCACACAAGATGATGATGGCGCAAAACTATCAGTTTGGCGATGTGGAAAATCAAAGCCTTGCCCAGCTGTGTTGCCAATGCAATCTTTGTGAACTCTTCTCTTGCCCGGCAGGGCTTCATCCAAAGATGGCGAACCTCTATTTTAAGGGGCTCCTCGCGGAGAAGGGTGTGCGTTATCAACCACAAAAGTCCACCTACGAAGCCAGAGCCGTTCGAAAGTATCGTCTGGTACCAAGTAAGCGTCTTATTGCACGTTTGGGCTTGAGCGCCTTTGATGTGGCGGCACCGCTTTGTGACGAAACGGTTGTACCACAGACGGTACGCATCTATACCCGTCAACACGTTGGTGCGCCGGCAATGCCTTGTGTAAGCGTGGGTGAGCATGTCGTGAAGGGTCAAGTGATTGGGCAAATTCCGGCGGACGCCTTGGGCGCAGCCATTCATTCCAGTATTGATGGCACCGTTAGTGATGTGACCCAGGATTATATTGAAGTAAGGAGCGTGTAAGATGCGGGCGATAGGAATGGTTGAATTTAACAGTATTGCCAGAGGCATTTATGTGGCTGACCAGATGGTAAAAATTTCTGATGTAGAAATCGCCACTGCGGCACCCACCTGCCCAGGCAAATACATCGCAATTGTATATGGCGATGTGGCAGCGGTTGAAGCCTCTGTGCAAATTGGCGAACGCATGGCAGAAGAGTTTTTTGTGGATTCCTTGTTGATTCCAAATGTGGATGCCGGCGTGTTCCCGGCAATCACCGGTGCAACAATGCCCGAGCGTGTACAGGCGGTAGGGATTATTGAATCCTTCTCCTTGGCGACCATGATCGTTTGTGCCGATGCGGTGTTGAAGGCTGCCGAAGTAGAAGCAATTGAATTGCGCTTAGGCAACGGTTTAGGCGGAAAGGCGTACTTCACCTTTACCGGTGATGTCGCAGCAGTAAAGGCCGGCAATGATGCCGGTGTTGCGATTGCGCAAGAACAGGGCTTGCTTGTAAATGCCGAAGTGATTCCATCCCCATCCGACTTGCTCATTCCAACCCTCTTATAAGAGGCTGTCGGAAAATAGGAAAGGATGTGGCGGTATGAAAACACTGATTAGCTTAAAAGACGTCGAGGTGGCACTGGCAAACGGCGATACGACGCTCTATATTGATGAAAATACCATCATTACCCCATCCGCAAGGGATGCGGCGGCAGTGGGCGGACTGAGCTTTGAAGAAAAAAGCAGCTGTGATTGTAGCGTTGGCCAAAGCGGCAGCGACGATGACCTTATTTACAGAGCCTTACAGATTCTTCTGGAAAAGGGCATGATGGGTCCGATTCTTCAAGCCTTTGGAAAGGACATTCCCTACGTTTCTGAAAGTGATTCCGCAGGAATGCTCAAACTCGTACGTGGTGAAAGCGCACAGTGGTTGCCTTTAGAAACCAATACAGCTGATGCAAAGGCCTTTTACAATACGCTTATTGATCGCGCTGACGGCGCGGCGATGACAGCAGGATTTATGCGCATCGATGAAGGGGCGTTTCCTTGGCTGACGGAGTGCCAAGAAATCTATTATGTGGTAGAAGGGACCTTAACCCTTGAAAAGGATGGTCGAAACTTTAAAGCCCATGCGGGCGATTGTTTATTCTTTAAGAAGGGCACGCACATTGCACTGAGCGTGCAAGAACCCGTGAAAGTATTTTATGTCACAGATTAGTATTAGATAAAGAGGAGGATCTTCATGGAAGCGTTAGGGATGATTGAAACCTACGGCCTTATTCCGGCAATTGAAGCCGCTGATGCCATGCTCAAAGCGGCAGAAGTTCGTTTGCTGGAACGCACCTTTGTTAAAGGTGGCTTGGTAGCAGTGACCGTGACCGGCGATGTCGGTGCGATTAAAGCGGCAGTGGATGCAGGTGCTGCGGCAGCGGCGCGCTTGGGTGAACGTGCTTTGGTAAGTCAGCATGTGATTCCAAGACCTCATGCGGAAGTGGGCGAATGTATTATTAACCCGGTACCGTTGAGTGAACAACGTGAAGCTGAAGAAAACGGAGACTGTCCCAGGCAAGGCTTAAGTCATTTACCCATCGAAACGGTTTGTCATGTAAAGCAAGAGACAGAGCCTAAAAAACCGCTTCCAAGCAATGTGCCTCTTTCAAAGCATCTTGTGGATCAATTGATGGCACTGGAAGGGATTGATGAAGGGTTGGCGATTTTACGAAAACGCAGAGTGGTTGACCTCAGAAATCTTGCCAGAGAATATCACTCCTTGTCGATTGCCGGACGAAACATTTCGAAGGCCAATAAAGCCAAACTTTTGGCAGAACTTGAAACATATTATAAAGAACATCATCAGGAATAACTGTGAAGGAGGAGGTTTGACAAATGCAAACAATAGATTATGATTTGCGTTCAGTTCAGGAAGTGCGTGATTTGGCAAGAAAGGGTCAAATTGCCACTGAAAAATTAGCAACTTACACCGAAGAACAAGTAGACCACATCGTGCGTAACATGGTACGTGTTGCCGAAGAAAATGCTGTGATGCTTGCGCAAATGGCTGTTGAAGAAACAGGCTTTGGGAAAGTAGCGGACAAAACCTATAAAAACCACATGGCGTCCACCTTGTTGTATGATGCCATTAAGGATATGAAGACCGTTGGGATTATTAACGAAGACCCAATCAATAAAACCATGGATGTGGCAGACCCGGTAGGGCTTTTGATGGGGATTGTACCATCCACCAATCCAACCTCTACCACCATCTTTAAAGCGATTATTGCAGTTAAATCCCGTAATGCCATCGTCTTTTCTCCACACCCATCCGCTGCAAAATGCAGTGGTAAAGCGGCTGAATTGATGGCACAGGCTGCTGTTGAAGCAGGTGCACCGGAAAACACCGTTGGTTGTATCTCTATGCCATCCATGCCTGCCACCAATGAACTCATGCACTGCAAAGAAGTGAAGATGATTATCGCTACCGGCGGTCCAGGCATGGTGAAGGCTGCTTACAGTGCTGGGAAGCCAGCCCTTGGCGTTGGTGCAGGGAACAGTCCTGCCTATATTGAACGTAGCGCTAATGTAAAACAAGCAGTGACCAACATTATTGCAAGTAAGACCTTTGACTACGGCACCATTTGTGCATCCGAGCAATCCATTGTCTGCGAAGAATGCAACAAAGAGGAAGTCATCCGCGAATTAAAGGCACAAGGCGCTTACTTTATGAGCCCTGAAGAAACCGAAAAGGTGTGCAAGCTTTTGTTTAAGAACGGTCATGCCATGAATGCTAAATTTGTTGGCCGTTCTCCACAAGTGATTGCAAGTGCAGCAGGGATTCAGATTCCTGAAAATACCACTGTGCTCGTAGGGCCACAAGACGGTGTCGGCGAAGGCTATCCCCTTTCCTATGAAAAGCTTACGACCGTCCTCGCTTTCTATGTGGTGAAGGATTGGCATGAAGCTTGCGATTTGAGCATTCAATTGCTTCAAAACGGGATTGGCCATACCATGAGCCTCCATACCGAAGATCGCAACATTGTTCTTGAATTTACCAGAAAGCCTGCCAGTAGAATTCTCGTAAACACCGGTAGCAGCATGGGTGGGACCGGTGGTAGCACCGGCCTTGTACCATCTTTTACCTTAGGGTGCGGGACCTGGGGTGGAAGCTCCACTTCCGAAAATGTAAGCCCAATGAACTTAATCAATATTAAGAAAGTGGCTTACGGCATCAAACCGGCGGCAACCATGGCACAAGATGATCAGACCTTTAATCATCCGGAATTGGCCTCCATTCCTGGGGCGTACGGCAATGTGGTACGTCAACCCCAAGGCACTAGTTGCCAAGCAACAAACAGCCAATACCTCTCTCCAAGCCAATATCAAAATAGCGGAATCTCTTACAGTGTTGGCTGCAATAGCTGTGGCGCAGCCAATAATGCACCGGCTGCAAGCGATGAAGGCATCGACATTAGTCAGCTTAACGACATGATTGATGCCCTTGTAAAAGCATTAAGGGGCGAATAAGATGGCGAGCAAAGAATATGAAGCCCTTCTCGCACTCTTGCTTGAAGCGGTAGAACATGTACAACCAAAGCAGGAAGGGGCACAACAAGGCGTGCCGGTAGGTATTTCTAACAGACACATCCACCTTTCACAAAAGGATGTAGACGCCCTCTTTGGCAGTGGCTACCAGTTGACCCCTATGAAGGACCTTGCCCAACCCGGACAATACGCTTGCAAGGAAACTGTTACCATTTGCGGCCCAAAGGGCGCGATTGAAAAGGTCAGAGTCCTAGGTCCTGTTCGAAGCAACACGCAGATTGAAATTTTAGCCGGTGACGGCTATAAGCTCGGTGTTAAAGCACCGGCGAAGCTATCCGGCGATTTAGAAGGCACCCCGGGGATTACCGTGGTGGGACCTAAGGGCAGCATTCAAACCCTTAACGGTCTTATTGTGGCTCAACGTCATATTCACATGGCACCGCAAGATGCGCTCCAGTACGGCGTAAAGGACGGCGACATCGTGAAAATTGAAGTAAGTGGTCCTCGCGGCGGCATCTACAATAATGTTGCCATTCGCGTGACTGCAAGCTCTGCCCTTGAATGTCATATAGACACCGAAGAAGCAAACGCCATGAATGTGGGGTCTGCTACAACCGTATCCATTATTAAATAAAAATAGATGAGTTAAATTTTAGGAGGAAACAACAATGATTAAGAACGAAGCACTCGGTATGATTGAAACTAAAGGTTTAGTAGGCTCCATCGAAGCAGCAGACGCCATGGTAAAGGCTGCAAATGTCACCTTAATCGGTAAGGAATTTGTTGGTGGCGGGATTGTAACCGTCATGGTAAGAGGCGATGTTGGTGCTGTAAAGGCTGCTACCGATGCCGGTGCCGCTGCAGCACAACGCGTAGGTGAATTACTCTCCGTACACGTTATTCCACGTCCACACGCTGAAGTAGAAGATATCCTTCCACAAAAGTAATTGTAAATAGTAAAAGAGCAACCTTTGTGATTAAAGGTTGCTCTTTTTTATT
>Glacier_p2__coassemble_882_pt1 | contig 97349 bp, 82 predicted proteins | sample Glacier_p2__metabat2_high_PE_021 | metagenome-assembled genome bin Glacier_p2 | reverse complement strand
TCTCATGGGCTTATAGCCCCAGAGCAAACCACCCTTTTGAAGGGTGGTTATGATTATTTCAAATATAATGTTGAATTTCTATAAGAAAACAAAAGTTTATGGTTGACAGACATGCAATAAAAGATTAGTATAGGAGATGTCTTCTCGACGTAACATTGTCGATGAGTCGGGGACAATTGATGTGAAAATTCGTCTTTGATTTGTGGATGGTCTTATTGGGAGAGGCTGGATTACAATTGAATATAGCAGATGAAATTCTTAGGGGAATGGCGAAAGCCTGCCGAAGGAGTAAAACTCTCAGGCGTCTGTTGGCAGATGGGGACTAAGAATGGATGTAACTCTGGAGAAGCCCATTCAATTGGGGACCGAAGGTGCAAGGCTAGTGATGCCGAATCTCTCAGGTAAAAGTACGGAGCTAAAGAATCGCGGACATGCATGTGTTTGCTTTCTTTAGGACGAAAACTTCTTCGGAGCAGCTAATTTAGTTGTTCCGTTTATTATTTTTAGGGGGAATTAAAAAAATGGTAGAATCTTTAGAAGCGTTTTTATTGCCGATTGCTCAGACGATCAACACTTATTTGTCCAATTATATTTTGGTATTTTTGTTATTGGGTGTTGGTCTTTGGTACACTATTAAAACGCGTTTTATTCAAATTCGTTGCTTTGGCGAAGGGATGAAAAATGTGTTTGGCAATTTGTCCTTGCGTGGTGGTAAGCAAGCCTCTGGGATGAGTTCCTTCCAAGCACTTGCAACTGCTATCGCGGCGCAAGTTGGTACCGGTAACATTGTTGGTGCATCCGGTGCAATTTTAGTTGGGGGTCCTGGTGCAATCTTCTGGATGTGGCTTATTGCTTTCTTTGGGATGGCAACTGTCTATGCGGAAGCTACGCTTGCTATTAAAACTCGTCAAATTGACCAAGACGGGAATATCAAGGGGGGGCCTGTTTACTACATCCGCGAAGCCTTCAAGGGTGGTTTTGGTAAATTCATGGCAGGGTTCTTTGCGATTGCCATCACCTTAGCACTCGGTTTTATGGGCTGCATGGTTCAAGCAAACTCTATTGGTTCTACTTTTAATACTGCATTTGCAATTCCAAGCTGGATTGTTGGTGCAATCCTTGTTGTATTCTGTGCCGTTATTTTCTTTGGCGGTGTTCATCGCTTAGCATCTGTTGTAGAAAAACTTGTTCCTATCATGGCTGCTATTTTCTTGGGTGGCGCTCTTGTTGTATTGATTGCAAGATATCAATATATTCCAGAAACCTTTGGTATGATTTTCACCTATGCATTCCATCCGGAAGCTATTATTGGTGGGGGCTTTGGTTTTGCTATTAAAGAAGCAATTAGTCAAGGGGCAAAGCGTGGTCTCTTCTCCAATGAAGCGGGTATGGGTTCTACTCCACACGCGCACGCACAAGCAAATGTTAAGAATCCTCATGAACAAGGTGTTGTAGCAATGATTGGGGTATTCATCGATACCTTCGTTGTATTGACCTTGAATGCATTGGTTATCATTTCTACTTTGTACACTGCTGATGGTCCTCTCCATGAATGTGGCGCTGCTGCAGCCTTGAGCGATACTTTGAACAAGACCAATCTTGCACAAACTGCTTTTGGTGTCGTGTTTGGCGAGCAATTCGGCAATATCTTCGTAGCAATCTGCCTCTTGTTCTTTGCATTCTCTACTATCTTAAGCTGGAACCTGTTTGGTAAGATTAATGTGAGCTACTTGTTTGGTGACAAAGCGGTACCTGTTTATTGCATCATTGCCTTGGTATTTATCTTCGTTGGGACCTTGGTATCTAACGATCTCGTTTGGGAATTGACCGACATGTTTAATAACCTTATGGTAATTCCTAACACCTTGGCGCTCTTTGCATTGACCGGTGTTGTTGTAGCATCTGCTAAGAAGTATAGCCATCGTTCTAAGTAAGACATATAAAAAACTGTGACCGATTTAGGTCACAGTTTTTTTATTGCAAGTAAAAAGAGAAGCGCGAGGCGCTTCTCTTTATTGATTAAAATTTCAAAGTAGCAAAAAGGTCGTCCATGGTTTCTGCACGACGAATCATTTGTACAGAATGGTCTTCGTTTAAGAGCAATTCTGCGGAGCGCAATTTTGCGTTGTAGTTGAAGCCCATGGAGTGACCGTGGGCACCTGCATCGTGAATAACGAGAATATCGCCTTCTTCGATGGCTGGAAGTTCACGTTGGATAGCGAACTTGTCGCAGTTTTCGCAGAGGCTGCCTACCACGTCGTAAACATGATCAGCCGGTGCGTTTTCTTTACCGAGAACGGTGATGTGGTGGTATGCACCATACATCCCAGGACGCATGAGGTTTGCCATGCTTGCATCAACACCGATGTAATTGCGATAGGTATCTTTGTGATGGATGGCTTTGGTTACCAAGTAACCGTAAGGACCGGTGACCATACGACCGCATTCAAGCATAATCTTGAGTGGTGCAAGTCCAGCTGGAACGATGATGTCTTCATACATTTTCTTTACAAGACTGGATACATATTCAAGGTCCATTGGTTCTTGTTCTGGCTTGTAAGGGATACCGATACCACCGCCAAGGTCTACGAAGGAAACGCGTACGCCGGTTTCTTTATAAATGTCTACGATAAGCTCGAACATCATTTTTGCGGTTTCGGCAAAATATTCAGGGTTAAGCTCGTTGGAAACGACCATGGTATGAAGACCGAACTTTTCGCAGCCTTTTTCTTTGCAGAGGGCGTAGGCTTCAATGATTTGGTCTTTGGTTAAACCGTATTTTGCTTCTTCAGGTTTACCGATTAATTCGTTACCATCGCGCAATGGTCCTGGATTGTAACGGAAAGAAATGGTCTTAGGCAGTTGATGCTTGCGCTCAATGTATTCAATATGGCTAATATCATCCAAGTTTAAGATAGCGCCAAGTTTTAATGCGTAATCATATTCTTCCATAGGTGTGTTGTTGCTGGAGAACATAATGTCTTCACCAACAATACCCACTTGTTCGGAGAGAACCAATTCAGGAAGGGAGCTACAGTCAGTTCCGAGCCCTTCTTCTTTGAAGATTTTTAAAAGGGTTGGGTTGGGTGTTGCCTTTACTGCAAAATATTCTTTGAATTCCGGTGCCCAGCTAAAGGCTGCTTGCAGGCGACGGATATTGTCTACGATTGCTTTTTTGTCATAAATGTGAAATGGAGTAGGGTAAGTTTCGATAATCTTTTCCATTTCCTCTTTGGAAAAAGGAACAGTTTTATTAGACATGCTATTGCCTCCTATAATAAAGATAAAATTAGAATAAATGAATCTATGAATTGTGTCAAGTTATAGAATGTCATCATGAGCCAAATAATGGCATAATCATTCATTTTTTTAACAATACAATAGGATGCCAAAATCTTGTTGTTAATAATAGGTTTAGCGAATTTTTTTAGAAAAGAGATTGAAAATACATGTATAATCATTCAAGTGATTGTATATAATAGTGAAGGCCGATAAGAGTGTTGTAAAGTTTTGACGAGGGTGCGGGAGCATGCTATACTAACAGGTAGTCTAAAGTTTTGGATGAAAATGAAAAATGAACTATTCGTTATGGATGAAGATAGAGAGCAGGTGATATTTTGAGCGAAGCTGAAGAAAAACAAAAGACAAGTATTTTTAAGGAGTACATTCTGCCGGTATTTATTGCATTGGCTATTGTGTTTGTAATAAGAACATTCTTTTTAGGAATGTTTTATGTGCCAAGTGAATCAATGGTGCCGACCTTAGAAATCAATGATCATGTGGCTGTTACGAAACTCTCCTATAAAATGCATGAACCAGAACGCGGTGATGTTGTAGTCTTTAAGTATCCGCCAAATGAGGAACAGGGGCTTAAAGAGGTCGATTATGTAAAGCGTTTAATTGGCCTTCCGGGCGAGACCTTAGAAATTAAAAATAACACGGTGTTTATTGATGGCACGCCATTAAAGGAAACGTATCTTAATGAAGGAACAAATATGCCGGATTATGGTCCTATCACAATCCCAGAGGGGGAATATTTTATGATGGGCGATAATCGTAACAATTCGAGTGACAGTCGCGCTTGGGGTTTTGTTCCTGAAGAATATTTGATTGGGAAGGCGCAATTTATTTACTGGCCGTTTGCCCACATAGGAGGTTTGAATTAATGGATATTCAATGGTTTCCTGGCCATATGGCCAAAGCAAGACGTGTTATTGAAGAAGAACTACGTTTGGTGGACGTGGTGATTGAATTGGTAGATGCACGTATTCCGGAAAGCAGCCGCAATCCTCTATTGGGGCAAATTATTGGAAATAAACGTCCACGCCTCATTATTTTAAATAAGGCTGATTTGGCCGATCCAGATCGCACTCAGTATTGGATTAAAAAATATACAAATAATAAAAACTTGGCGATTTCCGTAAATTCTACAAGTGGTCGTAAGAAGTTGATTCAATCCGTTGTTGAAGCCTTACATTCTTTAACAGAAGCTAAACGTCAACGTTATCTTGAAAAAGGCGCTACAAATGTTCCGATTCGCGTTATGGTAGTAGGCATTCCTAATGTAGGGAAAAGTACATTTATCAATATGCTTCTTGGAAAAGGCGTTGCAACGACCGGCAATAAGCCAGGGGTGACGAAAGGTAAGCAATGGGTTCGATTGACCGATGACATTGAGCTTTTAGATACGCCTGGGATGCTTTGGCATAAGTTTGAAGACCAAGAAGTCGGTTATAAGCTGGCGATGACAGGTGCTATTAGCGATGAGGTTTTTGTTTGGGAAGAAATTGCTTTTCGTTTCTTGAAAATCGTTCAAGAAAAATATCCGAATCAATTGGCGGAACGCTATGAGCTAGTGCCGGAAGAAGTGGGTGCAATGGATACCTACGAAATGATGCAAACCATTGGACGAAAGCGTGGCGCAATCGTTCGAGGAAATAAGGTGGACGACCTTAAGACCTCTCATATTATCATTAAAGATTTTAGAGATAATAAGATTGGTCGCATTACTTTGGAATAGGGGAGAGAGTCGAAGCGTGTTATTGCAAGATTTAATGAAAGATTATCAAGCGTATGATGCAAAGAAAGTCCTATTAAACGGTTGGGTACGTACAGTACGTAAATCGAAAGAATTCGGCTTCATTGAATTAAATGATGGGACCACTTTGAAAAATGTGCAATTGGTATATGGTAATGAGCTGGAAAACTTCGAAGCCATTGGCCATTTGACGGTAGGGAGTGCATTGCATTGCGAAGGGTTTGTGAAGTGCACCGAAGGCGGAAAACAAGATTTTGAAATTCAAGTAACCGAGTTAGAGATTTTAAACCAAGCACCTTCTGAGTATCCTTTGCAAAAGAAACGACACACATTCGAGTATCTGCGTACACAAGCACATTTGCGTCCACGCACCAATACGTTTTCTGCGGTATTTAGAATGCGTTCAGTGATGGCTTATGCGGTACATCAATTTTTCCAAGAACGAGGGTTTGTTTATACCCATACCCCGATTATTACCGCCAGTGATGCGGAAGGTGCTGGGGAAATGTTTGGTATATCCGCAGGGGATGATAAAGAATTTTTTGGTCGTCCAGCAAATTTATCGGTGAGCGGACAACTTAATGCCGAAGCCTATGCCCTCGCATTTCAAAATGTGTATACCTTTGGTCCAACTTTCCGTGCTGAAAATTCAAATACGACCCGTCATGCAGCTGAATTTTGGATGATCGAGCCGGAAATTGCATTTGCAAATTTGCAAGACGATATTCAACTTGCGGAAGATTTTATCAAGTTTATGATTGAAAGTGCGTTCAATCGCTTGCCGGATGAAATGGATTTCTTTGACCAACGCATTGAAAAAGGATTAATTGCCCGTTTGGATGCAATAAAGAATGCAGAATTTGTAAGAATGAATTATACTGAAGCTGTGGACTTGCTTTTGAAGTCCAATAAAAAATTTGATTACCCGGTGGAATGGGGCATTGACTTACAAAGCGAACACGAACGTTTCTTAACGGAAGAAATCATCAAGGGGCCTGTGTTCCTGACTGATTATCCGAAGGACATTAAAGCCTTTTACATGCGCATGAACGATGATGAAAAAACGGTTGCAGCAGTTGATTTGTTGGTACCGGGCATCGGCGAAATCATTGGAGGCAGTCAACGTGAGGAACGTGTGGATCATTTGATTGCACGCATGGAACAATTAGGCATGGACGCCAATGCGTATGATTGGTACTTAGATTTACGTCGTTTTGGTGGCGTAGAGCATGCCGGTTTTGGTGTTGGCTTTGAAAGATTGTTAATGTATCTAAGCGGAATGAGCAACATTAGAGATGTGATTCCGTTTCCACGCACACCAGGTTCAATTTTATTCTAAGGAGTAGATATTATGGCTAAAGACGCAACTTTTGATATTGTTTCTGAAGTAAATATGGCGGAAGTAACCAATGCTGTCAATCAAGCTGAAAAGGAAATCAGCCAACGCTATGACTTCAAGGGTGTAAATACTGAAATTGTTCTCGAAAACAACGGTTTAAAGATTACCACCGGTGATGATATGCACTTAAAGAGTGTGGTGGATATTCTTCAATCTAAATTTATCAAACGTCAAGTTCCTATTGACAATCTTGAATACGGCAAAGTGGAAGCTGCTGCCGGCGGTAGTGTGCGCCAAATGGTGACCATTAAGCAAGGAATTGAAAAAGATTTAGCAAAGAAAATTTCTAAGGATATTAAGGACAGTAAACTTAAAGTGCAAACCCAGTATATGGATGATAAAATCCGTGTAAGTGGGAAGAAAATTGACGATTTGCAAGCGGTAATTGCTAATTTGAAGAACAACGATTACGGTATTAGTTTGCAATTTAATAATTTCAGATCTTAGTAAACAGAGGACAAGGCTTCTTTTTTTGAAGAGGCCTTGTCCTTTTGCGATATTATAATAGTAGGCGTGCCACAAAACTTATCATTATTAAGACTCATAATTCGTTATTTTGTGTTGCAAATTGTTCAATTATGAGTCATAATAATATTATGCGAGAGCGAAAGGAGGAGAAGTCTTATTCGACTCAATGAAAAACAACTTCAAATTCTGGATATTGTGAAAGCACAGAGTCCGATTACCGGCGATAAAATCGCAGCTTTGATGAAAACAACGCGTGCATCCTTACGTTCTGATTTAACCTTTTTAACGCAATTAGGTTTGTTGGAAGCAAGACCACGTGTTGGTTATTATTACAGCCAATCTCGCCAGGGATATGACATTTATATGAAGATGATTCAAATGTCTGTTTCTGATTATCAAAGTATGCCGGTGGTTGTGAACGAAAAAGCGACTGCTTACGATGCACTCGTATCACTGTTTATTAATAATATCGGCACCTTGTTTATTGTGAATGAGGATGGTTTATTGGAAGGTGTTCTTTCCCGAAAAGATCTCCTCAAATTGGCGATTGGGACAACGGACATGCACAAAGTGCCGGTAAGTGTTATTATGACCAGAATGCCGAACATTATTATGACAACTCCTGATGAGAGTCTGTGGAACGCTGCACAAAAATTAATTACGCATGAAATTGATGGTCTGCCGGTTGTAAAAAAAGTTGGTGTTGACCAATTTGAAGTATTAGGCCGGTTTACTAAAACAAACGTGGTGCGTGCTTTTGTTGACATAGGCTATGGATACGCAGGAGAAGAATTGTGATGAACCAAGTGCAAAAAGTATCGGTTTATATTTTATCGGATTCTATCGGTGAGACTGCACAGTATGTTGCTCGTGCGGCGGCGAATCAGTTTCCGGGAATTGAAGTTTCCTACAAACACATTCCGTTTGTAGAAGACACTGCATACATTACCGATGTGTTAGAGCGTATAGATCCTAAAGATAGTATTCTAATGTTTACGCTGGTCGTAGAACAGTTAAAAGAATATGTGATTGGGTTTTGTAAGCAACGTGGCATTAAATATTGTGACGTGTTGGACAGTCCGTTTTACGCATTTGAATCTTTGACGGGAATTAAGCCTGCCGGTAAGCCGGGGTTGATTCAGCGAATGGATGAAAGCTATTTTAAAAAAATTGAAGCCATGGAATTTGCGATTAAATACGATGATGGTAAGGATGTTCGTGGCATAGAAAATGCCGACCTTATTCTAGTTGGGGTTTCCAGAACATCGAAAACACCACTTTCTATGTATATGGCTTATCGTGGGATTAAAGTGGCTAATGTTCCGCTGGTTCCGGAAGTAAGAGTGAGTGAAAGATTATTTGAAATTCCTAAAAACAAAATTATTGGATTAACCATTCAACCGGATATTTTGGGAGAAATTCGTCATGAACGAGTAAAAGGATTGGGGGTAACGAGTACCACTGATTATACCGATCTTGGCAGAATTTTGGATGAACTGGAATACTCGGAGAAAATCATGCGTCGTATTGGTTGTCCGGTGATTGATGTGACTCATAAAGCTGTAGAAGAAACTGCTAGTATTATTCTGCAAATTTACTATGACAGAGGAGAGAATATCATTGGCTAAGAAATTTGTTTACTTATTTGAAGAAGGTAATAAAGATATGCGTGCTCTCTTGGGTGGGAAGGGCGCAAACTTGGCAGAAATGACCAAGATTGGCTTGCCGGTTCCTCAAGGGTTCACTATTACCACTGAAGCTTGCAATGACTTTTTTAATGCTAAACGTCAGTTGCCTGAAGGTCTTTTAGATGAAGCTTGGGGTGCTATGGCTGCATTAGAAGAAAAGACCGGCAAGAAGTTTGGTGATGCTTCCAACCCTCTCTTGGTATCTGTACGTTCCGGTGCGGCTATTTCCATGCCGGGGATGATGGATACAGTATTGAATCTCGGTTTGAACGACGTAACTGTAGAAGGTTTTGCTGCCCTTACCGGTGATGAACGTTTTGCACTCGACTGCTATCGCAGATTTATTCAAATGTACTCTAACGTTGTTATGGGGATGGATTCCTATAAGTTCGACGATTTAATTGAAAAAATTAAAGTAAAACAAGGCGTTAAGGACGACTATGAATTGAACGTTGAAAGCCTTAAGGAATTGATTGGCCTTTATAAAGCGCTTGTTAACAAAGAAAAAGGTTTTGATTTTCCTCAGGATCCAAAGGAACAACTGACCTTGGCTATTACCGCTGTATTTGAATCTTGGGGTAATAACCGTGCAATTGTATATCGTCGCATCAACAAGATTCCGGATGATATCGGTACCGCTGTTAACGTACAATCCATGGTATTTGGTAACATGGGGCCTACCTCTGGGACTGGGGTTGCGTTTACTCGTAACCCAGCAACCGGCGTTAAAGAATTATATGGTGAATATCTCATTAACGCGCAAGGGGAAGACGTTGTTGCCGGTATTCGTACCCCACAACATATTTCTCGCTTGCAAAATGATTTGCCTGAAGCGTTTAAGCAATTTACCGATACCTGCCAATTGTTGGAAAACCACTACAAAGATATGCAGGATATCGAATTTACCATTGAAAACGGTAGACTCTTTATTCTTCAAACTCGTAATGCAAAGCGTACCACTGCAGCTGCTGTTCGCTGTGCAGTAGATATGTATAAGGAAGGTATCATTGATAGAGATACCGCTGTATTGCGTATTGATCCACAACAATTGGATCAGCTTTTGCACCCAAGCATCGACCCTAAGGCAGAACTTAATGTAATCGCTACCGGTTTGCCTGCATCTCCTGGTGCGGCAAGTGGTGCCATTGTATTTACTGCTGATGAGGCGGAAAAACGTGGTCAAATGGGTGAAAAAGTCATTCTTGTTCGTAACGAAACCACTCCTGATGACATTCACGGGATTGTTACTGCACAAGGCGTGTTGACCAGTCGTGGTGGGATGACCAGTCATGCTGCGGTTGTTGCGCGTGGGATGGGGCGTTGCTGCGTATGCGGTTGCGAAGCCTTGAAACTTGATGTTGAAAAAGGCACTATGACCGTTGGTGAGCTCCTTTTGAAAAAGGACGATATCATTACCATTGATGGTTCTAACGGGAATGTTATTTTGGGTGAAGTACCTGTTATTCCTCCGGAACTTGGCGATGATTTCCAACAAATCCTTGCATGGTGTGATGAAATCACCGGTGAAAATGGCTTGGGCGTACATGCTAACGCGGATAATCCTCGTGATGCACGTAAAGCACTTGAATTTGGTGCAACTGGGATTGGTTTGTGTCGTACTGAACACATGTTTATGGAAGTTGAACGTTTGCCAATCGTTCAAGAAATGATTCTTGCACCGGATGAAGAAGCGAGAAAAGAACCATTGAGCAAATTGCTTGCATTCCAACAAGAAGATTTCTATGGCATTTTGGATGCGATGCAAGGGCTTCCAACTACCATCCGCTTATTGGACCCACCATTGCACGAATTCTTGCCTAACATGGAAAAATTGATGCTCGAAATCAATGATATGAAGCACACTGGTGGCGATGCAAAGGTTATTGAAGAAAAGGAAGAACTTCTTAAGAAGGTTAAATCCTTGCATGAAATGAACCCGATGCTTGGGCATCGTGGTTGCCGTCTTGGTGTTACCTATCCAGACATTTACAGAATGCAAGCGCGTGCTATTTTGCAAGCAACCGCACAACTTATGAAGGAAGGCAAGGACATTCATGTTGAAATTGAAATTCCATTGGTAATTGATTCCAAGGAAGTTGAAATCCTTCGTGCTGAAATTGATGATGTAGCCAAAACTGTGATGGAAGAACAAGGCATGGAAATTCCTTATAAGGTTGGGGCAATGCTTGAATTACCACGTGCGTGCCTGCTTATTGATGAAATTGCACCTCATTGTGATTTCTTCACTTTCGGTACCAATGACTTGACTCAAACCACTTTGGGCTTCTCTCGTGACGATGCAGAAGGGAAGTTCATGCCAATCTACTTGCAACAAAAGATTTTGAAAGATAATCCATTTGCCGTTCTTGATAGAAAAGCTGTTGGCTTCTTAGTTGAACATGCTGTACGTAACGGCAAGGGCGTGAAGAAAGAATTGACCTTCGGTATTTGCGGTGAACATGGCGGGGAACCAAGTTCCATTGAATTCTGCCATGAAGCGGGCTTGACCTTCGTAAGTTGCTCTCCTTATCGTGTTCCTATTGCACGTGTTGCAGCTGCTCAAGCGCAAATTAGAAATCCTCGCTAATTTAATGTAAAATTCAACAAGGGCTTTCCACCAAATTGATGGAAAGCCCTTGTTTTTTCTTGAATCTTTTAGTAAATATAATGTATGATTTATTGTTTTATTTGCACCTTGGAGGTGTTGCGATATGATTAGGGAAAAACTTGAAGTGCAAGAAGCTACGGTGCTATCGCCCTATGCGACCTTGGCTCGAGATAGTCGAGGAAGGCAGCGTCATGAAGAGGAAGATTACGTCCGGACTTGTTTTATGCGTGATAGAGACCGTATTATTCATTCAAAAGCATTTAGACGGCTTAAGCATAAGACGCAAGTATATATTTCTCCGGGCAATGATCACTACCGTACACGCTTAACACATACCTTGGAGGTTAATCAAATAGCAAAAACAATCGGTCGAGCACTCGGATTGAATTGCGATTTGATTGAGGCGATTGCGCTTGCACACGATGTGGGACATACGCCTTTTGCACATTGTGGAGAAAATGTACTCAATCGGTGTATGCCACACGGATTTAAACACAATTTAAACAGTGTGCGTGTCCTTGCTAAAATAGAAAAACATGGAGAAAAGCGAGGGCTGAACCTCTCTTGGGAGGTTTTGGACGGTGTTGCACATCATAGTGGATTTAGTCGTAATGCCACCCATGCATCGACTCTAGAAGGTCAGATTATCCGTTTAAGTGATAAAATAGCCTATGTACAGCATGACATCGATGACACCATTCGGGCAAATATATTTACTGAAGCAGACTTGCCAAAAGAATATACCGCGGTATTGGGGCAAAATTTAAGTGACAGAATTACCACCCTCGTGTCTGATTTAATTACACAAGGACAATTGATGATGTCTGAAGATTGGCAAGGTGAGCGGGTATTGGGCTTTAGTCCGGATATTGACAAGGCATTGCGAGGTTTGCGTTCATTCATGTTTGATGAAGTGTATCAAGGAGAGGTGTGTTCTTTAGAACGTGAACGTGCAAGCTTTATTGTTGAATTTCTTTTTGATTATTTTATGAATCACATTGATAAAATGCCGGCGTTTTATCAATGTGTGGCAAGTTTAGAAGGGAAAGAGCGTGCCGTCGCTGATTACATTTCAGGGATGACCGATAATTATTGCGTTGAAATATTTAAAGATTTAACAATACCACGATCTTTTATTCGAGAAAACGCTGTACTTTGAATGTTAAAAATGATATAATAAAACGAATATCGGTTTTTGACAGTTACTACATGCTGAAAAGGAGGCCTACCATGAGCGAGTCAAGGGGGAGAATTCCGCAAGAGATTATCAATGAAGTCATTGATCGCGCAGATATTGTAGATGTCGTTGGCCGATATGTACCATTAAAAAAACAAGGGCAGAACTATACTGGTTTATGCCCTTTTCATAATGAAAAAACCCCTTCTTTTTCTGTTTCACCGAGCAAACAAATCTTTCACTGTTTTGGATGTGGTGTAGGTGGTAATGTGTTTAAATTTCTTATGGAAATTGAGCACCTTACATTTCCGGAAGCGGTAAGAAAGTTGGCTGATGAAGTTGGCGTCAAAATTCCGGAACAACGACAAAGTGAAAGTGATCGTAGAGCTGCACAAAAGCGCAATCGTTTGCTAAAATGGAATGAATTTGCGGCGTTTTATTACCAAGCTGTGTTGCATTCGAAAAATGGCGATGCTTATCGTTCTTACTTAGAAAAACGTCAATTGCAAGAGGAGGCTATTAATAAATTTCAATTGGGTGGTTGTTTGGAAGGTTGGAGTGGGCTCTATACCTATCTAAAAAAGAAGGGCGCCTCAGATGAAGATTTGCTTGAATTAGGGCTTGTGAGTGCGCGTAATAATGGAAATGGTTGCTATGACCGATTTAGAGATCGACTGATGTTTCCTATTAAAGATGCTAACGGTCATGTAGTGGCTTTCGGTGGTCGTATTATTGATGCTGAAAAAGCACCGCAGAAATATATGAATTCTCCAGATAGCGGCATTTTTCATAAAGGAAAAATGGTATATGGCCTAGATATGAGTAAATCCTCTATTCGAGCTAAGGACCAAGTCCTTATTGTGGAAGGTTATATGGATGTCATCGCATGCCATCAAGCCGGTATTCCTTATTGTGTGGCTCCTTTGGGAACAGCATTGACCGAGGAGCAAATCAAATTATTGATGCGTTACACGTATAACTTCGTAACGGCTTTTGACGGTGACAGTGCCGGTATTCGAGCAACAATGAAGAGCTTGGATTTAATTGAAAATGCCGGCGGGAAAGTGCGTGTATTAGCAATCCCGGACAATAAAGATCCGGACGAATATATTAAAGCGCATGGTGTTGAAGCTTTTCAAAAACTTTTGGAAGGTGCGACAAATAGCTATTTATTTCGGTTGCAGCAATTTCAGAAACAGCATCCTGGGGAGGGCATTGATGTAAAACTTGAAGTGTTAAATGATGCACTTCCTTATTTGGCGCGTATGCGTCATCAGGCTGAAATCGAAATTGCTATAAAAAATACCGCAGAACAGTTATTTTTGAGTGAGCAAGCAATAAAAACAGAACTGAATGCTTATCGCCGCGGAAAAAAACGTAGAGAGCATTCTCATGGAAACGAAGCGCTGCATGCTTCACAAGAAATACAGCGACCGATTAAATATCCTAAAAATGAAGTCGTTCTTCTTAATGGATTGATTAATATACCGCCGTTTTGTGAAAATATAGAAACTGCAGGTGGTGCAAGGTTGTTTCAAACATCGCTGCGCGATATTTATCAGGCGTTTCTAGAACAATACAAAACAGAAAAAACAATTGATGCATCACGATTAAGTGTTGAACTTAGCAGCTTGTTTGCACAAGCATGTATGACTTTGCAAACCGTGACGGACCCATCACCTCAACAAGATGTGATGGTTGGTATTATGGAGCGTTCCGTTATGGAATTGCAATATGACTTTATTAACAAGCGCTACCAAGCGCTTTTAAATAAAATTGGATCTTTAGAGAAGGGTGGATTATCCGACGATATGGAGCAAGCTTTGATTGAATTGGAAGCGGTACGTCAGAAAAAAACTCAGTTCGAAGACAAAATGAGAGGAGACAAGCAATAATGGCAGAAAAAGCGAAAGATGGATCAAAAAGAGAGAATGCTAAACAAGCCATTGTGCAATTATTGGCTCTTGGTCAAAAGAAAGGCGAGCTTACCTATGAAGAAATAGGCGACGCCCTTGGCAAAATGGATCTTTCTCCGGATGAAATGGAAATCCTGTTTGAACAATTAAACCAAATTGGGATCAATTTGAAGGATGATGACAGCGAGCCAAGTGATGATGATATTGAACCAACAGAAGATGACTTCAAAAATGTAGAGGAAGATGAAGAAATCGAATTGGACCTCTCTATTCCGGATGATGTTGGTATTGATGACCCGGTTCGTATGTATCTGAAAGAAATTGGTCGAGTACCACTTTTGAAAGCTGATGAAGAAGTTGAGTTGGCGCGTCGTATGCAAGAAGGCGATGAAGAAGCAAAAAATCAACTTGCTGAAGCGAACCTTCGTCTTGTAGTTAGTATTGCTAAACGCTATGTGGGGCGTGGGATGTTGTTCTTGGATTTGATTCAAGAAGGGAATCTTGGGCTTTTAAAAGCGGTTGAGAAGTTTGACTACAAAAAAGGCTTTAAATTCAGTACGTATGCCACTTGGTGGATTAGACAGGCTATCACTAGAGCCATCGCTGACCAAGCGAGAACCATCCGTATTCCTGTGCATATGGTAGAAACCATCAATAAACTTGTAAGAGTTTCTCGTCAGTTGTTGCAGGAATTAGGGACAGATCCTACGCCGGAGCAAATTGGTGCTGTAATGGATTTAACACCGGATCGTGTTCGTGAAATTCAAAAGGTGGCACAAGAGCCAGTATCTCTTGAAACACCAATTGGTGAAGAAGAAGATAGTCATTTGGGTGACTTCATCGAAGATGAAGATGCACCGGCTCCTGATGAAGCAGCTAGCTATATTTTATTAAAAGAACAACTTGAAGAGGTATTGGAAACTCTGACACCTCGAGAAGCAAAGGTGTTAAGACTCCGCTTTGGTTTAGATGATGGACGTTCTCGTACATTGGAAGAAGTTGGTCAAGAATTTGGCGTTACCCGTGAACGTATTCGACAAATTGAAGCGAAAGCTTTACGCAAATTGAGACATCCTAGCAGAAGCCGCAAGCTGAAAGATTATCTTGACTAGTATGTTGCTTTGCGCTATACTGTCATAGATGTTTTTAACATCATGGGCCTATAGCTCAGCGGCAGAGCATCCGGCTCATAACCGGACGGTCCTTGGTTCGATGCCAAGTGGGCCCATGTATGAATGAGGTGTTTCAGTTGATCTGAAACACCTTTTTTGCATAGAAAGGATTAGTGCAATGATCTTAGCATCACATGAAGATACTCTAAATCTCGGAAAGAAAATTGGTGATGTACTTAAACCGGGCGATATACTGCTTTTGGAAGGGGATTTAGGTGCTGGTAAAACCACTTTTACCCAGGGCTTAGCCGAAGGTTTGGGTGTGGACGAGTTTGTTAATAGTCCGACATTTGTTATTATCAATGAATATTTTTCCGGTCATTTGCCATTGTACCATATGGATTTATATCGTCTTGAAGACGAAGCGCAGTTATATGATTTAGGTGTGGAAGAATATTTTTTTGGAAATGGCGTAAGTGTGGTTGAATGGCCGGAAATTGCTCTATCGCTTTTGCCGAAAGCGTATACTAGATTGACGTTTTTGCGTGAAGGGCAAGGGCGTGAAGTAAAAATAACCACCAGAGGAAATGATTATCATATAGAGGAAGCGTTCAATGAATATTTTAGCCTTTGATACCGCCAGTTCTTCTGGCGCTGTTGCGATTATGAAGGATGATACGATTATTGCTCATACTCAATTAAATATCGGGCTGACCCATTCGGAGCAATTGTTGCCAACGATTCATTCTTTAATGGAAATTACTGGTATGAAAATGAGTGAATTGGATGCTGTTGCAATTACCAGTGGACCGGGGTCATTTACCGGTTTGAGAATAGGTTTCTCTACTGCAAAAGGAATGGCGCTTGGTTTGCATAAACCGTTGATTCCAATTTCTACATTAGATGTGTTGGCTCAAAACGGTGCCGGTATTAACGGTTTGGTTGTTCCTATCATGAATGCTCGTCGCAATCAAGTGTATACCGCTATTTATCATTCGAATGGCGCAGCCTTGGAAAGAAAAAGTGATTACCAAGCCATTGGTATTACAGAATTATTAGATGAGATTAAGAACATCCCGGAGGCGACACAGGTTTATTTCACAGGTGATGGTGTCGATGCCTTTTATACCGTTATTATCGAGGCATTGGAAGGGACAGCAATCTTTGCTGAAGGATGCAGAAAATATGTTTGTGCTGATATGTTGGCCCTTCTTGCTGCACAAGAAATCGAACAATGGGAAGATTTAGGCGGAATGCGCGTAGAACCAATTTATCTCAGAGAATCCGAAGCAGTTATTAAGTGGCGCGAAGCACATCCGGGAGAAAATCTTGAAGATTAATAAATTGGAGAATGACTCTTTAATTGAGGATATCGCGGCATTAGAAAAGACCTGTTTTACAGAATTCCCTTGGACCGAATCAATGATTGAGGCGGTCGTTGCTTCGCCGTTTCGACATGTTTTTGCTTTATCTAAAAATGAAAAAATCCTTGGGTATGCTATAATGCAAATAATCAGCGGCGAAGGGGAAATTGAGCGAATCGGTATTGACCCATCGCATCGTGGTCAGTCGCTTGGCAAATACCTGCTTTTAAACATTCTTAGTGAACCAGACATCGAAACTTGTTTTTTGGAAGTGAGTGAGAGCAATCAAGCGGCACGCCGTTTATATGATATCTGTGGCTTTGAGGAGATTGGAAGGCGATACGCATACTATCACGATGGCGCCGATGCAATCATGATGAAATGGAAGAGGATAACAGATGAGTGAATTAAATAGTGTTATTATGGCAATCGAATCAAGCTGTGACGAAACCGCTTGTGCAATTATAAAGGATGGCCATGAGATTTGTGCCAATGTGGTATCGACACAGATTAAAATTCATGAAAAATTTGGGGGCGTTGTTCCTGAAGTGGCGTCTCGCAAACATCTTGAATATATTGACATTGTTATTGAAGAAGCTTTAGAAGAAAGCGGCTATACCTTTGAAGATTTGGATGCTATTGCAGTGACAATGGGACCGGGTTTAATCGGTGCGTTGTTGGTGGGGTTGAGTACCGCCAAAGGATTGTCATATGCGATTAACAAACCGTTGATTGGTGTGCATCATATCGAGGGCCATATCTATGCCAACTTCTTAGCTCATCAGGACATTACTTTGCCATGTATTTGTTTGGTGGTTTCTGGCGGTCATACCAATATTGTTAAAATTAGTGAACACGGTTCTTATGAGATCTTGGGACAAACCGTTGATGACGCTGCGGGTGAAGCTTATGACAAGGTGGCGCGAGCCATCGGTTTGGGATATCCGGGCGGACCGAAAATTGATAAGCTTGCAAAAGAAGGCGATTCAAAAGCCATTGCATTTCCGCGTGCTAAGCTTGACCAGCCGCTCAATTTTAGCTTCAGTGGCTTGAAGTCTGCGGTGTTAAATTATTTGAATCAAGCAGAAATGAAGCAGGAAACAGTCAATCGTGCAGACGTGGCAGCCAGCTTCCAAGAATCTGTTGTGGATGTGCTTTGCGACCATACCATGCAGGCTATGGAAGAAACAGGTATTACAACGTTGCTATTAGCCGGTGGTGTATCTGCTAATTCTAGATTAAGAGAAGAAATTAGTGAATGTTGTGAGCAAAACGGCTATAAGCTATATTATCCGCCGTTGTCACTTTGTACTGATAATGCGGCGATGATTGGGGCGGCTGCTGCGTATAAATTTGCCAGAAATGAATTTTCAGGACATGATTTAAATGCAGTGGCACAGCTGCCGTTTTCTGATTATGTAAAAATGATGAGCTAATATGAAAATCTAATATAGAAAGGAGGCCTGGCTATGAAGATTAATTTAATTAACGAGGACCAGTTGCAAATTATTATTACCAAAAAAGATATGTTTGGTAAGGACATGCGTGCTCTTTTTCGAGATATTATAGAACAAGCCAAGCATCAATTTGGTTTCGAGGTCGTACAAAATACCAGCTTGATGGTGGAAGCCTATCCACTCTCCGATGAAAGTATGATACTGACCATTACGAAAGTAAACAGCAGTGATATCAACCTAAATTTGTTTGCGCCGGACGAAAGCGTGAGTCAAGATGAACCGTGGGGGGTGTTCGAATTTAATAATTTGGACGATCTTATTGATTTGGCCCATGAAATTGAGATCCCATCGGATTGTGAAAGTGTTGTTTATAAATATGAAAATCAGTATCAACTCTATCTTCAAGATGTGAACCAAGTGATTGAAACTTCTCGTGGACATTTTGTTGAATTTGGGGATATTTCTCAATTAAGCAAAGAATATTTAGATGAGCACGGCGAGTTGTTAATAAAAGAGCAAGCGCTAGATGTATTAAGTCGATTATAAAAAAGATAAAACACTGTAGACGTTCCTGTGTACAGTGTTTTTTTTGGAGTAATAATGATGAATGAATTGCAAACAAAAATTATTAGTTGTTTAAATGATGCGTATGGTGATATTGGTTCGGGGCTTCATTTCACAACGCCATTTGAATTATTGATTGCTACAATTTTGTCGGCACAATCAACAGACGTTCGTGTCAATATGGTGACGCCCGGGTTGTTTGAAAAATATCCAACTGCATTTGAAATGAGTGTGGTAAGCGAAGAGGTGCTGGCGCAGGAAATTAACTCAATTGGTTTGTATCGTAATAAAAGTAAGAGCATCGTAAAGGCGTCGAAAATGCTCGTTGAAAAATATCACGGAGAAGTACCGGCTGATCGAGAATTGTTGCAGGAATTACCGGGAGTAGGACGAAAAACTGCGAATGTAGTATTGTGTAATGCTTTTCATATTCCGGCATTCGCGGTAGATACGCATGTATTTCGCGTTTCTCAGCGGTTGGGATTTGCAAAACACAAAACTGTTGAAGGGGTAGAGCAACAACTCATGCAAGTTATTCCGCCCGAATTGTGGTGCGATGCCCATCATCTTTTTATTTGGCATGGTAGAAAGGTCTGCAAAGCACAGCGTCCATTATGTGATGAATGCTGCGTAAAAGAATGGTGTCCACATTTTGATACTGATGATAATTCTAAATAATTCAAAAAAAGAGAATTATTGTCTCTTTTGTCTATACAAGAATATTCTTTGATGCTACAATAGTGCTACAATTTGCAATAATATCCCGGAGGGATGGTATGAAGAAAAGTATTCTTTTTTCATTGTTGCACGATGTGTGGGGGGAAAGTAGTAACGATAGCATGCGCCTTGCAATGATGAGGCTGACAGCGAATGAGTTGGCTGATAAAAATGCGAAGCAGTTATCGGAAAAAGTTCCGGAGATTCCAGTTGCTAAATGGGAGAATTGGTGTGCATATTATTCTGCGGAACGCTATAAGTTGAGAGAAAATTTGTTACAAGACCTGGGGATTGATTTGCTTTTATACATTGATGATACTTATCCTGAAGTGTTAAAAGAAGTGTATCGACCGCCAGGAATTTTATATGTCAAAGGCAATTTTTCTTTAGCAAATCTCAATATTGGGATGGTTGGAAGCAGACGTGCTACCGCATACGGTAAAAATGTAGCCTATTCCTTATCAAAGAAATTATCTGATGAGGGTGTACGCATTATCAGTGGGCTGGCAAAAGGAATTGATGCAAATGCCCATAAAGGTGCTATTGAAGGATTGGGCGGAACCGTTGCTGTTTTAGGCTGTGGGATTGATCGAATTTATCCGCGCGAAAATGCTAGGTTGTATGAGGAAATCCTGTCTCATCCAAACAGTTCGATTATATCGGAATGGCCATTGGAGGCTGCTGCCGTCGATTGGCATTTTCCGGCACGTAATCGTATTATTGCCGGTTTAAGCGAAGGGGTATGTGTGGTTGAAGCTGCCAAGAAAAGCGGTTCTTTAATCAGTGCAAATTATGCGCTGGAATATGGCAAAGAGGTATTTGCAGTGCCGGGCTTAATCACAAGTCAACAGTCAGTGGGATGCCATCGTTTATTAAAGGACGGGGCAAAACTAGTGGCACAACCGTCGGATATATTAGATGAGTTCGGTCAGATGATGTTGTTCAAGGATGTAAAAACTGATTCAATCGAACGACAATTGACGGCTGAGCAACAAAAAGTATACACTGCCTTGAGCAGTATCCCTCAAAGCGTTGAGGAAATTTGTACGAGTGCAAACCTTCCGATTCATGTTGTGAATGGTATATTATTGGAATTTGAACTTGATGACCTTGTATCACAGGATTACGGAAGACAATACTCAAGAAAAGAGATTTAAATAGTAGGGGTAATTTTTTTATGACACAAACGCTAGTCATTGTTGAATCACCAGCAAAAGCAAAAACCATAAAAAAATATTTAGGAAAAAATTATTCTGTATCTGCGTCAATGGGGCACGTACGTGATTTGCCGAAAAGCCAATTTGCTGTAGATATTGAAAATGATTTTGCTGTCAAATACATCAACATTCGCGGTAAAGGTCCATTGATTAAAGAATTAAAGAAAGAAGCTAAAAAAGCTGATCGTGTTTTTCTTGCAAGTGACCCTGACCGCGAAGGGGAAGCTATTGCTTGGCATTTACAGCACATCTTAGGTTTAGATCCAGATAGTAAATGTCGTGTATCGTTTAATGAAATCACCAAAGATGCTGTTAAAAATGCAATTAAAGAGCCTCGCGCCATTGATATGAATCGAGTAGATGCGCAACAAGCACGTCGTGTTCTCGATAGAATTGTGGGGTATCAATTAAGTCCGCTATTATGGCGTAAAGTAAAAAAAGGTCTCAGTGCTGGGCGTGTACAATCTGTTGCATTGAGATTGATTTGTGAAAGAGAAAAAGAAATTCTTGATTTTGTGCCGGAAGAGTATTGGTCATTAGATGTTACGCTTAAAAACCAAGATAAAAAATCTTTTCAAGCGAAATTGAGTAAGAAAGATAAGAAAAAAATTGAAATTAAGAATAAAGAGGAGATGGATGCTATCCTTTCAGAATTAAAGGAAGCCTCCTATACAGTATCTTCTCTAAAGGTGATGAATCGCAAAAAGAATGCACCACTGCCATTTACTACCAGTGTGCTTCAACAGGAAGCGAACAGAAAACTTAATTTCACAGCAAAGAAAACCATGCGTTTGGCGCAAGGTTTATATGAAGGGGTTCAACTTGGTCGAGCCGGGAGCATCGGTTTAATTACGTACATGAGAACAGACTCTATTCGTGTGTCTGACCAAGCAAAGCTTCAAGCTGAAACATACATTTCAGAAAACTACGGTGAAAACTATTTATCAACCGGGAAAGCGTCTACGAAGAAGAAGACGAATCAAAACGTACAAGATGCGCACGAAGCAATTCGTCCGACTTATATTGATCGAGACCCGGAAAGTGTAAAAGAATATTTATCTCGTGATGAATATCGCTTGTATAAGCTCATTTGGTCTCGTTTTCTTGCTAGTCAAATGGCTGCTGCAGAGTTTGAAGTGACCAATGCAGAAATAACTGCTGGTGATTATCTCTTTACTGCCAGTGGCAGTGTAAACGTATTCAAGGGGTATCAGGTGCTTTATGATGACGCACAAGATGCAACAAAGGACGAAAAAGAATTGCCTAAGTTGTCCCTTGAAGAACAATTAACTTATGTGAAAAATGATCCAAAGCAACATTTTACTCAACCGCCACCACGTTATACGGAAGCCTCTCTCATTAAAACAATGGAAGAAAAGGGTATTGGGCGTCCTAGTACTTATGTTGCAACCATCGAAACCATTACGGTAAGAAACTATGTTTATCGTGAGAAAAAGAGCTTCTATACCACTGAAATTGGGGAACTTGTTAATGAATTGTTGGTTCAGAACTTTGGCGACATCATTAATGTAGATTTTACAGCACAGTTGGAAACAGACCTTGACCGCATCGAAGATGGTGAACGTCAATGGAAGGACGTTCTACGCCAGTTCTATGATATTTTTAGTGAAAAACTTGAAATCGCAGAAAAAAATATCGGTGAAGTTAAAATTGAAGATGAAATTACTGATATTATTTGTGAAAAATGCGGTAAACCATTTGCGATTAAAATGGGGCGTTATGGGAAGTTTTTGGCATGTACCGGTTTTCCGGATTGCAGAAATACTCGTCCTTTATTAGAAGAAATTGGTGTTACATGTCCAAAATGTGGTAAAGGCCAAATTGTAAAGCGCCGTTCTAAAAAAGGCCGCGTATTCTATGGTTGTGACCAATATCCTGAATGTGAATTTGTCACATGGGAAAAACCAACTGGAGAGAAATGTCCAAGCTGTAGTGAGGGATACTTGGTAGAGCATATTACGAAGAATGGTATGAGTAAAATTTGTACTAATAAGGAATGTAATTATAAAGAAGAAGTAAACGGTGAGCACAATGAATCAGAATAATACAGTTGTTGTTGTAGGAGCCGGTTTGGCAGGGGCTGAAGCTGCTTGGCAAATTGCACAGCGTGACATTCATGTAAAGCTTTATGAAATGCGACCAATGAAGCAAACAGAAGTGCATCATACGGCTTTATTTGCAGAATTGGTATGTAGCAATTCTCTGCGTTCAAATCAATTAGAAAGTGGACCGGGATTATTAAAAGAAGAATTGCGTCGTATGCATTCTTTAATTATGATGGCTGCTGATCAATGTGGCGTACCGGCAGGTGGTGCTCAAGCAGTAAATCGTGAAGAGTTTTCTCAGTTTATTACGGACAAAATCAATAATCACCCTAACATTGAAGTGATTCATGAAGAATATCTTGATTTTGACAATGAGGGTATTATTGTTTGTGCTTCTGGGCCCTTGACCTCTGCTCCTTTGTTTGAAGCGATCAAACGTAAGACTGGTGCAGATACGCTTTATTTTTATGATGCCGCTGCGCCAATTATTACCGCTGAAAGTGTTGACATGGAAAAAGCGTTTTGGCAATCGAGATATGACAAAGGGGAAACCGCTGACTATCTGAACTGCCCATTAAGTGGCGAAGAGTATCAACATTTTTATGAAACTTTAATGGCAGCGGAATGGACACCGACGAAGGATTTTGAAAAGGAAATTTTTTTTGAGGGCTGCATGCCGGTAGAAACCATGGCTAAGCGTGGCTATCAAACCCTTTTATTCGGACCGATGAAGCCTGTTGGATTGATTGACCCTCGTACAGGAAAAACGCCGTTTGCAGTGGTTCAGTTGCGTCGAGAAGACAAAGAGGGACAACTGTTAAATATCGTTGGTTTTCAAACAAGAACTAAGTGGGGCGACCAAAAGAAAATTGTTCAAGCCATCCCGGCGCTGGCAAATGCAGAGATTGTTCGTTATGGTGTCATGCACCGCAACACATTTTTGAACGGGCCTACTGTATTGAATGAGAGTGGTCAGCTTGAAAGTGAACAGAGAATCTTTTTCGCCGGGCAAATGACTGGTGTAGAAGGATATATCGAATCTACTGCAAGTGGCTTGGTTGCTGGTATAAATGCAGCGCATCTTGCAAAAGGTGAATCGGTGCTCGTTTGGCCGCGCACCACAGCAATTGGAAGTTTGATGAATCATGTTGGAACGTCACCAACACATAATTTCCAACCAATGAATATTAATTTTGGTTTAATGCCTGCTGCAGAAAAAAAGATTCGTTCAAAAAAGGAACGAAATAGCTATTATGCGCAACGTGCGCTGAATGATTTAGAACAATGGTTGCGTGATTACGATGTATAGCCGTTACCGTTCTAATTACAAAAAATATTTAACGAATGAGCGTAAACTTGCCGAAAAATCTATTGATGCTTATACAAAAGATGTAGATTTATTTGTGCAATGGCTTGATTCGGAAGGTTTAGCGCTTAATGAAATAGATGGCACCATTGCCAGAACGTATCTGTTTCATTTAAATCAAGAAAAATTATCAAAAAGTTCAATATCGAGGAAAATTTCAAGTATACGCTTGTTTTATTCATTTTTAATAGAATGTCGTGAAATTGATGCCAATCCATTTCAAAATATTCATTCACCTAAAAAAAATAAGACTTTGCCAAAAGTCATTAAGGAAATTGATATGGAACATTTTTTTGATGAGCTGTATTCAAAAAATGATCCACTAGCCCAACGAGACCAAGTGTTATTTGAACTCTTGTACGGCTCTGGGCTCCGAGTATCCGAATTGGTGGCATTAAATGTGTCTGATGTTGAAAATAAGAGTTTCATACGAGTGCTCGGTAAAGGAAACAAGGAGCGTATTGTACCATTAAGCAAGAGATGTATGCGTGCACTAGAAGACTATTTGGCGCCAAATGGTGGGAGAGCTGCTTTGCAAGAAAAAAATGCCGAGAAAACCTATGCGTTATTGTTAAATCATTTAGGCAAACGGCTTACACGTCGTGGTGTCATTTATTTGATTGATAAGTACATCGAAAAAGGTGCTTTACAATATCACGTTTCCCCGCACAGTTTCAGACATAGCTTTGCAACCCATTTGCTTGATCACGGTGCTGATTTAAAAATGATTCAAGAATTACTTGGACACGATAGTCTGTCTACCACACAGATTTATACAAAAGTCTCTTCGTCTAGGTTACGTGAACTCTATAACGAAGGGCATCCTCGGTCATAAGGAGAAACTATGGTTAATTTTCATTCAACAACGATTGTTGCAGTTAAAACTGCTGATGGAATTGCGATGGCCGGTGATGGTCAGGTAACGATGGGGGAAACCACCATTATGAAAGGCACCGCTCGTAAAGTGCGTCGCTTATATAATGATTCTGTAGTTGCCGGTTTTGCCGGCTCTGTTGCAGATGCCTTTATCTTATTTGACAAATTTGAAAATCATCTGGACCAGTGCCATGGTCAATTATCAAGAGCAGCTGTAGAATTAGCAAAAGAATGGCGTAATGAAAAAGCAGCCAGAAACTTAGAAGCACTACTTTTGCTTGCAGATAAAGATGACTTATTCCTTGTTAGTGGCAACGGGGAAGTGATTGTTCCGGATGAAGGCATCGCTGCGATTGGCTCCGGCGGGAATTTTGCGTTGGCTGCTGCAAGAGCGCTTAAACAAAATACAGATTTACCGGCAGCTGATATTGCTAGAAAAGCTTTGGAAATTGCAGCAAGTATTTGTGTATATACGAACGATAATATTATTGTGGAAGAAATTAAAGGAGCGGTAACGAATGAATGAACAGCTTGAATCAATTCAAATTCAAAATATGCTCCCGAAAGACATTGTTGCACATTTAGATAAGCACATTATCGGTCAGGATGAAGCAAAAAAGAGTATTGCTATTGCATTAAGAAATAGATATCGTAGAAGTCAACTCCCAAAAGAGCTTCAAGAAGAGATTTCTCCAAGCAATATTATCATGATGGGGCCAACAGGGGTTGGTAAAACTGAGATTGTTCGTCGAGTAAGCAAAATTTTGGGGACTCCGTATGTAAAAGTTGAAGCCACTAAATTCACTGAAGTGGGTTATGTTGGTCGCGATGTCGAGTCGATGATTCGAGATTTGGTGGAAGCGTCTATTCGTTTAGTGCGCAAGGAAAAAATTAAAAGTGTTCAAGCTGAAGCACAAAAGATGGCGAATGAGCGTTTAGTAGATCTTTTAGTGCCAAATAAACGGAAAGCGAAAACAAACAACAATCCGTTTGAAATGCTCTTTGGCAATCAATCATCAGCTGACACGGCGGCAGAAGCTGAGGAAGAACGTCATCGCAATGAGCAAAAAGTAATTTTCCGTGAAAAACTTCGCCGACACGAGTTTGATGATGATGAGATTGATATTGAAGTTGAAGAAAAACGTGTTTCTAATGATATGCTAGCGGCTTCCGGAATGGATCAAGTCATGGATAACATGAATGACATGATGAAAAATATTATGCCGGCAAAGAAAAAGAAGCGTCGCGTGACAGTGAACGAAGCGAGAGAAATCTTAGCGGAGGAAGAAGCCGAAAAGCTTATTGATGAAGATTTGGTCAATCAAGAAGCAATTAAACTCGCCGAAAATCATGGTATTGTCTTTATTGATGAAATTGACAAAATTGCGGAGACAGGTGGTACCAGTCAAGGCGCCGGTGTTTCAAGAGAAGGGGTTCAACGCGACATTTTGCCGATTGTTGAAGGCTCTATTGTAAAAACGAAGTATGGCAATATAAAAACAGATCATATTTTGTTTATCGCAGCTGGTGCTTTCCATGTAAGCAAACCGGAAGACTTAATTCCCGAATTACAGGGGCGTTTCCCGTACAAGGTGCAGTTGCAATCTTTAACGAAGGAAGATTTTATTCGAATTCTGACGGAAACAGAACATTCATTGCCTGAAAAATATAAGGCGTTGCTGTCTGTGGACCATACTGACTTATCTTTTACGGAAGATGGGATTGAGGCCATTGCTGACTATGCGTATAAACTCAATGAAAATGAGGAAAACCTCGGTGCTAGACGTTTAGTTTCTGTGATGGAAAAGCTATTACTGGATACGCTCTTTCAAGCTGGCGAGGATGAGAGAGATGTAGTTGTTGATAAGGATTTTGTTAATACTGTATGCAAATCAACGGTTGCAGAAAACCAATTTGAGAAATATATATTGTAAGGAGGATGTTTTATGAGCGCTGAATTATTAGAAAAAACCCGATTATTAAACCGTACCCTTCAAAGTGGATCTCCGGAAGATGAAAGTCTCATCGATTTTAATGAGATTTCCAAAGTCCTTTCTGAAATGATTAACTGTAACGTATATATTTTAGGTGAAGAAGGCGTCCTATTAGGGCATCACTTCCTTGAAGGTTTTGACTGTGATGTTATGGAACAAATTGTATTAGAAGACGGGAAGATGCCTTCTAGTTACAATGAAAATTTAATTGCAACTGAAGAGACAATTGCCAATTTACCAAATGAAAACAGAATTTGTATTTTCAAAGGACAAGAATGCAGATTCGGTGATAAGATTACAACTATTATTCCGGTTTTTGCCGGTCACAAGCGTCAAGGAAGCTTAATGCTTGGTAAGTTTAATATTAAGTTCACTGATGATGACTTAATTTTAGCTGAATATGGTGCGACCATGGTTGGTATTGAAATCTTGCGTTCTAAGAATAAAGCGGAAGCTGAAGAAAATAGAGAACGCATTGCTGTACAAATCGCATTAGATACGTTGAGTTATTCTGAAATGGAAGCGATTGAACATATCTTTTCTGAATTGGAAGGCGATGAAGGGATTCTTGTTGCTTCTAAAATTGCTGATCGTGTTGGAATTACCCGTTCGGTCATCGTTAATGCTTTAAGAAAATTTGAGTCAGCCGGTGTTATTGAATCTAAATCCTTGGGGATGAAGGGAACCTATATCCGCTTATTAAACAAATACTTGCTTGATGGCATTAAAAGTAGAACCAAATCTAAAAGATTATAATCTTTACTAACCTGTACCAATCTGATAAGATAGGTTTTGTGAAATTCAATCAGGGAAGGTGTAAAGATGTATTGTAGCAATTGTGGCAAGAAATTGTCCGAAGATGACTTTTTTTGCTCTAACTGTGGTACACCTGTGTTGAGACAAAATCTCTTTAACGATAAAGATGATGAATCTAACGAAGATGCATTTGAAGAAACACGCTTATTTACCGCAGAAGAATTGGGGCAATTCTTGAATGATCAACCTGAAGATACTGCTCCTGTCGCAGAAGATTTGTATCAAGCGGCACCTCAAAGCATGAATCAATATCAAGCGCCATTACAACAAGACTATCAAGACTATCAGCAAGACTACATTGAAGAGCCGTTTCTAGCTCAGGATGTAATCGCTGAGGAAACTCAAACGGCGGAAAAGAAAGGCGTTGATGCCAAGGAAATGGTATCCGGTGCGTTGGGTTCTGCAAATGCTGCAATGGGGAAGCTTAAAGCACGTCGCCAAGAAGCAAAAGCAAAAAAATCCGAAAAGAAGAAGGCTGCTAGCGAAGAGGTTGATTCAGTTGCCGAAGCCTCCTCGGAAGAGAATGTAGATGGTCCTGTTCCTCTGAAAAAAATTATTATACCGGTAATTATTTTAGGCTTGATTATCGGTTTGGTATTTGGGTTGATTTTAGTTCAACCATGGGATAATGGTGATGAAGCCGATACAGCAACCGGTGCTGTAATGATGGTTGATTCATTTGAACAAGAGTAATAAAAAAGACTTCTGATATTTAATCAGAAGTCTTTTTTTACGTAAATGATGAAAAAACAAAAAATTAAACGAGGTATTTAGGGTTCAAACATTGTAATTCTTCTGGCACAAAGAGACCGTTCTTGCGAACTAATACGTCATCAAAATAAATTTCACCGCCACCGTATTCTTCTGTTTGAATAAGAACGAGGTCCCAGTGAATGGTTGAGTCATTGCCGTTTGGTGCATCTTCATAGCAACTTCCCGGTGTAAAGTGAATGCTTCCGCTGATTTTTTCATCAAATAAGATATCTTTCATTGGGTGTTTGATGTACGGATTGACACCAATGCCAAATTCACCAATGTAGCGAGCCCCTTCGTCGGCATCAAATACGGTGTTGAGCTTTTCGGTTTCGTTAGCGGTTGCTTGAATAATTTTTCCGTTTTCAAAGGTGAGGCTTACATTTTCGTAAACAGTCCCCTGATATAAGGATGGTGCATTGTAGGTGATGGTGCCGTTTACAGAGTGACGCACAGGCGCAGTGTAAACTTCACCGTCCGGAATATTACATTCGCCTGCACACTTAATCGCAGGAATATCCTTAATAGAGAAGGTTAAATCTGTACCAGGCCCTATAATATGAACTTGATCCGTTTTATTGAGGAATTTTACAAGAGCGTCCATTGCAATACTCATTTTACCGTAATCGAGATTACATACTTGATAGTAAAAATCTTCAAAAGCGTGGGTGCTCATATTTGCGAGTTGTGCCATAGAACCGTTTGGATAGCGGAGAACGACCCACTTGCTATTGTTAACACGTTCATTTAAGACTTCATCGTATATTTTGTTTTGCAATTTAAGTTGCTCTTTTGGTACATCGGATAGCTCAGAAATGTTATCGCCGGCTCTTACCGCAATATAGGCATCCATTCCTTTCATTTGACGAAGCAATAAATCGGCGTTAAAGGATAATTGTTCTTCGCTGGCCCCCATTAGTAAGGCGCGATTTAAAGTTGCGTCAGCAAGATGAAGATAGGGATAACCGCCTACCTTATAGGCTTCTTCAATTAGCGCTTCTGCAAGCGAATAAGCGTCAGTGCCGTTTATGTCAATTAAAATACGCTCGCCTTTTTGTAAACGAGTAGAGTAGTTAATTAGTCCATGAGCAAGTTGTTTATTTCTTGGATCCATTTATAACGTCCTTTCTTTATGATTTCCATAGTTTTTTATCCAGAGCACGATATTGAATCGCTTCTGCGATATGCTTAGACTGAATATTCTCGGCGTGATCGAGATCGGCGATGGTTCGTGAAAGTTTCAGAATTCTATTATGGGCACGCGCAGAAATGCCTAATTTCTCAAAAGCGCGTTGAAGTAGTCGTTTTGAGGCATCATCAAGTTGGCAATATTGCTTTATTTGTGATTGTGTCATATTACTGTTGCAATAAATGCCGGTACCGGCAAAACGTTTTAATTGAATATCTCGCGCCTTTTTGACACGCTCACGAATAGTCTCGGAAGATTCTTCCGTCTGGGTATCGTTGTATAGGTCATTAAATTCGACCGGCATTACTTCGATTTGAATATCGAATCGGTCCAATAGAGGACCGGATATTTTGCGTTGGTATCTATTGATGATAGCATCTGTGCAGGTGCAGTCGTGTTTTGGGTCGTTGAGATAGCCACATGGACAAGGGTTCATAGATGCAACTAAAAGAAAATTACACGGGAAAGTAAATTGGGCGTTCACGCGAGAAATAGTGACTTCACCATCCTCTAGTGGTTGACGCAACGCTTCAAGTACATTTTTTTGGAATTCCGGAAATTCATCCATGAATAAAATACCATTGTGGCTTAATGATACTTCGCCTGGTGTTGGAATATGACCGCCGCCAATCAGACTGGCCTGTGAACATGTATGGTGGGGGGAACGAAACGGTCGGGCGGTGACAAGAGGAGAGGACGCGCTTAAAAGACCGGCAATAGAATGAATCTTTGAGCACTCTAAACATTCATCGACAGAAAGCGGTGGCATAATAGTTTGTAGGGCGCGTGCTAACATTGTTTTGCCGGAACCGGGGGAGCCAATCATAATAATATTATGACCGCCGGCTGCAGCAATTTCCATCGCGCGTTTTGCTTCGTATTGACCTTTGATATCCGAAAAATCATTGCCGACACGGGGGTTATCTGCAAGAATTTGCTGAATATCCGGTCGTTTCATAGGCTGAAAATTTTCGGGATGATGTAAATAATCAACCGCTTGTGCCAAAGTTTCAAAGGCGAAGGTTGGCATGCCACTCATCGCTGCTTCTGCGCCGTTTTCTGCAGAGGTAATTAACGCTTTGCCGCTTGCTTTCATAGCCAGTGAAATTGGCAAAATCCCTTTTACTGGACGGATACTGCCATCTAAGCCTAATTCGCCAATGAAGACAGTGTTTTCTAATGCGGAAAGTGGCACTTGCTCGGTAGCGGCAAGCATTGCTATTGCAATGGCAAGGTCAAAGGAGGGTCCCTCTTTTTTTATAGAAGCTGGTGCCAAATTGATAATCGTACGGCGTGGAGGCATATCAAAGCCTTGGTTCTTCATTGCGGTACGAACGCGTTCCTTACTTTCTTTTACTGAGGTATCCGGTAAGCCAACAATATCCCAAGACGGAACGGCTCGGCTACTGTCAATTTCGACCTCAATTGCATTGACTGCAAGACCGTTCAATGCAGCACTATGAATACGTGCGAGCATACGCTCACCTCCGTTTTAATCTTGAATTTTATATTGTCCCCATAAATCCTTCTCAACGCCACTCATAATTCGTTGTTTAATCATTGGGTTGTCCGCCGTAAGCTTTAATAACAAAGATTTCATATCACTGCGCGTAGTATAGCCATCGGCAGGACATTTATTGACGATTAGTGGCAGCTCAAGTTGACGTGCAATTTTTGTAATGGTACTTTCTGCTACGTAAACCATAGGGCGAATGACCGTTACTTCAGAACGTGTCAAATATGCTCGAGGTGCAAAGGTTTGAATACGTCCTTCATAAAACATACTCATGAGCAATGTTTCAATAACATCATCCATATGATGTCCAAGTGCTACTTTATTGCATCCTTGTTCATGAGCCCAATTGTTAATGGCACCGCGGCGCATACGTGCACATAATGAACATGGATTTTTTTCTTTTCTTTCTTCAAAAATCAATGGACCGATTTCGCTAGGAATGATATCGAAAGGAACTTCCAGTGCAGCGCAAAATGCAGCCATATCAGTGTAATCATTGCCCCAACCGAGATCTAGGGAAACCGCTCGAATCGTGAAATTGCATGGCAAGGTGCGTTTTAATACCGCCATCGCGTATAGCATCAATGTGCTATCCTTCCCTCCGGATAAGCCGATGGCAATCGAATCATTTTCTTCAATTAGCCCGAAATCACGGCTGGCTTTTCTCATCTTAGCAAATAGATCCTTGTTGTACGGACGCCATTCATTAGCCTTCAAAAGTTCAGTCAACTCCTTCGTAAATACTAATTTCATTATAAAAAAGGAAGAAATAATGGTCAAGAAAGAAACAATGTAACAACAGTCTCTCGGAACCCTTGAGTCTAAAAGAAAAAGTCTCCTATAATAGAGCTTACAATGAAGGGAGTGTATTCTTTTGGGGAAACATCATTTTTTTAAGCGCACCATTCAAAGTGTATTGACGATTGGGCTTTGTAGCTTCTTGTTTATAAGCGGTGTCCAAGCGGCGGATGCACCGACTAAGAATGGAGAAGAACCTATTGCGCCGGGTGTTGTGCGTGAATCTTATCATTGGGGCACATCCTACGGTAATATTTTGTTTGAAGTGTTACGGTGTGATTTAACGGACCCTTATCTTGATTTGCGGTTAGTAGCCGGCCAGGGAGAGTATAATCAAAAAGCGACTGTGCCGGCAATGGCTCAACGGACAAATGCTACAGCCATGCTGAATGGGGATTTCTTTAATATGGCATTAGAAGGTGCGCCAATAGGGCCATCTATTATTGATGGGCAATTGGCATCGTCTCCTGCGGATATTCAAGGGATATTTTCGTTGGGGATTACTGAAGATAATGTAGCAAGTATCGAAGCCATGGCCTATAATGGTCGCTTAACTGCGGCAGATGGCGCGGCTTTTCCAATCGATGGGCTGAATAAGACGTATTATTGGCATGACCCGTCCGGCGCGGAAAGCCATACTAATCTCATCCAGATGTACAATGATATGTGGGCGTCGACTTCTCGTGGACATTCTACAAATTCAGAGGTTTTAGTTAACGCACAAGGGGTTGTTGAACAAATTTCATACGGAAAAACATTCCCTTTCGCTGTTCCTGATGGCAAAACCATTTTACAAGTCAACGGGAAAGCTGAAGCATTTATAAAACAACATTGTCCCATTGGTTCAAAGGTAACGATTCAATCTCAGGTAACACCGGATAAAAATTGGAAATTCCTGGTGGGTGGGCACGCACTTTTGGTTGATCACGGGCGCGTGGTGCCGTATACAAAAGATTTAAATGCTTTAGCTGGTGTTAGAGCGCGTACCGCAGCCGGTGTTTCTGCTGATGGGAAAACACTGTGGTTTGTTTGTGCAGAAGGACGTACAAATAGAAGTGCCGGTGCACATCTTTCTACCTTAGGCTATTTCATGCAACATCTCGGTGTTGATCGTGCTGTCAACCTTGACGGTGGCGGTTCTACCACAATGGTCTTAAAGCATTATGGTGAGACCGCACTCTCAACTGTTATTGCGCCGGAAGGAAACGGTTGGCTCCGCCCGGTTGTCAATGGCATTGGTATCTACAATTCGGCGCCGATGGGAGAGCTTGCATCTTTTGAAACAAGCGGACCATCAACGATGGTTGTTGGCGAAACTGTGAAGATGGGCGTAGGCAAAGCTGTGGATCAGTATTATCATCCACTTAATGTAAATCCGAGCGAATATAGCATCCATTCCGATTACGGACTTGGTGCATCAAATGGTTTATATTATCTTGGCTTAAAAACTGGGACAGATACTGTTACTTTTACTCATGCATCAGGTTTAACGGAAAAGCGAACCATTCAAATTCTTGGCGAAGAAGGCTTTAAAAGTCTGTCTATTAAAACAGACCAGTTCATGGTTAACAATGGCTCTGTGGTAAAAGCAACGCTGTATGGTACAAAAAAAGATGGCAAGGTTGTTATGCTGGATCCACGTGTTGCTGATTGGCAACTTGAAGGCTTTACAGGTAGTGCGAACACTGGTACAATAACGATTGCTGACACTGCCGGTTATGCTAACGGCAAAATAATCGCTCAAATTGGTCAACTCAAAGCGGAAGCTTGGTTGGGGAACAATGATTACAATTTGCTAGACTTATATATCGACGACACGACATATTGGTTAAATGGCGAAACCTATACATTAGATCAACCGGCAATTGCGGTGAAAGGACGTACGCTTGTGCCAATTCGTTTGATTACAGAAGCCTTAGGTGGCGATGTCGAATGGATTGACAATAATAGCCCTATTACAATTTCATACAAGGGTCATCAAATTGAACTTATGGTGGATGCTACGGAAGTTATTGTCGATGGTGAAGAATACACCCTGGATATTCCGGCTCAAGTGATAAAAAATCGTACGTTAGTACCGCTGCGTTTCATTTCGGAACATTTAGGGATGACGGTTGACTACAATCCATCAACGCGATGTGTCAGTGTATGCGGACTAAAATAATTCAAACGGAGGACAATCATATGACACTCATCCGCTTGTTTTTGATTCTTTTAGGATGGTTATGCCTTGGCCTAGGCACGTTTGGCATGTTTTTGCCTGTATTACCTACAGTACCACTGTATCTTTTGGCAACACTTTGTTTTGCAAAAAGCTCTACAAGGCTTCATGAGTGGTTTACGGGCACTAAAGTTTATAAGAAAAATCTTGAAAGCTACGTCAAAGGTCAGGGGATGACATTACATACTAAATATCGTATCACGATTACTATCACTGTAAGTATGGCACTTGGTGCCTTTCTTACAAATGATTTGCCGGTAGTATTAGCGCTTTTAGCGATAATTTGGTGTGGCTTGATGATTTATTTCTTTGCTTTCGTAAAAACGCAACCTGTAAAATAAGAAAAGCCCTTGCAGCATCAAACTGCAAGGGCTTTTATATACTTATAATTCCGGCTCAAATGTATTATTCTACATCTGGCGCATTATAGGTCTTAAAGGTCATCATATTCAGAGGGATTTCCTTTAAGTGTTCAACCAGGTCAGGACGACCCCAGAAGTTTTCTTCTGCACCGAGGTCTTTTGCATCACCGAGTAGAAGAACAACAGGGACTTGACCACCAAAGCCTTTGATGTAGGCTTGAATGTATTTTGCGCGTTCGAGTGGTTCTTTGTCAATAAAAGACTTATCGACAACAGCAACGCCGATTTCTCTTGCCGGAGTTTTTACGATAGCACCATTAAATTTCATTTTAGCACCTCCCAATAATGTAATTCATCGTTTATATTATAGCATGAATTAGGGCTAAAGTGGCTAAAATGTTTCAATTTGAGATATAATAAACAGGGAGGGATAACTATATGCAACCATGGAAAGATTTGGCGATTAGTCATATTAAAGAAATTGTATTAGAAATGCCAGAAGAAGTAAGGATTGAAGCATGCAGAGAATTGCTTACAGATTCTAGAAAAGGCGTGGTTTCTTTTGCAGATAAAACACTCAAGCAAATTGAAAAAAATGCAATGGAGCGAGCACGTTTGCAGGAAATGTGGCGGTATGAAGAGGAAGCTAGTGCACAAGGGTATAAGTATATAGTCGGAACTGATGAAGTGGGTAGAGGGCCGCTTGCTGGCCCTGTCGTAGCTGCTGCAGTTGTGCTACCGCGTGATTTTGAAGCCATCGGTATAAACGATTCGAAAAAACTCAGTGAAAAGAGAAGGCTCGAATTGGATGCGCTCATTAAACGCGATGCCTTGGCATATTCGATTCAAGAAGTGTCTGTTGAGGATATAGATCGTTTGAATATTTTACACGCGGCAGAGCTAGCGATGAAGCAAGCGGTAGAAGCCTTACCTTTTGGTGATATATGCTTTATTGACGGTGAAAACCAACCGCAATTACATATTCCAACTCGCAACCTTATAAAGGGGGATAGTAGGAGTATATCAATTGCAGCGGCATCAATCATTGCTAAGGTCTATAGGGATCACTTGATGGTTGAGTATGACGAAATATATCCGGAATTTGGATTTTCTAAGCATAAAGGTTATGGTACAGCGGAACATTATGATGCGTTACATCGATATGGGCCTACGCCTATTCATAGACGTAGCTTTAGGTTAAACTGAAAAAAGCACCTAACAAGTGGATGTTCACTTGTTAGGTGCTTTTTTGTTTTAATCGTGATTAACGAGACTTTCGGCGTAATCAAGGGCTTCTACAATATTTGCACGGAAGTTTTGCTTCCCGACTAAATCTATGAAGCCATCTTTTTTCATAACAGAAAGCGGTTGTGCATTAACGTGAGAGAAAATCATTGTAATGTCACGTTTTTTTGCATCAGCAACCATGTCATGGAGGATTTTCATTGCATTGGCATCAATTGCCGGTACACTTCTCATACGGATGACAACAACTTCGGTTTTACGATCTGTTTCAAAACGAAGATTTTTGTTTGCAACTGCAAAGAAAAGAGGACCGCTAATTTCAAATACACGGATGCTGTGTGGAATATCTCTGAAGCGACGCGCTTCTTCTGGATCTACATTTTCATCGTCTGCATATTTCCATGCCTTAATATCGGATGTTTCTGTCATACGTTTCATGAAGAGCAATGCACCCAACACAACGCCAACTTCAATGGCGATGACCAAGTCGAAAATAACAGTGAGTAAGAAGGTGCATACCAGTACCGCAACGTCACTGCGAGGTGCGGTGCGACACAGGCGCGCGAAACCGGTCCAGTCGGCCATATTAATAGCGACAATGAGTAATACAGAGGCCAATGTTGTCATTGGGATGAGGGCGGCAAGAGGCATTAAACTTACAAGAATGATAGTAAGAACAACACAGTGTGTAATGCCGGCGATAGGTGTGCGACCACCGTTACGGACGTTTGCTGCGGTTCTGGCAATAGCACCAGTCGCTGGGATACCGCCAAATATACCGGAAAAGATATTCCCAAGCCCTTGGCCTAACAACTCGGCATTAGATTTATGATTATCACCAATCATACCATCGGCAACAACAGCAGAGAGCAAGGACTCTATCCCTGCTAAGACCGCAATGGTAAATGCAGGAGAAAGCATTTGTTCCACCAAATGGAAAGTGATTTTTGGCATGTGTGGCGTAGGGAATGATGCGCTTAGTTCACCAAATACACTTCCAATGGTATCAACCGGAAGTTTTGCATAGTAGACGATTGCTGTTGTGATGATAATCGCAATTAAAGAACCTGGAATTTTCTTAGTGATTCTAGGAGAAATCAACATAATTACAATTGCTAAAAGACCAATTCCAGTGGCAGTCCAGTTAATGGTATCGATATTTTGGATGTAAACGACAATTTTCTCTAAGAATTCGGATGGTGCTGATTCAATGCCGAAACCAAAGAAATCCTTGAGCTGACCGGCAAATAATGTTACTGCGATCCCGCAAGTAAAACCGGTGGTAATAGTGTAGGGAATGTACTTAATCAAAGTACCGAATCCTAAAAAGGCCATAACGACCAACATAATACCGGCTAAAATTGTTGCGACAATTAAACCGTCGGTGCCATATTGAGCAACAATCCCATAAATAATAACAACGAAAGCTGCTGTTGGTCCGCCAATCTGTACGCGACTTCCGCCAAAAAATGAAATAAAGAAACCAGCAATAATAGCAGTATAAAGGCCGCGTTCAGGGTTTACACCTGACGCAATAGCAAGGGCAATAGACAATGGTAGGGCGATGATTGCAACAATTAAGCCGGCAATAACGTCCTTTGAGAATTGAGAGAAAGAGTAGTCTTTTAGACAGTCAAATAGTTTTGGCTTCAAATCCTCCATAAGTACCTCCTTAATGAAATAACATACATAAGACCGCGAAAAAGCAGATAATAAAAGTTATTATCTGCTTCGTATAAATATTCAATTTGCCTTGAGGCTTTTTCAGTATAGCTAATTAGTACAATAAATGCAAGGGATGTCAGCAAAAGATTACAGCGTTTCTAAAAAATACAGTAATAAGCCTGAATTACGACATTTAACTTGTAACAGATGAGGGAGGTGATCCTATGCAGTCATATAATAAAGCAATATAAATATTGATAATAAAAATGGTTGCCGGTGAATAAAAAATAAAATATCTTGTTGGATTGTTAACACGTCATTAAAAATATTATTAAATACAATATACCATGTAAAAAAAGCGAAATAGAATGGTGGTTGCTATAATTAAATGCAAACCAAAAAGATAACAATGGTCATTAACAATCTAGTAAAAAAAGAGAAACAAGAGGCAATTAACAATGCTTGGTTAATATCTAATGGGAAAATTGTAATATAATGACTCAAATTACGAGATTCTTTGGGAAATTGATTTTAGTTTCTTGACCTTTTATCAAATGAGGCTTATTATTATATCATAACAACTACTATGTAGGAGGATAATTATGAGCGAATTAAATGTTGTTGTAATTGGTGGTGTTTCTGCAGGCCCTAAAGCTGCAGCTCGTCTCAAACGTTTAGTACCAGATGCAAAAGTTACTTTGATTGAACGTGGTCATGATATTTCTTACGGTGGCTGCGGTCTTCCATATTTCATCGGTTCTACCGTTAAGCAATTAAGTGACTTAATGACCACTTCTTGGGATGCTGTTCGTACCCCAGAATTCATGAAAGCTACCAAAGATATCGATACCTTACTCGGTTGGGAAGCTACTAAAATTGACCGTGAAAACAAGATTGTTGAAGTTAAAGAAGTAGCAACTGGCGAAGAAAAGAAACTTCCTTATGACAAGGTTGTTATCGCTACCGGTGCTAAGAACTTCGTTCCTCCAATCAAAAATGTTGACGCTCAAGGCGTGTTCGGCTTGAAGACCCCTACCGATGGCGTTAACATCCAAAACTACCTCAAGACCGGTGTTGGCAAAGCTGTTGTAATCGGCGCTGGCTTGATTGGTATGGAAACTGCTGAAGCATTCGCTAACTGGGGTGTAGATGTTACCGTTATCGAAATGATGGATCAAATCTTCCCTAAGTTGGTTGACAAGGATTTGGCTTTCGTAGTACAAAACTACCTCGAATCTGAAGACATGAACTTCATGCTTTCTACCGCTGTTAAAGAAATCAAAGTTGACGACGAAGGTAAAGTATGCGGCGTTGTTACTGACAAGGGCGAACTCGATTGCGAACTCGTTCTCGTTTCCGCTGGTGTACGTTCCGAAGTTAGCTTGGCTGTAGACGCTGGCCTCGAAGTTGACCGTACCATCGTTGTTAACGATTACATGCAAACTTCTGACCCAGACATCTATGCTGGTGGTGACTGCGTATCTTGCACCCATCGTATCACTGGCAAGAAGATCTTTGCTCCAATGGGTTCTACCGCTAACAAGCACGGTCGTATCATTGCTGATAACATTGCTACTAACAACACCGAAAAGTTCCCAGGCGTATTGGGCACTTCCATCTGCAAGATGTTCGACTGGTCCATCGGTAAAGTTGGTTTGACCGAAGCTGATGCACAACGTGAAGGCTATGACTACGTAACTTGCGTTGTTCCAGGTTCTGACATTACCCACTTCATCCCTGGCAAGAAGACCATCATGATTAAGGTTGTTGCTGAAAAGGGTACCCGTCGTATCCTCGGCGTACAAGCTGTAGGTCCTGGTGAAGTTGCTAAGCGTATCGACACCATGGCTGGCGCACTTTCTGTTAAGCCAGATTTGACTGCATTTGACATGGCTAACATGGACTTGGCTTATGCTCCTCCATTCTCTTCTGCAGTAGATAACTTGCTCGTAAACGGTAACGTTATCGGCAACGAATTGGATGGTCGTGCACATTCCATCAACTTCTGGGATACTGTAGAACGCTTCAACGATGACAAATCCCTCTTTGTTGACCTTCGCAGTGATTCCGAATTCTCCAAACACCCATTCGAATGCGACAACTACTATCGTATTCCAATCGAAGAATTGCGTGCACGTTGCAATGAATTGCCAAAGGATAAAGATATCCTTCTCTTCTGCCACCTCTCTACCCGTGGTTATGAAGCTCAACTCATTCTCGAAAGAGAAGGTTTTGAAAACGTTTACTTCATCCAAGGTGGTATTCACTTCTGGCCTTTCGAAAAATTCATCGAAAAGAAGTAATTTGAAATTCACAAAGCGTTTCGGTTTTTCCGAAACGCTTTTTTGTTGCTTAAAATTCTTTGGCTCGAATAAATATTGTTGTAGATTGGTATTGACAGGCTACTTTTGCTGGATATTTGATGTATGGAAATAGTTTTTGAGGGATTGGGCGTAGAAAGCGTGCTTGACGTTATTTCAAACGACTAAAGCCGGTAAACAACCCGCTGAGGAGCGGGGTTGCAGTGTTGACGGATTTGTGTCTGGTATAATAGAATAGGAGGAGTGATTAGAATACCGCATACTAAATGCATAGAGGAGGAGCTTTATGTATGATCATATTTTAATTCGCTACGGCGAATTAGCATTAAAAGGAAAAAATCAAAAACAATTTTTAAAAACACTTGTTAGAAACATTAGACACCAAATTAAATTAGATACCGGTGAAGCCTGCGAAATAAAAGATATTCATGGCAGAATCATTCTGCCTCTTAACGGACAAGAACCGGAATATTATTACCCTAGTTTGGATCGTGTTTTTGGTCTCGCTTCTTATAGTCCTGTATGCTCTACAGAATTAAGCGAAGATGCTATTATTCAAACTGCAATTGAAGAAATGAAACGTTTCGAAGATCAAGGAAAAACATTTCGTGTTACCGTAAAACGCGCAAATAAACGTTTTCCTATTCGCTCTATGGATATGCAAGTACTGGTTGCGGAACGTGTTCTAGAAAATGTATCCGGTTTAGAAGCGGATTTGAGAAATTACGATGTCGAATTAAACATTGATATCAGATTCGACCAGGCATATGTTTATGTTGATAAATTGAAGGGATTAGGCGGTTTGCCGTTAGGGACCGGTGGTCGTGCGGTTGCGCTGTTGTCGGGTGGGATTGATAGCCCTGTTGCGATGTGGTCTATCATGCGCCGCGGTGTTGTTGTTGAAGCCATTCATTTTCATTCTTATCCGTATACTTCGCAACAAGCAGAAGACAAGGTGTTGGCTCTTGCAGAAAAAGTAGCGAAATATGGTGGGCAAGTGAATGTGCATTTGGTGCCGTTTACGCGTATTCAGGAAGCGATTGGCATGAATTGCTTTGAAAATCTACGTATTACGATTATGAGAAGAATTATGATTCGTATTGCAGAACGTATTGCAACGATTCGTAACGCTAAAGCAATTGTAACCGGTGATGATTTAGGGCAAGTGGCAAGTCAAACAATTGAAAGTATTTTTGCAATCAATGAAGTAACTACGATGCCAATTTTACGTCCGTTGATTTCATTTGATAAACTTGATATTATGGAAATTGCACACAAGATTGATACCTACGATACATCTATTTTGCCTTATGAAGATTGTTGTACTGTATTTGTTCCGAAAGAACCAAAAACTAAACCTAAAGTGGACGAGTGCCAACATAACGAATCGCTCATTCCAGATTTGGAAGATATGATTTGGAAAGCAATCAAAGATACTGTAACAGTATCTTGTTTCGGCGATGGTAGAGAACAAATCCGTAAACCTTTTGAAATGCCAGCGGGAGGCGAAAACTAATGGGAAAGAATTTGTACGAAACCCCCAGAGATAAAGGTAAATGGAATGTGCAAAATGAAAGTCACAGCAAAACGGTTAATCACGGTGCAAACGATAAAAAAGCACATTTAGAAGCGTTAAAAAAACGTTTCAAAGACCAAAAGAAGTAAAAGAAACGCCCTTGCATTTCACATGCAGGGGCGTTTCTTTTAGAAAATGATTTTTAAGAGTGCTTCAAGAAAGATGGCGATAATAAATAATATGCCAAAGTATTTATTGGTCTTAGAACAATAAATCATTCCGCGCATCATTTTGCGAGGAGATTGATTGGTGCTTTCAAAAGCAGTTATGCAATGAATAGCGAAAGGAATGGAAAGTAATGGTAATAAGATGATTACGCTATGGCCATATGACCATAAAACAAACAACCAAACATATGCCAAAGTAAAGCCTGAAATCATAAATAGGAGGGTGCGCTCATGGCCCAATAAAATCGCTAGGGTGCGACGACCGTTCGCTTCATCCGGTACGCGATCTCGCAAACTATTAGCGGTTAAAAGCAAACCGACTAAGATGTTGATTGGTACGCTGATAGCGAATGCGCCCCATGTGATGGTGCCGGTTTGTGTGTAGTACGCAATCATACAATAACCCGTTCCCATTAGTGTTCCGGCAAATGCTTCGCCAAACGGAGAGCGAGAGATTGGATAAGGCCCCCCAGTATAACAATAGCCAATAAGCAAGCAGATTGCGCCTACCACAAGAAGCAACCAAGAGGTGCTCATTGCTAATATAATACCTAAAAGTCCGGAAAGGGCGTAAAGGCTGAAAGCAGCGAACAATACAGATTTCGGTGCTATGCCTTCACGCACAATGGCACCGCCGATGCCAACGGTTTCTTCTGTATCTAATCCATTCTTGAAATCGTAATATTCATTAAACAAGTTGGTTGCTATTTGTATTAGCACTGCGCATAGAATCATAACAAGGCCAAGTATAGGATGAAATGCTCGGTCAGCGTATAAAGCATAGCCGATTCCCACAAGGGGAGGGATGATACTTGCCGGCAATGTATGAGGACGCGTCAACTTCCAGTAAAACTTAAAACTTTTCATGCTACATCTCCTTTGAAATAGGTATAAACCGCATCATAGCGCTATTCTGTTACATTTTTTTTACTTGTTTTGTGTTTATTTTATCAGATTTCTTTGCTATAATGAAGGACAGAAACATAATTTTATAGATGTGGGGTGTTAAAACTATGGCATATGTAATTGATTCTTCCGCATGCCTTTCTTGCGGCGCATGTGAAGGACAATGTCCTGTAGGTGCTATCTCTGATAGCGGGGACGGTACTCGTGTTATCGACGCTGGTAATTGCATTTCTTGCGGTTCTTGCGCAGGTGTTTGCCCAGCAAACGCAATCGCAGCTGAATAATGATTAAAGAAAGGCTTATTGCACATGTAATAAGCCTTTAATAGTTTTTAGGTGACCATGAAGAAATATTATGCAGTTAGAAAAGGCCGCACAACCGGTATTTTTGATAGTTGGAGCACATGTGAACAACAGATAAAGGGATTTTCCGGGGCGGAGTATAAAAGTTTTAAAACCTTAAAAGACGCGCAAATGTATTTGCAAACTTATCAAGAAAATAATGCGTCAAACATAGCATTGGGACATCGTTATCCATGCGCCTATGTTGATGGTAGTTATGATGTGGTTACGCATCGATTTTCCTATGGTGCTGTCATTCTAATAGATGAAAACAACGAAAAACAGTTTTCAAAAATGTTTAATGATCCTTCTCTTGCAAAAATGCGTAACGTTGCTGGAGAAATCAAGGGTTGTGAGTTTGCTATTTCCTATGCTTTAGAGCATCAATGGGAAACCATCGACATTTATTACGACTATTATGGCATTGAAAAGTGGGCATTGGGAGAGTGGAAACGTAATCTTCCGGAAACGCAGGCTTATTACGAATTTTGTCAAGACGCGTTATCAAAAATGAAAATTCGCTTTGTAAAAGTCAAGGGGCATTCTGGGGATCGGTATAATGATCTTGCGGATGCACTGGCAAAACAAGCTTTAAATTTATAACGATCGGAGAACACGAATGAGTTTAAAAAAGACAATAGCAGGTTCGCTGGTGTTGTCGCTTGGTTTAACCACCGTGATGGCGTCACCGGCAGTTGCAAAATCCATTTCTGAATTACAAAATGAACAAAATTCCGTTAATAATTCCATCGAAAAAAAGAAAGAGGAATTAAACAATACATCTACTCAGAAATCAGAGACCGTTGCGAAAATGAAGGAAATTAACGACTCTATTAACGCAACTGAAAAGAAAATCGCTGCTTTCTCTACTCAGATTTCAGATCAACAAGTAAATATTGATGAAACCAATGCTCAGATTGCTGAAACAGAGAAAAAACTCGCCAAGGCTCAATCTGATTTAAATAATCGTTTGGTTAATATTTACAAGGAAGGCAACATCAACTATTTGGAAGTCCTATTTCAATCCGAAGACTTTTCAGATTTTTTAACGCGTTTTGAATACCTTTCTTTTATTTCTAAGCGTGATAAGGATTTAGTGGATGAAGTAAGTGCTACAAAAGCACAATTGGATAACCAAAAAGCAACTTTAGAACAACAGCTGCAATCTCTGAATGCTTTAAAAGCAGAAGAGGAAGGGGTAAAAGGGCTTTTACAGGAACAACAAGCCACCCAAAAAAGTGTATATGCTGAGCTTGAAAAAGACGAAGCGGCAATTAAAGAAAATATTGCTGTGATGCAAGCGACATCTGCTGAAATCGGTAATCAAATTGTTGCATTACAACAACAAGCTGCCGCACAACAAGCAGCACAGCAACAAGCTGCAGGTGGCGGTGCAACCGTTGCACCAAGCACCGGTAATATTCAAAATTCCGCTGCGGGCGGTGGCGTTTGGCCGGCTCCTGCTAGTAGAATTATCACTAGTACCTACGGTGGTCGCGCATACCCTATTGACGGGAGTTACAATTTCCATCTGGGGTTGGATATTGGGGCCGGTTATGGTACTCCAGTTGTTGCTTATCAAGGCGGTACCGTAATTATTGCCACCTATCATTGGAGTTATGGCAACTATGTTGTTGTTGACCATGGGAATGGTTTGAGTACGTTATATGCCCATATGTCTGCTTTGAACGTGAGTGCAGGCAGTAAGGTTTCGGCAGGTCAACAAGTCGGGGCAGTTGGCTCCACGGGTTCTAGCACAGGCCCGCACCTTCATTTTGAAGTGCGTATCAATGGTTCTACAGTAGACCCAGCACCATATCTTGGTATTTAATCGAAAGCTCTGAAAGAAACGTCTTTCAGAGCTTTTTTCTGGAAAATATAGAGAAAACGGAGATTATTATGAAACTTTCAAAAAAAGACATCAAAGAATTAAAAGCACAAGCGCAAGAGCTCAAGCCAAAAGTTTTAGTTGGTAAAAACGGTCTAAATGAAGGCACCCTTCAATCTATTGATGAAGTTTTAGAAGCAGACGAACTTGCGAAAATTAAGTTCTTGAATAACAGCATTGAAATTACTCAAGAAATGTGCGAAGAATTAGCAGAAGAACTTCAAGCTGAATTGGTGCAAAAAATTGGTAGAATGATTATTTTATACAGAGAAAAGATTGAAGACTAAAAGATTGGATTGGTGACTATATGATAAACAAAGCAAAGCGAATTGTTGTCAAAGTTGGGACGAGCTCGCTAACCCATAAAAATGGTCACATTAATCTGCGCTTTATTGATAAACTAAGTGCGGTACTTACGGATTTAAAAAACGAAGGCTTTGAAGTCATTCTGGTCACTTCCGGTGCTATTGGCGTAGGGAAATATCGATTAAACTTACAAGATAAGCATCTTTCAATTAGTGAAAAGCAGGCTATGGCAGCAATAGGTCAAGGATTATTGCTGCACATTTACGAAAAAAGCTTTACAGAATATGGCCAGCTTACTGCCCAATTGCTTCTTACTAGAGAAGATATAAAAATTCGTAAACGATTTTTGAATGCGCGCAATACCATTTTAGAGCTTTTAAAACTCGGTGTGATTCCGATTGTGAATGAAAACGACAGCGTTGCCAACGATGAAATTAAATTTGGCGATAATGACACCTTGGCTGCACTCGTTGCCGTCCTCTGTGATGCTGATTTAACAATTTTGCTTACAGATATTGATGGGCTTTATACCGGTAATCCACATATTGATAAAAACGCAAAAAAAATTGATGTTGTTGAGAAAATTACTATAGACATCGAAGATATGGCGGGAGCAGCGTTGTCTAACGTTGGTACTGGCGGTATGCATACAAAAATTGAAGCTGCAAAAATCTCCACCAATGCGGGCATCCCGATGATTATTGCTTCTGGTGAAAATCCAAGTATCCTTTATGATATGGTTGCTGGATTGTCTGTTGGTACGCTCTTCAAAGCGACGCATCGACCAATTCATTCTCGTAAATCTTGGATTCTTTATGGCTCTGAAGAAGAAGGCATTATTTATGTGGATGAAGGTGCAAAAAAAGCGCTTCAAGAACGTGGTACTTCCTTGTTGCCAAGTGGGATTATTAACGTTAGCGGTGAATTTGAACGTGGGGCTATTGTTGCGATTGCCGATATCGGTGGAAATACTTTTGGAAAGGGAATTTCTAATTACTCATCGATATTCATAAATCGTATTAAGGGCTTAAAAAGCAACTGTATTTATAACAAATATTTGGATTATAATGAAGAGGAAATTATTCACAGAGACAATCTCGGCATCCTTTAAAAGAGTAGGTGACAATTCAGCATGAAGATTGGTTTGTTTGGTGGCACGTTTGATCCGATTCATTTGGGGCATGTTGATATGATTCGTCAAGTGTGTGACCATATGCCTTTGGATCAGGTGATTTTTATTCCGGCTTATATTCCACCTCATAAAAATAGAATCATTACTCCGTATACTCATAGAATGGCAATGACCGCGCTAGCGTTACAGCATGATCCTTCATTTGAAATCTCGGACTATGAAAGCAAAACATCTAAACCATCGTATACTTATCACACACTTTCCTATTTTAGAGAAGCCCGCCCAAAAGATGAATTCTTTTATATTATGGGCGCAGATTCTTTTAACAGTATTGAAAGTTGGTATAGATGGGCTGATCTCTTGTGTTTAAGTAATTTTATTGTGATAGATCGTCAATCGTATCAGCTTAGTATCGATGCAACAACAAAAGGTGTACTTGATAAGAGTCCTTTTACGGTATATCATATGCCGTTAAAAACCATCCCTGTATCTTCAACGTTGATTCGACAACAGTTGAAGGATCAAGTGACTATGCCGAATTATTTGTCTCGTGATGTCTATGATTATATTAGGGAAAATAAATTATATCTGGAGTGATTTTTTATGGAATACCAAGCAATCGTAAAAAACAAGCTCTCAAAAAAACGTTATGAACATTCTGTAAGAGTGGCTGAAACTGCCGTTAAATTAGCAGCGGCACACGGGCAAGATCAACATAAAGCCGAACTGGCAGGATTGCTTCATGATTATTGTAAAGAAATGCCAAAGGAAGAGATTGTAAAAATATGTGTCGATGGCGATTTGCTTACCTCTGAATATGATTTGCTCATGCCACAAATTCTTCATGGACCAGCGGCGTCAATTGCATTAAAAGATGAAGGCATTGTACAAGATACGCAAATATTGCAGGCCATACGGTTTCATACCACCGGTTATCCGCATATGGATACCCTCGCAAAAATTATCTTTATTGCAGATTATATCGAACCGGGAAGAAGTACACCGAATATTGATGATTTGATGGGCATTGCGTTAAAGAATATTGATGCATGTGTGGTTGAAATAATTGATAGGACGAGCAAATATTTGATTGGTGAGCATAGACTTATCCACGAAGATATGATTAAATTAAGAAACGAAATAATAAGCAAGGAGTAACTGGCTTAAAATGAACAAAATAATAGAAGAATTTGTACGCTTGATGGACCTTAATAAATGTGAAGATATTACCGTTTTAGATATGAACGGGATGACCTATCTTGCAGATTATTTCATCATTGCAACTATTAAAAACAAACCCCATGCCGATATGATTGCTAATAAGTTAGAAGAATTAAATTTCAATCTTACCGGTAGCAACTATTTCCGCACTGAAGGAAAACAACAAGGGGACTGGTTATTGATTGATACCGGTGATTTGATTGTTCACCTTTTCCAACCGGAAACCCGTTCTTACTACAACCTTGATGGCTTATGGGGCGACGCAGAAAGAATTGATATCTCATCGTTGTTGATCGATTAAGGGAGGTGTGTGGAAATGACTGTAGGCTTCTTTGATTCTGGTATTGGCGGAATTTCTGTATTAGAAAAAGCTGCCGCACAGTTAACGCATAATCAGTTCCTTTTTTATGCGGACTCCTCACACGTTCCTTATGGAACAAAAAGCAAACAACAAATTATAGAATATGTCGACCATGCAGTATCATTTTTACATGCGCAGGGTGCCGATGTCGTTGTCTTGGCATGCAATACTGCAACCAGTGCCGCTGCGAATTATTTGCGCGAAAAATATCCGTTTCCTATTTTAGGAATGGAGCCGGCCGTGAAGGTAGCGTCTAAAACACTAGATGAAAATGATGCAACTAAAATTATTGTTACGGCCACTGAGCTCACACTCAAATTAGAAAAATTGGAATCTCTTATTCAGCGATTGGGTGTGACAGAGCACGTTGAAGAGTTGTCTTTGCAACGTCTTGTTGAGTTTGCGGAAAATGATATTTTCGACGGCGAAGTATTAAATAACTACTTGAAGCAGCAATTAAGTTTATGCGATGTGGCCAATACTTCTGCATTGGTGCTGGGGTGTACACATTTTACCTTTTATAAAACACTTATCCGTCGCATTATGTTAGATTTAACAGGGCATGCTATTCCTGTTGTAGACGGAAATGAGGGCACAGTCAATCACTTGGCCTCAATAGTAGAGCCGGAATTTGTAGATGCAAAACCTTTGGCAGAAAGAATTCGCTTTTTTGAAAGTGATCACGAAGTTCCTTTTGCAAAGTACGAACATTTATTAAATCGTGCTCATTTTGAAAATGCTGGAGGATATTAACATGAAAAGCGCTTTATTTATTGTAAATCCAAATGCCGGCAAAATGGCTATGCGTGAGAATTTACTTGATGTACTTAGTAAATTTAATGCACACGACTATAAGACAACCGTCTATATTACTCAAAAAGCCAATGATGCAACAGAGTATATTCAAACCCATGGTGAAGGCCATGATTTAATTATTTCGTGTGGTGGTGACGGCACTTTTAATGAAATCCTACGTGGCATTACCGCATCTGATAAAGAGTTTGCACCACTTACCTGCATACCTACTGGTACGGTTAACGATTTTGCTCGCTCTTTAGGAATACCAAGTGATATCCAGCTTGCTGCGGATATCATCCTGGATTCTAAACCGCATAACTATGACTTTGGCATTTTTAATGGAGAAATTTTTAGTTATGTGGCTGCAGCGGGTGCTTTCACTGAGGTGTCTTATGGTACGCCGCAATATCTAAAAAATCTTCTTGGAAAATTTGCTTATTTCTTAGAAGCTTCCAAGAAATTGACCGATTTATCCGATGTGTTTTCATTAACCATCGAAATTGATGGTGAAACCATTATTGAAGGCGATTTTATTCTTGTAGCGGTTTCAAATTCAAAGTCTATAGGTGGCTTCTTACAATTTGATGATGACGAAGAAAAATCAATGTTGACAGATGGAATGTTTGAACTTACGTTGATTCGGAGTCCGGTCACTCCGATAGATGTACAAAAAATGATTCATTCCATAAAAATGCGTCAATATGATAATGATTGTATTCGCAGTGTCAAAGGGAAATCATTTAAAATTACTTCTGCACGTCCATTACCATGGACGCTGGATGGAGAATATGCCGGAGAATTTGAAGAAACGACAATAGCCTTACATCATAAATGTATTCAATTGGTTTTCCCAGATTAAGAATAAAATGTTTATTATTGAAAGGATGAAAAATAGATGATTAAAAACTATGAAAACCTCAAGAACAATTACTTATTTTCAACCGTAGCGGAAAAGGTTCGCAATTACTCCGAAGCAAATCCTGATGCGGATATTATTAAACTTGGGATCGGCGATGTGACCAAACCATTGGCAAAAACTGTTATTGCAGCATTACATAAAGCTGTTGACGAAAACGCTGTCAGCGAATCTTTTATGGGGTATGGCCCGGAACAAGGTTATGCATTTTTACGTGAAGCCATTGCAAATTACTATGGTAAATTGCATGCAGAAATTGATGCGAGCGAAGTATTTGTAAGTGACGGCGCCAAAAGCGATATTGCGAACATCCTCGATATTTTTGATAAAAACTGTCATGTAGTTATTCCGGATCCTGTGTACCCTGTTTACTTGGATACCAATATTATGGATGGTCGTGAAGTAAGTTTCTTGAACGCTAATCAAGGAAACAACTTCTTGCCAATGCCTGAGGATCTTCAAACCGACAAGAATCCTGATATTATTTATCTTTGCTCTCCTAACAATCCTACCGGTGCCTGCTACAATAAAGAGCAACTTAAAGTATGGGTTGACTATGCAAATGAACACGGTTCTGTGATTTTGTTTGACAGTGCTTACGAAGTATTCGTGTGTGTAGATGAATTGCCACGCACTATTTTTGAAATTGAAGGCGCTAAGACCTGTGCCATCGAAATCGCATCTTTGAGTAAGACTGCAGGTTTCACTGGTACTCGTTGCAGCTATACCGTTGTGCCAAAAGAATTGGTTCGTGATGGCCACTCCTTAAAGGACATGTGGAACAGACGCCAATCCACTAAGTTTAATGGTACACCATATATCGTTCAAAGAGCTGCAGAAGCTGTATTTACCGATGAAGGTTATGCTGAAATTATGGAAAACATCCGCGGCTACCAACATAATGCAAAGATTATCACTGATACTTTAGATGAGCTCGGGATTTACTATACCGGTGGGCACTATTCCCCATATGTATGGTTAAAATGCCCTAACAATATGAGCTCTTGGGAATTTTTCGATTTCTTATTGGAAAAAGCCCAAGTAGTAGGGACACCAGGTGAAGGTTTTGGTAGCAACGGCGAAGGTTTCTTCAGATTGACTGCTTTTAATACCCCTGAACGCACCAGTGAAGCAATGGATCGCTTGAAAAACCTTCTGAAATAATTTTGAGAAGGTGAATAAATGATTCATTTTACAAACGCCGGTCATACCTTTAAAAATGGTACGGTCGGTCTAGCAGATATTAATTTAAATATTGAGGCAGGGGAATTCGTTTACATTGTCGGTGAAAGCGGCGCGGGTAAATCAACCTTTGCTAAGCTGTTGCTTCGCGAACTAATTGCTACAAGTGGAAACATTCGTGTCGATAATGTTGACCTTGCGAAGATTAAAAAGCGTCGATTGCCTTTTTATCGTCGAAAAATAGGCTTCGTTTTTCAAAATTTTCGTTTATTGGAAGATCGTTCAGCTTATGAGAATGTTGCCTTTTCTTGCGAATGTATTGGATTACCAAGAAAAGAAGTTGTGAAACGCACCAGAGAAGCATTAGAATTTGTTGGCTTGACGGATCGACAGAATCATTATCCAAGAGAACTATCCGGTGGTGAGCAACAACGCGTCGCTATTGCACGTGCGATTGTCAATAAACCTCAGATTGTCATTGCGGATGAGCCAACAGGTAATCTGGATCCGAATCACGGAGAAGAAATTTTCAAATTGTTCGAGGCCATCAATGAGATTGGCACTACGGTCATTATGGCTACTCACGATGAACTCTTAGTGGATAAACACCCACATCGAGTGGTGACCTTGTCAAATGGTCATATTGTAAGAGATAGTGTGAATGGGGGGTATTGGTTAGATGTTCCTAACGAAAACTAAATACACCATTCGTGATAGCTTTCGTCAAATCACGCGACACAAGTTACTTTCTTTTTTAACAATACTGACCATTGCTATTACCTTGACGATGTTTAGCGTAGCTTCTTTGGTCGGAATCAATAGCTATAATGCATCAAAGAGTATTGAAAACCAATTGAGGGTGGTTGCATTTCTTAAACAACCATCGTCACCGGAAAAAAACGTAGATTTACTAAAAAAGCTCGAAAAAACAGCACATGTTGAAAATGTTGAGTACATTAGTAAAGAGGAAGCTCTTCAAACACTTGATGAGCAAATGAAAGACACTGAAGTGGATGTGAAAGAATCCTTAAACGGCGATAATCCATTGCCGGACTCTTTTCAAATCACAGTGGATCAACCGGAAAATATCGAAGCTATCGCCAAAACATTAGAGAGCAATACTATTATTGACAGTGTCAAGTACGGTCAGGATTTAGTAGAAAATGTAGTTAGTTTTAATAAATCCGCTGCTGTTGTCGGTTCAATGATTATTGTGCTGCTTGTATTTGCAACACTTTTCTTGATTAATATCACTATTCAATTGACTGTTAACAGTCGCAAAGATGAAATCCAGATTATGAAGCTTGTAGGTGCAAAAAACAGCTTTATTCGTATGCCATTCTTTATCGAAGGGATGATTCTCGGAGCCTTTGGGGCTGTTGTGGCAGGTGTGTTTGTATATTGGGGATATGAAAATATCTATTCCTATATCTCTGCAAATTTGCCGTTTTTGCCATTGTTTAACACCAATTATATGATGCCGATTTTAGTGATTTTTAATTTATCACTAGGTATTATTCTTGGTGCTCTTGGCAGTAGTTTTGCGGTGAAAAAACATTTAAAAATTTAAAAGATGAAGCGCACAATTTGTGCGCTTTTTTCATAAGGAGGAACTTATAATGAAGACAATCAATGATTGGAAAGATTATGCGAAGATTGCTGTTGTATTAGGATCTGGATTAAACCAATGTATTCACGAATTTATGAATATAGAAGGGGAACTTTCTTATCGCGAAATTGAAGGGATGAAAGTTTCTACTGCGCCTGGACATATAGGAAAATTTCTATTTGGTACCATTGAAGGTGTGCCGGTGATTGCTATGCAAGGACGTCTTCATTTTTATGAAGGGTATTCGATGGATGATGTAACCATGCCGATTGTGATGTTACATCAACTTGGCGTTGAAACATTGATTGTTACTAATGCTTCAGGTGGTATCAATCTAGATTTCAATGTTGGTGAGTTTATGTTGATTACAGACCACATCAATTTAACAGGGACCAACCCGCTTATTGGACCGAAACGAGAAGGCGTCGAACGCTTTCCTGATATGAGTTATGCATACAATAGGAACTATATTGATATTATGAAAAAAATTGCTGAAGAGCAGCACATTCCAATGCAAACTGGGGTATATATCGGTGTAACCGGTCCTAGCTATGAAACACCGGCCGAAATTCGTGCTTTTCGTGTCTTAGGTGCAGATGCCGTTGGGATGTCAACCGTTGCGGAAGTTATTGTGGCTAATCAAATGCATATGCAAGTCTGTGGCCTTTCACTTATTAGTAATATGGCTGCTGGTGTTCTTGATCAAAAGCTTACTGAAGAAGAAGTCCTTGAAGCCGGAAGAAACGCACATCCTCAATTTAAAACCTTGTTAACACACTTTATCCGTAACATTGGAGAATAAACATATGACAACTCGAAACAGTTTAATTCCGATTGCTTATCACAAGGATACCAATACCATTGAAATTATCGATCAAACGAAACTTCCAAATACGTTAGAAAAGAAGCAATTGCATACTTCCGAAGAAGTTTGGGAATCCATTAAAACACTTGAAGTGCGTGGTGCCCCACTCATTGGCATTACTGCAGCCTACGGTTTAGCAATGGTTGCTGAAAATATAACTAATAGTTCACTTGATGCTTTTATTGCTGATGTTCAAAAGACGAGCGATTATTTTCTGAGTTCACGTCCGACAGCGGTAAACCTAGAAAATTGTTTAAATCGAATGACCGTGGATTTAGATAAAGTGCAGAGCGTCGAAGAAGGCAAACGTTGTCTTTTGGAAAAAGCAATCTTTTTACATCAAGAAGATATCGCAATTAGTAAAGCCATTGGATGTTACGGCAATCGTCTTTTAAAAAATGGTGCAAAGGTCATGACTTATTGCAATGCAGGATTGCTTGCTACCAGCAATACTTATGGTACCGCATTAGCCCCAGTTTACACAGCGACAGAAGAAGGAAAAGACATTGAAGTATTTTCTTGCGAAACACGTCCGGTTCTTCAAGGTGCGCGCTTAACTTCCTTTGAACTCACATATAACGATATTCCAACTACTGTCATTACAGACAATATGATGGGATGGCTTTTATCAACACACCCTATTGATGCTGTTTTTGTGGGATGCGATCGCGTGGCTACCAACGGTGATTTTGCAAATAAAATCGGAACCTATACGTTAGCGGTTATGGCGAAAAGACATAATGTGCCATTTTATGTATGTACACCATCAACTACTATCGATTTTAATGCGAAAACACAAGATGACATTACTATTGAAATGAGAAATCCGGAAGAAGTGCGTACATTATGGTATGAGCAAGCAATGGTTGCTGAAAAAGCGAAAATCCTGAACCCTGCTTTTGACTGTGTACCAGCAGAACTTGTTACAGGATTTATCACCGAAAAAGGAATTTTAAAACCACCGTTTTCAAAGGAGATGTTTGAATAATGACTATTCAAAGTAAATTTCCGGAAATGACCGAGTTTATAGAGCCGTTTATTGAAGTGTGTCATGCTTTGTATAAGAATCAGTATGTGTGTGCATATGACGGTAACGTAAGTATACGTTTCGAAGATAAAATCTTAGCAACGCCAACACATTTGAGTAAGGGTTTAATAACGAAGGATGATTTGATTGTGGTGGACCTTGATGGTAATCAACTGGCTGGCAATCGCAAACCGACCTCGGAGCTCAAGGTGCATTTAGCTGTGTATGAGCAAAATCATACAGCAAAATGTATTATTCATGCCCATCCGCTCTATGCGACAGCCATTTATAGAAATGGGAAAGCGGTTGATTCATCGGTTCTTACCGAAGCGGAAGAAACATTGGGAACCGTGCCAATCGTTCCCTGCTTTGCGCCGGGTACCAAAGATCTCGCGCAAGCCGTTGGAAAAGCCATGCCGGAAGGCGTTCGTGCTTGTATGATGGAAAATCATGGTGTTGTAGTTGCAGGGGAGACGCTGGAAGAAGTCTACTTTCTGCTTACTTCTGTGGAACGATTGGCAAAAACTGAATATCTCATCGCAAATATGAAATAAAATCCGCTAGTTTCTGTTATTTTTTTACCGGTTATGCTAGAATATAAATGGTCTGTAAAAAAGGGGGTAGACACTGATGAATTTAGAAAAAGATTGTCAACATTTCGTGTCATCGTTAAATAAAGATTTTACCATCGGTAGTCGTCATCTTATTGACGATGTTCCGTTTAAATTCACAGCGCCTGATTTCCTATACTTTTTTTCATTGAAAGATCAGTTATGGAAGAACACTACTGATGACAAACGCTTGGCTATCAGTCTTGCAATGACCGAATTATATGTCAGTGTGTTATTACATATCTATTCCAGTGACTATCGCTTTAATGAAGAAGTGCACCATTTGGAAAATAGTGTTTTATATGGTGATTTATTATCTGGCGCTTTTGCAGAAAAGCTACTCAGCGTTAACGAAGCAGGCTTACTTAAAGATTGGCTTGTTTTGTTGCAACAAATTCATCAAGAGCTGGTAGTCATGTCCTTAGAAAATAAAAACATCTATGAGAAAAAAGAGTGCTTATTAGAGCATCTTGTGGAGTATCTGGTTCCACAGGAAGAAAAAGGGGATTTTAGTGCTTCTACAAAAGCACTTCTCTTAGATGGGGATGATGAGTTTTTTACCCATCATATTGCGATGCAGATGCCAGACTACTTAAAAATGGCGTTAAAAGCACCAATCTCATCCTCCGGCGACTTTTTGACGTTTATAGGTGACTAAATGAAAAATTTAATGCAACAACAACGAATCAAAAACATATTAAAGGATGTAGAAAGTTGCTTAGAGCAACTTGTCGACTTTGACGACCCTTTTATCAAAGAATGTGCTTTATCTAACATTCGAGCCGGTGGAAAACGTCTGCGTCCTATCTTTGTCATTTTGACCGCTCAATATTTTGGGGTAAAGAATGATGAAATCATCAAATTTGCGGCCATTATGGAGCTGATTCACATGTCATCACTTATTCACGATGACGTTAATGACAACTCTGATTTGCGCCGTGGTCAAACAACCATCAACGCAACCTATAATAATGATGTAGCCGTTCATGTTGGGGACTATATTCTGATTGAAGCCTTAAAAAAGGTTTACGAAGTGTCTCATACAGAAGAACTACTCAAAATTCTTTCGAGTACAGCGGTAGAAATGTCAAAAGGGGAAGTGGCTCAGTTGGCCTCTATGTTTGATATTAAGCAGGATTTTGATTCCTATAACTATCGTATTGAAAGAAAAACAGCCCTTTTAATTGCGACCTGTACACAAACTGGCGCAATTTTAAGTGATGCAACCCCAGAACAAATAGATGCCTTTTACAGATTTGGTCATCATTTAGGGATGGCATTCCAAATTAAAGACGACCTGATGGATATTCTTCCAAGCAACAGCAAAAAAATCGGTAAACCGATTGGACACGACTTGGCCAGTGGGTTAATCACTTTGCCAACGCTGTTGGTTTTGCAAAAAGAGTTTCCGGAACGTGCGCTTATTCTTGAAAAAATTGATCAGCACTTTCCAAACGGTCAAGAAGATTTAGATTTCATCATGCAGTTCATTCTTAAAGATGAGATTGTTAAAGAATGTGAAGACCATATCATGTATCATATTGATGCAGCAAAAGCAATCTTAGATGGTTTGGCACCAAATGATACACGTGCGCTTCTTTATGATGCTGCCGATTATGTTTATGAAAGGTCTATCTAATGAGTTTTAACTACTCTGTCATGCTCAATGTAGAGAGTAAGCCTGTGCTTGTCGTTGGTGGGGGCACTGTTGCAAAGCGAAAAATCAAAGATTTATTGAATCTTAAGGCGAAGGTGACGGTTATTGCACCATCAATCCTAGAAGATATTCGAAATTTTGCGCTGACGGGTTCCTGCCAATGTTTGCAACGCCCATTTGAACTATTGGATATTGAAACATTTCATCCGTTCATTGTTTTTGCTGCAACAGACAATTTTGCACTAAATCGCGAGATTACGAACTATTGTAATACACGTCAAATTCTGGTTAATTCAATTACAGAACCATCAGAAGGCAGTCTTTCTGTACAGGCAACCATTAGAAAACCGATGTATGCTGTGTCGGTATCAACGTACGGACAAGGTCCCGGGTTTTCAAAAGCGCTCAAAGAGCACTTGCAAACAGTTTTAAATGAACGGTTTGATTTAGTAGTACAACTCTATATCGATATCAGACAATGGTTGTTTGCAACCTATACTGATTCTGATGTAAGAATCAATTATTTACGTAAACTTACGTTTCAAAATATAAATTCTCTAATGAACGATGAAGCGTTAGAGTATGATCAACTATTAGAGAAGGTGAAAGAATGGCTATCTTGCTCATAGGATTGAATCACAAGAGTGCACCGGTAGAAGTGCGCGAAAAGGTATCCTTATCAAGACCGCAAATTGAAAAATTAAGTAAAAAGATTCGTCAGGTGCAGTCTTTTTCGGGCTGCACCATTCTTTCGACTTGCAATAGAACAGAATACTATGTCAATGCAGACTCGCCGTTTGCCGCGCAAGAAGCGCTTATTGACTTAATCTGTGGATATAGCGGCATCAAGCCAAGAGAATTGGCGCCGTATTTGTATATCAAATTTAACAAGCATGCCGTAGAGCATTTATTTAGCGTAGCTGCCGGCTTAGATTCTATGATTTTGGGCGAAAGCCAAATTCAAGGTCAAGTACAAGATGCCTATGAATATGCGCTAAATTACGGTATTTCTGACAATATCTTAAATACCTTATTTATGAACGCGCTTACAGTAGGGAAGCGCGTTCGCACCGAAACACAAATTGACCGCCATACATTAAGTATCAGTATTGCAGCGGTAGAAATTGCAAAGGATTATTACGGAGGATTGACTGATAAAACCATTCTCGTTTTAGGGGCCGGTGAAACCAGTGAATTGACCTCTCGTTATTTAATCTCCAATGGTGCACAGAGCATCATGGTTGCAAATCGTACCTTTGAACGTGCTGAATGGCTGGCCGGTGAAATTGGTGGTCGTGCTGTCAATTTTACTGAGCTTGCACAATATTTACCGGACGCCGATTTAATTATCAGTAGTACTGCATCACCGGTACCAATCATTGATAAAGAAGTGTTGCTTCAGGCTCAATCAAACCGCGAAAAGCCGCTGCTCATGATTGATATTGCTGTGCCTCGCGATTTTCATCCAAATGTGGCAGAATTGCCTTACGTGAAGCTATTTGACATTGACGATATGTCACGCAAAACGGATGAAAATCTTGTTGCGCGACAACAAGAAACCGCAAAAGCCCAGGCAATCGTTAATGAAGAATTGGAAGATTTCTATTTTTGGTTGGATTCCTTGTGGGTTGTACCAACCATCGTTAAGATGAGAGAGCAAATTGCAAAAATCAAAGAATCTGAAATTGAACGTGCCATTCATCGTATTGACAATCCAAGTGATCGAGAAATTCGTATTATTGAACAACTCGCCAATAGTATTGTTAACAGATGGTTGCACCAACCGATTATTAACATGAAATCACTTGCTGGGAAACGTTCTGATAAAATTGACTGTTATATTAATGCAATCAATGATTTATGGGGATTAAATGATGACGACAAAAAAAGTAATTAAGGTAGGCTCTCGTGATAGCCAACTCGCATTATGGCAAACCAAATATGCCATTGAAGAATTAAAAAAAGTATTTACCGACTATGAATTTGAAATTGTAAGCATGAAAACCAAGGGCGACAAGATTCTGGATGTTTCTCTTTCAAAAATCGGCGATAAAGGCTTATTTACTAACGAACTTGAATCCATGATGCTTTCTGGCGAAGTGGATATGGCTGTTCATAGTTTAAAGGATATGCCAACCAGCCTTCCGGAAGGCCTGTCATTGAGTTGCTTCTTAGAACGTTACGACCACAGAGATGCATTGCTTACCAAGCACTCCGGCGGAATCATGGAATTACCGAAGGGGGCAATTGTCGGTACTAGTAGCTTGCGTCGCCGTTCTCAATTGCTCGCTATGCGTCCTGACCTTCAAGTGAAGGATTTACGTGGTAATGTCAATACTCGTCTTCGCAAATATCACGAAGAGGATTTTGACGCTGTGATTTTGGCTGTTGCAGGTTTAGAACGTCTTGATTTCCACGATGAAATTTCCGAACATCTTGACGACCAATTCTTTGTACCTGCTGTAGGGCAAGGGGCATTGGTTATTGAAGCGCGTACTGACCGTGAAGATTTAAATGAAAAATTTGCCCTTGTTAATGACGACAATACTACCAAGTGTGTGTTTGCAGAACGTCAATTTATGTGTGCCCTTGATGGTGGCTGCCAAGTGCCTATGGGTGCTTATGCACAAATCAATGGGGATGAAATTTCCATTCACGGATTTGTAGGCGCAGTTGATGGCTCTGTCATGCTCAAAGACACTGTAACCGATTCAGTAGAAAACTACGAAAAAATTGGCGAACAATTGGCTAAGAAACTCTTAGAAAAAGGCGCCAAAAATATTTTAGATACCATTCGCAACTAATTACGAGGATAGAATCATGAAGAATAACGGATATGTTTACTTAGTTGGTGCCGGCCCTGGTGATATTGGATTGATTACCGTAAAGGGTCTTGAATGCATCAAAAAAGCAGATGTGATTGTGTATGACCGTTTGGCAAACCCACGTCTGTTGTCCTATGCAAGACCTGACGCGAAATTTATTTATGTTGGGAAAACACCTGACCATCACACCTTGAAGCAAGAAGAAATCAATCAAGTATTGGTTGATGAAGCCATCCAGGGGCAAGTAGTGACCCGTTTAAAAGGTGGCGATCCATATGTATTTGGTCGCGGTGGCGAAGAAGGGGAAACCTTACGTGCAAACGAGGTGCCTTTTGAAGTCGTACCGGGGATTACTTCTGCTATTGCGGTGCCATCTTACGCTGGCATTCCTGTGACCCATCGCCATTTGACTTCAACCTTTACCGTTATTACCGGTCATGAAGACCCACTCAAAGCCAGCAGCCAAATCAATTGGGAACGTTTAGCAAAAGACCCTGGCACCTTGATTTTTCTCATGGGTGTGGGGCACTTGGAACAAATCGTTCAACAATTAACCAACAACGGGAAATCCGCAGAAACCCCAATCGCTCTCATTCGTTGGGGCACTCGTCCGGAACAACAAGTGGTTGTTGGGACCCTTGCTACCATCGTAGAAGATGTGAAAAAAGCCGGTTTAACTTCTCCTGCAATCATCATTGTTGGTGATGTCGTGACCATGCGTGATACCTTGAGCTGGTTTGAAGATAAGCCATTATTTGGACAACGCATTTTGGTGACTCGCGCAAGAGAACAAGCCAGTGCTTTCTCAGAAATGATTGAAGCGGCTGGTGGGGAAGCGTGGGAGGCACCAACTATTATGATTGACTCCCAAGAAGACACCCCTGAGCTCAGTGAAGCTGTTAAGGTGGCCGGCAATTACGACTGGATCATTTTTACTAGTGTGAACGGCGTAAAGGGCTTCTTCAACGCAATGACCAAAAACAAGCAAGACATCAGAAGCCTTGGCAATGCTAAAATCTGTGCCATTGGTCCAAAAACCAAGGAAGCCCTCGAAAGCAAGGGGCTCTTGGTTGAAGCCATGCCGGAAAAATTTGTTGCCGAAAGTGTAATTGAATGCTTGAAGCCTCTTTTGAAACCAGGCGAACGCATTTTATTGCCTCGTTCCGATTTAGCACGTACCGTTCTTGTTGACGTGCTCAAAGAAATTGGCATGGAAGTAGACGAAGTCATCGCCTACAAGACCAAAAAGGTTGACCGTTTCAATGAAGAAATCATTGAAAAAATCAAAGATAAATCCATGCACATCATTACGTTCACCAGTTCTTCAACGGTGAAGAACTTTATGGAAATTGTAGAAGACCGCTCATTGTTAGATGGTGTATTGTTGGCATCTATTGGGCCAATTACCACTCAAACCCTCAAAAAATTTGGGTGTACACCTGATATCGAAGCAAAAGAATACACCATCAAAGGATTGTATGATGCGATCGTTTCTTATGTAAAAAAGGAGGACTGATTCGATGTTTCCTGAACAAAGAATGCGACGCCTTCGCCGCACTCAAAACATCCGCAACATGGTGCAAGAAGTTCAATTAAACATGAACGACTACATCTATCCGATTTTCGTCGTTGAAGGCGAAGATATCAAAAATCCAATCAAGTCCATGCCGGGAATTTATCAATTCTCTTTGGACCATTTGCTTGAAGAAGTGCAACGTGCAGTGGATGCCGGAGTAATCTCCATCATGCTCTTCGGGATTCCTGCGAAAAAGGATGAATGTGGTTCCGAAGCGTATAACGATAATGGTATCATTCAACAAGCCATCCGTTTGGTGCGTGAACATTATCCGGATTTGGTCATCTCTACCGACGTATGCATGTGCGAATACACCAGCCACGGTCACTGCGGCTTAATCAAGGGCGATACCGTTGACAATGACAGCACCTTGGCACTTTTGGCTAAGATTGCTGTGAGCCATGCAAAAGCAGGGGCTGATATCTTGGCACCATCCGATATGATGGACGGTCGCGTGGAAGCCATTCGTGAAGCCCTCGATGAAGCCGGCTACAAAGACGTTATCATTATGGCACATTCTGTCAAATATGCGTCTGGTTTCTACGGTCCTTTCCGTGATGCAGCCGAATCCGCACCACATTTCGGGGATCGCAAGAGCTATCAAATGGACCCTGCATCCGGCACCCGTCAAGCGCTTCAAGAAGTGGAACTCGACCTCGAAGAAGGGGCAGACATGGTGATCATTAAGCCAAGTCTTGCATACCTTGACTTAATCGCTAAAACCTATGAAAATACCTTGGTTCCTGTAGTGGCTTACAACGTAAGTGCTGAATATTCCATGGTAAAGGCGGCGGCACAAAACGGTTGGATTGACGAAAAAACCATCGTTTTGGAAATTATGAACGCATTTAAACGTGCCGGTGCTAAAATGGTTATTACTTATCATGCCGTTGATTTAGGGAATTGGTTAAAGGAGAATCGATAATGAGTTATCAATTTGAACAATCTAAGCAAGCATTTGCTGACGCACAAGAATATATTCCTGGTGGCGTAAACAGCCCTGTTCGTGCATTCAAAGCGGTTGGTGAAAGCCCTGTATTTGTAAAGCATGGTGAAAAGGCACATATCACCGACGTTGATGGCCAAACCTATGTTGACTTTGTATGCTCCTGGGGTCCGCTTATTTTGGGCCACAGACATCCAAAGGTTGTCGAAGCCATTACCAACACTTTACAAGACGGAACCACCTTTGGGATGCCAACCGTTCTTGAAACCGAAATGGCAAAATTGATTTGCGACATGGTGCCATCCGTTGAAAAAGTACGTATGGTTTCCTCCGGTACCGAAGCAACCATGAGTGCCCTTCGTTTAGCGCGCGGCTACACCAAACGTGATAAAATCATCAAATTTGAAGGCTGCTACCATGGTCATGCCGATCACCTTTTGATTAACGCAGGTTCCGGTGCAATGACCTTCGGTGTACCATCCAGCCCTGGTGTACCGGATAACATTGCAAAAGAAACCGTTGTTGCAAAATACAATGATTTAGACAGTGTAAAAGCATTGTTTGAAGAATATCCTGAAGATATTGCAGCAGTCATTGTTGAACCAATCCCAGGAAATATGGGTCTTATCATGCCTGAAGAAGGATTTCTCCAAGGGCTTCGTGATTTGACCACCCAATACGGCGCGGTTCTCATCTTTGACGAAGTTATCTCCGGTTTCCGTGCAAGTAGCGGTGGTGCTCAAAAGGTATTCAACATCATGCCTGACTTGACCTGCCTCGGCAAAATCATCGGCGGCGGTCTTCCTGTAGGTGCTTTCGGTGGTAAGAAGGAAATCATGGATTGCCTCGCGCCTGTAGGGACTGTATATCAAGCAGGGACCTTGTCTGGTAACCCACTTGCAATGTCCGCAGGCTATGCAGCCCTCTCCGTATTAAACGAAGAACAACCTTATGATGCATTGGCAGAAAAGGGCCGTGCATTGGCAGAAGGCTTAAAAGCGCTTGCTGATAAGCATGGTGTACCTGTGACCATCAATCAATTCGGCTCTTTATTGACCGTATTCTTTACCGATCGCGCAGTACATAGCTACGCTGATGCATGCACTTCTAACACCGAAAAATTCGCTCGCTTCTTTAGCGTTATGCTCGAAAACGGTGTACATTTGCCACCATCTCAATTTGAATGCTGGTTCTTGTCCACCGCACATACTCAAGAAGATTTCGACAAGGCACTCGCAGCAGCAGATTTGGCATTTGCGGAAGTAGGAAAAATGTAAATGTATAAAAAGTATTTTATACAGACCTTTGGTTGCCAGATGAATGAGCACGATTCAGAAGTCATGGCAGGTTTAATGGATGAGATTTTTTATATTCCAACCGATGATTTCAAAGATGCCGACTTCATCTTGTTGAATACCTGTTGTATCCGTGAAAAGGCTGAAAGCAAGGTGTTAAGCCTGCTTGGTGAATTAAAGAAGCTCAAGGCTAAAAAACCGAGCTTAATCATTGGCGTCTGTGGTTGCATGATTCAACAAAAAAATATCGTGCCCAAAATTCTACACGCATGCCCACACGTTTCATTGTTATTCGGGACCAATACCATCAACAAGCTACCTGAATATCTTCAAACTATCGAAAGAACCGGAGAACCGATTTTTGAGATCATTGAAGAGGATTCCAATGCAGATATGAAATTGCCTGCACATAGACAGTTTCCGTTTAAGGCTTATGTGAACATTATGTACGGGTGCAACAATTTCTGCACCTATTGCATTGTGCCTTATGTACGTGGTCGTGAACGCAGCCGTAAAAAAGAAGATATTGTACAGGAAGTACGCGAACTGGTCGCTGACGGTGCCACCGAAATCATGCTATTGGGGCAAAATGTCGATTCCTATGGCAATGATTTCGAAGAACCAATCAGCTTCGCGTCCCTTCTAAAAGAAGTCGATGAAGTGCCGGGGATTGAACGTATTCGTTTCATGACCTCTCATCCAAAGGACTTCTCCTTGGAACTCATTGACGTGATTAAAAACAGCAAGCATATTTGTCATTCCTTACACCTTCCGGTGCAATCCGGCTCTAATAACGTGCTCAAGCGGATGAACAGAAAATATACTCGTGAGCACTATTTAGACATTGTAAAGCACATTCGTGAATCCATTCCCGACGTGGCATTAACCACCGATATCATCGTTGGCTTCCCTGGAGAAACCGAAGAGGACTTCCTTGAAACGGTTGATTTGGTTGAAACTGTCGGTTTTGACAATGCATTTTCCTTTGTTTATTCCAAACGCCCCGGCACAGCCGCCGCAACATTTGAAGACCAAATTCCACTTGCTGAGCAAAAAGAACGACTACAGCGCTTGAATGATGTTCTTTCAAAGTGGAGTTATACTCGCAATAAAGAATATGATGGAAAAATTGTCAAAGTTTTGGTTGAAGGAATTAGCAAAAACGACGATAATATGCTTAATGGCAGAACCGATACTGGTAAAACTGTCATCTTCCCTGGCGATACAAATCTCGTCGGGAAATTTGTGAATGTACAAATAACCACGACTCAAACGTGGATATTAAAAGGACAATTGGAGGAATAAAAAGTAATGAGTATTTATGATAAGGCAAAAGCTTTAGCAGATGAAATCGCAGCAAGTGATGAACTTCGTCGCGTAAAAGAAACCGAATTGAAAATGTTAATCGACCTCACCGCACGTGAAATCGTAGAAAACTATCAAGCAATTCAAATGGAAGCTATCAATTCCGGCATTCCATACGATCAATTAGATGAAGCTAAGAAAGCTCAATTGACCGAACTCGAAAACAAAATGCAAGAAAATGAAGTAATCATGGAATACATGAATGCCAACCAAGAATTGAACCAAATGTTGGAATCTGTAAACATGATCATCTCCAGCGCCCTCAATCCTGGTGGCAGCAGCTGTGGTTCCTGCGGCAGCGCAGGCAACTGCGGTGAAAACGATTGCTGCAGCTCCTGTGGTGGTCACTAATTTCATAAAAATGATAAGCGTCGTGATTATTCACGGCGCTTTTTTTGTTAGAAAGATTAAGGCGATTCAATAGAGAGATTGATTAAATGTTTTAAGTTCAGTTTTATTTTTAAGTGTGGCTCAATAGAACTATGTGATCGTATATAGAAAAAAGGATATCTATTATTTATAATGAAGATCACGGGATGTAAAAACAGATTATGAGAAGTTTTATTTTAATATAAATTACTCTCAACAAACTTTATCTAATAACAAAAATACTCTATTCTACAATAGCACCTAAGGAAACTTCGTTGACTCTTCAAACATACAAAACATCATAAAATAATAAATGCTTTACTTTAAAATCAATAATGTAAGAAAAATGTCCTCTCATGCGAACATAATAGACTAGTATACAAAAACACAAAAACAAACTTAATCAAGGTCTTTATTGTCGATAGTTGAAAGGGTGCGAACCAAGATAATCCACAAGCTTTGTTAACCAAAACCCAATTTACATGCAATTAGTGTCTATTAACCAAGGACAACTATTTCAGTAGTGTACATCAATAGAAATATCCAAATTTACGCTATATTGCCTTCGTAGAGCCATCTAACGGTATTTATAGTCATTGACTTTGCGTTTAAAATATTTTAATCTAAATATAGGTTGCCGTAACAATCTACACCCCGCAAGGGGACTTAAAATATTGATTGAAGTAGCAAAAAGATAAACAACCCCCAAATCGCCAGTCTTAAAATCTAACGATTAGGGGGTTGTTTCTTTTTTCGATGATATTGCTTTAGCCGTGTTACTATCATTGCTCTATTTTTCCAACCGATAATTTAGCAGATTTTTAACCAGCAAGGCCTCTACGAGCCCTCGCTTCATTCGTATAAAACGCCATTTGAAGGCGTTTTCGGTCGTTTTATGGGTTGCTCCAAAATTGCCAAAATGGTAAGATAATATGATGTGATATTTTATTCGAATGAAGGAGATTGTTATGACCATCTTACAGGCAACCGGACTTGAGAAAGTCTTTATTACTAATACAATCTTTACAAATATAAATTTTTCCATCAATGCAGGGCAAAAAGTCGGGCTTGTTGGGCCAAACGGTGCCGGCAAATCCACTTTGATGAAATGTATTGCAGGACTAGAAGATTACGATGCAGGAAGCATCAGCTTTGCCAAGGGGACTTCTTTTGGCTATTTGGCACAGCAGGTAAACCTCGATCTCAACAAAACACTGCGCGAGGTTATTTTGGAAGCGTTCGAGGATATTCTTGCCCTTTATGAAGAAATTCGTGATTTGGAGCATGCCATTTCCGCCGAAACCGATGCCGACAAGCAAGCTGAATTATTGCAAGTCTATCAAGACAAGCAAGCCGAGTATGAAAAACTCAACGGCTATTCGGTGGAAAGCCACGTCAAAGGGATCGTTCTCGGCTTGGGCTTTGCGGAAAGCGACTTGGAACGTGTGGTTGAAAGTTTCAGCGGTGGTGAACGCACCCGCGTGATGCTTGCCCGCCAACTCGCGCGCAATCCTGACATTTTGCTTTTAGACGAACCGACCAACCACTTGGATTTGCCGGCCATTGAATGGCTTGAAGTGTTCCTCAAAAACTTCAAAGGCACTGTCTTGGTCATCTCCCACGACGAATATTTCTTAAACACCATTGTCGATACAGTGATGGATTTGGAAAACCAAGGCATGACCATCTATCCAATGGGCTTCTTTAAGTACAAGGAAGAAAAGAAGAAGCAACGCGCCTTGCAACACAAGCATTTTATTGAGCAGCAAAAGATGATTGCTAAGGAAATGGAATACATTCAACGTAACCGCGCCGGTGTCAATTCTAAACAGGCACGTGGTCGTGAAAAGAAGCTGATGCGTCAAATCTTTATCAACGACATCAGCGAAAACGATAGCATCCGTATGGGCAGCTACGACGTTGACGAAAGTGCACGTTTTGTGCTTACAGTCAATAATCTCGATGTCGCCATTGGCGGTAAGACCTTAGCGACTAATCTGTCTTTTGATATTCAGGCGCGAGAAAAGGTCTCCATTATCGGGCGCAACGGGGTTGGGAAATCCACCTTGCTCAAGCAAATCATCCAAGAGATTCAAAAGGATGAAAGCGACACCGTCAAGCTCGGTAACCGCGTTCATTACGCTTACTTTGATCAGCACCAAATGAATTTGGACGAGTCCCTGACGGTGCTTGAACAAACCCTCGAAAGCTGTGATTTAAAAATCAGTGAGGCAAAAACCTTGCTTGCTCGCTACCTTTTTAGAGAGGACGATTTAGAACGTCCTATTTCTCGCCTTTCCGGTGGCGAAAAGGTGCGTCTTTCCTTTATGATTTTGCTCTTTGAAGAGCCAAATTTCCTAATTCTTGACGAACCAACCAACCATTTGGACATGGAATCCAAGGAAATCATTATTTCTTTCTTGAAGAGCTTCCAAGGCTCTATCCTTGTGGTATCCCACGACCGTGAATTGTTGAATGATGTGACTGACCGTACCATTGAAATGGCGAATAATAGCTTGACTTCTTACCTAGGCAACTACAGTTACTATAAGGAAAAGAAAGAGCTTTTGGAAACCTTGGCAAAAGAAAAAGAGAAGGTGGAGCCGGAAAAGAAAGCCGCACCAAAAAAGAAGACCTCGACCGTTTCCAAGAGTAAGTTAAAAAGCGATATCGAAAAACTCGAAAATCGCATCATGGAACTCGAGGAAGAAATCGACGCCTTAAACGATGCACTCACGCAACCGGGCGCCAAATACAGTGAGCTTGCCGAAAACTTAAAAAACAGCAACGCTGCCTTAGAAGAAACCATGAATGAATGGCAGGAAAAATCCGAATTACTTGAGGAGGTCATGAGCAATGACTAATAAACCAGAGCTTTTATTGCCTGCCGGTAATTTAGAAATTGTAAAGCTCGCCATCGATCACGGTGCCGATGCCGTCTATGTAGGCTACAAGCAATTCAGTGCTCGTGCCAAGGCGACCAATCTCAGTCTCGATGAAATCACCGAAGCCATTGACTATGCTCACCAGCGCAACGCAAAGATTTTCTGCGCCTTAAATATTCTCCTTTTTAACGACGAGTTAGAAGATTGCATTGAAGCCATTGCAAAATTGGTAGAACGAGGCTTAGATGCATTCATCGTGCAGGATTTTGGAATCGCCACCTTGATTCTTTCTCATTTTCCGGAAACCGAAGTACATATTTCCACGCAAATGGCCATCATGAACCGCTCCGGTGTGCAAGCTGTGGAAGCAATTGGTTTTGACCGCGTGGTGCTTGCGCGCGAAACCTCCTTGCGTGCAATGGAGAATATTCGCGCCCATTCCAACATTGACCTTGAAGTATTTATACAAGGTGCTCTTTGCGTGAGTTACTCCGGCTTATGCTATTTAAGCTCATTGCAGGGCGACCGTAGCGGTAACCGCGGACAATGTGCCCAACCTTGCCGCAATCAATACAAGTTATACGAAGTTGGCAGCAAAACCAATCAACTTATCGCGCAAAATTATTTGCTCAGTCCAAAGGATATGAACCTCTTACCGGATTTATCCAAGCTCATGGATGTACCGGTGCAATCCTTAAAGGTCGAAGGGCGCATGAAGCAACCCGAATATGTGGCGTTGATGGCCGATGTCTATCGCAAGCATATTGATGCCATTGCAGAACAAAATAAGCAGCCGGCATTTGCAAAGGACCTTGAGCAAATGGCGGTGGTCTTTAATCGCGAAGGATTTTCCAGTGCATATCTGCACGGTGTACCGGGCGAATCCATGATGAGCTATCATACACCGAAAAACACCGGGATTCCGCTCGGCGAACTTGTGAAAATCACAAAAACAGATTGCACCATTAAACTCGCAACCACGCTCACCCCGGGCGATGGCATCGCCCTCTATGATCAGAACCTTCAACCGGTATGGGGTGGGTATCTCGATAAAATCACTGATACCAAGGGACAGGTCGGCAAAGCGTTTAACGCCGGCGATACCATTCGTATCAAACACCAAATTCAAGATGCATCCGACCTCAAGCATGTGGTATATTGCTACAAAACCTTTGATAAGGAGCTTTCAAAAAATCTCCTCAAAACAAAGAAGATGCCACTCCCTCAAACCAAAGAAAAGGGAAGCATCAATTTCTACATCGAAACCGCTTACGGCAAACCTTTCTCTGCAGTGGCTGTGTTTACCCCTAAGGATGGCGATGAGGCATTAAGCTACGAATATCGTTCCGACTTTATGGTGGAGCAATCCCGTAACGGTAAATCCAGCCGCGAAGTCATTGAAAACGGCTTCAACAAGCTTTCAAACACCGGCTACAGTGTTGGTGTCATCGAAATCACCGGTCCTGAAGATGTCTTTGTGCCAATGAGTGTTGTGACCAAAGCAAAGAATGACATGCTGCAACACTACGACAGCCTCATCGCTTCCTTAACCCCAGAAGAAGAGGCGCCGCTTGTACCACCGTCCGCTGCCGAACGCATCGAAGAATGTATGGAAGTCCTTGATGAAATTCCACCACAGATTAAAATTGAGCACGATCCGGTGATTACCGTACAGGTACGCACTATGGCACAAGCTCGAGCAGCCATCGACGCCGGCGCCGAAGAGCTCAACATCCTTCTTTTGAATACCCATCGCAACGACGGCCTCAGCGTAGAAGACATTCTCACCTTAAAAGAAGAAATTCCGCTCTTGTGCAGCCTGCCACCGCTTATGAAGGAAGACGAGGAAGAGGTTTATTACACCACTTTGTGTCAAAAACTTATCGACGGTGGGATGACACGCTTTATGATTTCCAATCTAGGGCATGCCAAAATTCTCGAAGATCTCGGCATTGAATACTACGCCGGCGATTATCATCTGAATCTCACCAACGATCTCACTGCCTCTGCACTCAGTCAGATTGGCCTGTCCCGACAAACCTTGTCTATCGAATTAGACTATGAACGCATGCAAACCCTCTCTAGTATTGGTAGTATTCCACTTGAAATCGTTATTTTTGGTAAACTACCTGCGATGAACACCCGTTATTGCCCAATGGGAAGTCTTGTTGGTAAACGCGAGGTAAGCAAGCCTTGCAGTCGTCCATGCGCCACAAAGTCATTTTTCTTAGAACGCGAAAACAAGCGCTATGACCTTGAAAGCGATCAATTCTGTAATGTATATCTTTTGAACGATAGAACCTACAATCTTTGCCCACATCTCGAAGAAATCTACGGGCTCTGTCTGGATTACTGGCGCATTCAAGGGGCCTACATGAAGCCTGATAACATCAAGCAAATTTTGACAACCGTTTGTGCCATGAAAAGCCAACTCATTCACCATGGTGGCAATAAAATTGTAACACCAGCCATTTCAAATTCAACGCAAGGACATTTTGTAAAAGGAGTTCGATAAATGTCTTATTATAAAAATAGTCCGGTTTTGGATAAACTCGAATTTAACAAAATCAGAGAGCTTCTCAGTGCGGAATGTAGCTCAAATCTGGGTAAAAAACGTGCTCAGATGAGCTTTCCAAGCACTGACTATAAGCAAATTGTGCAATGGCAAGAAGAAACTGCCGAAATCGTTGCCATGATTTCCGTTGGGGAAATGATTCCTCTCGGCGGAATCCGCGACCTCGGCGATATTTTAAAGAAGCTCCGTATCCATCAAGTATTGGAAGCTCACGAGTTTCTTGATATCGAACGCTCCCTTTATGCAGCGAAAAACCTCAATCAGTTTTTTCAAGCAAAAAAGAACGGCTATCATCTGAAGCACATGGCCGAAATGGGGGCTGCACTCATTATCAACGATGCACTTCGCAATCAAATCAACCGCACCATTCGCGAGGATGGCTATGTGCTCGATAGCGCCTCTGTCAAATTAGGCCAAATCCGTAAAGAACTCGCCAGTCTCCACCAAAGCATTCGCAAACGCATGGATACCCTCGTGCGCAACAGCTTAATGAGCGATGCTCTCCAAGAGCAAATCGTTACCGTGCGTGGCGATCGTTTGGTGGTACCGGTCAAGGTGGAACACAAAAGCCGAGTGCCCGGGATTATCCACGACCAATCTGCCAGCGGTTCCACTTTGTACATCGAGCCGTCCGACTTAGTGCCGATGAATAACAAGGTGAGCCAACTTGAACAGGAAGAAAAGCACGAAATCTATCAAATTCTGAAAGCGCTTTCCGAAGCCTGTGCCGCAGAGCATCAAACATTGAAATCCAACATGTACCATCTGGGCTATATTGATTTCACCGTTGGTAAAGCGAACCTTGCCATTAAGATGGATGCCTTGGCACCACGCACCTTGGAAAGCACTGATGTTCATTTAAAACGTGCCTATCATCCACTTTTAAAACGTGACAGTGCGGTGCCAATCAGTTTAGATATGAACAACGAAACTCGCATCATCGTCATTACTGGGCCAAACACCGGTGGGAAGACCGTTACCCTTAAAACCGTTGGGCTTTTGGCCTTGATGCATCAGGCCGGGCTGCACATTCCGGTACATCCAGAAAGTGCGCTCGGTATTTTTGACAAAGTTTTTGTCGATATCGGTGATGAACAAAGTATTGAACAATCCTTGAGTACATTCTCTTCACATTTGGTCAATATTAGCGATATTCTTCATCACCTGGATAGTAAATCCCTCGTATTGTACGATGAATTAGGGGCAGGGACGGACCCTGGCGAAGGGGCATCTTTGGCAACAGCGATTTTGGATGCCAATTTGAAAATCAATTGTAAGGTTTTGGCAACGACTCACTACAGCGAATTAAAAACCTATGCCTATCAAACAGACGGGGTTCAAAACGCAAGTATGGCCTTTGATGTTGAAACCCTTCGTCCAACTTATCGATTGGTAATCGGGGTATCCGGTGAAAGTAATGCATTCGCCATTGCAAAACGCATCGGTTTACAGGACGATATTATTGAAAATGCCAAGACCATTTTAACCTCCAACCAAAATGAATTGATTGATAAGGTTAAAAATCTCGAAAAATTGCAACGTCAATTAAATGAACAAAAAGCCGAATTTGCCGATGAGCGTAAGCAAATCGAAGAGGAAAAACAGGCACTGCGTGAGGCACAAGAAGAACTCGAAGCCCACCGTGCGCAAGTACAACGTCAGGCGAATGAAGAAGCCATCACACTTTTAGAAGAAACCCGTAAGCAAATTCAAACTGTAGGTGAAGAGCTCAAAGAGCTTCGTAAAAAAGACCATGTTCAAGCAGCGGTTGACTTATCCAATTTGAAAAAAAACGTCGACCACTCCCTCGAAAAAGCAAAACCAAAAAAGAAAAAAGTGGTTTCTTCAAACGAACCTCTTAATATCAATAATATTAAAGTCGGCGATGACGTCTATCTCAACAACTTTAACATGAACGCTACCGTATTATCTGTGAACACTTCTAAGAAAACACTTGAGGTGCAAGCAGGAATTATTAAATCCACAGTGAAGCTCAGCGAAGTCAGTCGCGCCATCAAATCCAAGCGCCAACAACCGATGTCAAGCAATCGTTCTGCTATGAAGGTCAAAGCAGTTAAATCAGAAATAGATTTACGTGGAATGACCGTCGATGAAGCATTAACCGCAACAGATCGCTTTATCGACGATGCGTACCTCAATAATTTGACACAAGTACATATTATTCACGGGAAAGGGACAGGTGCCCTTCGCAAAGCAATCAAGGAAAAACTCTCCGGCAGCCGATATGTGAAGCAATTCTATTACGCACCTGCCAATGAAGGTGGCGACGGTGCAACCATCGCAGTATTGAAGTAAACTCTCTAGCAAGGAAGGAAATTGAATGCTCGGAACAACGCCAATGTTTGTCCAATACAAACAAATCAAAGACCAATATCCAAATATGATTCTTTTCTATCGTCTTGGCGATTTCTATGAAATGTTTGACGAGGATGCAAAAAAAGCCAGCGAATTACTTGGCTTAACTTTAACGTCCCGCGATGGAGGCGGCGATATTAAAGTGCCTATGTGTGGGGTGCCTTTTCACGCCGCAGAAATGTATATCAAAAAACTCATTAAACAAGGCCAAAAGGTCGCGATTTGCGAGCAGACCGAGGATCCAAAAGCTGTAAAAGGCTTGGTAAAGCGTGAGGTTATTCGAATCGTTACGCCGGGAATGGTTCTCGAAGACAATATCTTAGAGTCCTCCAACAACTATATTGTTTGTATTACCGGTAAGAAAAACTACGGTTTGGCCATTGCCGATGTCTCAACCGGCGAATTCTTAGTGACTCAAATCAATGATGAACAAATTCTTCTTCAGGAACTGACAAAATTTCATCCATCAGAATGTGTTTTTTCCGATGATAATGTTCCACTCTATGATTTTTTAAGCGAACAGCAAGAAACACTCTACGGAATGAATCTTTCTCCGTACAACAGTTATCTGTTCAAAGAATCTAACGCAGAAGAAAAACTCTTATCACACTTTGGAATCAATGATTTAGCTGTTCTGAATTTTAACGACCCTACCAAGGATGCACCGGCAATCATTGCAGCTGCAGTGCTACTCGGTTATATTCAGGAAATGCTCCGTATCCAACCTAAACATCTCTTGTGGCTTACACGCTACAGCACAAAAAGTGTTATGCAACTCGATTTGTTTACCAAAAAGAATCTAGAGCTTGTTACTACACTAAATAATCATAATGGCACTGCCTTGTTTGACATTGTAAATAAAACCTCCACATCCGCCGGCGCGCGTTTACTACGTCGTTGGATGGAAGAGCCACTGATTAACCAAAAGCACATTCAACTGCGTTTGGATGCCACCGATGAACTCTACAAAAGCTATGCATTACGTTATACGTTAAAAGATTTGCTTTCAAATGTACAAGACATTGAGCGTATTACCTCACGTATTTCTTGTGGCTCCGCTTCGCCACGTGACTTGGTTTCTCTGAAAAATTCTTTAAAGACATTACCGGAAATCTATAAGGTTCTTCAGCAATGTCAAAATCCATTATTCCAAGAATATGCTCATCACTTCGATTTGCTTGAGGACGTTGTCAAGTTAATCGAGGAGAGCATTCTTGACGAACCATCCTATTTAGTACGTGATGGCAATGTCATTCGTCCGGAATATCATCCAGATCTTGCAGAACTTCATGAACTCGTCGTAAACGGTGAAGGTTGGCTGAAAAAGTACTTAGAAGGAGAAAAAGAAGCCACCGGCATTAAAACCCTTAAAATAGGCTATAATAAAGTCTTTGGCTATTATCTTGATGTCACAAAGTCCTACCAAGCATTGGTTCCTAAAACCTATCAACGCAAGCAAACCCTTGCAAACAGCGAACGTTACATCACCGAAGAACTCAAAGAAATGGAGAATAAGCTGTTAACCGCTTCTGAACGTGCCAAAGCTCTTGAAGCGGAAATTTTCCGTATCATCCTTGAAAATCTTCAACAATCCATTGACCGTATGCTGCACATTAGCCGCATCTTGTCTTCTATCGATGTATTCGTGGCATTTGCAACGGTTTCCGTCGAAAATAATTACTGTAAGCCGGTTCTTGTTGAAAATACTGTTGATATTGATGCATTACGCCATCCTGTTATTGAAAGACAGCATCAACTTGGTGAATTTACTCCTAATACCGTTCATTTTTCTGAAGAAGAACAGCGCTTTATCATCATTACCGGACCAAACATGAGTGGGAAGAGTACCTATTGTCGCAGTGTGGCCCTGGCTGCCATCATGGCACAAATTGGGTGCTTTGTGCCCGCTAAAAGCGCTCAAATGAAGGTGTTCGACCGTGTCTTCGCACGTATCGGTGCCAGTGATCATTTAGCCGGTGGTCAAAGCACCTTTATGGTCGAAATGAATGAGGTGGCAACAATTACCAACAATGCCACAAAGGACAGTTTGATTATTTTAGATGAAGTCGGAAGAGGAACCAGCACCTATGACGGCTTGGCTTTAGCCACTGCCATTACGAAATATATTAACGAAAAAATCCATGCATGCACGCTTTTTGCCACCCATTATCACGAATTGACAACGCTTGAAGAAGATTCTGGAATAAAAAATTATACAGTTTCAGTCTACGAGGACGAGAAGGACATCATCTTCCTTCACAAAATTGTGCCCGGTTCTGCCAGTAAAAGTTACGGCATCCATGTTGCAAAAAAAGCCGGTATTCCAACACAAATTACTAATCTTGCCAACGAGGTTCTTATGGATTTAGAAACCAATGAATCCGCACAGGTTGAAAGCAAGCGTTATGATTTCAAAGAAACGGCTGAACCCGCATTGCCGGATTGGGTCACAGACCTTAAAGCATTAAATATTGAAGAAATGACCATACGTGAAATGGCCAACGCTTTGATGGACTATGTAGAAAAAGCGCAACAAGTATAAAGATAGGAGGGAACCAATGGGAATTATTCAAGTTTTAGAAGACCGTGTCGCCAATCAAATTGCAGCCGGCGAAGTCATTGAACGACCATCATCGGCTGTTAAAGAACTGATAGAAAATGCGCTGGATGCCAATGCAAAAAACATCATCATTGAAATCGAAAACGGTGGTGTTGATTTAATTAAAATTACAGACGATGGTGACGGTTTCTATGAGGACGATTTACCATTGGCCATTAAACGACATGCTACCAGTAAAATCGTTGATTTTAATGATGTATATCGTTTGAATACCTTCGGATTTCGCGGAGAAGCGCTGGCATCAATTGCTGTCATCAGTCGATTGCGTATTACAAGCGGCCGCGCTGATGACACACCTTCAAAAGTCCTCACCGCTGACGCAAACGGAAGCGTTGATATCACCGTGGCCGCCCCTCGTAAAGGCACTTGCATCGAAGTAAAGGATTTATACTACAACGTACCGGCACGAAAAAAATTCGTTAAATCAAATAGTCACGAAAGTGCACTCATCTATGATTTGGTTTGCAAATTTGCCCTTGGCTTTCCTGAAATCAGTTTCACCTACTTGAATAATCACGAAGTAATCTTCTCATCGAATCAACTGACGCAGACCACACAGATATTGCAATATATTTACGGTGATATTGATGAAAATGACATTATTCATTTTCAAAACGATGCGTTTTATCAAAAGCAAACCATTGAAGGTTGGTTTTTTCCTCCAACTGTTACTCGAAAAAATCGAAACCACATGGTTTATTTTGTTAATAATCGTCTCATCGAAAGCAAGGAACTCAATCAAATAATCGATGAAGCCGTTGATACGCTGATTCCAAAAGGACGTTTTTGCATCTGTGTATTAAAGCTACAATTACCGGCATTTAATATCGATGTCAATGTCCATCCATCTAAGAAAATCATTAAATTCAAAAACATCGACGATTGGAAAAACGATTTGATTCAGCTAATTAAGGAAGAACTTTGGCTTTCGAAACTGAATGTACCTTATGAGGTAAAACCCGATACCGAGCCTCTTACCTTGAAGCAGCAAACGGTAACAACACCTGTTATCCCTCAAACCCTTGATTTTTCATCCTCTGTCACGGAGGCTTCTGCCGCTGCATCACAGGAACTGTCACTTCCGCTTTGTAGACATACAATAGAAGAAGTCGACAACACAGCACATCATGAGGTTCCATCATTCCAGGAACACTTGGAAGTTTCATCTGTCGTAGCAGAAACACCAAGTGATTATACTGCTATGAGTCAATCGCCTGCTCAGTCGTTGAACCCAAACCTTGAAACGATGACTAATGAAGAGACACCGGCTAGCGCAGAAAAGGCAGCAACAGCTTTATCTCAAAAGGCGCTTTTGGAATTGGATTATATCGGTCAGCTCAACAAAACCTTTATCTTGGCACAAGATACTGATAATCTCTATATCATTGACCAACACACTTTACACGAACGTATTCTGTATGAAAAATATATGAAAGAATACAATACCAGACACATTGTCCAACAGCCTTTGCTGCATCCGGTTTCATTAAACGTCACTCCATTACAAGAGGATACCTTAATAAAAAACATTCTTGTTCTTAGACAACTCGGATTTACCTTAAAAACGAAAGGACCTCTTAGCTATGAAATCGAAACTGTTCCTAGTATATTGAGCGGTAATACCGATTCGTTTGCAGACTTGTTGCTTGATTTATTGGATGATCTTCACGGCAAAGATACCTTACGAGGTCTTGCTGATATCAATGAGGAACGGATTATTACCGCAGCTTGTAAGGCAGCGGTAAAAGCCCATTATCAGTTGACGGAATCTGAGGTGCGCTATTTACTGAAAGAACTGTCCACCTTAGATAATGCCCATACTTGTCCGCATGGCCGACCTATCATCATGAACATCTCAATGAACGACATCTATTTATTTTTTAAGAGAGGATCGTATTAATGGACTTAGCGCTTAAACCAAAACCATTGATTGTTATTGTAGGGCCAACAGCTGTTGGCAAAACTGCTTTGAGCATCGACTTGGCAAAGCATTTCAATGCCGAAATCATTTCCGGCGATTCAATGCAAGTCTATAAAAAAATGGATATTGGCACCGCAAAAATCACCCCGGAGGAAACCGAAGGTATTCCCCATCACATGCTTGATATCCTTGAGCCCAGTGAAGTATTCAATGCTATAAAATTTAAAACATTAGCTGAAGAAAAAATTGACGATATTCTTTCACGTAACCATCTTCCGATGGTTGTCGGTGGAACCGGTTTATATGTTAACGGACTCATTTATGATTACGAATTTACCGGTGACCGTGATTCCACCTATCGTGATAAAATTTATGATGCGCTCAAACAAAATAATGATACGACATCCTATCAAGAGCTTATTGCACTTCGTCCTGACTTAGAAGGCATCATATTTCCTGGAGACCATTTCAGAATTGCACGCGCCCTTGAAATCATAAAAACAAACGGCAAGGATGCGCTAAAGAATTTTGATATGAAAAGCAATTATTTTTCACCTTACAATCTGTGTTTGATTGGATTAAATATGGACCGTGCAACCCTCTATGAAAGAATTAACCGTCGTGTTGATATAATGATTGAAAACGGCTTAGTGGAAGAGGTTGAGATGCTTTTGCATCAGGGTTATAATAAAGAAATGCTAGCATTTAAAGCGATTGGCTACAAAGAAATTATCGCTTACTTAAACCATGATTTATCCTACGAAGCAGCAGTTGATTTATTAAAAAAGAACACCAGACATTTTGCCAAACGACAATTAACCTGGTTTCGACGCGATCCAAACATCAAGTGGTTTATGGTCGATGAAATGGATTATCCAACGCTTTTATCAACCACCATCAACTACATCGAGGACACAATCAATTAAAAAGAGGTGGCGTGTATGGCAACAAAAAAGAAATCAGCTTCAAAAAACAAAAAAAGCCCTACAAAAAATAATAGTGCTTTTCATTCACCCTATGTTCAGCTTTGCATAGGGGTTGGGTTGATTGCCCTTGCAATTTATATGACGATTATCATTTTTAAAGGTGCATCGGTTCACTCTTCCCAAATTTCAAGTGAATTGGGCTTAATTGGCGCCTTTCTTTACAACGGTATTCGTGTAAGTGTCGGACAGTGTGAATACTTAGTACCACTGCTTGCAGCATTGATTGGCGTCAAATTTTGCGCCCCAAAATTGAATATTAGTAACCGAATCGTTATTACAACCGTAGTTATTTTTGCCTGTCTTTTAGCATTCCGTCATATCAATATTGACCCCTCCATCGGCTTTGAAAAAGGGCTGGAAGGTATTGGTGGCGGCGTTATCGGCGCAGCCATTTCAGTCGTATTGATCCGTTCCTTGTCTAAAATTGGTGCAATTATTACGTTGGTAGCCATTATTATTATTTCACTCTTTATCTGTAGCAACGGCGCTATATTAACCTGGCTTCAAAGTGGATTTCAACAAATCCGACCTATTATTGCCGGATGGGGCGCGTCTTTAAAGGGCTTTTTCTTTTCTCCTCAAAAAGCCTCTGCAAATGAACAAACAACCATTAAAAGCCCAAAACCTGCAAAGCAAAAATCTATTAAAGCCAAGGAAGAGAAACCGGTCAATAAAATTAGTGAAAAGCTTGCTCAAAAGAAGGAAAAAGCTACTAGTAAAAAGGCTCTTAATGTCAATGATGAAGTTGCATCGCAGATGCCAGTTCAAGATGAATCAGAAGACTCATTCATCGACAATCTAAAAGTAATCCACGAGGAAATTGTAGAAGACAGTCAAAATGCAAAGGTAGAGGACTACATTACCTCCGGAGAACAAGAGCGTACTGATAAAACCATCACCTTAAAAAGAGCAGAATACGAGCTTCCTCACGATGGATTATTGGATGACATCGAAAAGAAGATTTCTACCAACAAAAAAGAAATTGAAGCCAATGCAGAAATTCTCAAAGAAACCTTGAGCGATTTTGGGGTAAAGGGGGAAATTAACAACGTCAATGTGGGTCCAACCATTACCCAATATGAATTTAAGCCGGCGCCGGGTGTTCGCGTCACAAAAATTGTCAACTTGGCAGACGATTTGGCATTGAGCCTTGCTGCCAGTGATATTCGTATCGAAGCACCAATTCCGAATAAGAGCGCCGTCGGTATTGAAGTACCAAACACTAAACCACGCACGGTAAAATTCAAAGAAGTCATTGCCAGCGAAGAATTTAAGAACTCCGACTCAAAGCTCACTTTTGCTCTTGGTAAAGACATCAGCGGGCATCCAATGGTAGGAGACTTGGCAAAAATGCCACACCTTTTGATTGCCGGCGCCACTGGTGCAGGTAAAAGTGTGTGCTTAAATGCCCTCATTACCAGTATCCTCTATAAGGCAAAACCACATGAAGTTAAGTTCATCATGGTTGACCCAAAGAAGGTTGAGCTCTCTCACTACAGCAACATTCCTCATCTTTTGGCACCGGTCGTGACTGATACCAAAAAAGCAGCAGCGACCTTAAAATGGGTTGTAAAAGAAATGGAACGTCGCTATGATATCTTCGCTGAAACCGGCTCTCGCGACTTAGCCACCTACAATCAACGTTATATTAAAGCCGAAGCGCTAAGTGAAGAAACGAACCCTTACGAATTTTTACCACAAATTGTTGTAATTATCGACGAATTGGCAGACTTAATGATGGTAGCACCGGCAGACGTAGAAGACTCCATTTGCCGTCTTGCACAGTTAGCGCGTGCCGCAGGGATTCACTTAGTTATTGCTACCCAACGACCATCCGTTGATATCATCACCGGTCTTATTAAAGCAAATATTCCTTCAAGAATTGCTTTTGCTGTTTCTTCACAAATTGATTCACGCACCATTCTTGATATGGGTGGCGCAGAAAAGCTGTTAGGAAATGGTGATATGCTTTATTTCCCACGTGGTGCAGCAAAACCGGTTCGTATTCAAGGGGTTTATGTGACAGATGATGAAATCGCAAATATCATTTACTACATAAAACGTCAAGCGGAACCGGTATACGACCAATCACTTAACGATGGCGTCGAAGCCTTGATGGCAGGTGATCTTTATGCCGATTTAAGTGACGACCACCCTGAACACGATAAACTCCTTGGAGATGCTTGTCGTTTCTTTATTGAAAACGGAAATGCCAGCATTTCTATGCTCCAACGTCATTTTAGAATCGGCTACACAAGAGCCGCTCGAATTATCGATGAATTGGAAAGCATGGGTTTTGTCGGACCGTATGAAGGAAGTAAGGCCAGAAAGATTTATATCAGTCTCGACGAATGGGATGAATACTTTAACAACAGTAAAGGAGAAATATGAATACAAAAAAAACTATCAATTTTGTCACATTAGGATGTGCAAAAAATACTGTTTACTCCGAATATATGATGGGGCTTATTGCAAATAGCAACTATGAATTGGTAGCGGACCCTGCAGATGCCAATGTTATTGTGGTGAATACCTGTGGATTTATCACCGATGCCAAAGAAGAAACCATCAATACAATTTTAGATTTAAACACCTTTAAAGAAGAAGGCCATTGCGACTACCTCATTGCCATCGGTTGTATGGTACAAAAATATGCACCTGAAATGGAAGAGGCTTTACCTGAACTTGATTTACTCTTAGGTAGCACTACTTATGATGATATTGTTCATCAAATCGACCAATTATACGAAGGCAATGCAGAAAAAAGTCTTGTTGATACCAGTTGGCATCTTCCAGGAAACAATGAAAGCGAACAACGTATTCTGTCCACGCCATCCTACTATGCTTACTTAACCATCGCGGAAGGTTGTGATAACCATTGTACTTACTGTGCCATTCCTGAAATGCAAGGGCCATACCGTAGCCGCAGAATGGAAGACATCCTTGATGAAGCAAAAATGCTTGCAAAACAAGGCGTGCATGAATTGATTGTTATCGCTCAGGATATCACCTACTACGGTAAGGACCTCTACGATACCTTCGCATTGCCAAAATTACTCCATGCACTCTGCGAAATTGACGGCATTCACTGGATTCGCTTGTTGTATGCTTATCCAAACAATTTTACCGATGAACTCATCGATACCATCGCCAATGAAGAAAAAATTTGTAAATACATCGATGTGCCTTTACAACATGCCGACAACGGCATCTTAAAAGCAATGAATCGCCAAATCGATCAAGAAACCATTCGCACCTTGATGGATAAACTGCGTAAGCGCATCCCTGGGATGACCATTCGTTCCACTTTTATCGTTGGCTTTCCGGGAGAAACAGAAGAGGCCTACAACAATCTTTTAAATTTCCTTGATGAAGTAAAGCTCGACCGCGTAGGCGTATTCCCATATTCCCAAGAAGAAAACACGCCGGCAGGAAAAATGCCTAACCAGTTGCCGGAGGAACTCAAAGAAGAACGTGCCCAAAACCTTATGGATTTACAATTTGATATTATGTACGAAAATCACAAAAAAATGATTGGGCAAACGCGCATGGTTGTCATAGATGATATCGAAGAAAATATTTTGCTGTGCCGAAGCTACTCCGAAGCGCCAGATATCGATCCATTCATCATTGTGCCATTTGATCCTAGCAACGAGCAATATCGCATTGGTCAAGAATTGAACGTCGTTATTGAAGATCTTCACGAATACGATTTAATAGGGAGTCTTGTATAATGAATATTCCAAATCAGCTTACCACTTTACGTGTCTTGTTAATTCCAGTATTTATCTTCTTTTTTACTTCCAGCATGAGCGGAGGACACTACATTGCCGCAGCTATATTTATTATCGCCTCATTGACCGACTTCCTAGACGGTTATTTAGCACGAAAGAACAACCTAGTTACCAACTTCGGTAAAATTATGGACCCATTCGCAGATAAGCTCCTCGTATTAACCGCCCTGATTTATCTTGCCATTGAGCACACTATTCCAGGTTGGATTGTTATTGTTATTATTGCGCGTGAACTTCTTGTTACCAGTTTACGTGCCCTTGCTGCCGACAATGGCATTATTCTCGCGGCAAGAAATTTAGGGAAGTATAAGACCGTCTCCCAAATGCTTGCGATTATCTTTTTAATCATTGGAATCCATACCATCGGTATGATTCTTCTCTATATTGCTGTTGCACTCACAATTATTTCCTTAGTAGATTATCTCGTTCAACTGAGCAAGAGCATTTCCTTCAATTAACAGACAACGGAGGAAGACCAATGCACGACGCAGAACAATTAGAAAAACAAGCCTTTGGTGTAGTCAATGACTACACCAATCTCTTTCATTCGGGAAAAAATACAGAATACTTAAATGCACTTTTGAAAGAAGCAGAAAGCCATCACGTTCCAGTCGTATCCATCAATGTTGCAAATTTATTAGTTACATTAGTGACAATTCATCAACCAAGTTGTATACTAGAACTTGGCACCGCCTATGGCGTTTCCACGTATCATATGGCGAAAGCTATACATAAACCCGCAAAAATTATTACTGTTGATTTGGTACCAGAACGACAAGAAATTGCAAAAAAATTCTTGGCAAAAGCTGAAATACCTGCTCATGATATTGAATTTTTATGCGAGGATTTCAGAAATGAAACGTTCTTTGAGCAAATTAGAAAAAAGTGCGGGTCTATTGATTTTATTTTTATAGATGCGGCAAAGGGACAATATCAGTATTTACTTGATACATTGGCACCAATGCTTTCTGAGCGAGGTGTCATTGTATTTGACAATGTTTTTCTCAACGGTTGGATTATCAATGACGAATACCCAAACCACCGACAAAAAACAGCTTTTGTCCGCATGAAACAGTTTCTTGAAAACATCAAGCATAACAACGACTTTGAAGCAACACTCATTCCATTTGACGATGGCGTGCTTGTGTTAGCAAAGAAATAGGAGCATTCCGATGAATCATCAAATTGAATTACTTGCACCGGCAGGAAATTTTGAAAAACTAAAGTTTGCCTTCCACTACGGTGCCGATGCCGTTTACTGTTCAGGCAAGAGTTTTGGCTTACGCGCCTTTGCCGGCAATTTTTCCAACGAAGAACTTGCCGAAGCCATTGAATATACCCATGCGCTGGGCAAAAAAATCTATGTTACTTTAAATATGTATCCCCACAATCAAGAATTAGAGGGACTTGAAGACTATCTTTTATTTTTAAACGAGGTCAAACCGGACGCTTTAATTGTGGCAGATCCCGGTGTATATAGTATTGCTCGCGCTCTCAAAATCACTGTCCCAATTCATATTAGTACCCAAGCAACCATCGTTAATTGGGCTGGGGTTCATTTTTGGGAAGAACAAGAGAACATTGAGCGCGTCGTTCTGGCACGTGAATTATCTTTAGATGAAATAAAAACCATTTCCGAAAAAACATCGACTGAACTTGAAATCTTTGTTCACGGCGCAATGTGCATGTCCTATTCAGGCCGTTGCTTGTTGAGCAATTACATGACAGGGCGTGATGCAAATAAAGGGGAATGCGCTCAACCTTGTCGTTGGAACTATGCCATTGTGGAAGAAAAAAGACCAGGGGTTTACTACCCAATCGAAGAAGATCAACACGGTTCTTACATTTTCAATTCATACGACCTTTGCACATTAGAGCGTTTACCGGAAATTCTCAAAGATCATCTTGTACACAGCTTAAAGATTGAAGGCCGAATGAAGAGTCTTTACTACGTATCAACCATCATTCGCTGTTATCGTCACGTCATTGATGAATACCTCGAAAAGGGAGAGGTTGATTCTGCCGAGCATCGCTACTGGTTAGATGAACTCGAAAAGGTGAGTCATCGTCCTTATACCACCGGTTTCTTATTCGGTCGTCCCGAAGATAACGCTGTTAACAATACATCATCCGCTTATATTAAGCCATATGATTTTGTCGGTGTTGTAAAATCTTTCGATTCTAAAACACAAATAGCAACCATTGAACAACGTAATAAAATTTCTGTTGGTGATACCATTCAATTCTTTGGGACCAATTACAAAGAATTTGACTATGTGGTCAACGAAATGTTCGATGAACATCAACAACCTATTGAATCAGCACCACACGCGCAACAAATTATTCAACTAAAATTACCATTTGAAGTTGAACCAATGGACTTAATTCGAAAGAAAATCGATTAACGGAGGTCTGTGATGAACGGATACGATCTCGGGAAACTCATTATCGTCATTGGACTGGGACTCATTGTGCTCGGCGGTATTGTCATGTTGCTAGGTAAGTTTACCAGCTTAGGACATCTACCTGGTGATATTTTCATAAAAGGCGAACATGGCACTTTTTATTTCCCGGTTGTTAGTTGTATTCTTGTTAGCATCATATTGAGTTTTATACTCAATCTCTTAAAATAACGTGATAATTATATTTATATAATTATAATAAAAAATCGTCTCACACGACGAAAAAGGGAGGATATAATGTCAGAAAAACAAAGAGAAAGATTTAGCTCCAGATTAGGCTTTATCCTAGTATCTGCGGGTTGCGCCATCGGGATTGGTAATGTATGGAAATTCCCATACCTTTGCGGTCAATTTGGCGGTGCATCATTTATTCTTATTTACCTTTTCTTCTTACTTGTTCTCGGTATTCCAGTATTGGTTACTGAGTTAGCAATCGGGAGAAAATCTCAAAGAAGTGCTGCACGAGCATTTAATGTCCTTGAACAAAAGGGGACCTATTGGCATCAATTGAAATACATCACCATTGTAGGCTGCTACTTATTGATGATGTTCTACACCACTGTTACCGGTTGGATGATGGCATACTGCTTCCAACATATTAAGGGAGATTTCGTTGGTGCAACGCCTGAAGCTATTAGTAACGCCTTCGGTAGCATGCTTGGCAATCCTGGCATGATGGCATTTTGGACCCTTTTGACCTGCCTCATCGGTGTTATTGTGTGTACCGTTGGGATGCAAAAAGGGGTAGAAAAAGTCAGCAAATTTATGATGGTTGCGCTTTTATTCTTAATCATCACCTTAGCAATTCGTTCCGTCACCTTAGACGGTGCTGAAGCCGGAATTAAATTCTATTTAGTTCCTGATTTTGAAAAAATGGCTGAGATTGGTTTCGGCAATGTTATTTTTGCTGCAATGAGCCAAGCATTCTTTACCTTATCTCTCGGTATTGGGGCAATGTTAATCTTCGGGAGCTACATTGAAAAAGATCGTAGCTTAGCCGGTGAAGCAATTACTATTACCGCACTAGATACTTTCGTCGCAATCATGTCCGGTTTCATTATTATTCCGGCTTGCTTTGCCTTTAATATTCAACCGGATGCCGGTCCAAGCTTGATTTTTGTAACCATTCCAAACCTCTTTGCTCAAATGCCTGGTGGTCAATTCTGGGGCGCGCTGTTCTTCTTATTCTTGACCTTCGCATCCTTAACCACAATTATCGCAGTGTTTGAAAATATCAGCACCTTTGTCAGCGATAATTATGGTTGGAGTCGCAAGAAAAGCGTACTGGTAAATGGTATTCTCATTGCGATCTTAAGCATGCCTTGCGTACTTGGCTACAATCTTTGGGCAGATTTCCAACCACTCGGCGAAGGTTCTGCAGTACTTGACTTAGAAGACTTCATCGTTTCTAACAACTTATTGCCTCTCGGCAGTTTGGCTTTTGTACTTTTCTGTACCAGAAAAACCGGTTGGGGTTGGGGTGGCTTCATCAATGAAGTAAACAGCGGAAAAGGGCTTCAATTCCCACAAAACCTCCAAGGCTACATGTCCTATGTGTTACCAATTGTCATCATTGTCGTTTACTTAAAGGGGTACTACGATAAATTTGCACCAATGGGTACTGGCATGTTAATCGGCTGGATGGCTTTTGCAATTGCTTTAATCGCTTTTATCTTGTTCCCAGCACTTTATCAAAAGAAAAACTAACCGTTAAAACCGCTCTTGTCACAGTATCGTCACTGTGCATGAGCGGTTTTCCTATGACATATATTTCTCCACTATCACCTAAAGAAAGAAGAGTGTCTATGAGCCAATCAGATTCAACAAAAATCTTGGTTTCTAGAGATAAAATCAAATACTTTTTAATTGCAATTCTTTTATCCAATGTTGTTACCATGCTGAATACCTCCACGGTAACCATCTCACTCCCAACCTATATGAATGTATTTCATGTTGATGTAAATACTGTACAATGGGTGGTAATTGGATACCTATTGCCACTTGGAATGGCAATGCCTTTGGCAGAATTTCTTGGAGAGCGATTTAGCTATCGAAAAGTCTACCTTATTGCCTTAGCGATGATGGGGATTTGTTCCCTAGGCTGCGCAATTTCTATAAACTTTTGGATGTTGGTCTTTTTTCGCTTTCTTAAAGGGATTTCTGGCGGGATCATCATTCCAACGACAATGACCCTGCTTTATCGCTACGCTCCTAAAAATAAACAAGCTGAATATCTTGGAAACTGTATGATTTTTCAATCCATCGGCGTATTGTTTGGACCTACTGTTGCTGGTTTTATCCTGCAAATGAGTAGTTGGCATATTTTGTTCGTATTTAATATTCCGTTATCTGCCATTGTATATTGGGCAGCATACAAAAGTATTCCAAACGAACCGCCAAACGAACACGTTGATAAAATTGATTTTCTCGGCTGTGGTCAAGTCGCTTTAGGCAGCGGATTAATCATGCTTGGCTTCTCAATGGGAGAAAGTTGGGGATGGCATTCTACAGCTTTCTGGTCATGCATAATTATCGGCTGCGTTTTAACCTTATTATTCGTCATTCGCCAATTTAAGACCTCGCATCCACTGCTTAATTTTCGCGTTTTGAAATATCGTGCCTTTTCATTTGCTATGATTTTACACTGCACCATTGCACTAACACTTGGCATTAACGCGATTCTTTCACAGTTCTACTTTCAAACAGGGAGAGGGCTATCACCTGCAACAACAGGGTTAATTTTAATGTTCCCATCAATCATGATGTTATTGGGCAATATGCTTACTAAGGAGCTTCATAAGAAAGGCCTCCGCAAAAGCCTTATTAGCGGTGGTTTGTTACTCGCATTATTAGGAAACTTAGGACTTTGCAATCTTACCCTAGAGAGCAATCTTATTTTTATTGTCTCATGCTTTGGTATGAGGTTTTTCGGTCTCTCTTTGGCTCAAATGCCATTAACCAATTACGGTCTTGAGGCAGTCCCTCGAGAACTTACGGGACATGCAACTTCAATGTATAACTGGGGCAAACAACTCGTACAAACAATCTCCACCAATATTCTTACTGTATTACTCAGTATGAATATGACACGATACTATGTGCAAGCCGGCAATCAGCTGCCTATGAACGAATCCAGTCACGCCTATAAAATCGCAGCAGTAGAAGCGGTTAACACCGACTATATGTATATCGCACTATTCCTTGTTGTTTCACTCGTTTTATCATTCTTTATCACTAAAAAGAACCGTACCTCAAATTAAAAAAACGGCACTTTCAATTTATAAATTGAAAGTGCCGTTTTTTATGCATCAATAATTATACTAAAGAGCGATTTGCACGTTTCATAAGGATGAGCGCTAAAATTGCTACAATACACTCTGAAACAGGCATGGCTATAAACACACCCATCAAGCCAAATATCCTTGGAAGAACAATAAGCATCAAGCTACTGAGAATCAAACTTCTTAAGACAGAAATGGTCATCGCAAGACGCTCACGCATAATAGACTGCAAATAATATGTTGCAAACACACTCAATCCTAAGAACAAAAAGAAGGGGAAGTAATATCTAAATACAAACGGCGCAACATCCAATACTTCTTGAGAAGCATTGATAAAGAGCTGCGTAATTTGAATAGGAAGGCACTCGCCCACCGCAGTAAAGAGCATACCAAATGCAATCACGGTCATTAAAGCCATTTTAAACACTTTTTGAACACGCTCATACTTGTGTGCACCATAATTCATAGACACCAAAGGTTGAGCGGCTTGACCAACACCCCCAAACAATGCTTGGAACAACAACGAAATCGTTCCGACTGCACCATAAACAGATAACGCAGCAACGCCACCATAACGCAGAATTTGATTATTGATGATGATTGCAATGACTACATTGCCAAAATCTAAAACCCCAGATCCAAACCCAAAAGTAAAAACCCGTCGCATATCAGATAAAATATACTTTGAAAAAACCAGTTTCAAATGACATTTTTCTTTTCGGAAAAAATGTAAACACATCACTATCGCTTGAATTCCAGCGCCACCAACTGTAGCAATGGCTGCCCCAGTCATTCCCATATCCAAAGGGAAACAAAATAACCAGTCACCAAAAACATTGAAGGAACCACCAATAATCACACCGGCAGTGGCTAATCCCGGCGCGCCGTCATTACGCAAAAAAGCCGCTAAAAAGAGGGGGAGGATGTAGGCCGGAAAAAACCAGATCAACCATTTACCATATTCCATTACATATGGCATAGACTCATCATCCGCGCCAAAAAAACGAAAAATTGGTTCGTGAAACAAAAATGCTAGAATCCAGCCAATGGCAACAATAATACACATCATAAGAAGTGCAGCAGTAAAGTACTCATTACCACGCTTTTCAAGGCCTTCGCCTTTGGCATTTCCCATTAAAACGGCACCACCAATACCACAAAGGATACCCAGGAATACCATAATACTAAAAAAGGGATTCAAAACAGCAATAGCAGCAGTCCCCATAGGTCCGACAGCTTGTCCAACAGCAATAGCATCAACAAAACTATAGATGGACATAACAGTAGCACTACCAATCGATGCTAACAAATATTTTACGTACAATTTTTTTATATCGTAAGTAAGAAAGTTCATGCATGAGCCTCCTTAAATTTATATTACTTGAATAAAACTCTTATTGAGGATGGAAGTGGTATGTAAAAAGAAAAAGGGATTTATTTGTCACAAGAACTTCTCATAATAAATATTATGTTAACTTTTTGTGGCGTTTATTTGATTTTATAGCAATCTTGTAACTCATCAATTAAGGTTTTAAGACGTTCACTATTTAAGCCATCGTTATAGTGTACTGTTGCTAAAGTATCGTTTTCTTTAACCATATCCCCAAGATGCTTTTCAATCACTAGACCAAATAACGGATCAATTGCGTTTGCATCTGAAACTGCGTAATCATTGGTCAATTGACCAATTTTAGTGGTATTGATTGTATCGACTCGGCCATTGGATGTCGCCTTTACCGCACAATGATATTTTGGCAATTTCTTCATCAATTCATTTAAATGCCCGCCTTGAGCATCAATCATTTTTTCAAACACAATCTTTGCTGCACCACTATCCCAGGCATTTAAACATTGCGCCTCAGCGTCCTCATATGGAATATCCTTCGCTAATACCACCATTTCCGCAGAGATATTCAGAGAAACTTCAATCAAATGATCTTCACGGTCACATACCTCAATCTCATTGTTTAAAATGCTATAGATATTTTGAATTTCAAGCCCAGTGCCAATAACGTTGGCAATTGGTTGATTGGTTTCTTCAATAACAATCTTCGCCGGCACATTATTTTTTTCGCAAACACATAACATATATTGTTTGAGTACAAGTGCTTCCTCATAAGAACCGATGAATGCACCATTGCCGTATTTTAAATTGATTACAAGCCTTTCTGCGCCTGTGGATAGCTTTTTCGATAGAATACTAGAACAAATTAACGGAATCGAAGCCACCGATCCTGTGCGGTCTCGCAATTCATACATGATTTTGTCAGCAAAGCACAAATTATCTGTTTGCATACCGATATATGCGCCTACTTCTTCTACCTGCATCTTAATATCCGCCGGCTTCTTTTCTAAGTCAATTCCCGGAATCGCTAACAGCTTGTCAATGGTCCCACCGGTAAAGCCAAGCATCTTACCGGACAGTTTAATCAATGGCACACCACAGGCTGCTACAATTGGTACTACCAGAAGCGTCACACTATCACCGACACCGCCGGTACTGTGCTTATCAATCACGCTAGTTAATAGTTCATCACCGGCTGGTTTTGTCACCATTGCCATCGTTAAATCAGCCGTTTCTTCCATAGAAAGCCCTAAACATCTTACAGCCATTAACCAAGCAGCAAGCTGTGCTTCATCATAGGTTTTATCACGAAGCATTTCCACCATTTTTTCAAAATCATCTTTCGTATGAGTGGTCCCATTTAATTTATCTTGAATCATTTTCTCAATGTGCGTCATTTCAATCACCACTTTCTTTGAGTACATCCTTAGAACGCGGATGCATGGAATGATATTGATTTTCTATATCTTTAAAAGCAACATGTACATAAATTTGCGTCGTTGATATATCTGAATGTCCCAACATTTCCTGAATAGCTCGTAAATCAACGCCATTATTTAAAAGATGGGTCGCAAAGGTATGACGAATAGTATGCGGCGTCACTTCAAAGGGAATATTTGCCAGTTTCGCATATTTTTTTATAAGCTTCCAAACTGATTGTCGCGTCATAGGTTCCTGCCTATTAGATAAAAAAACATACGGACTCGGTTTCACATTGGCCTGCTGACGTGCTGTCATATATTCTGCTACAGCACGTTTAGCACACCATCCAAACGGCACTAAACGTTCTTTGTTGCCTTTCCCGATGACACGGATGAATTGTTCATCTGCATAAAACCGATCTAGCGTTAACGCAATCACCTCTGACACGCGCATTCCTGTCGCATACATGAGTTCTAAAATTGCCGCATCTCTTTTCCCAGCTAATTTATCTCTTGGAACAACATCAATTAAGGCATTCATTTGTTCTAAAGTCAGAACCTGCGGGAGCTTTTCTCCCTTCTTAGTGCGGTCAACAATAGTTATTGGCTCATCAATTATTTCTGTCTCCACTAGATAGGCTAAAAACCCCTTTAATGCTGTCGTTTTTCTTGCCATAGACGATGGTTTAAGATGTTCGCCTAAATGTGTCTGGTATTCTCGCAACAGAAGTGCATCCATTGTTGTTAACGTGGCGTGCTGTTTATTAAGCCACTCTCCAAATTGCATCAAATCTCTTCGATAACTTTCAATAGTATTATCCGAAAGGCCCTTTTCTACCGCCAAATACAGCAAGTAGTCTTTCAAGACCCATTCATACTTATCCATACTCATCATTTCCTATGCTTTTTCAATCGGTGCATATTGCGTGGAAATCGTTTTTAAACCTTCACTCGGAAATGCTACGGTTATTTTTGTATCATCATCCGAATCAACAGCAACCACAACACCATCACCCCAAGAAGAATGTTTCACCTTGTCCCCTACATTAAACGCTGCCGGTGCAACAGCAGGCTTCTTTCTTGTTGCTGTCACTTCATTTTTAAAATAGCGTTTTTTACTAACATTCGTATAATATCGCTCATCCAATTCATCCACAAATTCCGACGGCTGGTTATACATAAATCGACCGTGAATCATACGTTTTTCAGCACGCGTAATGAAAAGCATATCTTCTGCACGTGTAAAAGCCACATAGCACAGACGACGTTCTTCTTCCAGCCCTTTCTCCTCTTTTGCTCGAATATGAGGAAATAGATTTTCTTCAAAGCCGGCTACAAATACTACCGGAAATTCAAGACCTTTACTGGAATGCATGGTCATCAAACTAACACTATCCAATCCTTCTGCGGATTGGTCTAAATCTGTATAAAGCGCAATTTCTTCCAAAAATCCACTTAAATTGCGGTCCTCATAATCCATTTCTCGCAAGTCAAATTCCTTTGCAATGGATAAGAATTCCTCTATATTATCCATGGTTAAATCAGCAGCCACCGGATCGCTATCATATAAATAATTCACGTATCCAGACTCTTTAATCACATAATTTAAAAGTGGCTCCATTTCTTGCTCGCTGGCCACCACACGACCGTTCTCGATAAATTCAGAGAAGGATTTTAAAGCATTTTTAACTTTCGCTGAAGTTTTTAATTCCGGCGCTGTTAATACGTCCACAAGCGAAAGTGGCTGATGTTCCATTTTAAAGTCAAGGATCTTATTCCATGTTTGCTCACCTATTCCACGTTTCGGAATATTGATAATACGTTTCATATTGACGGAATCATTAGGATTTGCCAACACGGACAGATACGCTAGGATATCCTTAATTTCCTTGCGTTGGAAAAACTTAATCCCACCATAAATACGATACGGCACCCCATTTTTCAAGAACACTTCTTCAAGGGAACGGAATTGTGATGAGGTACGAATTAAAACCGCAAAATCTCCGTAGCTGTAGTTGGACTTATTCATAATATCCTTAATCTGACGAACTATGAAATGACCTTCATCGCGGTCATCGTCCGCTTCATAATAAACAATCGGCTCGCCTTCCTCATTTTGTGTCCAAAGCGCTTTTTCCTTACGGGTTTCATTATTTGCAATCACTGCATTGGCAAGATGTAGGATTTTTTTAGTTGAACGATAGTTTTCTTCTAATTTAATAATCTTAGCGTTTTCATGGTCTTTTTCAAAGCTCAAGATATTCTGAACATCAGCGCCACGCCATTCATAAATAGATTGGTCATCATCACCAACAACGCAGATATTCTCATACTTAGCAGCCAATAAATGAATCAGCTCGTATTGAATTTTGTTGGTATCCTGATACTCGTCCACCATGATGTATTGAAAACGCTCCTGATATTGCTCTAAGATGTCCGGATGTGTTTTAAACAGCTTAACCACCAAACAAAGGATGTCGTCAAAATCAATGGCGTTATTTTCCTGTAGGGTTGCTTGATATTCTTCAATCACATCAATAACTATTTCAGGCAATGAACCGGCTTCGGCAACCCGTTTTAACCCTTCATTTAAGTCAAAAAATTTATTTTTGATTTTAGAAATTCCATTTAAAACACTGCTTGGTTTCAGCACATCCGCATCAATATTACGCTGCTTTAAAATACGCTTTACAATGCTCAATTGGTCAGAGGTATCGTAAATCCCAAAGTTTTCTTTTAAATCCGTGTGTTCCACCTCAAAGCGCAAAATCTGCAAGCAAGCGGAGTGGAACGTACGAGCCCAAATACGAGAGCCTCTTTCACCAATCATATCAATAATACGGTCGCGCATTTCATTGGCAGCCTTATTTGTAAATGTAATAGCTAAAATATGATACGGCGATACATTGCATTCCTCAATTAAATAAGCAATACGATGAACCAATACATTGGTTTTGCCAGAGCCGGCGCCGGCTAAAATGAGCAGCGGCCCTTCTGTAGTTAGTACAGCCTCTAACTGTTGAGAATTAAGTGTTGTTAAATCCATGGTTGGTTTCTCCTAATAATAGAAAAGCACTTCTATAAAAATGAAGTGCTTTTTTGATTTAATAGTTGATTTCTCGCGTAGATGCAAGCATCAATTTTATTCGATTTTCTTGGTTGACGCGACTGGCACTTGCGTCATAGTCAATCGGAACAATATTAGCATTTGGATAGGCGCTCTTAATTTTACGCAACATACCGCGCCCGACAATATGATTTGGTAAACACCCAAAAGGTTGCGTACATACAATGTTGTCCACACCGGATTCTATCAATTCTACCATTTCTCCTGTCAAAAGCCAACCTTCGCCCATCTTTGTTCCTTCATGAATTATTTTTTTGCTCAATGCCTTTGTCTTTTTAAACGGTGTTTGAGGTCTGAATTGACTATACCCTTGATAGGATTTTATCACGACATTTTGCAAGGACACAATAGATTGAAACAACCATTCCGATACAATGGCTTTGAATTTTCCCATACCATACAAATGATAATCCTCAACGCCGGCGTCAATCGTATATAACACAAAATCCATTAGCCCTGGCACAACCACTTCACAATTTTCATTTTCCAGCATTGCTTCAAGATTATTATTCCCCAATGGTGCAAATTTGACATAAATCTCTCCAACAATTCCAACACGCGTTTTTTTCACGTTGCTTTGCTGTTGAACGCCTGCAAATTCCTTAAGAATCACATTGCAATTATTTTTAAGTTGCTTTCTTGTAAAGCCACGATCCGCTTCAAATTCGCTTTCCAAATATTTGCAAACTGCATCAACCGCCTGCGCAGTTGCACCGTTAGTCACTTCATACGGACGCACTTGATTTTTTAAATTCATAATCATATCGCCGTAAAGTACTGCAAAAGCAGCTTTTTTTATAAAATCCTTATTTAAATTAAAGCCGGGATTCTCTTCCATCCCTAGAAGATTGAATGACAGCACCGGAATGAATTCAAGATTTGCTTTTTTTAAGGCCTTTCGTAACAGACTAATATAATTTGAAGCACGACATCCCCCACCGGTTTGCGGTAAAAGCAATGCAATTTTATGAGGGTCATATCCCAAATTTAGCGTTGCATCCAAAAGTTGCCCAATTGTTAACTGAGCAGGATAACATGTATCGTTGTTAACGTATTTTAGCCCTACGTTAATAATGTTAGACGACATAGAGTCCAAAAACTCTACTTTATAACCTTCTAAGGCAAAAAGTTTTTTTAACAATCTAAAATGAATCGGCAACATCATAGGAATCAAAATAGTATGTGTTTCCTTCATTTCTAAAGTAAAAACCGCACGCTCTTGATATGGCATTAGCGCTTCCTCCTTTGTTCTAATGTTGCAAACAAGCTTCTCAAACGAATCTTGACGGTTCCAAGATTGCTAATTTCATCAATTTTAATTTGAGTATAAATCTCACCCTGTTCTTCTAACAGTTCACGCACTTCATCCGCCGTAATGGCATCTAACCCGCAGCCAAAACTAACCAACTGCACCAAAGACATATCTTCATTCTGAGAAACGTATTTTGCCGCATTATACAGACGTGCATGATAGGTCCACTGATTCAAAACGTGGGTATCTGTATCATCATAAATGTAATCCAAACCATCTTCACTAATGACAACTGTATTAAAGCCTTGAATCAATCGGTCAATACCATGATTGATTTCCGGATCCACATGATATGGTCGCCCAGCTAAAATAATGATTGGTAAATCGTGAACGCGAGCATAATCAATGGCTTGTTTCGCAAAAGTTTTTTGCTTATCGCGATATTCGACTTGTGCTGCATATGCAGCGTCCAACGCTTCCCCAACCATTTTATGAGAAAGATGAAGTGATTTCCCTAAATCTTTTATGAGCTGCTTCTTCATATACTTTTTATTGTGCACACCATAAAACCCATATTTGAAATTAGATGCATTAACGCGTGACACATTCGCTTCAATCACCTGTGGATAATACGCCACCACCGGACAATTATAGTTGTTATCACTAATGTGCTCATCAAAATTATAGGTCAAACAAGGATAAAAAATAAAATCGATATCTTTTTCAAGTAAATATTCGATATGACCATGAACCATTTTTGCCGGATAACACACAGTATCAGATGGAATAGTATATTGCCCCTTTTGGAACATTTGCTTTGAACCAAACGGCGACAGCATCACCCTATATCCTAAATGATTCCAAAAAGCAGTCCAAAACGGATACATTTCATAGATATTAAGTGCCAACGGAATCCCCACGGTTCCTTTTGGAAAATCACCCTTCATCTGTTCCTTCTTTATATTGTTAATCAACTGTTGTTTATACAAATAGGAATTTGGCAATCGGGATTCTTTTTCATTTTTATTCAACGGACGTTCACATCGATTGCCCGCAATCAGTTCTTCGCCATTACTGAAATGGTTAATTGTCAATTCACAATGATTACCGCAAAACTGACATGTTTTACTATAAGTTTGATACTCGAAGCGTTCCAACGCCTCTGCGGTTAAGCAAGTGCTTATGCCTTTACCATTTGCTTTTGCGTAAAGTGCGCAACCAAAAGCGCCCATTAACCCGGCAATCGACGGACGAATAACCTCGCGTCCGATTTCTTTCTCAAAAGCGCGCAAAATTGCGTTATTATAAAAAGTTCCACCTTGAACCACAATACGTTCACCAAGATCATCCGCGTCATTGGCTCTAATCACCTTATAAAGGGCATTTTTAACAACACTAATGGATAGACCGGCAGAAATATCTTCGACACTGGCGCCTTCTTTCTGAGACTGTTTTACGGACGAATTCATAAATACCGTACAACGAGAACCTAAGTCAACCGGATGCTTGGAATGTAGCCCTAGATTTGCAAATTCCTCAACATCATATCCCATTGCGCTTGCAAAGGTTGAAATAAAAGAACCGCACCCTGATGAACACGCCTCGTTCAAAAAAATAGAGTCAATCGTACCGTTTTTAATCTTGAAGCACTTCATATCCTGCCCACCGATATCAATAATAAAATCGACATCCGGCTGAAAATATTGTGCTGCTGTTAAATGAGCAATGGTTTCTACCAATCCAAAATCTAAAGAAAAAGCTGTTTTAATCAGTTCTTCACCATAACCGGTAACAGCAGATGACACAATATGAAGACCAGGATATGTTTTATACAGATACGCCAACGTTTCTTGAATTAAACCTATTGGTTGACCATTATTGTTTTCATATCTACTGTACAGAAGCTCATTATTTTCGCCTAAAAGGACCAGTTTAACCGTTGTTGACCCTGCATCTATCCCCAAGTACACATCGCCCTTATAAGCAGAAATATCCGCATATTTTACCGTTGACAAACTATGTCTCTCTAAGAAGCTTTTATATGCTTCTTCCGATTCAAATAACGGCTTAGTGTTTGAGGTGTGCTTCAAGGTGACATGACTTTCTTCAAATCGCTTTTGTAATTGAGACAAATCAAACGGCAACTCATTCTTGCTATACAGCGCAGCCCCCATGGCCACATAATAGCGTGCATCTTCCGGAAATACGTAACATGCCTCATTTTCTAAATGAAGAACATGTTTAAAGGCGGTTTGCAGTCCACTAAAAAAGTTCAGAGGACCACCCAGAAAAATGACCTTCCCTTTAATTTCTCTGCCTTGTGCCAAACCTCCGACCGTCTGATTAGCGACCGCATGAAAAATACTCATAGCCACATCCGATTTTTTTGCCCCTTGATTGAGCAACGGTTGAACATCAGACTTCGCAAAAACCCCGCAGCGAGATGCAATAT